>Ga0180436_10000001_pt1 | contig 319960 bp, 284 predicted proteins | sample SS_ome_2_FD_132434 | JGI IMG/M metagenome (GOLD analysis project Ga0180436, IMG submission 132434) | Hypersaline lake sediment archaeal communities from the Salton Sea, California, USA - SS_3_S_2 metaG | ecosystem: Environmental > Aquatic > Non-marine Saline and Alkaline > Hypersaline >...
CACGCTGATGGAGCTCATGGTGGTCGTCGTGATCGTCATGGTGCTCGCCGGCATCGGCGTGCCCGTGTACATGAACTACATCAAGGAAGGTAAGAAGTCCGAGTCGTACGCCATCATCGATGCGATCAACGCCGGTGCGAAGGTCTACTTCCAGCGGAACGGGACGTACGTCGGTGGCACGCTCGACAACTTCCTGGCGTCCGATGACGTCGGCAACGCCCAGTACTTCGGCTACGCTCTGTCGAACCTGGCCGCCACGGGCTACGTCGTGACCGCGACGGAGGCCGGCAGCTGGGCTCCGAACAACGCGAAGGTCATCTACACGGTGACCGGCGCGAGCGCCGCGAACAGCGATGCCGGTACCGGTGCGTTCTCCGAGACCGGTTGGTAGTGACTCAGGTGCCGGGGCCGCCACTGTGCGGTCCCGGCACACCCCCTTCCAGCAGTCGTGGTGAACCAGATGAGGGTCGATGTGTTGAAGCAGCTTCGAAATCAGCGCGGGACGAGCCTGATGGAGAACATGGTCTCACTGATCGTCTTCTCCATAGCCATCATCTTCCTCTACAACATGCTCTTCAGCGGCAGGATGCTGGTGGAGACGGGTGGGGAGAGACGGATGGCTCTGAAGCTCGCCGAGCTGAAGGTCGAGGAGCTTCGAGACGCCGGATATGACGCTGAGGGGAACGACGATGACTGGACGAGCGTGAACATGACCGTGGGAACGCACCCCACGACGGACACGAGCGTTCTGATCGATGACCGAGGCAACGGCGATGCAGGAGACGACCTGATCGGGAACATGACCTGGACGGTGCGCGACACGTCCTGGTCGGTCGGCGGTGGTATCTACGCGGAGTGCAAGGTTGTCAGGGTCAAGGTGGCCTGGACGCAGGTGCATCCGAGGGACGAGGTCGTCCTCGTGACGATGGTTCCGGCAGAGACATAGGAACGGACGATGACCATATCAGAGGTTCTCATCGGTTCGCTCGTCGCGGGATTCATCGTGGTCGCCGCGTTCACCATGTACATCACGTCCGTCGAGACGTGGCAGCAGACGTCCGCGAGACTCGACGTGCAAAGGGATGCGAGCCTGGTCGTCGACATGATGCTTGACGACATCCGCGCGGGAAGCACCGTACAGATCTCGCAGGCGAACACGCGGATGGACATCTACCGCCGCACGGTCGCCGGAGTGGATAGCCTGACGAACGCCTACTTCCTCGACAACGACGAGCTCAAGAACCAGGCGAACACGGTACTGCTCGAGGGGATCACGGCGCTGAGCTTCACGAGCGGGAACGGGAAGAAGGTCGTGATCCAGATGCGGCTCGAGGACGATCTGGGGACATCAGGGATATCAGAGGACGACGAGGGCATCCGGTACGAGGCCGTCGCCGTCGTGCGGAACTAGAGGGACGGAGGAGGGAACGTGGGACTTGGCTCGAACCAGACGGTGACCGGCATTGACGTCGGGTCGTCGAGCGTCAAGATCGTTCGACTGGCGCACAAGCGGGGAGGCTCCGTCGAGGTCGTCGGGGTTGCGCTCGCAGAGATCGCCGTGCCGAGCAGTCAGGGCGCCTCGGACATGCTGGATGTGCGGGAGCGGGTCGCGGCGGCCATCAATCAGGCACTGGCGAGCACCGGTGTCGACCCTGGGCGGGTCGGTACGGTGGTGACCGCGATCAGCGGAGCCTCGGTGAGCGTCAAGCACGTCTCGTTTCCGGACATGTCGGACAAGGAGCTGGCGGAATCGGTGCGGTGGGAGGCGAAGAAGCACCTGCCGTTCGACCCGGAGAACGTCGATCTGGATTACCAGAAGCTTGCCCGGAACGATGTGGAAACCGATGAGAACGCGCACGTCCTGCTGGGCGCCGCGCAGGATGGCGTGCTCGACGAGCATCTCTCGGCGCTCGGCGACGCAGGGATCGAGCCGTCGATCGTCGATCTGACGCCGACCGCGCTGATCAACGAGCTGGACGAAGAGGGTCTCATGAACGGGCAGGCAGTCGCCGTGGCTGATCTCGGGCACTCGAACGCGATCCTGAGCGTGTACACGCGCGACGGGTTGTTCTTCGCGCGGTCCATTCCGATTCCGGCGGCGCAGGACACATGGCTGGAGCACGTACTGACCGAGGTCAGGTTCTCGCTGACCTTCTACAACAACGAGACCGGGAGGAAGGGCATCGAGTCGCTCTACCTGGCAGGCGGCCGCGCGCTGGAGAGCGGGGTCGTCGGCCGGTTCGCGGAGACGCTCGGAGTGCCCACGGAACTTCTGGACCCGCTGGCCGCCGCAGGCGCGTTCGAGCTGGACGGGGATCTCGAGGCCCAGAGTCCGCGCTTCGCTCTCGCGATGGGACTCGCAAGGAGGAGGTAGACGGTGCTCTTCAAACTCAACATCTACCGCCTCGGCGAGGAGCGTCGCCTTCGGGAACGGAACAGGACGCGAGCGCTCGCGGTGGTCGTGCTGCTCGTCGGTCTCAACGTCGTGACGATGGCGCTGTATGCACAGGCGCTGTGGAGCACGAACCGCGGGCTGAACGCGGCGAACGCGAGGCTGTCGGAGGTCCAGGGGCTGATGGACGAGGTCGTCGAGGAGGGCGGGGCGATCCGTGAGGAGCAGGTTCAGCTTCTGCGTGTCCGTTCGGCCCAGCCGCATTGGAGCGCGCTGATGGGGCGAATCGGCGAGCTGACCCCGGACAACGTCTGGTACATGCGCGTCAGCTACGCCCGTCCGATGATGGGCTCGGCGGCCGGTGACCACGCGCTGCGCATCTATGGTCAGGTTCGAGCGAAGGACCGCGATGCGAGCGTCAATGAGCTGATGAGCTACGTCGACAGCCTCCGGGCGGACCCCGTGCTCTCCGGGGCGTTCGGGAGCGCGACGCTGGCGACAATGCGCTGGACCGAGGAGAGCGACCAGGAGTATCTCAGGGGGCTCCACTTCGAGGTGGATCTGCCGATCCTGGGGCAGGCGATGGGAGGGACACATGACGATGCGTGACCGGATCGGCATCGCGATCCCGATCGCCGTGCTGGTCGTGACGATCATCCTGACGGTCGGCGTGCACCGGCCGAGGTGGAACAGGCTGATGGACCTGGTCGGAGAGGTGGCGCACGCGGAGCAGGTGCTCAGCGAGGCCATCGAGCACCAGGGCGAGTTCGAGGCGGCGAAGGACTTCCTGCCGCGGAAGACCGAGAAGCGCGGATCGGCCGATCAGGAGTTCCTGACGAGCGTGAGCGCGGAGATCGCACGGTTGGGCCTCTATCTGATGGAACTCGAGCCGAGGGATCGTGAGCGCGCGAGCGAGAGCTACTACACGAGCACGTACATGGTCGAGCTCGGCGGCGACTACGAGACGATCCTGGAGTTCCTTGCGTACCTCGAGGATCTCCCGGAAGTCGTCGAAGTCGGCAGTGTCGACATCAGGTCGAACAAGGTGATATCCGGACATGGTCACCGAACGCTCCTGACGTTCAAGGTGACCGGCTACTAGCGCAGAGCGGGATCAGCGGGCCGACGGCCCGGAACGGGACGGTTTACGAATGAAGACACAGCACATCATCGTGATGGTCCTGGCCACTGTCGCGACCATCTATATCGGAACCGGGGTGATCACGCGGAGCGCGGGAGTTGCCGGGAGGATCGGGCGGCTGGTGGATGATGCGAGTGCCGAGGCGGCACAGACCCCGGACGACCTCTCGCAGCTCCTTTCCGACCTCGCAACGACGCAGGCCGAGGAGGAGCAGGCACTGGAACTCGAGCGCGATCCGATGGTTCCGAAGAGCAAGCAGAAGAGGAGCACAAGCAGCTCGACCGAGGCGGCGCCGGCGCAGCCGGCTGTCCCGCCTGTCGCGGTCACCGCTGTGATCATTGATGAGAATCCCATGGCAATCCTGTCGACCGGGGGCCGCAGCATCACCGTTGAAGAGGGCGACACCGTCAATGGCGGCCTGGTGGTGGAGATCAGAAGCGACGGCGTGTCCGTCAAGTACGAGGACAAGACGCGCTCCTATCCGTACCCATCCGGCAAGTAAGAGGAGGAACCGCTGATGAAGCAGATCGCTGTTGCGTTCGCCGCGCTTCTCTTGGTCCTCGCCTTCGCCATCGCGGTGTCGGCCGAGGAGTCCAGAGGGGTTACGGTGTCGGTGAGCGCCAAGAACACGCAGCTGACCGACGTGCTGACCATCCTGGCCAACAAGAGCGGGCTCAACATCGTCACGAGCCCCGCCGCCACCGGGCAGGTCGTGTCGGTCCACTTCGTCCACACACCGATCGAGGAGGCTCTCGATCTCGTCGTACGGGCGGCCGGTCTCGGGTACGAGCGGATCGGCAACTCGATCCTGGTCGGGGAGCCGGAGGAGCTCTCGGCGGAGACGGGTCTGGAGTCGTATGTGATCGATCTCCACTTCGCCGATGCATACGAACTCGAGCCGCTTGTCGCCAAGATCGTCGACGAGGTCACGACCGACCCGGGCGGGAACCGCCTGGTCGTGGTCGCCTCGCCGGGCAGCATCGAGGACGTTCGTCAGATCATCCACGAGCTGGACGTTCCACCGGTGCAGATCTTGCTCGAGACCGAGGTGGTCGAGGTCAAGACCGACGATCTCCACGAGTTCGGGATCGATTGGGCGAAGCTCACGAGCCAGACGGTCATCTTCGCCGAGGGCGAGCCGGAGCCTTCGAGCCCGGACGGGATCCCGACGGAGATGGAGTACCTGGGCACGACCAAGTTCGACGCCGACAACGTCGTGCGCCAGGCACAGGCGCTCGAGGTCGCGCTCGACTTCCTCGAGGGTGAGGGACACGCGCGGCTGCTGAGCCGTTCGACGCTCGCGACGCTCAACAACCGGACGGCCGAGGTCCACATCGGCGACGTCATCCCGTACACGGTGTCGGGTGTGACGTCGGCGGGAGCGGTCGAGGTGACGGTCGAGCGTGAGAACGTCGGTGTGAGCGTCAGCGTAACGCCTCGCGCGGCCGGTGACGGGCACATCACGGCGCTCGTCGAGCCGAACGTCTCGAGCATCGTGGGATGGAAGGGCCCGAACGAGGAGATCCCGTGGACGAAGGAGCGTCGCGCGGTCACGCAGGTGCGTGTCCGGGACGGCGAGACCTTCATGATCGCAGGGCTTCTCAACGAGGATACGAGCACCGAGGAGCAGAAGATCCCGATCCTGGGTGACATCCCGATTCTCGGCTACCTGTTCAAGCACGTGAAGGACCAGCGGACGACGACGGACCTGATCATCAAGATCACTCCGCGCATCATCTCATAGCATTGATGGGCGAAGACGGCGGTGCGCGGGGGTCAGGCGCCGACGTCTGAGCCATCGAACCGCGGGGCGCTCCCTGTGACCGCCCCGCGACGAGGGCACAAGGCATGAGCTTCACGCCCTCGAGATTCCGAGGGGTCCCGGCAGGGGCCCCTCGCTTCGCATCCTGGTGCTGCGAGGGGTTCATCCCATGGGCTCCTTGCTTCGCGTCATCCCCCCGAATCGCTGGCCTGACGGGCCGCTATCGCGTATACTGCTCTTCTGAACACCATCAGACGAACACGTGCCACGGCTCGGACCTCAGAACCGGGAGTGGAGCATGACGGACTACGATCTCGTCGTCATCGGCGCCGGACCCGCCGGGCTCACGGCGGGCATCTACGCCGGGCGCTCGCGTCTCAAGACGCTGGTCATCGAGATGATGATGCCGGGCGGACAGGCGGCGATCACGCACCTCATCGAGAACTACCCGGGCGTCGAGCCGATGGCCGGCTCCGAACTCGCCGGCCGGATGCAGGAGCAGATGGAGAGCTTCGGCGCGGAGCTGACCAGTGACACGGTCACGTCGATCCGCCACGAGGGTGGCCACTTCACGATCGAGCGGGGCGGCGGCACGACAACGGCCCGCGCTGTGATCGTCGCAAGCGGGACCGGATACCGGAAGCTCGGCGTTCCAGGCGAGGAGGAGTTCGCCGGGCGGGGCGTGTCATACTGCGCAACCTGCGACGGCCCGTTCTACCGTGGGAAGGAGGTCGCCGTCGTCGGCGGCGGTGACAGCGCGCTTCAGGAGTCGCTCTACCTCACGGGGCTCGTCGAGAAGGTCCATCTCATCCACAGGCGCGACGAGTTCCGCGCGGTCCCGGTGCTGGCGGAGCGCGTGCGTGCGCACGAGAAGATCGAGTGCATCTGCAGCCACACGGTGGAGCGGATCGAAGGCAGCGGGACCGGCGTCGAACGGCTGATCCTGGCGCCTGTCGGCGAGGGAGAGAAACGGATCCTCGAGGTCCCGGGCGTGTTCCTGTTCGTTGGTCTGAAGCCGAGAACCGAGTTCCTCGGAGATCTCATCGAGAAGAACGAGTGGGGGTTCCTTGCGGTCGGCGAAGACACCAAGACGAAGACCCCGGGACTCTGCGCGGCGGGAGACTGCCGCGACAAGATACTGAGGCAGATCGCGACGGCGGTGGGAGACGGAGCGACCGCGGTCCACGTGGTCGAGCGCTTCCTCGACGACGGGGAGTGGTAGCGCCACAGGGCGCTGAGACCGGAGGTAGGTGTTGAAGGAACTGCTGAAACAGGTGATGGACGAGCTCAAGTCGCTCGGCGTCGACTACGCCGATGCGCGCCGCGTCGTCGGAACGAGTGAGATCCTCGTGATGAAGAACGGGAAGCTCGAGACGGCGTCGGTGATGGAGTCAAGCGGCTTCGGGATCCGCGTGCTCGCCGGAGGAGCGTGGGGCTTCTCCTCGAGCTCGCTCGAGACCCCGGAGGCCGTGCGTGATGTGGCGGCTCAGGCGCTTGCGATCGCGAAGGCCAGCGCGTCCGTCGGCGGCGGCGGTATCGTTCTCGACGACCGCGCGCCCGTGGTGGATCGCTACGAGAGCGGCTATGACGAGGACCCGTTCGAGGTGCCGCTCAAGGACAAGCTTTCGATCCTCTCGGGCTGTTGCGCGGGGATGAGCAGGACCGAGGGCGTCAAGCTCGCGACCGCGTCGATGATGAGCTTCAAGAATGACAAGCTCTTCGTCAGCACCGACGGAAGCGAGATCGAGCAGCTCATCGTCGAGACCGGCGGCGGCATCGCCGCGACGGCGATGAACGATGCGGGGGAACGCCAGACGCGTTCGTACCCCGCGAGCTTCCGCGGCGACTATGCGACGCGGGGATTCGAGTTCACACGCTCGCTCGACCTGGCGGGGCATGCCGACCAGTGCGGGGCGGAGGCGCTCGAGCTTCTCAATGCCGACGAGTGTCCGGCAGTCCACACGAACCTCATCATCGGTGGCACGCAACTCGCGCTCCAGGTCCACGAATCGTGCGGTCACCCGATCGAACTCGACCGCGTCTTCGGTACCGAGGCGTCGTACGCGGGGACAAGCTTCCTGACGACGGACAAGCTCGGATCGTTCCGGTACGGTTCCGACATCGTCAACATCGTCGCGGACGCGACGTGCGAGGGCGGCCTCGGATCGTTCGGGTACGACGACGAGGGCGTCCCGGCCCAGCGGACCGGCATCGTCACAGAGGGCATGTTCACGGGTTACCTTTCGAGCCGTGAGACGGCGCCGCGAATCGGGCAGCAGAGCAACGGCACGATGCGGGCCGACGGCTGGAACCGGATTCCGCTCGTCCGGATGACGAACATCAACCTGCTTCCGGGCGGGGCCGGGTCGCTCGAAGACCTGATCGCCGACACGGATGACGGCATCTTCGTCGACTCCAACAAGAGCTGGAGCATCGACCAGCGACGGATCAACTTCCAGTTCGGGTGTGAGATCGCCTGGGAGATCAAGGGCGGCAAGCGGACGCGGATGCTCAAGAACCCGGTCTACACGGGTATCACACCGGAGTTCTGGGGCAACTGCGACGCGATCTGCGGTGAGGACGAGTGGCACATCTTCGGAATCCCGAGCTGTGGCAAGGGAGAACCCGGTCAGACCGCGCACGTCGGCCACGGTGTGGCTCCGGCGAGATTCCGCAACGTCGAGGTGGGAGGCAAGCGATGATCGAGAAGACGAAGCTCACCGCGATGCTGGGCGAGGCGCTTCAGAGTTCGCCTGCCGATGAGACCGAACTCGTGGCGTGGAGCGGGTCGAACTCGCTGACCCGGTTCGCCGAGTCCCACATCCATCAGAACGTGCATGAGGAGAACACGTACGTGACCGCCCGAGTGGCCGTCGGGAAGCGGACGGGCGTGACGATGACGAACCGGCTCGACCCTCGCGAACTCAAGGCCGCGCTCGAGCGCGCGACCGCGATCGCGAAGGTCAGTCCGGAGGATCCGGACTTCCCGGGGTTCCCGAAGTCCGACGCGGCGCCGGCAGCCGACACGTTCTCCGAAGCCACGGCCGCGATGACGCCCGAGATGCGGGCCCGGGCCGTCGGCGAGGCCGTCGAGATCGCCGCGTCGAAGAAGACGACCCTCTCCGGCGCCTACCGCGTGAGCGCCTTCCGCTTCGCGGTGGCCAACACGAGCGGAACGGAGCAGGTCTACGACGGAACCGATGCCTTCCTCTCCGTGTTCGCGACCGACGAGAACAAGGTCAACGGAGCAACAGCGTCGTACGCCAGGGGGATCGAGGGTATCGACGTGAAGGGCGTGGCGACGCGCGCCGTCGACAAGTGCGTCGCGGCGGCGAACCCCGTCACGGTCGACTACGAGCCGATGGACATCGTCGTGGAGCCTCGCGCGATCGCCGAGGTCATTAGCTGGCTCAACTTCACCGCGTTCGGCGCGAAGCAGGTGCACGAGAACATGTCGTTCATGGCGGGTCGGTTCGGCGAGAAGGTGTGGGGTGAGAACATCACACTCACCGACGACGCGTTCGATCCGGCGGGCATTCCGGTCCCGTTCGACTTCGAGGGCGTGACGAAGAAGCCGGTGACGCTCATCGAGAAGGGCATCGCTCGCTCGGCCGTGTACGACTCGCTGACAGCTGCCAAGGACGGTGTCGCGAACACGGGACACGCGGGCTCCGCTGCCTTCCGGGGTGGTCCGGCGCCGCGGAACCTGTTCGTCACGGCCGGCGACAAGAGCAGGGATGAACTCATCGGGATGGTCGACCGCGGCATCTACGTGTCGAACTTCCACTACGTCAACGGCTTGCTCGACACCAGGCGGGCGCTGTTCACGGGTATGACGAGAGCCGGGACCTACCTGATCGAGGACGGTCGCATCGCGAAGGCCGTGAAGAATATGCGGTGGACCGACAGCATGATGCGCTTCTTCTCCGACGTGGCGGCCATGACGAAGGAGCGGGAGACGATCGGTGCTTCGTGGGGGGCCGTCGGGTCCGTCACGACCCCGGCGATGCTGGTGCGTGGGTTCAAGTTCACCGGCGCAACGGAGTTCTAGAGGACGCGGCGGGCCCGTTTACGCAACCAAATCGGGCCCGCCTGCATCCAATGGTGGTGTCGGCACAGCAGGAGTGACAAGAGACTGCGGAGCCTGGGATAACAGGAGGGAACAGGTGTACGGGGACATCAAAGCGATCGGCGAGAGGATCGAGCGCGAGAGCGCCTTCGTCCCGACGCTGCTTGCCGAGATCGACAAGGTCATCGTCGGCCAGCGCTACATGATCGAGCGACTGATGATCGGGCTTCTGGCGAACGGACACGTGCTCATCGAAGGCGTTCCGGGCCTCGCCAAGACGCTCGCCGTGCGCACGCTCTCGCGGTGCATCGACACGAGCTTCCAACGTATCCAGTTCACGCCGGATCTGCTTCCGGCCGACCTCATCGGAACGCTCGTGTACTCGCCCAACACGGGGACCTTCACGACGAAGAAGGGGCCCATCTTCTCCAACCTCATCCTCGCCGACGAGATCAACCGGGCGCCGGCGAAGGTTCAGAGCGCGCTCCTCGAGGCCATGCAGGAGCGGCAGGTCACCATTGGTGACGAGACGTTCCCACTCGATTCGCCGTTTCTCGTGCTCGCTACACAGAACCCGATCGAGCAGGAGGGGACGTACCCGCTCCCTGAAGCGCAGGTCGACCGGTTCATGCTGAAGCTCCGCGTCGGGTATCCGACCCGAGAGGAGGAGCTCAGGATCATGGACCGGATGGCGGGTGGCAGCGAGCCGGAGGTGGCGCCGGTCGTCTCACCGGAGACCATCCTGGCCGCGCGGTCGCTCGTCGCGGAGATCTACGTCGATGAGAAGGTCAAGCAGTACATCCTCGACATCGTCTTCGCGACCCGCGAGCCGACCGAGGCCGGATTGGATCTCAGCGATCTCATCTCGTACGGGGCGTCTCCGCGCGCGTCGATCTACCTGAGTGTCGCCGCGCGGGCGCACGCCTTCCTCCAGGGACGGGGCTATGTCACCCCGGAGGACGTCAAGGCGATCGCGATGGACGTGCTCAGGCACCGGGTGATCATCACGTACGAGGCCGAGGCCGAGGAGATGACGTCCGAGGACGTCGTCCAGCGCATCCTCGACAACGTCGAGGTTCCCTAGTCAACGGTCCACAACCCGAACGTCCGCGCGGCGCCCGCACAGGCGTCGGGCCGGGACGTGTTGAGAGCCATGCTTCCGAAAGAGATCCTCAAGAAGATCAAGCACATCGAGATCCGCACGAAGCGGCTCGTCGACGATGTGTTCTCGGGCGAGTACCAGAGCGTCTTCAAGGGACGCGGGATGGAGTTCGCCGAGGTGCGCGAGTACCTGCCGGGCGACGACGTCCGGTCGATCGACTGGAACGTGACCGCCCGCATGGGGCACCCGTACATCAAGAAGTTCGAGGAAGAGCGTGAGCTCACGGTGATGTTCGTGGTCGACGCGAGCGGGTCCGGTCGCTTCGGAACGACGGAACGGTTCAAGTCGGAGCTCGCCGCCGAGCTTTGCGCGCTCCTGGCGTTCTCCGCAACGCGCAACAACGACCGGGTCGGGCTGATCATCTTCACGGACCGTATCGAGAAGGTGGTGCCGCCGCAGAAGGGCCGCCGCCACGTGCTGCGCGTCATCCGCGAGATCCTCTACTCCGAGCCCGAAGGGACCGGGACGGACATTCCGGCCGCCATCGACTACCTCTCAAAGGTCGTCCGGCGCCATGCGGTCGTCTTCCTCGTGAGCGACTTCGTGGCGGAGGGATACGAGCGGGCGCTGGCGACGGCGGCGAAGCGGTTCGACCTCGTCGCGGTGGAGGTGAACGACCCGCGCGAGTTTGATCTTCCGAACGCGGGGCTGATCGATCTCGTCGACCCGGAGACCGGGGGACGTGTCATGGTCGACACGAGCGACCGGAGGTTCCGGGAGCGGTTCGCGACCGAGACCGCGCGGCTCGCCGAGGAGCGCGAGCGGCTGTTCGGGCGGCTCGGTGTCGACTCGATCGCGGTCCGGGTCGGGGAACCCTATGCGGAGCCGCTAGAGCGCTTCTTCCGTCTCCGGGCGAGACGTGCCGGCGGCGGGGCCACGACCCGCATCGGGAGGGGGCAGGCATGAGCGGTCGGAGACTGAATGCCCGACTGACGGCCCTCGCGATCACGACTGTGGTGGCGCTCTGCGCGGGCCTCGCGGTGGACGCGGCACGTGCGCAGGATGAGCCGTCATCAGGACGGGGCATGGACGCGGCTCGTGTCGCCCGGGACCGGGACTCGCTCAGTGTGCCCGCCGACTCGCTCCTGATGGTCGGCGCGAGCGTGACGCCGGACACGGGAACCGTCGGCGACCGCTTTGTTCTCACGTTGAGCGCGGTGCACGATCTCGACACGGCGCTTGCGTTCCCGAAGCTCGTCGGAGAGATGCTGCCGTTCGAGGTCATCGACGTCGTCATCTACCCGACCGACGAGGGACCGGACGGAGCCGTCGAGCGTCGTGACGTCGTCATCACGGTGTTCGAGACGGGCGAACATACGATCCCAGAGCTTCCGTTCCACGCGGTGATGCCGGGCGGCGACACGGCCGTTGTCTACACGGAGCCGCTCGACGTCGTCATCCACAGCGTCATCCCGCCGGCGGATCTGGAAGGACAACCGAGGCCACGTGACATCAAGCCGCCGGTCGATCTCCCGCGGGCCTGGTGGCCGTGGGTCGTCGCGGTGCTCGTCGCGGCCGCAGCCGCGCTCGCGTGGCGGTTCTGGCGCCGTTGGAGGACGACGCGCGCCGAGCGGAGCGTGGAGGAGGGACCCACACCGGAGGAGCGGCGGCTGGCGGCCCACGTCGCGGCGCTCGAGCGGCTTCGCCTGCTCCGGGCATCGCGTCATCTTGAGGAGAACCGGATCGAGCCGTTCTACGTCGAACTGACCGACATCCTCAGACGGTATCTCGGCGACCGGTTCAGCGTTCCGGCGATCGACCGCACGACGACGGAGCTCAGACCCGAGCTGACCGCGGCCGCGATCCCGGAGGTCGACATCTCGTGGCTGACGGGGCTCCTTGAACGTGCGGACCTCTCGAAGTTCGCACGGACGGCGCCGTCGACGGATCGGGCGCTCGGCGACCTCGGCGACGTCGAGACATTCGTCGAGCGCACGAGGCTCCGGGCGACCACGGACGACGGTCACGCAGCACGGCGCGGACACGCCGCCGGCGAGGAGGACGACGATGTTCCGGTTCGCTGATCCGGCCTTCCTCTGGCTGCTTCTGGTGGTCCCGGCGTACCTCGTGGTGTCGCTGAGATTGAGCCGGAGGATGGAGCCGGCTGTCTCGTTCCCGCTCGCGCGGCTCGCGGGGGAGCAGGCCGGGAGCTCGGGTGCCTGGAAACGGGCAGTGTCGACGGCCGTCCGATGTCTCGTTCTGGCGCTCGTCGTGGTCGGCCTGGCGCGGCCGCAGGCGGGGCGCGGAACCGAGACCGTGCTCTCAGAGGGGATCGACATTCTGCTCGTGCTGGATGTCTCCGGGAGTATGCGCGCCGAGGATTTCAAGCCGGCCAACCGTCTCGCCGTGGCGAAGTCGGTCGTTGCGGATTTCATCGACGGCCGCGTCTCCGACCGGATCGGGATGGTTGTATTCGCGAGCGAGGCGTACACGCAGTGCCCGCTGACGCTCGATTACGAGGTGCTCCACGAACTGCTCGACTCGGTCGAGCTTGGCATGATCGACGAGCAGAGCACGGCCATCGGGCTGGCGCTGGCGACCGCGGCGAACCGACTTCGCGAGAGCGAGGCGGAGAGCAAGGTCGTGGTGCTGCTGACGGACGGTCGGAACAACGCAGGTGAGATCGACCCTCTGACCGCGGCGCAGGCCGCCGCTGCGCTCGGTATCCGCGTCTACACGGTCGCGGCCGGGACTCCGGAAGGCGGGCCGATCCCGGTGGACGATCCCGTCTGGGGGAGGCGCTACGTCACCGTCCCGACAGACATCGATGAGGATGTGCTCCGCGAGATCGCGAGGATCACGGGTGGGAGGTACTTCCGGGCGAAGACTGAGGGCATGCTCGCCGAGGTCTACGGGACGATCGACGAACTCGAGAAGACGAAGGTCGAGGTGAAGCACTTCACGTCGTACACCGAACTGGGACCGCGCTTCGCGATCGCGGCGCTGCTGGCCGTGCTCGCGGAACTGCTGTTGACGGCGACGGTCCTGAGGAGGATCCCGTAGGATGCGGTTCGCGATCGACACCGAGACGCTGCTGCTCTTCTATGTCGGGGCTCCCGTCGTCGTCGCCGCGCTGCTCGGCTGGCTGGCCGTCGCGCGTCGGCGCGCCGCGGCCCGGGCCGTCGCCGAGCCGGCGCTCTACGCGCGGATCGCACCCGCGGCGGCCGAGGGCGTCCATCGGGCGCGGATATGGCTCGCGGTGCTTGCGGTCCTTGCACTCGGTCTGGCCGCGGGACGGCCGCAGACCGGGACTCGGCTCGGGGTGGCGACGCGCCACGGCATCGACCTCATGCTCGCGCTCGACGTGTCGGACTCGATGAGAGCCGAGGACCTCCGACCGGATCGGCTCGAGAAGGCCAGGCGGGAGGCGCTCTCGCTGATCGGCCTGCTCGACGGTGACCGGGTGGGCGTGATCACGTTCGCGGGGGCCGCGTTCGTGCAGTGTCCGTTGACGCTGGACTACGGCGCGGCGTCGATGCTACTTTCGGCCGTGGAGCCGGGGACCATCTCGCGACCAGGGACCAACCTCTCCTCGGCCATCCGCAAGGCCACCGCGGCGCTCTCCACGCGTCCCGACCGCTCGAAGGCGCTGGTCATCTTCACCGACGGAGAAGGGCACGAGGAGGATCCGATGGAGGCGGCGCGAGAGGCGGCCGAGGCCGGCGTCCGGATCTATACGATCGGTCTCGGGTCCACGGCCGGCGAACCGATCCCGCTGTCGCCGGCCGAGGGCGGTGGATACAAGCGCGACCGGGCAGGGAACATCGTCATGTCCCGGCTCGACGAAGGAACGCTCATGGACATCGCGTCAGCGACCGGCGGCACGTACTACCGGGCCACACGCGGCGAGCGCGAGCTGCGAGCGATCGAGGAGGAGCTGGCGAAGATGGAGCAGGGAGAGCTGGAATCGCGGATGCTCGCCTTCTACGAGGAGCGATTCCAGGTTCCGATGCTTGCGGCGCTGATGCTGCTCTTGCTGGCGACGTTCGTTCCGGCGCGGCGCCCCGGGCGCCTGCCGTGGGCGGGGCGGACGCTCACGGTTCTCGCGCTCGGCCTCGTGTTCCCGTTCATGACGGGGTTCGGCGAGACGCCGGGCGCGCACAACCGCGACGGCAACCGCCTCTACGACGCGGGCAGGTACAGCGAGGCGCTCACGGCGTACCGGAGCGGGCAGGTTCTCGCCCCGGAACTCGCGGAACTCGGGTTCAACGCCGGCAACGCGCTCTTTCGCAGCGGCGACGTCGAGGCGGCGCTGCGGGAGTACCAGCAGGCTGCGTCGATGGGGGACGACGATCTTGCAGCGGCGGCGCTCTACAACGCGGGCGACGCGCTGCTCTCGGCCGGTGACCTCGACGGGGCCGTTCAGGCGTTCCGTCAGAGCCTTCTGAGAAACCCGGACGATCTTGATGCGAAGTACAATCTCGAGCTCGCGCAGCTGGCACGCCAGCAGCAGCAACAGCAGCAACAGGGTGGCGAGGGTGAGCAGCAGGAGAACGATCAGGGGCAGGACCAGCAGGATCAGAACGGGCAGCAGGAGAACGATCAGGGGCAGGACCAGCAGGATCAGAACGGGCAGCAGGAGAACGATCAGGGGCAGGACCAGCAGGATCAGAACGGGCAGCAGGAGAACGATCAGCAGCAGGATCAGCAGGGCGACGCGGACGAACAGGAAGGCGATCAGCACCAGGAGCAGGAGACCGACGAGAGCGATCAGGGTGAGGGCGATCGGCAGGAGAATGGCGAGCAGCAGGGTGGCCGGCAGGAGCAGTCGGCGGAGCCGGGGGTGGAAGAGGGCGAACCATCGGGAGACGCTGCGGCCATGACGCCCGAAGAGGCCGAGCGGCTGCTGGACGCGATCGCGGAGGGCGAACGAGAGCTTCAGGCGGAGCTCCTGGCCGCTCAGGCGAGGAAGAGGGAGAAGGTTGAGAAGGACTGGTAACAGACGTGCGACGAGCGCCACCATGACCGCGATGATCGCATCCATTGCGCTCACCGCGGCGCTGGTGGTCCTTTCCCCGGCGCCGGCTCTGGCGGACGTCAGCGTCACCATGTCGGTCCGGAGCACGACCGTTTCGCTCAACGACGGCTTCGCGCTTACGATCTCGGTCGAGGGCGCTCTCAACGTGCCTGCGCCTGATCTCGGGGCGGTCGAGGAGCACTTCTCGGTGCGCTCCGCCGGTAGCTCGACCAACATGTCGATGGTCAACGGGCGGATCACGCAGTCGAAGAGCTTCACGTACACGCTGCTTCCCCGGGCGACCGGGACCTTCACGGTGGGTCCGGCCAGGATCGAGCACGATGGCGCGGAGTATCTCAGCAACAGCGTTGAGGTCACGGTTGTTGAGGGCGGGACACCCGCGGCGTCGGCGGAGCCCGACGTTCGCCAGGGGACGCAGCCCTCGTCCGGTCGCGACGTCTTCGCCACGACGACGGTCGACCGCCGAACGGCGTACGTCGACGAGCAGATCACGCTCTCCTTCAAGTACTACCGGCGTTCCGAGCCGTTCAGGCAGCCTTCGTACGAGGCGCCCGACCTCACGGGCTTCTGGGTGGAGGACCTCGACGCGCGCGAGGAGTACATCGAGGTCATCGAGGGGAAACGCTATCGGGTGACCGAACTCAAGACGGCCCTCTTCGGCGCCGCATCAGGAACGGCGACCGTTGGCCCGGCAACGCTGGTCTACTACGACGAGGGCCCCGCCTTCACGTTCTTCTCACGTCAGGGCGAACGACAGACGCTCCGTACCGATCCGATCGAACTCGACATCCGGCCCCTGCCTGCCGAAGGACGGCCGTCGGGCTTCTCGGGAGCCGTCGGTCGTTACCAGCTGAGCTCATCGATCGACGTCGACAGCGTGGTCGTCGGGGATCCGGTGACGCTCACGGTGACCATCCGCGGCGACGGGAACATCCGGACCGTCCCGGCGCCTGATCTGTCCGGGGCCTCGGAGCTGCGCGTGTACGAGTCCGGCAGCTCGACCGAGATCACGCGGAAGAACGGCGTGGTCGGTGGCGTCAAGCGGTACGAGCTCGTGCTCGTCCCGGAGACCGAGGGCGACAAGACGATCCCGGCTATCGAGCTGGTCTTCTTCGATCCGAGTACAGGACGGTACGAGACGACGGGGTCGCCCGAGCGGACCATCGAGGTCATCCCGGGTGGGGCCGAGGACGGAGCGACGTCTGTGGCAAGGACCGTCGTCGAGCGCCTGGGCGGCGACATCCGCTACATCCGGGAGTCGGACGGGGCGCTCAGGGCTGCCGGTCGACCGCTCCACGCACGCATCTGGTTCCTGCTCCTGCAGCTCGTTCCGCCGCTCGGGCTTGCGCTCGTTGTCGCCCGCCGGCGCCGATCCGACCGTCTCGGGAACGACGTGCGGCTGGCACGCTACCGGCGTGCGACCGCGCGTTCGCGCGACGCGCTCAAGGCGGCAGAGCGGGCGTTCGCAGACGGCAGGACGACCGAGGGGTGCTCGGCCGTGGCGCGCGCGGTCACGGACTTCATCGGTGACCGAACGGGCGTCGAGGCGCGAGGGCTGACGCTTCGCGAACTCGAGCAAACCCTGCGGGACGCCGGCGCGGACGACCGTCTGGTCGAGCGGGTGCGCTCGTTGCTTGGGACGTGCGACGCGGCGCGGTTCGCGGGCGCCTCGGACGACACGGTGCTTGCGACGCTTCCGGAGGAGGCCGGCGACTGCCTTCGCGCGATCGAGACGCTCACCAGGCGGGCGCCGCGGGGACCGACCACCGGGAGCCGAGTCGCGGCACTCGTGGCTCTTGCCGTCCTGCTGACCGCGCCGGCGACCGGTCGCGCTCAGGCGCCTGACGCTCCTGACGTCGGGGCGGCCGGAGCCTTGTTCCGCGAGGCCAACCGGCTCTACGCAACCGAGCGATACGAGGACGCCGCGGAGATCTACGAGTCGCTCATCGCTGATGGATTCACGAACGCCGACGTGCACTACAACCTTGGAAACGCGAGGTACAAGCTCGGCGAGGCCGGACGTGCCGTGCTCGGATATGAGCGGGCTCTGCGACTCGAACCGGGTCACGACGACGCCGCTGCCAACCTGGCTTTCGTCCGGGAGCAGCTGGCCGATCGACAGGCTCCGCTTGACGACGGTCCGGTGACCGCCTTCATCAGGAGGGTCTTCGCGGCCGTTCACATCTCTGCGCTCGAGGTGGCCGCGAGCGCGCTGCTGTTCTGCATGTTCGGCGCGCTCACCGCAGGCGTCGTGCGACGGCGACTGGCCGGATGGCCGCTCAGGGTGGCCGTGGGGTTCTTCGTCGGGTTCGCGCTTCTGACCGTGGTCATCGGTGTGCGAGTCCACAGTACCCGCACCTCGAACGAGGCGGTCGTTCTGGCGCGGGAGCTCTCAGCGAGAACCGGGCCAGGCAGCGAATTCGTCCTGGAGTTCCGGATTCACGAGGGAACGAAGGTATCGGTCCAGGAGACACGCGGCGAGTGGTCGCGCGTCACGCTCCGCGGCACCGACCTCGTCGGGTGGGTGCGGGATGATGGCCTCGAGCGCATCTGACACGAGGCGTTGCAGGGAGTGTGCGGGAGAGGACGATGATAGCTCGTGAGAAGTACACGGTCGGCGTCGCGGGGGCGACCGGGGCGGTCGGTCTCGAGATGCTCCGCGTTCTGGAGCAGCGCAGCTTCCCCGCGGAGACCGTTCGAGTGTTCGCATCCGGTCGCTCCGAAGACCGCAGGCTCAGGTTCCGTCAGCACGACCTGGTCGTCGAGCCGCTGACCGCCGAGACGGTTGCCGGGCTCGACATCGTGCTGTTCGGGACATCGGCGGAGGTGTCGAGCCGGTTCGTCCCGGAGGTCGTCGCCCGGGGCGGCCTCGCCATCGACAACAGCCGCTTCTACAGAATGGATGAAGGTGTGCCGCTCGTCGTTCCGGAGGTCAATGCCCACGCGCTGGCAGGACACCGGGGGATCATCGCCAATCCGAACTGCTCGACCATCCAGATGGTGCAGGTCCTGAGGCCGCTTGCGGAGCGCGCGGGCCTCAAGCGGGTCATCGCATCGACCTATCAGTCCGTGTCGGGCACGGGGCTGGCGGCGATCGACGAGCTGCGCAAGCAGTCGACGGTCGTCCTGGACGGCGGCAGCGCGGAGTGTAACGTCTACCCGAAGCAGATCGCATTCAACTGCCTTCCGCAGATCGACGTCTTCGACGATGAAGGCAACACGCGGGAGGAGACGAAGATGATCGGGGAGACCAGGAAGATCATGGAGCTTCAGGATCTTCCGGTGGCGGTCACGTGCGTGCGGGTACCGGTCTTCCGGTCGCACGCCATCGCGCTCAACCTGGAGACGGCCGAACCGCTGACGCCCGACGAGGCCCGGAGCGCGCTTGCGGCCGAGCCGGGCCTGCGTGTGCTCGACGACCCCGGAGAGGGTGTCTACCCGACGCAGAGCGAGACCGAGCGCACCGACGAGACCTGGGTCGGACGCGTCAGGCGCGACCCGTCGGTCGCCACCGGCTTGTGGCTCTGGGTCGTCTCGGACAACCTCAGGAAGGGTGCGGCCCTCAACGCCGTCCAGATCGCGGAGAGACTCATCGATGCGGATGCTCGCTGACCTGACGCTCGGCCGCTACATCGTGGCCGATTCCCCCGTTCATCGCCTCGATCCACGCGTCAAGATGGCCGGGGCGGTCGGGGTTCTGGCGCTCGTCATCGGGCTTCAGAGTTCCGCGGCGTATCTCCTGCTCTCGCTCCTGCTCCTGGTCGTCGCGGGGGTCGCGCATCTTGGACCGCTGTTCGTTCTCAGGAACATTCTCTCACTCCGGTGGCTCCTGGTCGTGGTCTTCGTCATGCACGGTCTTCTTGGGACCGGTCGTCCCGTTACGACCTGGCTGCCGTGGGTGACGTTCGAGGGCCTGGCGACCGGCGGGTTCTTCGCGTGGCGGGTGGCGCTGATGGTGACCGGAGCAGGGATTCTGACAGCGACGACGTCACCGGTCGATCTCGGTGACGCGCTCGAGCGGCTTCTGCGTCCCTTCGCGTGGCTCAGGCTCCCCGTTCACGAACTCGCGATGATCGCGGTCATCGCGCTCCGCTTCGTTCCGACGCTTCTCGAAGAAGCGAGACGGATCATGAAGGCCCAGCAGGGTCGGGGTGCCAGCTTCGAGGGTGGCCTCGTCGCGAAGGCCCGCGGTGCGCTTCCTATCCTCGTGCCGCTGTTCGCGAGCGCGTTCCGTCGGGCCGACGAGCTGGCGCTCGCGATGGATGCGCGCTGCTACCGCGGCGCGGCTGGGAGGACCAAGTACGTGGAACTCCGCTTCGACGCCCGGGATGCGGTCGCGCTCGCGCTGATTCTCGCGTCGCTCGCGGGTGTGATCGCCGCTGCACGGATCGGCTCGCTGGTGCTTGGGGCGTGGGCGTGAGCGGCCGCATTCTGAAACTGACCGTCGGGTATGACGGGACGGCGTTCTCGGGGTGGCAGGTCCAGCCGGGTGAGCGGACCGTTCAGGGGGAGCTGGAGGCCGCGTTCTCAGCGCTCGAGGGATCGCCGACCCGGGTCCATGGCGCGGGAAGGACCGACGCGGGCGTCCACGCGGTGGCGCAGGTTGCGCACGTGGAGACGGCGCTCGAACTGCCGGCGGAGCGGATCGCCGGGGCGCTCAACGCGCGACTGCCCGACGACATGCTCGTCCGCCGCGTGGAGGACGCTCCCGAGGCGTTCGACGCGCGCTTCTCAGCCACGCAGCGCTCCTACGTCTATCTGATGTCGGTCGAGGAGGACCCCCTCTGGCGCAACCGTCGCTGGGTCGTGCGAAAGCGGCCGGACATAGAGGCGATGCGGGCCGCCGCGGAGACGCTCCTCGGGGAGCACGACTTCTCCTCATTCTGCCTCACGGGGAGCGAGCCGTCGCATCACCGTTGCCGTCTGGACTCGATTTCGATAGAATGGCAGGATGAACTCGGCGGGATGATCATCCTGCGTGTGAGCGCCAACCGATTCCTGCGGGGCATGGTGCGCTCCATCGTTGGGACGCTCGCGGAGGTCGGTCGCGGACGCATGACGGTGGAGCAGTTCCGCGACGTCCTTGAGGCGCGTGACCGGAGCAGAGCCGGTGCCACTGCGCCGGCCTGCGGCCTCTACCTCGAGAAGGTCGACTACAGCGGGGAGGTGTGACGTGAAGATATTCCTGGACACTGCCGACATCAACCAGATCCGGGAGGCGGCCGCGATCGGCCTGGTCGACGGTGTGACGACGAACCCGACGCTCGTCTCGCGTGTCGAAGGCAAGTTCGAGGATATCATCAGGGAGATCTGCGAGGTCGTCGATGGGCCGGTCAGTGCCGAGGTTGTCAGCCTCGACACCGCCGGAATGGTCGAGGAAGCGAAGAAGCTCGCCGCCATCCACAGCAACGTCGTCATCAAGATCCCGATGACGAAGGACGGCGCGCGGGCGATCCGCGAACTCAAGGAGCTCGGCATCCGAACGAACTGCACGCTGGTCTTCTCGGCGAACCAGGCGTTCGTCGCCGCGAAGGCGGGGGCGTCGTTCGTGAGTCCGTTCATCGGGCGGCTTGACGATGCGGGTGCCGAGGGGATGGACCTCATCCGAGAGGTCATGCAAATCTACGAGAACTACGGGTTCGACACCGAGGTCATCGTGGCGAGCGTGAGGCATCCGCTGCACGTGGTCGAGTCGCTGCTGGTCGGGGCGCATATCGCGACGATCCCCTCTGCCGTGTTCGACAAGATGTTCAAGCACCCCCTGACGGACAAGGGGATCGACTCCTTCCTTGCCGATTGGGAGAAGGTGAAGTCCCGCTGACGCGGCGGGTCGCGCCGCGCGGCGTGTTCCAGAGACACCGCGGTCCCTTCAGCATCCGCAGCAGTACGGACGTGAGGAGGACGGACTGGACTCCAGGTTGTCGAGGACCGTCATACTCGCCCTCGTCTTCGTGCTGGCCGGCGTGACCGCCGGACTGGTCGTGTCGGTCAGTTCACTTCGCTCACGGCTCGAGCCGGGGGGCGCCGATATCGGCGCGTCCAGGCGCTCCGCCATCGTCACGGCCGCTGAACGGGTCGGGTGTGCCACCGTCTCCATCAGTGTCAGTCGACCCGAGGCCGGGGACGCCGGTGCGTCAGGGAGCGAGTTCTTCGACCTGTTCCTCCGCGGGTACTACCCCGAGCGGGTGCGCGAACACCGGTACGAGACAGGGTCCGGGTTCATCATCGACCCGGACGGGTACATCCTCACCAACGACCACGTGATCAGAGGCGGGACGGACGTCGTCGTCGTGCTCCGGGACGGCCGCGAGTTCGCCGGTCGGGTTCTGGGAGCAGATCCGAGATACGATCTCGCGGTCATCAAGGTCGATGGAGAGGATCTGCCGACCGCTCCGCTCGGTGACTCGGACGGTGTGATGATCGGGGAGTGGGTGGTGGCGATCGGCAATCCGTTCGGCTACCTGCTCGACGATCCGGAGCCGACCGTCACGGCCGGTGTGGTGAGCGCTCTCCATCGCGACGTGCAGCCACGGGCGGCCGGGGCCGTCTACAAGAACATGATCCAGACCGACGCGGCCATCAACGAGGGGAACTCGGGCGGCCCGCTGGTCAACGGACGCGGGGAGGTCATCGGGATCAACTCGTTCGCCCTCTTCTCGGCCGACCAGGCCTACATCGGGATGAGCTTCGCGATCCCGATCAACACCGCCCGGTTCCTGGTGGATGAGCTCATCCAGTACGGGCGCGTCCGCGACATCTGGGTCGGGATGGGTCTTCGCAATCTGACGTCTTCCGTGGCCCGGGCGCTCGCGCTTCCCGACGAGAACGGCGCGTTCATCGCGACGGTCGAGCCGGAGAGCCCCGCGGACCGCGCGGGTCTCAGACCAGGAGACGTCGTGGTGTCGGTGAACGGAGCGCCGACGGCGGACGCGCAGGCCGTGTGGGCCGCGTTCTACGGCGCGCGCGTCGGAGACCACTTGACGATCGATGCAGTCCGGAGAGGCAGAACACGTGAGTTCGACATGATCCTCGAGGAGGTTCCTCGGTGACCGACTCCCGCGCTTCCGCGGTGCCTGTGATTCCCATACTCGGTGTCCATGACGATGAGCTCGCGTCCACGGTCGCGGGCTTTGGTCTTTCGTTCACGGTCGACGAGGCGAGGAAGGTCGCCGACCTCCTCGGGCGCGACCCGACCGTCGTGGAAGCCAACATCTTCAACACCATGTGGAGCGAGCACTGCTCGTACAAGAGCAGCCGCGCCGTGCTCGGCGAGCATCTCCCGACGAAGGGCGACGACGTCGTGCTGGGTCCGGGGGAGGACGCCGGCGTCGTGCGGCTCGGCGAGCACGATGGTGAGAACTGGTGCGTCGTCATCGCCCACGAGAGCCACAACCACCCGTCGCAGGTCGTTCCCAACGAGGGTGCTGCGACAGGCATCGGCGGGATCGTCCGTGACGTTTACTGCATGGGCGCGGACGTCATCGGCGTGATGGATCCGCTTCGGTTCGGCGATCCCTCGGGCCAGCACGCCGAGCGGACGCGCGAGATCGTCCACGGCGTGGTCGAGGGGATCTGGCAGTACGGCAACGCACTCGGCGTCCCGAACCTTGGTGGCGACCTCTACTTCGACCCGTGTTTCGACGACAACTGCCTGGTGAACGTCGTGGCGCTCGGTCTGGTCCGCGAGGACCGGGTGATCCGGAGCCGGATCCCCGCGGAGGCCCGCGGACAGGAGTACGACGTCATCCTCGTCGGGAAGCCGACCGACCCCTCCGGGTTCGGGGGCGCGACCTTCGCGTCCCGGATCCTCGATGAGGAGAAGGCGTTCGACGACAAGTACGCGGTCCAGGTCCCGGACCCGTTCCTCAAGCGGATGCTGGCGGTGGCCACGCAGGAGGTGCTCGCGTTCGCCCGGGAGAAGGGGGTCGGAATCGGGTTCAAGGATCTCGGCGCGGGAGGGATCGTGTGTGCTACTTCGGAACTCGGCGCGGCAGCCGGGCTTGGTGTCAAGCTCGACCTCTCGCGCGTTCATGTGGCGGAGGAGGGGATGCCGCCTGAGGTCGTCGCCTGCTCCGAGACGCAGGAGCGGTACAGTTTCGTCGTCCCTCGCGAGATATCCTCGGAGGTCTGCGCGATCTTCAACGACCGCTTCGAGCTTCCGGAGATCTGCCACGGCTCGAGGGCCGTCGTGATCGGCGAGGTGATCGACGAGCCGCGGTTCGTGCTGGTGCACGAGGGACAGACCGTCTGCGACGCGTCGACCGAGCAGATCACCACCGGCATCGCGTATGACCGGAAGGCGGCGAAACGCGAGCGGACGTTCGAGCCGGTGACGCTCCCCTCCGAGTGCGATCTCGGAGATGCCCTCCTCGCGGTGCTGAGCTCGCCCAACATCGCGTCGCGCGAGCACGTCTACCGTCACTACGACAGCGAGGTGAAGGGTTCAACGGTCGTCCGGCCGGGCGAGGCCGACGGCGGGGTGCTGGCGCCGATCCCCGGCTCGCGTCTGGGGATCGCGGTCTCGAGTGATGGCGTCCCGAGGTACGGCGCCGTCGATGCGTACGAGGCGGGCGCTCGGGCGGTGGCCGAGTCGATCCGGAACGTCGCGGCGGTCGGCGCGGTGCCGATCGCGCTCACCGACTGTCTCAACTTCGGGAACCCGGAGGTGCCGGAGGTCTTCCACGACTTCGTGGAGGCCGTGCGGGGGGTCGGCGACGCGGCCCGGGGGATCGGGCTCAAGGACGCGGACGCCCCGGTGCCCATCGTTTCCGGCAACGTGAGCTTCTACAACCAGTCGTCGACGGGCAACGCCATCCATCCGTCCCCGATCGTCTGCTGCGTGGGACGCATGAACGACGTGTCGAAGGTCGTCACGCAGGGCCTCAAGCGTCCGGGCGACAGCCTGTATATCGTCGGCGTGCGCGGTCAGGCGCTGGGCGGCTCCGCGCTGCTCGAGGCGATGCCCGAACTCGCCGGGACGGCCGGAGGCGCGCACGGATCGTTCTCGCGGACCGACTTCGACGCGGAACGCAAGATGTACCACGGCGTGACGGACCTCATCGACGAAGGGCTCGCCGTCGCGTGTCACGACATATCGGACGGCGGGCTGGCGACCGCCGCGGCCGAGATGATGCTCACGAGGCCTGAGGTCACCGGGCTCGGGCTGGCGCTCGACGCCGAGTCCCTGAAGCCGACGCCGGGAGCGTGGGACGACCTCGCGGCGCTCTTCAACGAGGCCGGTGGCTATCTGGTCGAGATCGCGCCCGAGGACGAGAAGCGCGCGACCGCGGTCCTCGCGGCGCGCGGCGTCTGGTTCGCCAGGCTGGGGACGATCACGGCCGGCGACACGCTGACCGTGCGAAACGTCCGTGGCGGAGTGACGACCATCCAGGGCGACGCGATGCGGGATGCCTGGTTCCACGGCGCGAAGCGAGCGATGACCGGTCGCGAGGAAGGGGGCGAGCGATGACGGCGACGGGACCGAGAGTCGCGGTGATCCGGTTCCCCGGACTCAACTGCGAGAACGAGACGCGTCGCGCGGTCATCGACCAGGGTGTGTCGGCCGACGTGTTCATGTGGAACGGACCGACCGATGAGCTGGCACACTACGATGCGTACGTGCTCCCCGGCGGGTTCTCCTATCAGGATCGCGTTCGCGCCGGGGCCATCGCGGCGAAGGACCGCGTGATGGACTGTATCATCGAGCAGGCCGCAGCCGGGAAGCCGGTCCTCGGGATCTGCAACGGCGCGCAGATCCTCGTCGAGTCGGGGCTCGTCCCCGGGCTCGCCGCCGGGAACGTCGAGGTGGGGCTGGCGCGCAACATCATGCCGGACCGGGACGGATACTACTCGCGGTGGTCCTACCTGCGCGTCGAAAGCGAGGCGACCGCGGCGACGGCCGGACTCCGGGTGGGCGACGTGGTGCCGGTTCCGGTCGCGCACGCCGAGGGGCGGTTCGTGACGACCGAGGACGGGCTCGTGGAGCGCCTCCGCGCCAACGGGCAGATCGCGTTCACCTACTGCACGCCCGACGGGACCGTCGCCGACCGGTTCCCGTGGAATCCGAACGGCTCGACGGCGGCGATCGCCGGGATCAGCAACCCGGCCGGGAACGTGGTGGCGATGATGCCGCACCCGGAGCGTTCGACGTGGCTCTACCAGGTGCCGGAGACGCTGGCCGGCAGGTGGGGAAGGGAACGGCGCGACGCGCGCGGCGACACCCGTCTGCTGTCGGCACCCGGGCCAGGGGCGCTCATCATCCGTTCCATCTGCGACCGACTGCTGGCGAGGGGAGGAGTCTGACATGATCCGGAACGTCACGCTCGCGGTCCGTCTGAAGATCACCGACAACGAGGCATTCTCCGCGCTTGAGGCGCTTCACACGAAAATGGGGCTTGGCGACAGGGTCGCCGGGCTGGTCCGCGAGACGCTGTGGGATCTGGGCGTCGAGGCGGCGACGGCGGCCGAGGCCGAGCAGGTGGTCGAGGAGGCTATCGCCAGAACCAACGTCTTTCTCAACCCGAACAAGCACTACCATGCCTTCGTCCCTGCCGCCGAGGGGAGCAGCGACCTGGATGACGATGAGGTCGCCGTCATCGTGACCGACCGCGATGGCGCTGATTCGCCGCGGGCTCTGGCCGCGGTCGCTCGCGCAGGTGTTCCGGAGATCGTGCGCGCGAGGGTCGCCACGCGGTGGCGAATACGGCTCACCGAAACCCCGGATCCCGCGCATCCCGAGGTCCTCGAACTCATCAGAAGAATAGGCGTCACGACGGATCGAGACGCTGGTCTGCTGGCGAACCCGCACTCCCAGAGCGCCGCCTGTGTCCTTCCATGGGGTGAGCAAAAGCCCTTGGTCGGCTGAGGGCGGCATGATACTGTGGTGGGGCTCAGAAACGTTCGGAGTCACGTCCAGCTCGTCTGTCAAGGAGGTTCGGAGTGCCGAGGATAGAGATCGACGTCGATCGGTGCAAAGGCTGCGGCTACTGCATCGAGGCGTGCCCGCAGAAGATCCTCAGGGCGGCCGAGGGGTTCAACAAGATGGGGTTCCACCCGGTCGAGACGTTCGATCCTGAGAAGTGCACGGGCTGCAGCTTCTGCGCCATCATGTGTCCCGACCTGGTCATCAAGGTCTACCGGTAGGAGGTGGCGGCGACCCCGCGTCGCCGCGCCGGCCCCGGGGCCGGTCACGCAACAGCAAGGAGCTCACGGTATGAGCGAAAGGGTCCTGATGAAGGGTAACGAGGCCATTGGCGAGGCCGCCGTCCAGGCGGGCTGCCAGTGCTACTTCGGATACCCCATCACGCCGCAGAACGAGCTCACCGCATACATGTCGAAGCGGATGATCGAAGAGGGACGCGTCTTCATCCAGAGCGAGAGCGAGATCGCGGCGATCAACATGTGCTTCGGTGCGGCGGCGGTAGGAGTTCGCACCATGACGTCTTCCTCCGGCCCGGGCATCAGCCTGAAGCAGGAGGGTATCAGCTACCTGGCCGGCGCGGAGCTTCCGATCTTCTTCGTGAACGTGATGCGGGGAGGACCGGGGCTTGGGAACATCGCGCCGTCGCAGGCGGACTACTTCCAGTGTACGCGCGGGGGTGGTCACGGCGACTACCGCACGATCGTCTACGCGCCGAGCAACGTGCAGGAGCTCTACGATTACACGTTCCTCGGGTTCGACGTCGCCGACCGGTACCGCAACCCGTCGATGATCGCGGCGGACGGCATCCTCGGTCAGATGATGGAGCCGCTGGTTCTGCACGACTACAAGGACCCGGGCGACCTGCCCAGCAAGAACGCGTGGCAGCTGGGCGACCCGGCGACGCAGGAACCGATCTGGATGACATCCGTGCACCTCGGCGAGGGCAAGCTCGAGGCGCACAACCTGGAACTCCAGAAGAAGTACGACACGATCCAGGCGAACGAGGTCCGTTTCGAAGAGACGATGATCGACGACGCCGATATCGTCATCGTCGCCTACGGGACGGCGGCCCGTGTCGCGAAGGCGGCCATGGTCAAGGCGCGCGCCGAGGGCATCAAGGTCGGCATGTTCCGGCCGATCACCCTCTGGCCGTTCCCGAACGCCCCGTTGAACGCACTCGCCGACCGAATCGAGAACTTCCTCACGGTCGAGATGAGTCTCGGACAGATGATCGAGGACGTCCGTCTCGCGACGTGCGGCAAGTCTCGCGTCCATCTGCACGGCAGAACCGCGGGCGGCGTGCCGGTCGAGGACGACATCGTCGATCAGCTCAAGAAGATCCTCGCGTCGAAGGGCGACGAGATCATACGCAATTTCTAGGAGGCCAGCCGTGGAGCAGCAGGTATTCGGAATGCCCCAGGCGATGAAGCCTGAGCAGACGCTCTACTGCCCGGGGTGCGGGCACGGCGTCGCTCACAGGCTCGTCGCGGAGCTCGTGGACGAGTTCGGGCTCAGAGACCGCGCCATCGGCATCGCGCCGGTCGGCTGTTCGGTCTTCGCTGACAAGTACTGGAACTTCGACGTCATCTCCGCCGCGCACGGACGCGCGCCGGCGGTGGCGACCGGGATGAAGAGGGGACGCCCGGAGAGCTTCGTCATCTGCTACCAGGGTGACGGCGATCTCGCGGCGATCGGTACGGCCGAGACGATCCACGCGGCGAACCGCGGCGAGCACTTCGTGACCGTCTTCGTCAACAATGCCATCTACGGCATGACCGGTGGCCAGATGGCGCCGACGACGCTCATCGGACAGCGGTCGCAGACGTGCCAGCTGGGTCGCGATCCCGAGATGATGGGGCACCCCATCCGGGTCTGTGAACTCATCAAGGATCTGCCCGGTGTGGCCCTCGCGGCGCGCGGATCGGTCGACACGCCGAAGCACGTTCTTCAGACGAAGAAGCTCCTGAAGAAGGGCTTCCAGAACTCGATCGACGGCAAGGGCTGGAGCCTTATCGAGATCGTCTCACCGTGTCCGACGAACTGGGGCATGACGCCCGCGAAGGCGCTGACGTGGCTTCGCGAGAACATGCTCAAGCACTACGAACTCGGTATCTTCCGCGACTGCGACGCGGGGAACGGGGGTGGCGCATGAGCAAGATCAGGTGCGCCGGATTCGGTGGACAGGGCATCGTCCTGATGGGGAAGCTCCTCGCGCAGGCGGGGATGATGGAAGACAAGCACACGACGTTCTTCCCGCAGTACGGCGCCGCCATGCGAGGCGGCACGGCGAACTGCAACGTCATCGTCTGTGACGACGATGTCGCCTCGCCGATGGTCGAGACGCCGGACGTCATCCTCATCATGAACGGTCCGTCCCTCGACAAGTTCGAACCGGTCGTGAAGCCGGGCGGCTGGATTTTCTACAACACATCGCTGATCGACCGCGAGGTCGAGCGGGACGACGTGCAGGTCGTGAAGGTCCCCGCGAACGAGATCGCCGAGGAGGTCGGCAGCGCCCGTTCGGCCAACATGGTCATGCTCGGCGCCTTCGCCGAGAAGGTCGGCGTCGTGAAGGTCGACACGCTGATCGATGCGCTCGACGTCATGCTCCATGGCAAGGGCGACAAGATCATGGGGCTGAACCGCGAGGCCATGAAGCGGGGCGCGGGCCTCGTCGGATAGTCACATCGGGACCATCAGGCAATCTGATCGTTGCCGCGTCGCGCTCAGCGTGGCGCGGCAACGCATAGTGAGGCACCGCCGAGGACCGGGGACAGCGCATGGCCGACCTGCGTGAGAGACTTGAGCGAGAGATCCTGCCGCTGGTCGAGCGACCGAGCCGGTACGTCGGGGCGGAGCGCAACGTTCCGGCACGCGACGTCGGCGAGGACGCCCTCACGTTTCTTCTCGCCTTTCCCGACGTCTACGAGATCGGGATGTCCCACCTGGGGCTCCGCGTTCTCTACGACATTCTGAACCGTCGGGACGACGTGCGGTGCGAGCGCTGTTTCGCGCCCTGGACCGACATGGAGGCGCTGCTCCGCGAGCGCGGACTGCCGCTCTTCTCCATCGAGAGCCACCGGGCGGCCTCCGAGTTCGACGTCATCGGATTCACACTCCAGTACGAACTTCACTACACGACCATCCTCTCGATGATCGAGCTCGCCGGACTCCCGCTCCGCGCGGTCGACCGCGTCGACGGGATGCCGCTGGTCATCGCCGGCGGTCCGAACGCCTTCAATCCGGAGCCGATGGCCGAGTTCTTCGATGCCATCCTCGTGGGTGACGGCGAATCGGCGGTCCTCGACATGGCGGACGTCCTGCTCGCCGCGCGGGCTGCGGGCGAGACGCGCGCCCGTGTGCTCGAGCGGCTGGCCGGTATCCCGGGCGTCTACGTTCCGTCTCTCTACCGCGTGGAGGCGGGGGAGAGTGGCGGCGCGCGGGTGCGTCCGGTGTCCGCAGCGGCTCCCGAGCGCGTGGTCCGGCGGTCGGAGACAGCGCTCGATGGTCTGGGACTCCCGGCCTGTCCCATCGTTCCGATCACCGAGGCAGCGCACGACCGCCTGACACTCGAGATCATGCGTGGCTGCACGCGCGGGTGTCGCTTCTGTCAGGCCGGGATGATCACGCGTCCTGTGCGCGAACGCCCCGTCGACGATCTGGTCGAACTCGCGGTCGCGGGGATCGACCGGTCCGGATACGACGAGGTCTCGCTCATGTCGCTGTCGACGTCCGACTACGGGCGCCTGGACGAACTCGTTGCCGAGCTCAATGAGCGGCTCGCCGATCGCAAGGTCAGCATCGCACTCCCATCGCTGCGGCTCGACCGCTTCAGTCTCGAACTCGCCGGCGGCGTCAAGGGCGTCCGCCGCGCGGGCCTCACGTTCGCCCCGGAGGCGGGATCGCAGCGCATGCGAGACGTCATCAACAAGAACGAGACCGAGGAGCATATCCTCGAGACGGTCGAGATCGCGTTCGCATCCGGGTGGGACCGGATCAAGCTCTATTTCATGATCGGGCTGCCGACCGAGACGGACGAGGACATCGAGGCGATCGCGAAGCTGGTGAGCAAGGTTCGCTACGTCGCGCGCGGAAAGCGGAAGGGCGCGAGACTCAACGTTTCGATCTCACCGTTCGTCCCGAAGCCGCATACCCCGTTCCAGTGGGAGGCGCAGGACCTGCCCGCGGAGACGGCCCGCAAGGAGTCGATCCTCCGGGAGCGGCTCAGAGTGAAGGGCGTGAAGCTCTCGCTTCGCGACCCGAACGTCTCGTTCCTCGAGGGCGTTCTCGCCCGCGGCGGCCGGAGGCTCGCGGAGGTCGTCCGCGGGGCCTACGAACGGGGCGCGCGGCTCGAAGCGTGGACCGAGCACTTCGACATTCGTCTGTGGCAGGACGCCTTCGACGCGGCGGGTCTCGATCCGAACGCCTACCTCGCGGAGCGTGCCATCTCCGCGCCGCTGCCGTGGGACCACATCGACGCCGGCCCGTCGCGGGAGTTCCTGCTCGATGAGCGCGAGAAGGCCGTCCGTGGTGAGGTGACGCCCGACTGCAGGCTTGCCGGGTGTTTCGACTGCGGGGCGTGCGGGACGGAGGACACCTCGAGGGAGCTGCCGGCCAGAACGCCGGACGCGTCGGTCGCGACCGATGGGAACGTTCGTCGCGCGCGAGGCTTCGGTCGACGCAACAGGAGGGTCCGACCGGACGCCGCCGACGGGCGCTGGCGCGTGCGGTTCGAGAAGCGCGGGAGGCTGAGGTTCCTGTCCCATCTCGACATCGCCCGTGCCATCACCCGGGCTTCGACGGCCTCCGGACTTCCGGTCGCGTTCTCACAGGGCTTCAATCCGCATCCGAAGCTCTCGTTCGGTCCGCCGCTCCCCGTCGGCACGACGGGTGAATCGGAGCTCTTCGACATCGAACTGACACGCGGTGTCCCCGCCGAGGAGGTCGTCGACGGCCTCTCCGCGTTCCTTCCGGACGGTCTGGATATCACCGAGGCCACCCAGGTGACGGGACGCGTGTCGATCGCAGCCGAAGCGATCGCCTCGAAGTACACCGCGACGCTGCCGCCTTCGTTCGAGCAGCTGATGAACGAGGAGATCGAGGGCCGACTGGATGAGGTGCGGCGCGTGCGGGACGCGACCGTGACGCGCGGCGATCGGACCAAGACCGTCCGTCCGGCCGACGGCATCCTCGAACTGGCCCTGGCAGGGGACGAGGCGGGAGAGGGTGGTGAGGGCGCGTCCGGGAGGCACCTCACGATGACCCTCAAGCTGGGTGTGGAGGGGGCCGTGCGTCCCGTGGACCTCCTCACGCTGCTTGTGGGCGACGACCGGGAGGCGCTTCTCGTCCACGTCCACCACGTGGAGCTTCTTCGCAGGCGACGTGACGGAAGCGCCGGTCTGGAGCCCTTCTGAGCTCCTCTCGCCGGGGCGCGTCCGCGCGCCCGCCGAGCGAGCTTGACGGCCCGGTGCACGCGCCTATAATGGAGTCCGTAGCCAATCCACGAACGGGACGCTCGTTCAGCGAGCCGCGCGTTCGATGATTCACGCTTTCATGGGAGTGACGTGTATAAGGAGATCGTAGTCAACGACACGCCGGGCGAGACTCGTATCGCCATCCTCGAAGACCACAAGCTCGTCGAGCTCATGGTCGAGGCCGAGGATGGGGATCGCATCGTCGGCGACATCTACAAGGGTCGCGTGGGCGCGGTGCTGCCGGGCATGCAGGCCGCGTTCGTCGATATCGGGACCGAGAAGAGCGCCTTCCTTCACGTGTCCGACATGCGCGACGTCACCGAGAGCGATGACGTTCTGGTCGGCATGGACGGTCTTGAGGTCGAGGAGGGGAGACGACTGGCGTCCCCCAACGCCCCGATCCAGGATCTGCTCAAGAAGGGACAGGAGGTCATCGTCCAGGTCACGAAGGAACCCATCAGCACGAAGGGGCCCCGCGTGACGACGCAGATCTCGATGCCCGGTCGGTTCCTTGTGCTGGTGCCGTTCTCCGGCTCGGTCGGCGTTTCTCGCAAGATCGAGGCGTCGGAGGAACGCGATCGACTCAAGGGGATCGCGCGGGAGATCCGGCCGCGATGGGGCGGCATCATCGTCCGCACCGTCGCGGAGGGGATGAGCAAGCGCCAGCTCAAACGCGACGTCAAGTATCTCGCGCGTCAGTGGACGAAGATCCACGCCAGCGCCGACAAGAAGAAGGCCCCGGCCCTCGTCCACAGGGAGATGGGCCTGACCGCTGGGCTCGTGCGCGACGTCTTCACGACCGACGTCGAGCGTCTCATCATCGACTCGCGTCGCGGCTATCGCGAGATCATGGGGTACCTGAGGACCGTGGCCCCCGAGCTGCGGTCGCGTGTGGAGTACTACAAGGACAACGTCCCCATATTCGACGCCTACGACATCGAGGGCGAGATATCCAAGAGCCTCCGCCGCAAGGTCTACTTCAAGAAGGGCGGGTACGTGGTCATCGATCACACCGAGGCGCTGATCTCGATCGACGTCAACACGGGCCGCTACACCGGAAAGAAGAACCAGGAGGAGACCATCCTGCGGACGAACCTCGAGGCCGCTCGCGAGATCGGACGCCAGCTTCGGCTGCGGGACATCGGCGGCATCATCGTCATCGATTTCATCGACATGGCGACCGAGGCGAACCGCGACAAGGTCGTCCAGGAGCTCAAACGGGTCCTGGCGCGCGACCGCGCCCGCAGCAAGGTCTTCCCGATCGGTGAGCTGGGGCTGGTCCGCATGACGCGTCAGCGCGTGCGGCCGACGCTTCTGCACCGGTACACGGACCCGTGCCCGTGCTGTGAGGGGACCGGCAAGGTCCTTTCGCTTGACTCCATCCAGCTGATGATCGAGCGAGCGGTGCGAAGGGTCGCTTCATCGCACCGGGACCGCAAGCTCGAACTTGTGGTCTCACCCGAGGTGGCCGTGCACCTGCTGACCGAGCGAGAGACGCACCTCAAGCGGCTCCGCCGCGAGACGCGGCGCAATATCGAGGTGACCGACGACGAGAGTCTCGAGCGCGAGGAGTTCCGCATCCTGTCGGCCAAGTCCGGCGCGGAACTCGCGTCCGAGATCAAGGACTAGTCGTATGTCCCCATCGACCCCGATCCTCGACGCCGCGATGCTCCGTGCCATCCTCGACAGCGTGCCTGATCCTGTCCTCGTGGCTGATCTTGAGCATACCATCGTGTTCATGAACCGGGCAGCGGTCGTCCACTACTCGAAGGGCGAGGCGCTGCTCGGGACGAACCTCCTGGACTGCCACAACGAACAGTCCAACCGCGTCATCCTCGAGGTGCTCGAGACGCTCCGGGCGGGCGAGGAGGAACGCCTGATCACGGACAACGAGAAGCACCGCATCTACATGCGCGCTGTCCGCGATTGCGACGGCGCGCTGGTCGGATACTACGAGCGCTACGAGCCGCCCGCGGCCCGCTAGCTTTGGTCGGGTCGGGGCCCGCCTGACGCAGGGGGGGACCATGTCGCGCACACGAGTGGTCTGTACGATCGGACCGGCGACCTCGACCGCCGATGCCATCCAGGGGCTCGTCGACGCCGGCATGGATGTCGCTCGCCTCAACTTCTCCCACGGTACACACCAGCAACATGCGGACGTGGCGGCGTCGATCCGCCGCGCCGCCGGCGCTGCGGCTCGCCCGATCGCGATCCTGCAGGACCTCGCGGGACCGAAGGTCCGCACGGGGACGATCCCGGGGCCCGGGGCCCGGCTGGAGAGCGGACAGCCGTTCGTCCTCACAACACGTCCGGTCGAGGGTGGAAGGGAATCGGTCTCGGTTACCTACGACGGCCTGCCGGGCGATGTCAGACCCGGCGACGTTCTCATGCTTGCTGACGGCGCGATCGAGCTCTCGGTGGAGAGCGTCACCCGTCACGACATCGTCTGCCGCGTCGTGACAGGCGGGGTCCTGACGTCTCACAAAGGGATCAACCTGCCGGCGCGTAGTATCTCGGCTCCCGCGCTCACCGACAAGGATCTGGTGGACCTGGCGTTCGGCATCGAGATCGGCGTCGACGCGGTTGCGGTCTCCTTCGTTCGGTCGGCGCGTGACATCGCCGTCGTGCGCGAGGCGCTCGAGGGGCTCGGCGCGCGGATTCCGATCATCGCGAAGATCGAGAAGCATGAGGCCGTCGAGAATCTCGCTGAGATCATCGAGGTCGTCGACGGTGTCATGGTCGCGCGGGGCGACCTGGGGGTCGAGATCCCTCTCGAGACGGTGCCACTTGTTCAGAAGCGTATCATCACGGCGGCGAACCGAGCGGCGAAGCCCGTCATCACGGCGACACAGATGCTCAAGTCGATGGAGAAGAGCCCCCGTCCGACGCGGGCGGAGGTGACCGACGTGGCAAACGCGGTGCTCGACGGAACCGACGCCGTGATGCTCTCGGAGGAGACGGCGATCGGCAGGTATCCGGTCGAGTCGGTCGAGACGCTCAGGCGAATCGCGGCAGTGACGGAGGGCTCAGGGCTCATGACGGCCGGCCGACGGGGTGCGTCGGGGACCGCGGACACGGCCGACGAGTCGGTGGCTGAGGCCGCGTGTCGGATGGCCGACACGCTGGACGCGCGGGCCATCGTGACGTTCACGCACTCGGGGAGCACGGCGCGGCTGGTGGCGAGCCACCGTCCGAAGCAGCCGATCCTGGCGCCGACGCCGACACGCGCGACGATGCACGGCCTGGCTCTGGTGTGGGGTGTGACGCCGGCCCTGTCCGCGACCGAGAGCTCGGCGACGGCCGAGGAGATCGAGCGTGAGGGGCTGCGGGTCGCTCGGGAGCATCTCGGCATCGGCGCAGGGGACCGTGTGGTCATCACGGCCGGACTCCCGCTCTACGTGCCGGGTACGACCAACCTCATCAAGGTCGCGACAGGGTGAGCCGGGGGCCCTGTTCGACCCGATCACACACGGGCCATGCATCGACCACGACCGATCACGCACTGACCGCCGATTCGGCAACCGACACGTACCGGCGGTCGCCGCCCCTCACAGCGTTCGCGCCCCGCTTCAACGTTTTGTCTTGACGTGTGTCTGAACGGCACGATAGGATGCTCAGCACGCTCAGAAGCAGGTCGGTTCAAACCTCAGATCGCAGGAGGAGGTGCGGGATGTCCGACATCACTCAGCCCGTCTGTGTGAGAACGCACCTCGAGAGACCGGCTACCTAGCTCCACACCTCCAGCAGTACCGCAGCACGGAGGTTCCTGGAGCCCCGGGGGCCTCTCTCGACCCACACTCAGAAAACCAGCGCACAGACCCACGGGCGAACGCTATCCGCAGGACGAATGTATCTGCCGGACTGAGCGATAGTCATTCTTGTCGCATGGACCATGGGCGCCACGTGAGGGGACCGGGCGCCGCCAGCAGCACAGCGCAGGACCAGGCACACGGCAGGCCCCGGCAGAGAAGGTCGCAGACGCGCCGTCGGACAGCCGGCGGTCGCACGTTCCAACACGCTGAACCAGGGAGAAACACGATGAGTCTTGCTATCAGACCGTTTGCTGCGACGGACGCCGAGTACGAGGCGATGGTCGCCATCAACAACGCGAACTGGCCGGACGAGCTGTCGGCCGTCGAGTCGCTGAAGTACCGGGACGGAACGCGGAACCCGAAGTTCCTGTTCCAGCGGGTGATTGGTGAGGTGGGTGGAGAGATCGTCGGCTACGGCGGATGTCTCGAGAGCGAGTGGTGCCACAAGCCGGGGAAGTACGTGATGTGGGTGCAGGTCCACCCGGATCACCAGCGCCACGGCTACGGCGCGGCCATCTACGACCATCTCGTCGGTCTGCTCGCCCCCCGCAACCCGCTCGAGTTCGCTGCGGACACGAGGGAGGACCGTCCCGAGTGCATCCGCTTCCTTGAGAAGCGGGGGTTCGAGTCGGTCATGCGGTACCAGATCTCGCGGCTCGACGTGGCCGGGTTCGACCCGTCGCGGTTCGAGGGCGTGCGGGAGAAGGTCCGTTCGCAGGGCATCGAGATCATCTCGAATGTCGAGCTCAAGGACCGTTTTGACGACTGGGATCGGAAGTACTGGAAACTCAATATGGAGACGTGGAAGGACGTTCCGCTTCCAGACCCGCCGACCGAGGTCTCCTTTGAGCAGTTCATGAAGGATCTGGGTTCGCCGAGCTACGACCCGAACCTGCATCTGGCGGCCGTCGACGGCGACGAGCTGGTCGGGCTGACGGGGTTCTGGATCGCGCTCGCGGAGCCGACGAAGCTCTACACCGGTCTCACCGGCGTTCTGCGAAGCCACAGGCGGCGCGGGATCGCCACAGCGCTCAAGGTGGGGGCACTCGAGATCGCGAAGGAGCGCGGCGTCAAGACGCTGGAGACCGACAACGAAGAGAAGAACCCGATGTACCTCCTCAACGTCGAACTCGGCTTCGAGCCGGCACCGGCGTGGCTCGACTTCACCAGGAAGCTTCGAGAGCCGGAGGGCGGTGCGGACGGAGACAACGACAACGGCGGGCCCTAGCGGTCCGATACGCGGCGCCGGCGGGTGAACGCCCGCCGGGCCGCCACGGAGATACGAACGATGGGTCATCTGCGGGAGTTTGACGGAAGCGACCGGGACTACACCCGGTTGACGGAGGTCCACAACGCCGTCTGGCCCGAGTGGAGCGAGTCGGTCGAGGGTCTCAAGTACAGCGACGAGACGCGCGAGGAGAAGTACTTCAAGCAGCGCTTCATGTGGGAAGAGGACGGAGAGATCGTGGCGTACGCCACGACCGGAGAGTACCCCGGGAGCTACGAGCCCGGGAAGTACTTCGTCTTCGTCGTCGTGCATCCCGACTGGCAGAAGCGTGGCATCGGAACGAGGCTCTACGATCACGTGGTCGGAGTGCTGGAGTCGCGCGATCCGAAGCCCGTGAAGCTCGTCAGCGACACGCGGGAGGATCTCAGCGACGCCATCCGTTTCCTGGAGTCACGCGGGTACAAGTTCGTCCAGCGACAGGAGGTCTCCAGGCTCGACATCGAGACCTTCGACTGGGGGCGCTTCGCGTCGAAGCGGGGGAGTTCGGAGCGTGCCGGTCTGACCGTGCGCACGGGCGACTGGCTGCTCGAGCACGACCCGGACGCGAAGCGGAAGCTCTATGATCTCGTCTGGGCGATCCTCGAGGACGTGCCGACGCCCGATCCGCTCACGCGGCGGCCTTTCGAGGAATGGGTCAAGGGACTCTCACACCCCGCGTTCCTTGGAGCGTCCTGGTACGTTGCACTCGACGGCGACCGGTACGTAGGCATGTCGAGCACCTGGCGGGATCTCTCGACCGACGAGCGGCTTCATCAAGGGCTGACGGGCGTCTTGAGACCGTACCGCCGGAAGGGCATCGCGACCGACCTCAAGATCCGCGTGATCGAGTTCGCGCGGGACCTGGGCGTTCGCTCCATCCTCACGGACAACGAGGAGAACAACCCGATGTACGATCTGAACGTGCAGCTCGGATTCGAGCAGATGCCGGGCTGGGTCGACTATCGGAAGATGGTCGAGCGACCGGGCGACGTGTCGGAGACGGGTGACCGGGTGGCCGAGCGTCCCTCCGTGGCGGCGCCCGGCGGCCAGACCGTGGAGGTCGGAGGTGACTGAGACAGCGAAGGACTTCCGCATTCGCGAGTTCGATGGCAGCGACGCCGACTACGAAGGGCTCGTGGCGGTCGCGAACGCGCTGGAGCCGGAGAGCCCGACGTGTGTGGAGCGGATCCGTCATCGCGACGAGGCGCGCGAGAAGCAGTACCTGTTCAAGCGCGTGCTGGTCGAACGTGACGGCAGGATCGTGGCATCGGCCAACTACGGCGAGTCCAACTGGAGCCATGTGCCGGGGAAGTACACTCTGTACATCTCCGTGCATCCGGAGTACGGGAACCGGGGTATCGGTACGGCGGTCTACGAGTACATCGTGCAGAAGCTCGCCGACGCCGACCCCGCCCCGAACTGCTATGCGACCTGGGTCCGGGAGGACCGGCCCGTGGCGCTCGATTTCGTCGAGAAGCGCGGTTTCAAGGAGATCATGCGCGAGAACGAGTCGACGCTCACGCTGGAGCGTTTCGACGCCGGACCGTTCGGCGATCTCATTGCCGGCGTGCGCAACGCATACGAGGTCGAACGGCTCGACCGGCTCATGGAGCGCGACCCGGAGGCTCTACGGAAGCTCTACGATCTTGACTGGATCGCCATGCAGGACATGCCGAACGACGACCCGCCGGTGAGGCGCCGGTTTGAGACGTACCTCAAGATCATGCAGCCGCCGGGGTTCGATCCGAGGCTCGGGTACGTCGCGGTGAACGGCGACGAGTGGGTTGGGGCGACGCTTCTGTGGCACAATCCGGCGGAGCCGGACGTGCTTGGAACGGAGATCACGGGTGTGCTGCGGGAGCACCGGCGTCGTGGCATCGCGACGGCGCTCAAAGTGCTCACGATCGCGGACGCGAAGGAACTCGGGTATCGGAAGATCCGGACTGCGAACGCGGCGACGAACCCGATGTACGACATCAACGTCAGGCTCGGCTTCGAACCGGAGCCTGGCTGGATCGTCTACCACCGGCGACTGGACGACGAGGCCGCCGGAGAGGATACGGAGATATCATCATGACCACGACAGCGACAGACCTTCAGATCCGTCCCTTCGAGCGGACGGACGAGGAATACCGGGATGTAGTCCGGATATCCACCGCGCTCTGGCCGGACGAAGCGGAGAGCGTTGAGGAGTTCCGGTTCGAGGACGAGCGGCGCGAGCCGAAGTGGACCCACGAGCGGTTCATGGGACGTCTGGACGGTCGCGTCGTCGCCGTCGGTGTGTATGGCGACATGCAGTGGTGCCACAAGCCGGGGAAGCTCTTCCTCGAGGTCAACGTGGATCCGGAGTATCAGCGCCGGGGCATCGGGACGAGGATGTATGACTTCCTCGTCGACGCGGTCGCGAAGCACGACCCGACACAGCTCGTGACCTGGACCAGAGAGGACCACCCGGAGTACGTCAAGTTCATCACGGATCGCGGCTACTCGTTCGCGATGCGCTACGCCGTGTCGCGACTCATCGTGGACGAGTTCGACTTCGACCGGTGGGCGCCCTCTGTCAGCAAGGTCACTGATCAGGGGCTGACGATCCACAGTCTGGCAGAGCTCTCTGAGCTCGATCCCGACTGGAAGCGGACGTACTACGACATTAAGTGGGAGCTGTTCCAGGATGTGCCGTTCACCGACCCTCCGACGCGGCAGTCGTTCGAGCAGTTCTGCAACCGGTTCGAGAGCTCGAGGTTCTCGATGGACGCGCACTGGTTCGCGCGTGATGGGGAACGCTGTGTGGGCTCGAGCGGCTTGTGGCTCACCGAGGCCGATCCCGAGAAGCTCTACACGGGCTTGACGGGTGTCGTTCGGACGCACCGCAGACGCGGCGTCGCGACGGCGCTCAAGGTCAAGGGCGTCGAGTGGGCGCGTGCGCGCGGGGTCCGCGTCATCGAGACGGACAACGAGGAGAACAACCCGATGTTCGATCTCAACGTGGCGCTCGGATACAGACCGGTCCCGGCGTGGGCCGAGTATCATCTGCATCTCAAGGAGACCGCAACGGCATGACGCGCGAGCAGGCCGTTCGCGAGGTAGCCGAGGCGATCGTCGCCGTTGAACGGCCGCACCCGGTCCGTGTGGCCGTCGACGGCGTCGGCGCGTCGGGGAAGACCGTGTTCGCCGACGCGTTGGCCGAGGAGGTCAGGCGTGGCGGACGCGACGTCGTGCGCGTGTCGATCGACGGGTTTCACAACCCGGCGGCGACCAGGACCCGTCAGGGCGCCGACTCGCCGCGCGGGTACTACGAGGACTCGTTCGACTACGGGGCATTCACATCGCACGTACTCGAGCCGCTCGGGCCGGGGGGGTCCCGAAGCATCCGTCGGGCCGTCTTCGACTTCCGAACCGACTCGCCGGTCGATTCCCCGGTCGAGGACGTTGCCCCCGACGCCGTGCTCATCGTAGATGGGATCTTCCTCCTTCGTCCTGAGCTCCTTGCAGGATGGGACTATCGGGTCTTCGTCGAGGTCGATTTCGACGTGGCGCTTGCGAGAGCGCTGACGCGGGATCTCGTGCTCTTCGGGAGCGCGGAAGCGGTCGAGGAGAGGTACCGGGCGCGCTACATCCCCGGCGAGAAGCACTATCTGGACACCGTCGGTCCTGCCACGCTGGCGGACGTGGTCATCGAGAACAACGATTTCTTGAATCCGGGGGTCCGATGGTGTAGCAACGGGAGAAGGGAGGAGACTGCGTGAGAACTGTTGTCGTGGTGCACGGTGAGACCATGGGGAGTGGCTCCGAGGAACTCGGGACCGTGCTGATGGCCGCGTTCCTGCGCAAGGTCGCGGCATCGCACGTCGCACCGGAGCGCATCATCTTCTACAACGCGGGTGTGAAGCTGCTGGCGGAGGGCTCGCCGGCGCGGGACGCCATCGAGCATCTCGCGAGTTCGGGGGTCGACCTCGTCGCGTGTGGCACCTGCGTCGAGTTCTTCGGGCTTCGGGACGCCATGAAGGCGGGCAGGATAGGAAGCATGGAAGGGATCGTGGCCGACCTGATGCGGGCGGACAAGGTCGTGACGGTCTAGGGAGTCCGTGGGGAACGGTGTTCAACCCCCCAGAATCCGATGCGAGCGGGCGGCGCGGGCTGGCGAGCACGGAACAGAGAGAGGAGAAGACCATGAGGGCATCTCTCACCGTTGTTCTCATCGCCGCACTCGTCATCGGCGCGTGCTCGGCGGGATGCGTGCCTTTGGGAAGGCGCACGGTCATCGAGGGCTCCGGCGTCGCCGGAACGGAGACGCGGACGCTGGAAGCGTTCACCGCAGTCGCGGTCGAAGGACAGGGTGAGGCGGTGGTCGCGCTCGGTGGCAGCCCGTCGATCATGATCGAGGCAGACGAGAACCTGCTCGAGTACATCGAGACCAGGGTCAAGGACGGCGTGCTCGAACTCAGGCTCAAGCATCCCGAGAGGTGCGCGAGCTTCCGGACGCGCCGGCCCGTTCGCTACACGATCACGACGGAGACCCTGGACGCGGTGAGCATCGCCGGGTCGGGTACGCTCCGGAGCAACGGAGCCAGCGTCGACGAGTTCGACATCGATATCGCGGGATCCGGAACGGTGCTCCTGGACGACCTGACGTGCGAGACGGTCAGGGTCGATATCGCAGGCTCAGGCGACGTGAGGATGACCGGCACGGCGACGCGTCAGGACGTGTCGATCGCCGGATCGGGGAACGTCTCGGCGGGCGGTCTGATGACCGAGCGCACGAGGATCGACATCGCCGGTTCCGGGGACGCGACGCTGTGGGCGACAGAGAAGCTCCGGGTGAGCGTCGCGGGGAGTGGCGACGTGCGGTACTACGGTTCGCCGTCCCTGTCGAAGAGCATCGAGGGCGTGGGTGACATCCACCACCTCGGTGACAAGGGCTCGGGACACGGCGAGCTCTAGCCGGTCGGGACGACGCCAGGTGGAGGACAGCGGAGGATGACCGACGCGAAGGATGATCGTACCCAGGAGTGGCGGGAGCGTCTGACCCCCGAGCAGTACCGGGTCACCTGTGAGAGCGGCACTGAGGAGCCGTTCACGGGTGCGTACAACGACTACAAGGGGCGTGGCACGTTCCGCTGCGTCCGCTGCGGGCACACGCTGTTCGCGGGGGACAGCAAGTTCGACTCGGGCAGCGGCTGGCCGAGCTTCTGGCAGCCGGCTGCCGACGGGAGCGTGGCGACCGCTCCGGACCACACGGGCGGACGCTTCCGGACCGAGGTGGTCTGTGGTCACTGTGGCGCCCACCTGGGGCACGTGTTCGAAGACGGACCGAAGCCGACCGGACTTCGGTACTGCATCAACTCCGTCGCGCTCGATCTGGACGAGAGCGGCGACAGCGGGGGCGACGCGTGATGGGCGGCGCCGCGACCGACCGAGCCGAGTTCACCCGCCGCGTGGCCATCACGATCGCGATGGTGCTGACGGCCGGTCTTCTTCTCATCTTCATCTTCAAGACGGCGAGCGTGCTCCTGATGCTCTTCGGGGCCATGCTGCTCGCCGTGTTCTTCGACGGTGTGGCGACCTTCATCGCCGGGCGCACCCCGCTCCCGCGGCTCGCGGCGCTCGGCGTCTTCGTGGTGCTGTTCCTCGGCGGATTCGTCGTCCTGTTCTGGGCCATCGGGCCGCAGGTGGCGGCCCAGGTCACAGTGCTCGCGGAGCTCTTGCCCGACGCGCTCGACCGGGGCGTGTCAGCCCTCCAGCACTATTCGTGGGGCAGGTCGCTGCTCTCACGGTTCCCCGAGCCGGGCAACATCGCATCGCTCAGTCCGGAACTCGTTGGCCCGCTCACGAGGTTCTTCTCCGGGACCGCGACGGTTGTGCTCAACGTTATCGTGGTGCTCGCGCTTGGCATCTACTTCGCGATCGCGCCGCAGACCTATGTGAAGGGTCTGCTCCGCCTGGTGCCTCCCGGCGGTCGGACGCGGGGTGGTGAGGTTGCCGCCGCCCTCGGTCATGTCCTGAGGCGCTGGATCGCGGGGCGGCTCGCATCGATGTTCGTCGTGGGCGTGCTCACGGTGGTCGGGCTCCTGCTGGCGGGCGTCCCGCTGGCGTTGACGCTCGGTCTCATCGCGGCGCTGGCCTCGTTCGTTCCGTACATCGGGCCGGTCCTCGGCGCGGTGCCGGCCATTCTCGTCGCGCTCTCGAATGATCCGGTGAAGGCCCTGTACGTTGTGCTCGTCTTCGCCGTCGTGCAGATCCTCGAGAACTATCTCATCACACCGCAGATCGACCAGAAGGCGGTTTCGCTTCCGCCGGCTCTCCTCATCGGCGTGCAGATCCTGATGGGTGTGCTGATCGGCGCCGGCGGCGTGCTCATGGCGACACCGCTGCTCGTCGTGGTCATCCTGCTGGTTCAGATGCTGTATCTGCAGGGGGTCTTCAACGAGCCGGTGCGTCTTCTCGGGACCACGAAGAGGACAGGATCGTGAGGGAACTGCCACCACGTTTCCTGGCCGGCATGATCGCGCTGGCGCCGCTCCCCGGCAGCCCGAGATACGAGGGAAGCGCTGCGGAGGTCCGGGCGAGAGCGCTCGATGACCTGGCGGCGTACGCGGGAGCCGGTGTCGATATCGTCGTTCTCGAGAACAGCCACGACGTGCCCTACGTCAAGCCCCCGTTCCATGCCGAGGCTCTCGCACTCGTGACCGATATCGCGGGCGAAGTCAGGGCGCGGTTCGAAGGCCCGGTGGGCATACAGCTGCTCGAGGCCGCGAACCTGGACGCGATGCGCGTCGCCGCGTCGTGCGACCTCGACCTCGTGCGCGTCGAGGGCTACGTGTTTGCACACGTGGGCGGCGCCGGCCTGGTCGAAGGGTGCGCCGGCGACCTGCTCCGGCTGCGCCGGGAGCTGCGCGCGGACGACGTCCGCGTGTTCGGCGACCTCCACAAGAAGCACTGCTCTCACGCGATCACGGGGGATCTCGACATCCTCGATGAACTCAGACAGGCGGAGTTCTTCGATGTCGACGGGGTCATTGTGACCGGGGACAGGACCGAGGTGCCGCCGGATCCGACCGAGGTTGCGGCGGTCTCCGCCGCCTCGCGCGTACCGGTCCTGGTCGGGTCGGGGATGACGCCCGAGAACATCGCCGACTACATGCCGCACGCGGACGGTTTCATCGTCGGGTCCTGTCTTCGGGTGGATGGTCGCTTCATGGAGCGACTGGCCCCGGAACGGCTCGAGCGTTTCGTCGGCGCGTTCAGAGAGGCGAGGGCCGGCGCATGATCCGGGTGAGCCACAGCATCGTGATCGAGGACCGCGAGATCGAACTCGAGTTCGTTCGTTCGTCGGGGCCCGGCGGTCAGAACGTCAACAAGGTGGCGACGGCAGTCCAGCTGCGGTTCGACGCGCTCGGCTCGCCATCGCTGCCGCAGCGGGTCAAGGACCGCCTTCCGAGGATCGCCGGCCGACGCATGACCAGCGACGGCGTCGTTGTGATCGACGCGCGCCGGTATCGCACGCAGGAGCGGAACAGACAGGACGCCGTGGATCGGCTTGTGAAGCTCATCCGCCGGGCGTCGGAGCGTCAGAAGCCGCGGCGCGCCACGAAGCCGACCCGGGCATCGCGGGAGCGACGTCTCTCGGAGAAGAAGCGTCGGGGGAAGATCAAGCGAGACCGCGGGAAGAGGCCCTCGACGGACGACTAGACCAGGACGGCTCGCAGGCCTCATTGGTGGGCGCGCATTCGAACCGATGAAGAGGCGGGAGATCCCGCGGGGAGCGGCATGGACGGCTTCACCAGGACACTGGGCGGAATCGAAGGAGGCCGCGTGCTGGATGTGGCGACGGGCGGCGGCGGATTCGTCGCGGCCCTCGCAGAGCACCTCGCGAGCTTCGACTCGATCACGGGCGTGGACACCATCGAGAAGGCGATCAAGGCGGCGAACGAGAAGAACGAGGACCGGCGGATCGAGTTTACGGTCGGGGACGCCGCGAACCTCGAGTTCGCGGACGGCGCGTTCGATACGGTTGCCATCGCCAACTCGCTTCACCACATGGAGCGGCTTGATTCGGTCTTCCACGAGATGCTTCGTGTGCTCAGGCCGGGCGGGAAGCTCATCGTCTTCGAGATGTACCGAGACGGCCAGAACGAGCCGCAGCAGACGCACGTCGACCTCCATCACTGGTGGGCCGTCATCGACACGGCCCGCGGGGTGTACCACCGGGAGACCTACACACGTGAGGAGCTGGTGAGGATGCTGGCCGCCCTCCCGGTCGCCGAACTGGAGGTTGCGGACTACGCCGACACGGACGCCGACCCGCTCGCCGAGGAGACGCTGGCGCACATCGAGAAGGCGATCGACCACTACATCGAGCGCGCGAAAGAGGCCGAGGGACAGGACGTGGACGATCTGGTCGCGCGGGGTGAGGATCTTCGCGACCGGGCTCGTCGAGTCGGGTTCCTGGGCGCCACGCACATCGTGGCGGTCGCGACGAAGTGAGCGCGGAGCGGGAAGAGGAGGAGGGACGCATGTCGACGTACCGTATCGGACGCGACACGATCCTGCGGGCGGTCGTGGACGGTCTCAGCGGCTCCGACGACGTGACCGCGGTCTGGGAGGGTGGCGCAGCGGCCTTCGGCCGTGTCGATGAGTGGTCGGACCTCGACATCATGATCGCCGTCAGACCCGGTACGAAGGACGCCGCGATCACGATCGTCGACCGTGCGCTCGAGTCGCTCGGGCCGATCACCGTGAGATACAGGCTCCCGGAGCCCGCGTGGCACGGTCACTCGCAGGTCTTCTACATGCTGGAGGACGCGAGCCCGTACGAGTTCGTCGACACCTGTTTCATGGATGACGACACGGAGCGCAAGTTCCTCGAGCCGGAGACGCACGGCACGGCGCGTGTGCACTTCGATCGCGCGGGCTTCGTCGACCAGCAGCCGGCGGATCCCGGAGCGACGCGCGATCGGATCGCGAAGCGCATCGCGGCGCTCAGGCAGACGACGCAGCTTGGAAGGACCGGGACACTCAAGGAACTGGCGCGCGGCAATGACATCGAGGCGCTCGCGTACTACAGTGGTTCGATCCTCAGACCGCTCGTGGAACTGCTCCGCATCCGGCACTGCCCGGGACGCCAGCAGTTTCACACCCGGTACATCCAGTACGATCTGCCCGTCGAGATCGTGACTCGTCTGCGTCCGCTGTTCTTCGTGCGGGACGCCGACGCGGTTCGGGCCGCTCACGCCGAAGCGAGTCGCTGGATGGACCGCCTCCTCGACGAACTCGGGGACGAGTTCGGGGTCTGAGAGCACTCGCATGAGGACCTCACCGAATCGCCGCGCGTCACAGCCGTCGATCAGGCCTTTACCGCAGGACGCGGGGGGTGTATACTGCTCGCTTGTGGAGCGGAAGCGACACTGATGTATCGCGTGTGAGACCGCGATCTCAGACCGGATTGCCGGTTCCGTGTTCCGCAGCTCCCTCCGTCTGACTCGACCCTCGACCTCGCGACAGCCATCGGGCACCGAGTTCAGGCACACCCTCCTGCGGATGCGCGGCGGTCCGAGGAAGGAGGCTGTGTCATGAGAGCTGTTGCTATCCTTCTCGCCGTCGTACTGCTGGCGGCACCCCCTGTTCTGGCCTTCGAGAACTCCAAGATCGACGCGCCGTTCGACTGGAAGCCGGGTCAGCAGAGCAGCCCGAGCGATATCCGTGCGGACTTCGAGTACAACACCGGTGGTGTCATCGACTTCGTTCCGGACACCGGCGGTTCCTCCGACGGCTGGGGCGAGTGGTTCATCGTGACCGTGCACAACGACACGGGCATGAATCTTCACCTCAAGGAGTTCGGATTCCCGTGCTGTGGGCCGCCGACCGGCGACTACGGCTGGGTCCTGTGGACCGATGTGGGCGGGATGAACCCTCCCGCCGGGAACGCGATGACCGCCGAACACCACGGCGCGTTCACGCCGGTCGACCCAAGTCCGGACACCTTCCCACCGACCGTCTACACCTACATCGACGTGTCGGGTCGTGCCCTCGTGGTGCCGGCCGACGCGTACTTCTGCTTCGGGTTTGACAACACGGGCAACGGGGGACAGACGGCCTTCAACGGCGTGGACACGTATGCCTGGTACGAGAACACGTGGGACCCGGACCAGGGCTGGGGACGCACGGCGATCCTCCAGGTCAAGGCGGACTACATCATGACGCCGGTCGCGGAGTCGACGTGGGGTGCGGTGAAGGCGCTGTATCGATAGACGGATGACGGACCGCGCGGGCGGGCGCGGGTGCATGCGGTCTCACGCGAAGACGACGAGGGGTCCCGGAGAGCGGGGCCCCTCGTTCACATGGGCCGCGGAAGGTGTCCGGACTCGATGGGGGCTGCAGACCCGGGCCGTCGGCTGTCTGGTCGCCGTCAGAGCAGCGTCACGAGCACGACGCCGGCCACGCCAAGCGCGACGGCCAGCATCTTCAGCCGCGTGATGCTCTCGCCGAGCACGAGCGCGGCGACCGGGAGGACGAAGATGGCGCTCGTCTGATTGAGGATCGAGGCTGTCGAGGCCTGTGTGAACTTCATGCCGGCCAGCCAGATGATCATCGCGAGGTAGGTTCCCAGCACCGCCGCGGGCAGCGTGACCTTCCACGCAGCCGACGGGACGAGGGAACGCCAGGCGGCACGGCGCCGCGGCGAGATCAAGGTGATGAGCGCCATCGTGAGGACGCCGCCGAAGAGGCGGATCGTCGTGGCCCAGAGCACGGGCGAGCGATCGAGCACAGGTTTCGTGAGGATGACGCCGACGGCCATGAGCACCATCGACGCGACCCCGATCAAGACGCCGCGACGCACATCGGACCGAGTCGTGCCGGGCGGCGGTTCGTGCTTCGTCGACATGAAGATGCCGCCGAGGATGAGGAACGTCCCGGCGATATCGCCGAGAGTCAGGCGCTCACCGAGGAACACGAACGAGAGCAGAATGACCGAGGAAGGGTAGGCGCATCCGACGACCTGTGAGGGGCCCGCGCCGATCAGGTTCAGGCCCTTGAAGAAGAGCGTATCGGCGATCGTGATCCCGACGAAGCCGGCGAGCAGGAGCATCACGTAGTCTCCGAGAGGAGCCGGCCGGAGCAGCGGGATGTTGAGGACGGCGAGCGTGGCGAGGAGCAGCAGCCCCCCGACGATGTTCTTGAAGAGGTTGAGAGCAAAGGGGGTCATGCGCTTCCCGCTCACTCGGAAGAGCACGACGGAGACCGACCAGACGACGGCCGCCAGAACCGAGAGGATCTCACCCGCGTGAGGAAGATGACCGATGTTCACCGTACGCTCCCGAGCATGAATGTGTCTGCTGTGAGGCTGTGGAAGAGGCTATCACGCGGGTGCCGCGAAGAGAAGCTCCGAGATGGGGCTTGACAGGCCCCGGAAACGCCATATAGTATGAAGGTTTGAAACATGCGAATCAGGAATTCCGAGTGATACCGGGAGGCACAGTGGACTACGCCATCGTCAGAACCGGCGGGCTCCAGTTCAAGGTCTCGGAGGGTGACACCATCCGGGTGCCGAAGCTTCGCTCCGATGTGGGCGAGAGCGTGGAGCTCAACGAGGTTCTTGCGGTCAAGCGCGGTGACGACGTTTCGATCGGGACGCCGCTGGTGGAGAACGCCAGTGTGGCGGCCGAGGTCGTTGGTCACGGACGGAACCGCAAGGTCATCGTGTACAAGAAGAAGCGCAGGAAGGGATACCAGGTGACGAAGGGTCATCGTCAGGACTACACTGAGCTCCGGGTCCGGGGCATCAGCTAGCGACCCTCGTCGTGTTCAGGAGGCTTTTGACGTGGCACACAAGAAGGGTGTAGGCAGCTCCAGGAACGGCCGCGATTCCAACGCGAAGCGTCTGGGCATCAAGCGGTACGGCGGGCAGTTCGTGCGCGCCGGCACGATCATCCTGAAGCAGCGTGGCACGAAGTTCTACCCGGGCGAGAACGTCGGGATGGGTGGGGATGACACACTGTTCGCGCTCGTGGACGGTAACGTCAAGTTCGAGCGCTGGGGACGCGACCGCAAGCGCGTGGTCGTTGAGGCGCTGACCGAGGCTGTCTAGGGAGCGATCGGTGGACGGCGAGGACGGACCGAAGTCCTGCGGTAGACTGAAGGAAACTGAGAGGTGTCCTGGAGGGCGGCCTGCCTTTCCGGGACGCCTTTTCGTATGCGCGTTGACAGTGGACCCGAGACCGGCAGGGCGCCGGGAGGATGCGTTTCGATGAAGATCAGGTGGCTTGGGCATTCATCGTTCCTGATAGAGACCAGCAGTGGAACGAAGATCATCACGGACCCGTTCGAGGCCGGGTCTTACGACGGTGCGGTCGGATACGCGCCGATCAAAGAGACCGCCGACATCGTGACGGTGAGCCACGACCACGCGGACCACAACGCGGTCGAGCAGATCGACGGCACTCCCGAGGTCGTACGCGCTGGTGAGCCGATGGAGGCTCAGGGCGTGGGCATTTCGAGCCTGAACACGTTCCACGACGAGAGCAAGGGACAGGACCGGGGCAGGAACACGATCCACGTGATCGAGGCGGACGGTGTTCGTGTTGCTCATCTCGGGGACCTCGGACACGTGCTCTCCGACAGCGAGGCGAGCGAGCTTGGCGGCATCGACGTTCTGCTCGCACCCGTGGGCGGTTACTACACCATCGGTCCGGAGGAGGCGCGCGACGTGGCCGAGAAGCTCGGCGCCCGCATCGTCATCCCGATGCACTACAAGACCGAGGACATCGGTTTCCCGATCCAACCTGTGGACGACTTCCTGAAGCTGATGGAGGATGTCGAGCAGGTGGGATCCACTGACGTCGAGATCACCAGCGAGAGCCTGCCGGAGTCGCGGAAGGTGCTCGTTCTCAACTACAAGTAGCATCCTCTGACAAAGGGGCACCATGGCGAAGCTCGGTTCCATCGTGCTCGGCGTCGTCCCGTGCCGTCTCGGTTCGACGAGATTCCCCGGAAAGCCGCTAGCGCTGCTCGCCGGTCGTCCTCTCGTCGAACACGTCGTCGCGCGTCTCAAGGCCGCGTCGACGGTGGACGCGGTGCTCGTGGCGACCGACAGCGATGAGATCGCGGAGGCGGGCGTGGCTGCCGGTGGTGAGGTCCGGCTCGTCGAGCGGCCGTGTGCGACCGGCAGTGATCGCTCGGCCGCGGCGGTTCGCGATCGGGCGGGCGACATCGTCGTGAGCCTCCAGGTGGACCAACCCCTCATCGATCCCGCCGACATCGACCGGGCCGTGGCCCTTCTCGAATCCGGATTCGACATGACCACGCTCGCGTATCCGTGCGACGATACCGTCGGCTACGCGAGCCGCGACGTGGTGAAGGTCGTGGTCGGAGCCGACGGACGCGCGCTCTACTTCTCGCGTGCGCCGATCCCGTCGTCCAAGTCCGAGCCGGCTCCGTCTTCGACAGACGGTGGGTCGGGGGGCGGAGAGGGGCGGCGAAACGGTTTGTATCTGCATCACGTTGGTCTATACTGCTTCCGTCGCTCGGCCCTCGAGCGGTTCGCTGCGACCCCTCGCGGCGAACTTGAGACGATCGAGTGTCTCGAGCAGCTCCGTGCATTGGAGATGGGACTTTCCATCGGGGTGGTGATCACCGACCACGGACGACCGGGTGTAGACAGGCCGGAGGACATCGCGCCCCTCGAGGATCTGCTCTCGTCAGGAGAGGTCGAAGGCTCGCCCTGACGAGTGAACCCGGAGGATCACCACAGCCGTCGTGCACAGACAGCCAGAACGGGAGGCGGGCGTGCCGAAATTCGTGTTCGTGACCGGTGGGGTCGTATCAGCGCTCGGCAAGGGCATCGCGTCCGCGTCGATCGGCTATCTCCTCAAGAGCCGTGGCATCTCCGTGACACTCCAGAAGCTCGATCCCTATCTCAACGTCGACCCCGGTACGATGAGTCCCTTCCAGCACGGCGAGGTCTACGTGACCGACGACGGCGCTGAGACGGACCTCGATCTCGGCCACTACGAGCGTTTCATCGACCGGGAACTCGGTCAGATCAACAACATCACCGCTGGACAGATCTACGAGTCGATCATCACGAAGGAGCGGCGCGGCGACTTTCTGGGCGGCACCGTTCAGGTCATCCCGCACGTCACGAACGAGATCAAGGAGCGCGTGGCCGCGTTGGCGAGCGACGCCGACGTCGACGTCGTCATCGCCGAGATCGGAGGGACGGTCGGCGACATCGAGAGCCTGCCGTTCATGGAGGCCATCCGTCAGATGCGTATCGAACTCGGCGTGGCGAACACGCTGTTCATCCACCTGACCCTGGTCCCGTACATCAAGACGGCCGGCGAGCTCAAGACCAAGCCGACGCAGCACAGCGTTCGTGCGCTGCGGGACATCGGCATCCAGCCCGACGTCCTGCTCTGCCGGACCGAGATGGCTCTGGACGAGGACGTGAAACGGAAGATCGCGCTGTTCTGCAATGTCGAGATCGGTGCGGTCATCGACGCTCGAGACGTCGACTCCATCTACGAGGTTCCGCTCAGGTTCCACGCGGACGGACTCGATGACATCATCGTGTCGAAGCTCGGCCTCCCGGAGCGCGCGCCGGACCTCTCCGCGATGGAAACGGTGGTCAGGCGGATCTACGAACCGACCCACAGCGTGCGGATCGCCGTCTGCGGGAAGTACATTGATCTCAAGGACGCCTACAAGAGCATCAGCGAGGCCTTCATCCATGCGGGCGCGGAGAACGACACCCGTGTCGATCTCGAGTGGGTCAATGTCGAGGACGTGGAGAGTGCGGGGAGCGCGATGTCGTTCCTGGACGAGTGCGACGGCGTGCTCGTTCCCGGCGGGTTCGGCGAGCGCGGGATCGAGGGCAAGATCATGTCGGTGCGGCACGCGCGGGAGGAGAAGGTGCCGTATCTCGGGATCTGCCTCGGGATGCACTGCGCGGTCATCGAGTACGCGAGGAATGTGTGCGGGTTCGAGGGCGCTCACTCGACCGAGTTCGCGGAGCAAACGCCGCACCCGGTCATCAGCCTGCTGCCCGAGCAGCAGTCGGTCGTGAACATGGGCGGCACGATGCGACTGGGCGGCTACGACTGCCGGCTTGCTCCGGGCTCGCGGGCGCATGACGCGTACGGGCTCCTGGACGTCATCGAGCGGCACCGCCATCGATTCGAGTACAACAACGACTACCGCGACCGCCTTGAGTCGGCGGGGCTGGTCTCCTCGGGGCTCTACGAGAAGGCGAACCTCGTTGAGATCGTCGAGCTTCCCGACCATCCGTGGTTCGTCGCGTGCCAGTTCCATCCCGAGTTCAAGTCGCGTCCCGGCAAGGCGCATCCGCTGTTCCGCGAGTTCGTTCGCGCCGCGCTTCAGAGGAAGCTGGATCGCGGATCATGCCGAGGGAGCGTGGTGGACGCCACGGCGGCGGCCGGCCGGTAGTACCCGGAAGGGAGTACGGTGAGGAACCCCGTCACCATCAGCGACGTGAGAATCGGCCGCGGCGAGCGGCTCGCCTTCATCGCTGGTCCGTGTGTCATCGAGGGCGAGCAGATGCTTCTCGAGACGGCACGCGAGCTCGCGGACATCGCCCGGCGGTTGGGAGTGGGGCTTGTCTTCAAGGCATCGTATCTCAAGGACAACCGGATGTCGCCGGGCTCGTTCGCCGGGCCGGGACAGAAGGAAGGACTTGCGATGCTCGCACGTGTTCGCGAGGAGACCGGTCTGCCCGTGATCTCTGACGTCCACACGATCGAGGAGGTCGCGCCGGCGGCCGCCGTGCTTGATGCGCTTCAGATCCCGGCGTTTCTCTGCAGACAGACTCGTCTCGTCGAGGCCGCCGCTGCGTGCGGCCGGCCTCTGAACCTCAAGAAGGGGCAGTTCCTCGCTCCGGAGGACATGGTCAGGGTGGCGGCGAAGGCGACCGCGGCCGGGGCCGAGGACCTCCTGCTGACCGAGCGGGGCGCCAGCTTCGGATACCACAATCTCGTGGTCGACATGCGGGGGTTCCCCGTACTCCGGAAGACCGGACACCCGGTCGTGTTCGACGCGACCCACAGCGTCCAGCTTCCAGGCGGAGGAGGGGGCGTGAGCGGCGGACAGCCTGAGTTCGTGCCCGTTCTGACGCGGGCCGCGTGCGCCGCGGGTTGCGATGCGGTCTTTGTCGAGACCCACCCGAGCCCGTCGGACGCGAAGTCCGACGCGGCCTCGATGATCCCGCTCGAGGGGTTCGAGGCGCTCGCGTCGCAGGCTCTCACCGTCGCGGACGCGGCGCGGCCGTTCAACGACACAGACTGAGATCTTCACGGAAGGCGGCACCATGCTCTCGATCGACCCCGCCCTGGCCTCGGGTATTCGACTGCTCGTGCTTGATGTGGACGGTGTCCTGACCACGTCGCATCTGATCCTTGGGAAGGACGGCGAGGAGATCAAGTTCTTCTCGGTCAAGGATGGCATCGCCATCAAGTTCGCGCAGCACGCGGGCATCGAGGTTGCGTTCCTCTCCGCGAGGAGATCGGTGATCGTCGAACGCCGGGCCGAGATGCTCGGCGTGACCCGGGTGCATCAGGGCATCCACGCGAAGCTCGACCGCGTCCGGGAGATGACCCGCGAGCTTGGCATCGAACTCGAGAACGTGGCCTACGTCGGTGACGATCTCGTGGACATCGAGCCGCTCGAAGCGGTCGGTTTCGGCGTGGCCGTGGCGGATTCGTGTTCGGATGTGCTGGCGCGTATCCCGAACGTGGCGGATGCGAAGGGCGGCACCGGCGCGATTCGCGAGGTTGTTGAGGCGGTTCTCAAGGCGCGTGGCGACTGGGACGAGGTCGTGCGCGACTACATCGCCAGGGCATAGTGCCAGTCTGGGGAGGTTCATGACCGGAACGGACGAGAAGCGGCGCACCAGGCTCGACAGCGCGCGGGAGGTGCTCGGAATCGAGTCCGAGGCACTGACGCGGATAGCCGACAGGCTCGACACGGCGTTCGCCGATGCCGTCGAGCTCGTGGTCAACGCGGCGGGGTCGCTCGTGGTCTGCGGCGTCGGGAAGTCCGGCATCATCGGCCGCAAGATCGCGGCGACCGTGGCGAGCACCGGGACCCCCGCGTTCTTCCTCCACCCCTCGGAGGCGGCGCACGGGGACCTCGGAAGCCTGAGTCCCCGCGATGTCGTTCTCGCCATCTCGAAGTCGGGTGAGGGCGACGAACTGCTGCAACTGGTCCCGGCCTTCCGGAGACTCGGCATTCCCCTGATCGTCATCACAGGACGCCTCGAGTCGTCGCTCGCGTGCCAGGCCGACATCGTGTTGGACGCCAGTGTGGCGCGGGAAGCGTGTCCGATGGACCTTGTGCCGACGGCGAGCACGACAGCGGCTCTCGCGCTCGGTGACGCCCTTGCGGTAGCCGTGCTCAAGGAGAAGGAACTGGATGCCGACCAGTTCGCGGACTTCCACCCGGGCGGAGCACTCGGAAGGCGGTTGCGCCTTACGGTTGGTGATGTCATGCATGCCGGTGACGAGCTTCCGGTCGTGTCCGTGGACACGCGGATGCGGGAGGCGGTCCTCGAGATCGCGAACAAGCGACTCGGTGTGACCACGGTTGTGGACGCGGCCGGGCGGCTCGTGGGACTGCTCACGGACGGCGACCTCAAGCGGATCCTCATGAAGCACGACGATATCCTTTCGATCCGCGTCGGGGATGTCATGACGAGAGACCCGAAGACCATCCCCGCGGATGAGCTCGTGGTCAGGGCGCTCGAGCTCATGGAGACCGTCGGGCCCAGTCCGATCACATCGCTCATCATCGTGGACGAGGCCGGCGCCCCGGCCGGCGTCATCCACATCCACGACTGCCTCAAGGCGGTTGGCTGATCAGGCTTCCGGCTCCGGTCGCCCGGCCCTCCAGCTACCCGTGGCCGCGGCACGACCCTCTGTTGACCCCCAGAACCCCCTTTGCTAATCTACCTTGCGAAAGCTCGGGTATGAATTGACTGCTTGAGTGGCCGCACCTGGGCGGCTATGTTCGGTGGTGGTGGGCTGTTTCGTCAGAGAGGGGCTGCGGCGATGGTGCTGCTGGTATCTCGTCAACACGCTGGATCGTTCGTCCTGGTGGTACTGCTTGGACTGGCGCTCTGCATGGCGTCGTGCGGCGGTGAGAACGAGGGCGGACCGGCCGTCGAAGGCGGCGTCCTCCCGGACCAGGAGATCAGCAGCTTCACGCTGACGCAGACCAACGACGGTCAGTCGGTCTGGTCGCTGACGGCGGAGCTCGCGTTGGTGTTCGAGGAGGCCGACCGGATCGAGACGACGCGACCCCGCATCGAGTTCTTCGATGACGGGGGTGAACGTCTCAGTGTGCTTACCGCCCGCAACGGACTGCTCAAGCGACGCACGAACGACATGCAGGTCTCCGGCTCCGTGATCGTGACGGCGAACGATGGAACGGAGCTTCGGACCGAGCACCTGACATGGGACGAACGACGGGGGAAGATCTTGACCGACCGACCCGTACGCGTCACGCGGGACGGTGACGTGATGACAGGGACCGGCGCCGAGGCCGACCCCGATCTGGGCAACCTGAGGATCCTCGCCGACTTCAGAGCATACGTCCGCTCCGCGGACGGCCAGCTCGTGGAAGAGGAATGACGAACGCAGACCGTAGATACGATGGACCGCGGCGGCTGAGCGCGACCGGGCTCGTGAAGCAGTACGGGCGGCGTCGGGTCGTCAACGAAGTAGACCTCGAGCTGAACCGAGGCGAGGTCGTGGGGCTTCTCGGGCCGAACGGAGCCGGGAAGACCACGACCTTCCACATGATCGTCGGTCTGCTGGCGCCCGACGCGGGTGCCGTACACCTTGACGGCGAGGAGATCACGCGCCTGCCGATGTACCGCCGCGCGACGAAAGGCGTCGGGTACCTCTCGCAGGAGTCATCCATCTTCCGCGGCCTCTCGGTCCGGAACAATGTACTGTCGATCCTCGAAACACTGAAGCTCAGCAGGAAGGAGCGCGAGGAGCGGCTCGGACAGCTCCTCAGCGAACTCGGGATCGAGGAACTGGCCTCGCAACCCGCGAGCACGCTCTCTGGCGGGGAGCGGCGCCGGGTGGAGATCACCCGTGCTCTCGTGACGAACCCCGCGTTCCTGCTGCTGGACGAGCCGTTCGTCGGGATCGACCCGATCGTCGTCCAGGACATCCAGGCGATCATCCGCAAGCTGAGAGATCGCGGGATCGGTATCCTCATCACGGACCACAGTGTCCGCGAGACGTTGTCGGTCACGGACCGCGCGTATATCATGTACGAGGGTCGGATCCTGCTGTCGGGAGGAGCGGAGGAACTCGCCACGAACGAGGAAGCGAAGAAGCTCTATCTCGGAGACCGGTTCAGACTCTAGGTCAGCCGTTGACAACGGCAGCGCGCCGCCGCGGGCGCGGCGCGTCGGGGGAGACACCGCATGAGCATGAAGCCTGGTTTGCATCTGAGGATGCAGCAGCAGCTGGTTATGACTCCGCGGCTGCAGATGGCGCTCAAGATACTCCAGGTCTCGACGCTCGAGCTCGAGCAGTTCCTCAAGCAGGAACTGCTTCAGAATCCGCTGCTCGAGGCGGCGGACGACGGCGACGAGATCGAGGCCGAGGAGCGCGAGGGTGACGAGGCGCAGACGGGGGATGAGGAGCGGTCGGAGGGCGCCGAAGGAAGCCAGGAGAGCGAGCGAGCGGCCGAGGAAGCCAAGGAACAGCCAAAGGACGAGGCGGACCGGACAGGAGAGACCGAGGCGGCGACCGAGGATCTCGACTGGGACGACTACATGGATGACGTCTACGCCCACGCCTACGGTCAGAACCTCGAGCGTGAGGAGGACGACCGCTACGAACGGGTGCCGGTGGCCGTCTCGACCTTCGAGGACCAGCTGAAGCACCTGCTGCACATGGAGTGCGCGGACGACCGCCTGCTCGGCGTGGCTGAGTACATCATCGACGAACTCGGGGCCGACGGATTCGTGAAGGATTCGCTCGAGGAGATCGCCGCGGCGCTCCACGTCGACATCGAGCTGGTCGAAGAGGCGCTCAAGCTCGTGCAGTCGCTGGAGCCCGCCGGGATCGCCGCGAGAGATATCAAGGAGTGCCTGCTCATCCAACTCGAGCGCAAGGGGATGAGCGACGGCCTGGCCTCGCGCGTCATCGCCGAGTGCTTCGAGGAACTCAAAGCCTGCAAGTACGACCAGATGCGCAGAAGGCTCGGAGTCTCGGTCGACGACCTACGCGCCGCGGTCAATGAGGTCTCGAAACTCGACCCGCGGCCTCGCACGGATCCGGACCCGGGTTCGATCGACTACATCACGCCGGACCTGATCGTCGAGGACATCGACGGCGAGCGCGTCGTCTATCTCAACGACCAGGACGTACCGCGCGTGCGCATCAACCCGACGTACCGACGCATCCTGAGCTCCGGCACGGAGTCGGAGGAGAAGGAGTTCATCACCAAGAAGCTCAAGGCCGCCCGCTGGATCGTCCAGAGTATTGAGAACAGGCGTCGGACGATGGTTCGGGTGATGGAGAGCATCACCCGCGCCCAGTCGGGGTTCTTCGAGAAGGGGGTGTCTGCGCTGAAGCCGCTGACGCTCCAGCAGATCGCGGACGACGTCAATATGCACGAGTCGACGGTGAGCCGGGTGACTCGAGGCAAGTACGTGCAGACGCCGCGCGGCACGTTCGAACTCAAGTACTTCTTCTCGAGCGGCATCCGGACGAAGAACGGAACGGAGATCGCGTCGAAGGCCGTGCGGGACGCGATGCGGGAGATCATCAGCAACGAGGACAAGCAGAAGCCGATGTCGGATCAGAAAGTCGCGGAGGAGCTGGCCAGACGCGGGTTCAAGATCTCGCGACGGGCGGTGGCGAAGTACCGGGACCAGATGGGGATACTCCCGGCAAGGCTTCGCAAGGAGATCTAGCGGGGTCCGGGAAGGGGGCAGGCGTGATCCAGGATGTCGTTCTCGGGCGGTCCGAGTCCGAGGCCGCGGAGTTCACGGTACTCTTCTGGAAGGTCGATCAAGGTGAGCGTGTGGCGGAAGGCGATGAGCTGCTCGTGCTGGAGTCCGACGAGGAGAAGACGGCCGTGAGCATCGTGGCTCCGTGCGACGGAGTGCTCGAGGAGATCGTTGCGGGCGAGGAGAGCAAGGTGGCGCCTGGAGCGCTGCTGGGGAGGATCGAGACGGCGTGAGCGAGCACAGAAGGCTGCCCGACTGGTTGACGAAGCCGATCGCGGATCCCGCGAAGACGAAGCGCGTCCGCGACATGCTCGCCGAGACCGGGCTCAATACCGTATGCAACGAGGCCCGGTGTCCGAACCGGGTCGACTGCTTCAGCCGCGGAACGGCAACGTTCATGATCCTCGGCGACCACTGCACCAGGGACTGCCGGTTCTGCGCGGTGAGCCACGGAACGGGACCGGCGCCTGACCCGGACGAGCCGGCGACCGTCGCGCGCGCGGTCCGTGACCTTGGGCTCTCCTTCATCGTCATCACCTCGGTGACGAGAGACGATCTCCCGGACGGCGGAGCGGCGCACTTCGCGGCGACCGTTCGGGCGATCCACGATCTGTGCCCGGGGACCGGTGTCGAGGTCCTGGTTCCGGACTTCGGCGGCGACCTGTCGTGTGTCGACACCGTGTTGGCGGCTCGTCCGGAGGTCTTCGGCCACAACCTGGAGACGGTCCGTCGGCTCTATCGCGAGGCTCGCCCGGTGGCGGACTACGAGCGGTCGCTGAGCGTACTGAGACACGCGGCCGACTCGTGTGACGCGCCTCTGGTCAAGTCGGCCATCATGGTCGGACTCGGTGAGATGCGTCTCGAACTCGACGGAGCGTTCATGGATCTGAAACGGTCCGGTGTCGACGTGGTCTACGTCGGGCAGTACCTGCAACCGACCGCCGGGCATCTGCCGGTGGCTCGATTCGTACCCCCGGATGAGTTCGCCGACCTCACGAGGTGGTGTAGGGGACTCGGGTTCGCGTGGGTGTCCTCGGGTCCGTTCGTACGGAGTTCGTACGAGGCGGAGAAGGTGGTTGAGGAACTCGGCGTCGCAGCCGGCGTCTGAGTGAGGGGCGTTGAAAGGAGAACGCATGCAGATCAGGATCACGGCCAGACACTTCGACCTCGACCCGGGTCTCAGAGAACACGTGGAATCGAAGGTGGAGCACCTCGCGCACTACTTTGACCGCGTCGATGAGGCCCATGTCGTGTTCGAGCAGGAGGGCCATCGAAGGATCGCCGATCTGACGGTGCACGCATCACGAGTCGTGGTCTCAAGCGAGCAGGAGGGAACCGACTTCCGCTCGGCATTCGATAGAGCCGTGGAGAAGGTCGAACGGCAGATCCGTCGCCACAAGGACAAGATCCGCCGCAGGAAGGGGCGCGAGGCTGTGTCCGAGGTGGCGGCCGCAGCAGGAGGAGTCGCCCCCGAGGAGGTCGGGATCCTGCCGGAGGAGCTGGCGACCACGCGGATGAGCCCCGAGGACGCGTTCCACCAGCTGGCCGAGCTCGGTGCCCGCTTCCTCGTGTTCTGGAACACGGAGACCGAGAAGGTGAACGTCGTGTATCGGCGAGACGACGGAGACTACGGACTCGTCGAGCCGCGCGAGTAGGCACGCCCGCGGCGCCACATGGCGCCGATGACAGGAGCCGCCTCCGCCGGAGGCGCCTGTGCGTCCACGCGCCCGCGGCACGGGACGCAGATCAGGGGGAGCATGGAGCCGCTGACTGCTCGGAGACTGGTCAGGGACTACGGCGATGCGCTGGGGCTCGTCGTCGTCTCGCTCGGGAGCAAGACACCCGCGACGATCGACGCGTCCGATCTCTCCAAACCGGGTCTGCTGCTTGCTGGGTACGAGGAGGGATTCGATGCGGCGAGGATCCAGATCCTCGGCGGGGCTGAGATGGCCTTCCTGGACGCGCTCGACGAGTCAGGCAGGACGGATGCGCTGGCGCGGCTCGTTCGTTCCGACGTGCCGTGTGTCGTCGTCTCGGACGGGCGCGAGGCTCCGAAGGAGCTCATCGGGCTGGCAGAGGCCGCGGGAGTCCCCGTGCTCTGCTGCGAGACCGCCTCGACGCAGCTGGCGAGTCAGCTGGCACGAGCGATCGACGAGCTCCTGGCCCCGCACGCGACCATCCACGGGACGCTCGTGGATGTCTACGGCATCGGTCTGCTCTTCACGGGAGAAAGCGGTATTGGGAAGAGCGAGTGCGGGCTCGACCTCGTCGAGAACGGCCACCGCCTCGTCGCCGATGACGTGGTGACGGTGACCGTCAACCCCCAGGGAGACCTCGTCGGCACGGGGAGCGAGCTCCTGAAGCACTGCATGGAGATCCGCGGCGTCGGGATCATCGATGTCCGCGCGATCTTCGGCATCCGGGCGATACGCGGCAGCAAGCGGATCGAGCTCGAGGTCAAACTGGTTCATTGGTCCGACCTCGACGACTACGAGCGACTGGGTCTCGACGAGCGCTACACGGAGATCCTCGGTGTCGAGGTCCCGTTCGTTCATCTGCCGCTCGTCCCGGGAAAGAACATCACGGTGATCGCAGAGGTCATCGCGCTGAACCATCTGCTGAAACTCCATGGCGTGCATCCGGCTCGGGACTTCGATCGACGTCTGCGGGATCTGGCGTCCGAGAAGGCCCGAATGCGCAAGATTCTCCGGGGTGAGACCGAATGAGCGATCCGAGGAAGAAGATCGGGTGTGTCATTGTCGCCCACGGCAAGGTGGGCGAGTGTCTGATCAACGCGGTGCAGGGGATCCTGGGGAGTCAGACGGGCTGTCTGGCGGTGTCGAACGCCGGTCTCGGACTCCCCGAGCTGACGGACGCCGTCCGGAGGTCGATCGAGGAACTCGACCGGACGCACGAGGTCATCCTCGTCACGGACATGCCTGGTGGGAGCTGCCATCACGTGTGTCAGGCGCTTCTCGGCGAGAGGTCGGACCTGCACGTGATCAGCGGAGTGAACCTGATGATGCTTCTGGAGTTCTTCATCAAACGCGACCGCAACGAGCGGTCCGATCTGATCGCGCTGATGCAGGAGCGCGGCAGGGACTCGGTCCGGGTTCAGTAGGGAAACATGTCGATCGTGCTTGTCAGAATCGACGACCGCCTGATCCACGGGCAGGTCTCCGTCGCCTGGGGCGCGTGTTTAAGCGCCGGGCGGATCGTGCTGGTCAACGACGAGGTGGCACACACGGAGTGGAAGCGCGCGCTCTATTCCGAGGCCGATGCGATGGGCGCGGCGATCAGCGTGCTCGATGTGGAGGGGTTCGGTCGAGAGCTGGCGGCAGGTGCGTGGCGGCGTGAGGCGGTCATCGTTGTCGTCGGTTCGCCCCACGACGCCCGGCTCGCCCTGGATCACGGACTGTCGATCGGAAGTGTCAATGTCGGAGGGATGCATCACGCCGAGGGGAAGACCGAGATCCTTCCGTACGTCTACATCGATGAGGACGACCGACGCGAACTCCTCGCGATCGCCGACATGGGCGTCGCGCTGGAAGCGCGTGACGTGCCGCAGGCGGACGCGGTCGACCTCGTCCCACTCCTCGCGGAGCGACTCGACTGAGCCGCGAGGTCAGACGTGGGAAGGAGCATCTTCGGATTGAGCAAGGTCTCCCTCGTTCTCTGCATACACAACCATCAGCCGGTGGGCAATCTGCCCGGGGTGTTCGAGCACGCCTATCGCACGTCCTATCTGCCGTTCCTCGAGGCGATGGAACGGCATCCGGACATCAGGTTCGTCATCCACAACACGGGGCCGCTGCTCGAGTGGTTCGAACAGCACGAGCCAGGGTACCTCGAGCGGCTCGGCGCCCTTGCCGCGGCCGGACGGGTCGAGCTTCTGACCGGCGGGTTCTATGAGCCGATCCTCCCGATCATCCCTGAGCGCGACGCGACGGGTCAGATTCGGCGAATGACGGACTATCTCGCGGACCGGTTCGGGGCGAAGGCGCGCGGCATGTGGGTGGCGGAGCGCGTCTGGGAGCCGGGACTGGCCCGGGTTCTCGCCGGGGCCGGTGTGGAGTACGTGCCGCTCGACGACTACGAGTTCCGTCTCGCGGGACTCGCCGACGAGGAGCTCACGGGCTACTTCGTCACGGAGGACCAGGGCATCCCGCTGAAGGTCTTCCCGATCAGCAAGAGGCTCCGGTATCTCATCCCGTTTGCCGAGCCCTCGGAGACCGTCTCGTTCCTCAAGGGGCTGGCGGGCAGAAGTCCGGGTGCGGTGGCCGTTCTGGGTGACGACGGAGAGAAGTTCGGAGTCTGGCCGGGGACCCATCAGCACGTCTACACCAACCGCTGGATCGACCGCTTCCTCGACGCGCTCGCTGCGAACAGCGACTGGTTGTCAACGGTCACATTCGCAGAGGCCGTGGCGAACTGCGCCCCGGCCGGTCGCGCATACCTTCCGAGTTCCTCGTACCCCGAGATGATGGAATGGGCCCTCCCGACCCCGGCGAGGCGCGAGTACGAGCGGATGCTCGAGCGGTTCAAACAGGACGGCACGTACGACGAATGGTCGACGCGTGTCAGTGGAAGCCCGTGGCGAGGGTTCGTCGCCAAGTACGACGAGACCAACTTCATGGTCAGCAAGATGCGGCGCGTCAGCGCGAAGGCAGCGTCTGCGGGCGCGTCGGTCGCGACGCCCGACGTTCTCGATGAGCTCTGGCGTGGTCAGTGCAACTGCGCATACTGGCACGGCGTTTTCGGTGGTATCTACCTCCCGCATCTCCGATCGGCCATCTACGAGCACCTGCTCAAGGCCGAGAACGTTGTGGCTCCCGGCGCCGAATCCGGCGCGTCCGTGGAGGTAATCGATCACGACCTCGATGGATACGACGAGGTGTTGATGGAATCGAGCTCGATCAACGCCTACGTGGCGCCGGCGAGGGGTGGCTCGATCTTCGAGATCGATCTTCGCGGCGCCGCATGGAACGCTGTGGCGACCATGGCCCGGCACTCCGAAGCCTACCACGCGCGTCTTGAGGAGGCGTCGGAGGGACACGACCACGACGGGACGGTGAGCATCCACGACGCGGTCGTGGCGAAGGAGGAGGGCCTGGCCGACCTCGCGGTGCGGGATGAGGTTCCCCGCGTCGCTGCGGTCGATCACTTCTTCCCGGAGGCTTGCACGCTGGGCGACATGCTTCGCCCGGACTCGAGCGATCTGCTGTCGCCTCGGGACAGGCACTGGTCGTTCGATGCGAGACGAGACGGCGACACCGCGATCGTCACGATGGACGCGCAGGTCACGCTGCCCTCCGGCGAGGACGCCGTCGAGTGTGCCATCCACAAGACGGTGCGGAACGACGGCAGGCGGCTGACCGTGGACTACCGGATCGTGCCGAAGACGTCATCAGGCTTCGTGTTCTCGTCCGAGTGGAACATCGCGCTGCTGACCGGCATCGCCGAGTACACGACCTTGCGTACGGATGCGGGGGAGCTGGTCAGCGCGGAGGCCGCGCACTCGCTCGAAGGCGTGCGCGAGCTGGCGGTCGAGGATCGTCTGCGGAACGCGCGGGTGACGCTTCGCTTCGATCCGGCGACCGAGGTCCGCGTGCAACCGCTCCAGACGGCGTCGCAGTCGGAGGGTGGCTTCGAGCGCGTCTACCAGGGTCTGTCGTTCTTTCCGCTGTGGAGCTTCGAGCCCGAGACCGATCTTGTCAGTTCGGTGACCCTGGAGTGGGAGCCGCTGGAGGGGTCGATCGATGAATGAGGGCGCTGCGATCCTCGTCCTTGCGATCATGGCCGGGATCGTGGCCGTCGACACGACGGCCGCATTCCAGCTGATGATCTCACAGCCCGTCGTGGCCGCGACGCTGGCCGGCCTGGTTGTGGGCGAGCCGGCCTCCGGCCTGATGGTCGGGCTGACGCTGCAGCTCGTGTGGACCGGCGTGTTGCCGGTCGGGGGCGCCGGCTTCCCCGACGCCGGAGTGGCCGCCGTCGTCGGAGCGGGCACGGCCGGACTCCTTGCGCGGAGCGGGCAGCCCGCGGGCTGGACGGTAGCTTCGGGACTCGTCCTCGCGCTTGTCGTGGGCATGGTCGGGAAGCTCGTCGTCGCGCGGCTTCGACGGAAGAACGTGGCGCTCGCCGACCGCGCGCGTGAGGCCGTCGTGTCGGGGGACATCGGAGCAGTGCGCCGCATCGTTCTCCGGGCGATAGGACTGAGATTCTCGTACGCTGCACTGCTCGCCGCCCTGTCGATCAGCGGCGCGCTCGGGATCGCGCGCGCCGTTGTCCCATCGGCCGGCCCCGGATCGTACCCGGCGCTGATATGGGCCGCCCCGATCGCGGTCGGCTCGGCGGTTGCGCTGTCGCGGGGATGGGGAGAGCGGATCAGCGTTGCGGCCGGGCTGGCGGTGGGGGCATTGCTCGTAGCTCTGTTCTAGACGTCGCGGGCCGTGGAGGGAGTGGCCATGCATCGCGAGGCGGACGAGAGATGTCCGGGGATACGACCGACCGGCTGGAAGTGGCGTCTCTTCGTGCGCTCCTTCCTGCTGCAGGCGGTCTGGAACCCGAAGGGGATGCAGGAGGTCGGCTTCTTCTTCGCGATGTCGCCCATCCTCCGGACGATGGACGGAGAGGAACGGCGGGCGTTCGTGAAGCGGCACATGGCGTTCTTCAACACGAACCCCGTGCTCGCTCCGTACGTGATGGGGGCGGTCGCCAGAGCGGAACTCGCGGGTCGCGGAGCCGAGGAGGCCGAGGATCTCAAGCGGGCGTTGAGCGGAGTGCTGGGCATGGCCGGTGACGCGCTGATGTGGGGCGGTCTCCGCCCCGCGGCGGGTCTCATCGCGGCGGCGGTGGCGCTCTACGGACTTCGGACCGGTATCTGGGGCGTCTGGGTCGCGCCGGTAGTGATGCTCGTTCTCTACAACGTCCCGCACATCGCGCTGAGGATGCGCGGGGCGAGCCGCGGATTCGAGTCGGGCCCTGAGGCGGCGCAGGAGCTTCTTGGGAGAGGTTTCCGCCGGGCTGTGCTGGCCGCGCGGTGGGCCGCATCCTTCGCGGCCGGCTTCGTGTTGGCGCTCGCGGTCTCCGGCACGGCGAATCAAGGGGCTCCCGTGGCCGTGGCGATGGGGGTGTTCATGGTTCTCGGTGCGCTGGCAGCCAGGCTGAGCATCCCGTCTACGATCGTCGCGGCGGCAGGAGCGCTCGGCGGCATCATCCTGATGGTGAGTGGTCTCTACGGAGGATAGCGTGCTGGAGAGAACGGTGACGATCGCGAATCGGGTGGGACTGCACGCGCGGCCGGCGGCCGAGTTCGTCAAGCTGGCGGGGCGGTTCCGGTGCGACGTGAAGCTGAGCAAGGACGATCTGACGGTCGACGGAAAGAGCATCATGGGCGTGATGATGCTGGCGGCGGAGCATGGGAGTTCGGTCACCGTGACCACTGACGGATGTGACGAGATCGACGCGATGGAGAATCTTGCGGCGTTTCTCGAGAGCGACATGGAGGACTAGCTTGATCCTGAACCTCTCCGAGATCGGGCGGGCCAGCACCATTGAGGGGATTCCCGCGTCTCCAGGGATCGTTGTCGGCAAGGCGTTCATCCTGGACGCCGAGCGTCCGCACGTTCCGGAGGAGCGCATCGCTCCCGAGGAGATGGGGCGTGAGGTCGAGCGGTTCCGCGAGGCCATCGAGGAGACGAAGGCACTTCTGCGGCGGCTTCGCGGGGAGCTTCGGGAGGAGCTCGGAGAGAGCCACGCCGCCATCTTCGACGCGCACCTGATGATCCTGGACGACTCAATGGTCGTCGAAGGTACGCTGAAACGGATCACGGAGGACGGCTCGCGCGCCGAGCTGGCCCTCACGGAGACGATCGGGCACGTGACGCGCGCGATGGGGCGCACGGACGACGAGTACCTCAAGGACCGCATCTACGACATCAAGGACCTCGAGCGTCGGCTTCTGATGAAGCTGCTCGGGAGGGAGGACAGGACCCTCCGCAATCTCGATGAGGAGGTCATCGTCGTCGCGCACGATCTCGCGCCGACAGACACGGCCTCGATGCGGAAGGAACGCGTGAAGGGTTTCGTCACGGAGATAGGCGGACGCACATCGCACGCTTCGATCATGGCCCGCTCCCTCGAGATTCCGGCCGTCGTCGGTGCGCATGATGTCACGGAATCGATCAGCCAGGGCGAGACCATCATCATTGACGGTGTCCTCGGGCTGCTGGTGTATGGTTTCGACTCTGCCGTTCTCGAGTACTACCTCGAGAGGAAACAGGAGTACGAGGACTTCGAGAAGCAGTTGTTGAAGCTCAAGGACTACCCGGCGGTGACCCGTGACGGTCGGCACTTCGAACTCGGGGCGAACATCGAGAGCCCTGATGAGATCGGTTCGGCGATCGCGCATGGCGCGGAGGGTGTCGGTCTGTTCCGGACCGAGTATCTCTTCATCGCCCGGCCGGACATCCCGAGTGAGGAGGAGCAGTACGAAGCCTACCGCTCGGTCGTCGAGGCGATGGCGCCGGGCACCGTTGTCATCCGGACGCTGGACGTCGGCGGGGACAAGTTCGGTCCGATGGGGCCCGAGGAGCCCGAGGCGAACCCGTTTCTCGGCTGGCGCGGCATTCGGTACAGCCTTGCGCACCCGAACATCTTCATCCGGCAGCTCAAGGCCGTGCTGCGCGCGAGCGCGCACGGCAGTGTGCGCATCATGTTCCCGATGGTCTCGTCGATCAACGAGATCAAGGACGGCAAGCAGGTGCTCGAAGCGGCGCGACAGCAGCTGCGCATCGAGGGGCGCGAGTTCGCTGAGGATATCGAGGTCGGCATCATGGTCGAAACGCCCGCCGCGGTGGTTCGCGCGGATTCGCTGGCGCGAGAGGTCGACTTCTTCAGTATCGGCTCGAACGATCTCATCCAGTACACGCTCGCGGTGGATCGGGGCAACGACCGCGTCGCCTACCTCTACGACCAGTACCACCCGGCTGTCCTCGAACTCATCCGGCAGACGGTGCGAGTGGCCAAGAAGCACAGAAAGTGGGTCGGTCTCTGCGGTGAGATGGCGGGTGATCCGCTGTCCGTGCTGCTGTTGATCGGGATGGGGTTGAACGAGCTGTCGACGAGCCCGCTGATGCTTCCTGAGGTGAAGAGCATCATCCGTGCAACGAGCTACAACTCGGCGCGCAAGGTCGTCACGCGCGCTCTCGACATGCAGACGGGTCCCGAGGTCCGCAGATACCTCGAGCAGATATTCAAACGCAAGTACCCTGAGATCAGCGCTACGGAGATGATCGTATGACGATGCCGAAGACCCTGAGTGACGTCGCGGGCCGTGACCCGAGCGGGATGTACGACCACATGGCCGGCTTCCACCGGCAGCTCGCGGAGGCGAGCGCCATCGGGCGTGAGGCCGCTCTCACGACGAGCTCCGATGGTTTGACATCGATCGTCGCGCTTGGGATGGGGGGGTCCGCCATCGGTGCGGAGTTCGCGTCTGCGCATCTGGAGAACCGGCTTCCCGTGCCGATGCGCGTCGTTCGGGGGTACGTCGTGCCGGAGTACGTCGGTCCGAACACGCTGGTACTCGCCTCGAGCTACTCGGGTAACACCGAGGAGACGCTCTCAGCGTTCGACGAGTCGCTCGCGCGCGGAGCGCGTGTCATCTGTGTTACGACCGGTGGGAGACTGGCTGAACTCGCCGGTGAACGAGGTCTGGACGTTGTGCGGATCCCCGCTGGACTTCCGCCGCGCGCGGCATTGGGGTACAGCCTGCTGCCACAGCTGTGGATCCTTCACAAGCTCGGACTGGCGCCCGATCCGACCCGCGAGATCGAGGAGGCGACCGGCGTCGCCGCCGAACTCGCTGGGCTCTACGCGGTGCAGCGGGACACCGCGGACAACGCGGCCAAGCAGCTCGCCGAGTGGTTCTTCCAGCAGATCCCTGTCGTCTACGGAGCCGTGCCATGGACCGGGGTCGTGGCAAGCCGCTGGTGCGGCCAGATCTCTGAGAACTCGAAGCTCATAGGCCATCGCAACGAGCTTCCGGAGATGAACCACAACGAGATTGTTGGCTGGAGCGCGGCCCGTCCCGTCGGTGGGATCTCCCGGGTCGTGTTCCTCAGAGACAGCGGGGAGCATCCGCGAGTCGCGCGGCGGTTCGAGGTGACGAAGCGCATCATCGATGACACGGGAGCCGACACGCGCGAGGTCTGGAGCATGGGTGAGTCGCAGTTCGCGAGACTCATCTCGCTGGTCGTGCTCGGGGACTTCATGAGCTACTATCTTGCGATGCTCACGGGCGCCGATCCGACGCCGGTCGAACCGATCGACCGGCTCAAGGCCGCCCTTGCGGAGACGGGAAAGGAATCGTCATGAGAGCCATCATCCCGGTCGCCGGGATCGGCACGCGTCTGCGGCCGCACACCCACACGATCCCGAAGGCACTGGTGCCGGTCGCCGGCAAGCCGATCCTCGGACACATCATCGACCAGCTCCTGCCGCTCGACGTCACACAGATCGTGCTGGTGACCGGGTACATGGGTCAGCGGGTGAAGGAGTATGTGGCGGCAGCGTATCCGGACCTCGACGCGTGCTACGTCGACCAGGAGGAGCGGAAGGGACTGGGGCACGCCATCTACCTGACGCGCGAGTGTGTGGATGACGGTCCGAGCCTGATCATCCTCGGTGACACGATCGTGACGGCCGACTTCGGGTCGCTCGTCCGGCGGAAGGCCACGACCATCGGTGTGAAGGCGGTCGATGATCCTCGTCTCTTCGGCGTCGTCGAGGTGCAGGACGGGGTCGTGAAGAGCCTCGTCGAGAAGCCCGACGTTCCGCCGAGCGATCTGGCGATCGTCGGTCTCTATCTCATCCAGGACACCGGGCTTCTCATGAGATCGCTTGCGGAACTCGTGGACCGGGACATTCGGACGAAGGGCGAGTACCAGTTGACCGACGCTCTCAAGATCATGCTCGAGGGCGGGGAGAGGATGGAGACGTTCGAGGTGGAGGGCTGGCACGACTGCGGTCACCCGGTCACTCTCCTCGAGACGAACCGGTTCCTGCTGGAGCGCTCGGGCAACGGCGTTCCGGAGTACCCCGGGTCGGTCGTCATCCCACCGGTCTCCATCGACACCACGGCCGTGGTCGAGAACTCGATCGTCGGCCCGTTCGTCTCGATCGCCGGGGGTTCGGTCGTGAAGAACTCGATCGTCCGGGACAGCATCGTCAACGCCTCGGCGCACGTGGAGACGAGCCTGCTCTCTGAATCCCTCATCGGTGAGGGCGCGATCGTCAGGGGCCACTACCAGAGACTCAACGTCGGCGACTCGTCGGAGATCGACATCGGCTGACCGCTGCCGACGCGACGTGTATCGGAGCACCAATCCGGAGGACACCATGAACAGACACCTTTTCACATCCGAGTCCGTGACCGAAGGGCATCCGGACAAGGTAGCGGACCAGATCTCGGACGCGATCCTCGACGCGATCCTCGAGCGCGATCCCATGGGGCGCGTGGCATGCGAGACGCTGGTCACGACGGGCATGGCGTTCGTCGCGGGCGAGATCTCGACGGAAGCGTACGTCGAGATCCCACGCATCATCCGAGCCACGATCGGGGAGATCGGATACACCGATGCCCGATACGGCTTCGACCACGAGACCTGCGCCGTCGTCACCGCCATCGATGAGCAATCTCCCGATATCGCGATGGGGGTGGATACCGGTGGCGCCGGCGATCAGGGCATGATGTTCGGGTACGCCACCCACGAGACCGACGAGTACATGCCGATGCCGATCCATCTCGCGCACTCACTTGCGCGGCAGCTCGCGAAGGTCCGGAAGGATGGGACGGTCGACGGTCTGGGTCCCGATGGCAAGACGCAGGTGACGGTCGAGTACGATGACGGGAAGCCCGTGCGTGTCGAGACGGTTGTCGTGTCGACGCAGCACGCGGAGGAGCTGACGATCGATATGCTCCGCGAGCAGATCCGCGAGCACGTCGTCGATCCGATCCTGCCCTGTGACCTCGGCGGCGGGAAGTACAACCTTCTCGTGAACCCGACGGGAGCATTCGTCAAGGGAGGTCCGGCCGCCGACTGCGGTCTGACCGGACGGAAGATCATCGTGGACACGTACGGTGGCGTCGGGAGCCACGGCGGGGGAGCCTTCTCCGGGAAGGATCCGACGAAGGTTGACCGCTCAGCTTCGTATGCCGCGCGGCACGTCGCCAAGAACCTCGTTGCCGCAGGGATTGCCGACCGTTGCGAGATCCAGATCGCCTATGCCATCGGTGTGGCTGAGCCGGTGTCCGTGATGGTCGACTCGATGGGGACCGGGACGATCCCCGATGATGAGATCGTGCAGATCGTCCGCAAGCACTTCGACCTCAGACCTCTGGCGATCATCGAACGGCTGGACCTCAGACGTCCCGTCTACCGACAGACGGCGGCGTACGGCCACTTTGGTCGCTCGGATGATTGCTTCACGTGGGAGCGTCTCGACATGGTCGACGAACTCAAGCGTGGGGCGTAGGGAGGCACCATGAACCACGATATCGCATCGATCGACCTTGCGGACGCGGGACGCGAGAGGACCCAATGGGCGGCGCAGACGATGCCGGTACTCGCGAGCATCGCGGAGCGTTTTCGTCGCGAGAAGCCGTTCGACGGACTCGGGATCGGTGCATGCCTGCACGTGACGACCGAGACCGCCAATCTGATGATCGCGCTCAAGGAGGGTGGCGCGCGGGTGCAGCTCTGCGCATCGAACCCGCTCTCGACCCAGGATGACGTTGCAGCGCACCTCGTCCGGGACCACGGGATCGGCGTCTTCGCCGTGCACGGTGAGGACAATGCCCGCTACTACGATCACATCAGGGCCGTCCTCGCCTCGAGGCCGGGGGTCACGCTGGATGACGGCGCGGACCTGGTCTCGACGATCCATAACGAGGTGCAGGACCTCATCGGTGATCTCCTCGGGAGCCTGGAGGAGACGACGACCGGTGTGATTCGCCTCAAGGCGATGGAGAGGGACGGCGCTCTCAAGGTACCGGTGATCGCGGTCAACGATGCGAACACCAAGCACATGTTCGACAACCGATACGGCACCGGGCAGAGCTCGATCGACGGGATCCTGCGCGCGACCAACGCGCTGATCGCGGGGACGATGTTCGTGATCGCCGGCTACGGCTGGTGCGGTCGGGGACTGGCGTTCCGCGCTCGTGGGATGGGTGCGAACGTCGTGGTCACCGAAGTGGATCCCCTCAAGGCGCTTGAGGCGGTCATGGATGGCTTCCGCGTCATGCAGATGGACAGGGCGGCGCCAGACGGTGACATTTTCGTCACCGTGACCGGCGACATCAACGTGATCGCGCGGCGGCACTTCGAGCTGATGAAGGATGGTGTCATCGTCTGCAATTCGGGGCACTTCGACTGCGAGATCGAGAAGGCAGCGCTCGCGGACCTCGCGGAATCGCGCAAGGTCCCGAGGGAGTCGGTCGAAACATGGATCCTTCCGGACGGAAAACGCATCAACCTGCTCGGTGAGGGGCGGCTCGTCAACCTCTCCGCCGCCGAGGGGCACCCGGCCGCGGTGATGGACATGAGTTTCGCGAATCAGGCGCTCTGCTGCGAGTATCTGACGAAGCAGGCGACCCGTCTGGAGCCGAAGGTTTACTCGGTTCCCGAGGAGATCGATGCCGGTGTTGCGAGGCTCAAGCTCGAAGCGATGGGCGTAGGGATCGACACGCTGACCCCCGAACAGGAGGAGTACCTCTCGTCCTGGAAGCACGGGACATAGCGGGCTCATCGAAGCGGGGGATGATCGCACGGGTCGGGCGGTGCAACTGCGCCGCCCGATCGCTATTTCGGGGTGCGGGCGAGGATCCAGAGGCCGATGAGGATGAAGACTCCGTTGGCGATCCAGGCAGCGAGCGGGGGGGAGAGGAGCGCCTGACGACCGAGGACCTGAGCGACCTGGATGGAGCCGTAGTAGAAGAAGGAGATGGCGAGCGCGGCAGCGAACGACACCGCGAAGCCGCTGCGGCGTGTCCGGGCCGCGAGCGGCGCGCCGAGAAGCGTCATGATCAGCGTGACGAATGGGAACGCCACCTTGAGATGAAGCTGGACCTCGAGCGCGCGTGGGTCGTTTCCCCCGGCCTTCAGTCTGGCGATGTAGTCTCGAAGGTCGAAGTACCCACGCTCCTCCGGCTCGAGCCGCCGGCGGACAAGGTCCTCCGGCGTCGGATCACCGGGACTCAGCTCCATCGTGTCGAACGGCGTCACGCTCTCGCCGTCGGCCGTGAAGCGTCTGAGTCGGCCGGACTCGAGAATCCAGTGGTCGGTCTCCCAGCGGGCTGTTGCGGCGTCGATCCTGGTGCGCGGACGGAGACGCTCATCGAACTCCTCGATCGTGACGTCCTCCATGGTCTGCCGTCGTGTGTTGTAGCGGCGGATCAGAACCATGCCCCCGTCAGGCCGCATGTAGATGAGGTCCTTTCTGTGACGCGGATCCGATGTGTTGCGCTTCAGATGCGTGTCCTCGATCTCGATCTTGTGACGGGTCGCCGGCGGCACGACGAACTCCGCGACCAGCAGATTGGCGACGCTCAGGAGGGCCGCGAGACAGAGCACGGGAGTGAGGATGCGGCCGAGGCTGAGTCCGGAGCCCTTCATGGCCATGAGCTCGTTCGTCCTCGACATGCCGCCCACCGAGAGCAGTGTGGCGAGGAGCATGGCGACCGGTGCGGTGAGGACGAAGATGAAGGGCATCGAATAGGCGTAGTAGAGCGTGACGATCCCTGCCCCGACCTGGTTGTCGATGAACGTGTGCGCGTGGTCGAAGAGATCGACCAGGACGAAGATCCCGATGAAGCCGAGGAACAGCATGATCAGGGGGCGGAGGGTCCGCGTGACGATATAGCCGGCGAGGATCCTCATGCCGGCTCCAGGGGGCGACGCCTCGGGCCCCGGAACAGGCGATCGAAGACACGGGCGGGACCGGCGAAGCGCCACTCGCGCGATGTCGCAAGGGTCAGGACCGCGCCGAGACCGCCGAACACAAGGTTGGGCGCCCACATCGCAGCCGCGGGGGCGACGATCCCCCGGTCTCCGAGCTGCTCGCCTCCGACGAGAAAGAGGTAGTAGATCAGGAAGACGAGGATCCCGATCCCGGCGCCGATGCCGATACCGCCGCGACGGCTCCTGATGCCCAGCGGCGCGCCGAGAAGCACGAACACGAAGCAGGAGAAGGGGATAGAGAGCTTCTTGTGATACTCGACGTCGAGCTTGCGTGCGTTGCGGGCGCTTCCGCCGACCGTGCGTCGCGCGCCGGCTGATCGTCTGAGCCGCTCGGCGCGCTGTTCGCGGAGCTCCTTGCGGCCAAGGTCGGGGACGGCGCCGTCGAGTATCGCGACGCGGTCGGCGACGGTGGTCGTCAGCATGTCCTCAAGCTGGCGGAGGGCCTCGGTGCCCTCCGCGAGGTGGCCGTCCCGTCGCTCGGCGAGTTCGACAAGCGTGAGTTCGCGGTCGCCGCGCTTGGATCGGTCGCTCCGGACGAGTGAAGTGCCGCCCTGCTCGACGTTTATGACGTGGCTGTCGAATAGCATCCGGTTGTATTTCGTCAGGTCAGCCGGGTCCACCTCGTGGATCTCGCCGTCGAAGAGCTCGATCCGCAGGACATCCGAGATCGCGCCGACTGACAGCACGCCGCGCTCGGCGACGATCGTCTGCGTCGGCTCGTCGGATTCGACCCGATGGATCTTGACTCCCCAGATCTCGGACGAGGCCGCGTCCATTCGGTCAACGATGATGCTGTACCCGCCGGGAAGCTCCGTGAGGACGCCGGGTTCTACGGTCGCCAGCGGCTGGATTCTGTGGATGTCGACCAGGAGTGTCTTGAGACGATGGTTGGCCGCCGGCAGCACCCGGTTGCCGAACACGAACAGCCCGACCGATACGATCAGGCTTGCAGCGATGACAGGGCGCATCAGCGTGAGGATGTTGATTCCGGAGGCCTTCGCGGCCGTGATCTCGCTGTCGGCGGAGAGCCTGCCGAACGCTGTGAGGACCGAGACCATCACGGCCATCGGTACCGCAAGGAAGGTCATCCAGGCGAGGCTCAGGGCGAACGCCTCCAGGACCGAGAGCCCCGGAACTCCCTTGGCGATGAACAGATTGAGGTAGTCGACGAGGAAGTCCATGGAAAGCACGAAGTAGAATATGGCAAGACCGGCCAGGGCCGGTGTTGCGTGCTGTCTAAGGACGTACCTGGAGAGTATGCTCATCTGGTTGTCTGTCCGGGAACTCGAGAAGTGACAGCGTGATTGCGGGAACAAGATATACTACCATTCGCGAGCGACCCGCAATATGATTGTGTCTCTGACACAGGGGAGCGACTCTCGTGGCTCCCGTGATGGTCGGACGACTGTGTCCGGCTGCCGATTCATGCCGATACCGCCTATGCCCTCTGACGCCCGACATCAGCATCGGACCCTGACGTGTGAGCGTGTCCTGCCTCGCGTCATCGCCCTGTTCGTGGCGGTCCTGCTGCTGGCTGTTGCGACGGTCGGTCCGGCGCTCTCCCAGACCGAGGGCTTGTCCGAGCCCGTTGGGGCTGCTGTGGCCGACACGGGGTCGGGTGACACGGCGGATACGGCCGAACAACAGCCGCCGCTCCCGTTCACGCCTTTCACTCCGCCTGCCGATACGACCCCGTCCGCGGTGACCGACACGCTGGTCCCCGTGGTGGGTGATACGGCCCGTGCCGCGGTGACCGACACGCTGGTCCCCGTGGTGGGTGATACGGCCCGTGCCGCGGTGACCGACACGCTGGCTGCCGCCGCGCCCGACACCGCCGTCGCCGACACGATGGCGGTCGTTCCGCCCGATCCGTTCGCGATCGGCATCGCGCTGCCTCCCGAGAGCGAGGGGCAGTATGTTCGACCGTGGTCGGCGTTCGAGTCATCCCGCTGGTGGTCCGACACGCGGGAGAACCGGGCGGTGCGGACCGGGAGCATCTCCCTCCCGCTGTCACGTGAAACCACATATGACTTCGAGGCGGAGACCGTCCGGGTGGACTTCGTCTCGAGCGACGGGTATCGCGTCACCGGATTCGCGGCTCCGATGCCGGACTATCTCCGGCTCGTGCGTGACGAGAGCCGCACGGAGCTGTGGGAGACCACGCTCAGACGCGAGCTCGCCCGCGCGGGGGCGGAGGATGTCGGCGGCCTCCTCGACATCGACATACCGATGCCGCTCCCCGGCCCGTTCGTCAAGGCGATCGGCCCGGGAGCGAACCTCAAGGTCCGCGGAAGCGAGCGGATCACGTTCGGTGGACAGACAAGCTACACGGTCGAGGCTCTCGATTCCGAGTCGGGACCACCGTCACGTTGGCCTCAGCTCGACATGGAGCAGCAGCTCACCGTCAACCTCGAGGGCACCATCGGGCGGAAGATACACGTCTACGTCGACCACCGGAGCGGCGGAGACGCTTTCGGAACCGGCAAGGCGAACCAAATCCGTGTGCACTACGATGGCGATGAGGACGAGATCATCCAGAAGATCGAACTCGGTGAGGTCAACCTCTCGCTGCCGGGGACGGAGTTCGTCAGCTACAGCGGAAGCGCAGAGGGCCTGTTCGGAGCGAAGCTCACCGCCAAGATGGGCCGCTTCGACTTCGTCTCCATCGCGAGTAAGGAAGAGGGCAAGTCGGCTGGCGCCGGATTCTCAGGCACGTCGGAAGCCGACTCGCTCCAGATCAACGACATCTCGTACAAGGCGAGGACGTTCTTCGCGATCGACTCCGACGCGCTTCGCTACTCGAACGCGGAGTTCTCGGTTCAGAGCGTCCGTGTCTTCCTGGACGACCGGAACGGTTCGAACGACATCGAGACGGGCGCGGTGGCGGGACGCGCGTATCTCGAGGATCCCCCCGGAGCGACCCCGCCCGCGTCGGGTCCGAGCCAGCGCGGCGTGTTCGACGAACTCGTCGAACTCGAGGACTACCTGTTCGACTACCAGTCGGGCGTCATCGAGTTCCTGCGCCCGGTCGGCTCGAACGAGGTCCTCGCCGTCAGCTACGAGCGGTTCGACGGGTACACGGTCGGCGGGGCCGATGGCGACAGTCTCCGGCTCAAGATGATCAAGCGCGAGGACCGCGTCGGCGGGACCGAGTGGGAGCGGACACGCCTCTACGAGCTCAAGCACATCTACGACCTCGGCACGGACGAGATCCCGGAGGACGGGTTCGAGCTGGCCATCTACAAGCGGACACCGTCGGGAGAGGTGCAGGACTCCGAGAACGGGGTGCCGTTCGTCGAGATCCTCGGAATCGACACGCACGGTCTGGGCACCGACCCCGAACCGGATGGACTCGTCGATCTCGAGTGGATCGATTTCGACAAGGGCTACCTGATCTTCCCGCATCTGACGCCATTCTGCCCCGACTACGACACGACGGACTTCTACTACGCGCCGGGCGGAGGGCCTGACCCTGAGTACGTCGCGGACGAACTCGAGGAGAAGAACTGCAGGGTCTACTCAGAAGAGGTCTTCGAGCCCGATGACGACCTCTACTACATCGAGGCGGAGTACAACAGCCCGCAGACGACGTTCTACCTGGGGCACATCAACCTCATCGAGAACAGCGAGGTCGTGCGTCTCAACGGCGTGCGTTTGGAGCGCGGCGTGGACTACACGATCTACTACCCGGCCGGTCAGCTGACCCTGCTGACCGAGGAGGCCAAGCAGCCGGACGCGCGCGTCAGCGTTGACTTCGACTACAAGCCATTCGGCATCGGCGGTGAGAAGACGCTCCTTGGTGCCCGCGGCGTCTACAACTGGAGCGACAACGTCAAGCTCGGCACGACCTGGATGTACCAGAGTAAGGGGACGCCCGACGATAGCCCGAGGCTTGGCGAGGAGCCGTCGCGAACGGTGGTCGGCGACGTGAACATGAGCGCACGGTTCGAGCCGGAGGTCATGACGTGGCTGGCGGATGCGGTCCCGCTTGTCGATACCGACGTGCAGTCGACGCTGACCGTCGCCGCGGAGGCAGCTGTCTGCATTCCGGATCCCAACACCAAGGGATTCGTGGCGATCGACGACATGGAGGGAACCGAGAACGTCAGCATGCTCGGTGTGACGAGACGGTTGTGGATCCCTTCGAGCGTGCCCGAGGAGCCGGCGGGCATCGACGCCGCCGATCGCATGCCCGTCGACTGGTACAACCCGGACCGGAAGGTGCGTGAAGGCGACCTGCACCCGGACCTCCCGTCGGAGGAGGCCAACGACACGCACACGGTGCTCGAGCTCGACTACGAGTCGGAGTCGTCGGCGTCGTGGGCCGGCCTCATGCGGCTGTTGTCGAAGACCGGGAACGATTACTCGAAGTACCAGTTCGTCGATCTCTGGGTCCACGACAACGGCTACCGACAGGGCGTTGTCCATGTCAACCTCGGAACGATCAGCGAGGATTTCTATCCGCTCCTGGCGCCGAACGGGGAGCTCGACAGCGAGGATGTCGACCGGAACGGCTTCGACTACTACGAGGATACCGGTCTCGACAACGTCGACGGCGAGGACGGAACCGGTGTCCCAGGCGATGACGGTGACGACGACTACTCATTCTCGTACGGCTCGGATGACTACTCCCGGATCAACGGGACCGAGAACAACGAGCGGCTCGACACCGAGGACCTCAACGGGAACTGGTACCTCGATTCGGACAGCAAGTACTGGGAGATGTCGTTCGACCTCTCGGACACCACCTATCTGGTCCAGGACAACAGCCTGATCGACTCGGAGAACCACTGGCGCCTCTATCGGATCCCGCTGGACGAGGCCGTGTCGGTCGGAGGCATGACCGACTGGACGGTCGTCAAGTCCGCACGTCTCTGGGTCGAGGGGCTGCCGCTCGGCGGCGATCCGATCATGATCGGGGGCGTCGACGTCGTCGGAAGTCAGTGGGAGCCCGGGCGGATCCGCGACGCCGAGGGTGCCATCGTGCCGGAGGACGAACTCGGTGATGCGACGTTCCGTGTGACCTCGAAGAACACCAAGGAAGACCTGGACTACGATCCGCCGTTCGACCCGGGCGTCGACGACGACACGAACCTGCCCAAGCGCGAGCAGTCGCTGGCGCTCCTCTACGAGGAGCTCGCGACCGGCAACACCGCTTCGGCGCGACAGATCTTCTACACCGACCAGAACTACACGGGGTATCAGTCGCTCGAGTTCTACGTTCACGGAGAAGAGGGCCTGGACGAGGGGACTCGCTTCTTCCTCCGCGTCGGCGCGGACTCGCTCAACTTCTACGAGTACAGCTTCGAGGTGCGGCCCGGCTGGCTGCAGCGGGAGGGAGGCGACCGCAACCGCTTGACCATCCCGTTCACGGGGTTCACGGACCTGAAACTCGGCGAGTACGCGACGGCGGATACGGCGATCGCGGTGGGGACGACCGAGGGCATGCAGAATGAGGAGTTCATGCGGATCGGATGGCCGTCGCTGTCGCGGATCCGTCGCCTCACGCTCGGCGTCCGGAACGGGAACCTCGACGACCCGCTCTCGACGATCACGGGCGAGCTCTGGATCGACGACATCCGCCTGACGGACGTAAGGAAGGACATCGGTCTGGCAGAGCGAGTCACCATCGCGGCGAAGTTCGCCGACTTCATCGACATCGATTTCGATCTGCGACACGTCGACGGTGACTTCCACACGCTGAAGCAGACACGGGGCTCCGGGCAGGACAATCTGACATACAACGTCACGGGGACGCTCAACGCAGACAAGTTCGTCAGTGGGCTGGGCATCTCAACACCGGTGAACGTCTCGTGGAAGCGCTCGGAGACCCGGCCGAAGTTCTCGACGGGTTCGGACATCGTGCTTGACGACGAGCAGAGCGCGGAGGAGAAGACCGTCACGGTCACCAGGAGCGCGGCGGTCTCGCTCTCGAGGAAGCGGCAGTCGCCCGATTTCTGGACACACCTTCTGGTGGACGGACTCTCTCTTCGAGGATCGGTGGCTGGAAACGACAAGCTCTCACCGACGAAGGCCGATACCTCCCGGACGATCCGAGGGAGGGCCTCGTACAAGTACTCGCCCGAGAAGACCGGCATCCCGCTCTGGGGTGAGACACGGATCTTCCTCAAGCCGACGAGCATCCGGTTCAACACGGATGTCAACCTGATCCACACGAAGAACTACGACATCGATGGCGAGGGGGTGCAGACCCGCCGGAGTGAGACCTTCGACAAGAAGATGAACGGCGACGCGAACATCGATTTCCAGTTCCTGGAGAACCTCCGGACGACGCACACGGTCGGGTTCCGACGCGATCTGAGTCAGATCTACCGCCCGTGGGCGGGACTGAACATCGGGCGGGAGACCGAGCGCCGATATGCCAACAGCGTGACCTTCAACCCGAAGTTCGGCCAGTGGCTGTCGCCTCAGTACAGCTTCAACTCCTCGTTCACGGATGACCATGGCCCGAACGTTCGCCGGACCGGGGATCCTCCCGACGTGAGGAACATCCGGGGACAGAGCAACCATCAGGTCCGGGCAAGCTTCGATCTGAAGAAGCTGCTGGGCAAGCCGCCCGCGACGGAGCGAGGCGCGACTTCGACGCGGCGCGACCGGAGTCGTGGAACGACGCCCCCGGTCAGGACCGACCGCTCGACCCGCGAGGATGCCATCGCGACGGACGAAGGCGACGAGAGTCGCGGGAACGCGGAGGAGACCCCCGGGCGTGTCGGGGATCGCTCTGCGGGAGATCGTGAGACCGGGGAGGAGGACGAATCGCGGGGACCGGGCGTCGGGTCGCGCCCTTCTGAGGACGAGCCTCCGGGCGATGAGCAGACGGAACTCGAGCCGGAGAGCGATGGACCCGGCCTCTCGGTGCTGGTCGATCCGATCGTCGCGTTCATCCGGAAGATGGATGCGCTCGAAGGCCGGTACTCGGTCAAGCGGAACTCCCGGTTCGACCGTGTCCCGTACGACGAGATGCCGGGGTGGAGCTACCGACTCGGACTCGCCGACGCCGAGGACGCCGATGACCGGACCGTCGAGACGAGTTACGATGCCGGGACCGGCGTCAAGCTGACCAGCCAGATCCGTCTCAAGGGTGACTACAAGCACACCGTGACAAGTCGGTGGTACAAGAGCGCCGTATCCGAGTCACTGGATCTGGTCACACAGACCGAGTCGATGAACGAGACGACGAAGGGGAGTCTGTCGTGGTCGGGGCTCGAGCGGGTCGGACCGCTCTCGGGCCTCTTCAAGTCCGTGAGGGCGAGAAGCGGGGTCGAGCATCGGCGTTCGTATTCGGGGCCGGTCGGGGAGCCGTCGAGCAAGGGCAACTCGCTTTCGTTCAACCCGGTCGTCTCGCTGGATGCCACGCTGACCAACGGGTTGACAGGGAGCTTCTCGTGGGACCGGAAGCGTGCCAATACCTTCAGTCTGAGCGGCGTCGGCTCCGTGACGGAGGACGTCACGAGCTCGATGAGTCTCACAATGAACTACCGCTTCTCAGCGCCGCAGGGGCTGAAGCTCCCGTTCTTTGGACAGAAGCTCAAGTTCCAGAGCAATCTCGATACATCGCTGACGTTCCGGACGTCAGCGAAACAGTCGCGCACGGCGCAGAGCGAGGCGCTGCTCCCGAACGTTGAGCCGAGCTCCTCGACCAAGGAGTACTCGGTCACCGCCGATGCGACCTACAGCTTCTCGCGCAGCGTCTCGGGCGGGCTGCAGATCAGCTTCGCTCAGAGTCGCGATGAGAAGCGCGACCAGACGCGGCGGACCATCGGCGTTCACCTCTCGGCGGAGTTCAAGTTCTAGTGACTCGACACGGAGCGCAGAGGAGGGCGAGGCATCCGCTCGCAGCAGGGGCCGCGGCGGTCGTGTGCGCCACCCTGCTCGCCGGGGCCGGATGCGGAGGGGCTCCGGAGTTCGATGCCGGGCGAGCCTACGGCGACCTTCTGGCGCAATGCGCGTTCGGGCCGCGGTATCCCGGGAGCGAGGCTCACCTCGAGATGCGGCAGTGGCTCGAGGCGCGCGTCTCGGAGACGGCGGACGAGGTCCGGCTCCAGCGGTTCACGTACGCTACGCCGCTGGGGGAGATGGAGTTCTCCAACGTCGTCGCCTCGTACCGGCCCGAGGTGCGCGAGCGCGTCCTGCTTGCGGCGCACTGGGACACGCGGTCGGTCGCGGAGCGCGACCCGGACCCCGCCAACCGGGAGACGCCCATCCTCGGAGCCCATGACGGGGCCTCCGGTGTCGCCGTGCTGCTCGAGCTGGGCCGTATGATCAGCGAGCGCCCGCCGGACGTCGGCATCGACATCGTCTTCTTCGATGCGGAGGACGGCGGAGACGAGGGCGGACTCGGCGCGTGGTGTATCGGTTCGTCCTACTTCGCGTCGCACCTCGGAGCCTATTGCCCCCGCTACGCGATCGTTGTCGACATGGTGGGCGACTGCGAGCTCGAGATCCCGATGGAGCCGTACTCGCGGAGCGCAGCGCCCGAGCTGATCCGTTCCATCTGGGATGCCGCCGACCGGGTCGGCGCGGAGTCGTTCGTGAACCGCACCGGGACGGCCATCTACGACGATCATGTCCCGCTCGCGCAGGCGGGACTCGCGGCCGTCGTCCTGATCGACCTGGACTACCCGTACTGGCACACCGTGGCCGACACACCGGACAAGTGCTGTCCGGAAAGCCTCGGAGAGGTCGGGCGGGTCCTCGCGCACTTCCTCTACTCGCTCTGAACCCCGAACGCGGGTTCGGCGCGAGGCACCGGCCCGTCCGTTCACCTGCCCCGTGCGGCCGCAAGCCTCCATCTCACCGCAGAGTTTTCCCTTGCACGGTCCATCTTCACATGCTAAATTGTCATCGGGAAGTGGGCGGTCGGCCCACTTTTTGAGTGTCTGGGGGCGGAGATAGGGACCGTGGGCGCGACCGACGAAAAGCTCTTCGAGCTGACGCAGAAACTCGTCCTGGGGATGGGGTTCACGCTCGTGGACGTCCGCGAGACGACCGAGTACGGCCGCAGGACCTTCCGCTTCTTCATCGACCACGATCAGGGCGTGTCCGTCGAGGACTGCGGCGCGGTCAGCAGGGAGCTGTCGTACCTCTTCGACGCCGAGGACCCCATCGAGGGGGCCTACTCGCTCGAGGTGAGCTCCCCGGGTCTGGATCACGACCTCCTTCGGGAGCGCGAGTACGAGCACTTCGAGGGCCGCGAGGCCCGGCTCGTCCTCAGGACACCGCTTGAGGGCGTGGGGAACGTGCTGACCGGGGTGCTGGCCGGTGTCCATGAGGGCCTGGTCACGATCCGACATCCCGAGCGTGGCGACGTCAGCGTCGCGCTGGCCGACGTGGCCAGGGCGAGGCTGGAGCTCACGAGACCAAGGAGATCTTGAGATGAACACGGGAGTACTTGAGGCGCTGCGCCGGATATCGCGCACCAAGCAGCTCGACAGCGCCATCCTCGTCGAGGCGCTTGAGGCCGGGATCCTCTCGGCGGCGCGGAAGAAGTTCGGTCCCACGGCGGACATCGAGGTGCTCATCGACGAGGAGGAGGACTCCCTCTGCGTCTACCTCAATAAGACCGTGGTGGAGGACGTCGAGGACGACTCGATCGAGATCGAGCTGGACGAGGCGCACGAGTACGACCCGGCCATCGAGATGGGTGAGGTGCTCCAGATTGAGGTGCCGCTCGACGACTTCGGGCGCAACGCGATTCAGGCGGCCAAGCAGATCGTCGTCCAGCGGGTGCGCGAGGCGGAGCGCGAGCAGATCTACGAGGAGTTCCAGGACCGGATCGGTGAGATCATCACGGGCGACGTCCAGCAGATCGAGCGCGGCGGCATGGTGGTCAACCTCGGCCGGACGGAGGCGCTGCTGCCGCCTCGCGAGCAGATCCGCCGCGAGCGCTATCGCCAGGGCGACCGCATCCGCGCGTATCTCGTCTCGGTCGAGAAGACCACGAAGGGACCGCAGATCATCCTCTCGAGGACCCATCCGAACTTCCTGAAGAAGCTGTTCCGGATGGAGGTCCCGGAGATCTACGACTCGGTGGTCGAGATTATGGCGATCGCGCGCGAGGCGGGTGGGCGTTCGAAGGTCGCCGTCGTCTCGCACGACGAGCGCGTCGACCCGGTCGGCGCCTGTGTCGGCGTCAAGGGTTCCAGGATCCAGACGATCGTTCGCGAACTCGCGGGCGAGAAGATCGACATCGTGCCGTTCAGTTCCGACCCGTCAGTGCTCGTCAGCCGCGCGCTCAATCCGGCGAAAGTATCGAGGGCGTTTGTCAACGACGCGGAGCACTCGGTGAAGGCCATCGTGCCCGACGACCAGCTCTCGCTGGCCATCGGGCGTGGCGGTCAGAATGCACGTCTCGCGGCGAAGCTGACGGGCTGGAAGATCGATATCGTCGGCGAGACCGAGCACCAGCGGGAGCTGGAGGTCGACCTCGCCCAACGGGTCGAGGTCAGCGAGCTTCCGGGCGTCGGACCCAAGCTCGCGCAGGCCCTCGTGGACGCCGGCTATCGGCACGTGCAGGATCTGGAGGGGATGGCGACGGAAGATCTGCTGCGGGTCGACGGCATCGGTGAGAAGACCGCGGAGAAGATCTCCATCGCGGTGGCGGCCGTGCTCGAGGTTCTCGAGGAGCAGAAGCAGGACATGCTCAGAGAGATGGAGGAGCGTGCACGGGCCGAGGCGATGGCTCGTCAGGAGGCCGCGGAGCAGGACGACGAGGAGGAGTACGAGGACGAGGACGAGGAGGTACCCGATGAGACCGCCGACGAGGGCGGCTCGGAAGGCGAGGGCGTCGAGGCCGACTCCGACGACCCGGATGAAGACAAGACCGTGGATTCGGACGACGAAGACACGCCCGAGGAAACGGATGAGGATACGACCACTATGTGACCTGAGATCCGAACCGGGGGGAGCGCGTGCCCAAGAAACGAGTGTACCAGGTTGCCAAGGAGTTTCGCATATCGAGCGAAGCTCTGATCGGCATGCTCAAGAAGCTCGGCGTCGAGGTCAAGACGCACATGAACTCGATCGATGACGACGTCATCGAGAAGGTGCGTGTTGAGTTCGAGAAGGAGAAGGACGCCGTCAAGAAGGAGTACGCCAAGAAGGTCAAGAAGGCGGCGGCTGAGCGCGCCAAGACGACCCCCAGGGAGAAGCCCAGGACCGAGACGCCGAAGAAGAAGTCGGGTGGTGAGCAGGGGCGGGGCAAGCCGGACGCGCAGAGGCAGACACGCGGTGGCAAGAAGCAGACCCGCGGCGGCGAGCAGTCGGGGCGTGGATCTCAGCAGCAGGGTGCCCGGAAGCCGGGTGGCGGCAGGGGTCGGAAGAAGCGGAGACCCCGCGTTGACCAGAAGAGCGTCGAGGAAGCCGTGCGGCGCACGCTCGCCGGGGGAGGCGATCGAAAGACGAAGCGCCGTCGCAAGCGTGACCGAGGACCTGGTGACGCGGTCGATGTCGACGAGAAGATCATGATCCCCGAGTTCGCGTCCGTGGCCGAGTTCGCGGAGCAGCTCGAGGTGCCGCCGAACGAGGTCATCAAGAAGTGCCTCGATCTCGGTCTGATGGTCACGATCAACCAGCGTCTGGACGAGGACACGCTCGTGCTGCTCGCTGAGGAGTTCGACGAGGAGGTCGAGTTCCTCAAGGAGTACGGCGAGGACATCCTCGAGGAGGCGCAGGTCAAGGCCAGCAGCGACGCGGACGAGAAGACACGTCCGCCGGTCGTCGTCGTCATGGGACACGTCGATCACGGCAAGACCTTGCTTCTGGACTACATCAGGAGTGCGAACGTCATCGCCGGTGAGGCCGGCGGCATCACGCAGCACATCGGTGCCTACGAGGTCAGCGTCGACGGTCAGGCGATCACGTTCCTGGATACTCCGGGTCACGAAGCCTTCACCGCGATGCGTGCGCGAGGCGCGCAGATCACCGACGTGGTCGTGCTTGTGGTGGCGGCCGACGACGGCGTCATGCCGCAGACGATCGAGGCGATCGACCATGCGAAGGCCGCCGGTGTTCCCATTATCGTCGCCGTGAACAAGTGCGATCTTCCGACGGCCAATCGTGAGAAGGTCCGGAACGAGCTGGCCGGCCGCGGGCTTGTTGTCGAGGAGTGGGGCGGCGACGTCGTGGCCGTCGATACGTCGGCAAAGACCGGCGATGGTGTGGACAAACTCCTGGAGATGATCCTCATCCAGTCCGAGCTGCTCGAGCTCAAGGCCATCGAGGATGCTCCTGCACGAGGCGTCGTCGTCGAGGTCGAGAAGGAGCGAGGTCGGGGTATCGTAGCGACGGTTCTCGTCCAGTCGGGAACGCTCTGTATCGCTGACAGCTTCGTCGTCGGTCAGGCCGACGGCAGGGTGCGCGCTCTGTTCAACGAGCGCGGCCGGAACGTGGAGACAGCCGGGCCGTCGACGCCCGTGGTGGTGTCCGGGCTGACCGGTGTGCCGCAGGCAGGCGATGTGTTCGCAGTCGTGGCGGACGACCGGCTCGCGCGTGACATCAGCGCGAAGCGCCGCCAGCAGCAGTGGGAGCGGACGACCAGATTCCAGAACCGCATCACGCTTGAGGATCTGCACCGGCAGATCACCGAGGGCGGGATCAAGGAACTCCGTCTCGTCATCAAGGGCGACGTCGATGGTTCCGTCGGCGCCCTGGCCGATTCGCTCGAACGGCTCTCGACCGGCGAGGTGAAGGTCGAGGTGATTCGCAAGGGCGTGGGCGCCGTGACCGAGACCGACGTGCTCCTCGCTGCAGCATCGAACGCCGTGATCGTGGGGTTCCACATCGGGGCCTCCGTTCGCGTCCGCGAGCTGTCAAGACGCGAGCACGTTGAGATTCGCCTCTACCGCGTCATCTACGAGGCCGTTGAGGACATCCGGGCGGCGATGGAGGGGATGCTCGAGCCTGAGCAGCGCGAGGTCGTCATCGGGACCGCGGAGGTCCGCGAGGTCTTCCGCATCCCGAACCGGGGACTCATCGCCGGCTCGTACGTGCTGTCGGGGGTCGTCAAGCGGAACGCCCGGGCACGGCTGATCCGCGAGGAGATGGTCGTGCACGAGGGTCCGATCGACTCGCTGAAGCGGTTCAAGGACGACGTGCGCGAGGTGCAGACCGGGTTCGAGTGTGGTATCGGCATCGACGGCACGGACGACGTGCAGACGGGCGACCTCATCGAGGTCGTCGCGATCGAGGAGGTCGCGCGGAAGCTCGGCGCGCCTGGCTCGGCGTAGCCGCGCGACCGGGGTGGTGCGAAGGCGCCGCTGGAACAGCGGACGCGAGGCGCAGCATGGTCATCGTGACGCTCAGGACCGATCTTCTGATCCGCGAGAGTGGCTCGCTCAAACAGCGCCGCCGCGTCGTCAACAGCTTGAAGGATCGCATTCGCGCGCGTTTCAATGTTTCCGTCGCCGACGTCGGCGATCAGAACCTCTGGCAGCGCGCAGTGCTTGTCGCAGCGGTCGTCTCCAATGACGGCCGCTTCGCCAATGAGGTGCTGTCGAAAGTGGCACGACTGATCGAATCAGAGCCGCGCGTCGAGATCATCGACCAGTCCATGGACTACCTGTAGGAACACGGCGGGCAGCGCGAGCAGCGGCCGGACCGATCGCTGGGAGGATACGTGGCGCACAAGCGAGTGCTCCGGGTGGCGGAGACGATCCGCCGGGAGCTCAGCATTATCCTGGATCGGAAGCTCGAGGATCCGAGGATCGTCATGGCGACGGTGACCCGGGTGGAGCTCTCCGACGATCTGAAGTACGCGAAAGTGCTGGTGAGCCTGCTTGGGGACGAGGACGAACAGGCCGCGTCGCTCAAGCTGATCAGGAAGGCGGTCAAGTTCATACGGGGTGAACTCGCGTATTCGCTGCGGCTGCGCGCCGTACCGGAGCTGACGTTCGTGCTCGACGATTCGGCCGAGAACTACATCCGCATCGCGAAGGTGCTCGAGCAGATCCACGAGGAGGACGGCGATCGCGTCGGGAACGGTGAAGGCGCGGACGAGGGTGACGGCGATGGCGAGTGAACGTAGGGACCGCGCCGCGGTGATGTCGGATATCGTGGCTCGGCTGCGGGCGAGCCGTCGTGTTCTTCTTGCTTCGCACAAGCGGCCGGACGGCGACGCCATCGGGAGCGGTCTCGCGTTGTCCCGCTGGGTCAGCGCCGAGGGGATCGACAACGCGCTCCTGCTCGAGGACGGTATCCCCGCGAACTATCGTTTCATCAGAGCATCCCGCGACGTCCTGACCTCTCCGCCTGAGGACCTGAGTGAGACCACGCTCGTCGTGCTGGACACGACCGACGTGACGCGGGTCGGCGAATGTGCGGAGCAGCTCAGAAGCGCGCGCGAGACCATCAACATCGACCATCATCCGGACAACCGCGTGTTCGGCGATGCCAATCTCGTCGATCCGACCGCATCAGCCGCCGCGCTCCTCGTGCAGGAGCTCATCGAGTCGTCCGGGGCGGAGCTCGACGTCGAGACCGCCTCGTTGCTCTACGTGGGTATCGTCGCCGATACCGGCGCGTTCCGTCACTCCAACGTCGATGGTCGCACGATGGCGGCGGCGGCGCGTCTTGTCGAGGCCGGAGCGGACGCGCACGGTCTGGCGAAGAACGTCTTCGCGGAGCAGCCGCTCTCGCAGGTGAGGTTGCTCGGCATGATGCTGTCGTCGATGGAGATACACCTGGAGGGACGTCTCGCGCTCGCGGTCATCACGGATGCGATGCGCGCGGAGGTGGGGACGTGCTCGGAATCGATGGAGGGTCTCCCCGGATACGGCCGTATGGTGGCGGGTGTGAGAGTCTCCGCGCTCATCCGTGAGATTCCCGGAGGCGCGCGCGTGAGTCTGCGCTCGAACGGCGGCGCAGATGTGCGCGAGGTCGCGGCGCGTCTCGGGGGCGGCGGGCATCACGCGGCAGCGGGCGTCGTGCTCGGCGTTCCCGTCGAAGAGGCCCGGGCGCTCATCATCGACTCCGTGCGGGATTACTTCGAGGCTCAGGCGTAGCCGGAGGTCGCCGGCGGCGCAGGGGGGGCGCCTCGTGGATCGTGTCATCGTCATCGACAAGCCGGCGGGCGTGACGTCGCATGACGTCGTCCAGACCGTCCGACGCGCTATCAGACAGCGTCGTGTTGGCCACGCGGGAACGCTCGATCCGTCCGCGACCGGCGTGCTGGTCATCCTGGCCGGGCGCGCGACCAGACTCTCCGAGTTCCTGACATCCGCCGAGAAGGAGTACGAGGGCCGCATGGTCCTGGGCGCGTCGACAGACACCCAGGATGCCGAGGGTGCCGTCGTCTCCGAAGGCGACTTCTCCCAAGTGACGGAGGCCGCACTGCGAGAGCGCTTCGGGGCACTGACCGGAGACCTCATGCAGACCCCGCCGATGGTCTCGGCTGTGAAGCGGGATGGGCGGCCGCTGTACGAACTCGCGCGCGAGGGGATCGAGATCGAACGTGAGGCGCGACCGGTGACCGTTCGGGAGTTCGAACTCATTCGGTACACCCCTCCGGATGTTCTGTTCCGTGTCGTCTGCTCCAAGGGAACGTACGTGCGGACGCTGGCTCACGACGTGGGGGAGACCCTGGGCTGCAGCGCCCACCTCGGAGAGCTCCGTCGGACACGTTCCGGTGATTTCACGCTCGCCGAGGCGATCACGCTCGACGACGTCCAGAGGCGACAGTGGGGTCCGGATCCTCCCGGTCGCTCGCTGTACGACGCGCTCGCGGGACTGCCGTCAGTCGCGCTCACGGAGCGCGAGATGGATCAGGTGCTCGAGGGGCAACCGGTCGTCGACACGGGCGTCCACGAAGAAGGCGCACTCGTCCGGACAAGCGAGGACGGCATCCATCTGGCGGCGATCGCGAGAGTCAAGCACGGCGGCAACGGTACGATCCTCCAGCCGATACGCGTCTTCGGTGAGGAAGCGGAGGTGTCGGGATCGTGATGACCTCGTTTCGCAAGGCCCTCACTGTCGGAGAGCTCGGGATCACGTCCCCGACCGAGCTGGCGATCACGGTCGGTAACTTCGATGGCGTCCACGTGGGGCACGCGGCGGTTCTCGGGGAGCTGAGGCGAGTCGTCGAGCGAACCGGAAGACGCGGCGTGGTGGTGACATTCGATCCGCATCCTCTCGCCGTTGTGGCCCCCGGGCGCGCACCACGTCTTCTGTCCCCGTTGGACGAGCGCCTCGAACTCATGGCCGCGCTCGGCGCAGAGGCGGCGCTGGTGATCCCGTTCACCCCGGAACTCGCGGCGAACGACGGGAGAGCGTTTCTCGCCGGGATCGGCGTCGGGCAGGGGAGCCATCTGGTGCTCGGATTCGATTTTCACATGGGGCGGGACCGCTCGAGCGGCCTGGAGTCGCTCCGCCGGCTGGGCCAGGAGGTCGGCTTCGACCTGGATGTCGTTCCACCGATACTGCATGAGGGCGACCCGGTGTCGAGCTCGCGGATTCGCTCGGCCATCGCCCGTGGCGACGTGGCGGCAGCGGCTACGATGCTCGGTCGTCCCTATGTCGTGGGCGGCGCGGTTGTCCGGGGTGACGGAATCGGTGGGAAGACCCTCGGGACCCCGACGGCCAACCTTGAGACACACGCGCTCAAGTTGCTGCCCGCGGATGGCGTGTACTACGTGACGGACACGGCGACGGGCCGTCCGGGCGTGCTCTACATCGGCGCGCGACCGACCTTCGGTGGAGGCGGGCGTCGCGTCGAGGTTCATCTTCTCGACGCGGAGCTCGACCTCTACGGGGCTGATCTCGGCGTCGCGATCCTGGCGCGGCTCCGCGGGGACGAGCGTTTCGAGGATCCGGAGAAGCTCGCGGCGCAGATCGACGAGGACATCGCGAGGGCACGCGAGCTGGCCGGAGAGGCCGGGTCGGACGGCTGAAGCGAAGCCGCGGCTGAGTGCCGTTCATGCGTTTGAGCGCGTGGTCGATTTCCCCTTTGACAGGGGAGTGGCACTGTGCTATCTTTCGTCTGATAGGGTCCATACACGATCAAATCGGGACAGATTCAGGAGTTGAGGTTTGTCGCTGTCGAAAGAGCGAAAGCAGGAGATCGTCAAGCGCTTCGAGACCCACGCCGGGGACACGGGTTCCGCGGAGGTCCAGATCGCGCTTCTGACCGAGCGTATTGAGACGCTGGCCAAGCACTTCGATCTTCACAAGAAGGACAATCATTCGCGTCTTGGCCTTCTCAAGATGGTGGGCAAGCGCCGTAGGCTCTTGAACTATCTCAAGTCGAACAAGAGCGACAGCTACAAGCTGGTCATCAAGGAACTCGGGCTGCGCAGGTAGCACGTGCTGTTGAGTCACAGCGTAACCCTTATTGTGCTGGCCCTCCCGCGAGCTGTCGGGAGGGCTTTGCTCTACCGGTCCGAGTCGTTTGGAGGAAAGAGATGCACCATGTGAAGGTAGAAAGAGAGTGGGCAGGTCGGAAGCTGACGCTGGAGACCGGCAAGCTCGCGAAGCAGGCAGACGGGGCGGTCATCGTCCGATACGGGGACTCGCTCGTCCTGGCCACGGTCGTGCACTCGAAGCACACCATCGATCGCGACTTCCTCCCTCTCTTCGTGGAGTACCGTCAGAAGTTCTACGCCGCCGGCAAGATTCCCGGCGGGTTCTTCAAGCGTGAGGGACGTCCGCAGGACAAGGAGACCCTCAGCGCGCGGCAGATCGACCGGCCCATCAGGCCGCTGATCCCGTCGCACATGCGGAACGAGATCCAGGTGTTCGTCAACGTCTTCTCAGCCGACGGCGAGAACGACCCGGACATCCTCGGAGTCATCGGCTCGAGCGCGGCGCTGGCGATCTCGCCGGTCCCGTTCGACGGTCCGATCGCCTCCGTGCGCGTCGGCATGGTGGGTGGCGAGTACATCGTCAACCCGACGTTCGAGCAGCTCGAGGAGAGCTCGATCAACCTGGTCGTCGCCGGAACAGACGAGGCAATCGTGATGGTCGAGGGCGGTTCGCTCGAGGTGTCGGAGTCGGACATGCAGGGCGCGCTCGAACTCGCCCACGCCGAGGTGAAGAAGGTCGTCGGCATGATCAACGAGCTGGTCGCCGAGTTCGGCGCCTCCGAGAAGCTCGACCTGTCGCTGCCGGAGCTCCCGGAGGGACTGCTCGACCGTGTGGAGAGCGCGTACGGCGCCCGCCTGCGGGAAGCGGTTCGCATCCAGGGCAAGCAGGAGCGCAGTGAGGCCATTTCGGCCATCAAGGACGAGGCGCTCGAGGCGCTCGCCGAGGACTACCCGGACGACACCGGCGCGATCAAGGGCATCTTCAAGGACATCGAGAAGGCCGAGATGCGCCGACGCATCGTCGAGGACGGTGTGCGGGCCGATGGAAGAAACGTCGACCAGGTCCGACCGATCTGGTGCGAGACCTCGGTGCTCCCGCGGACGCACGGCTCGGCCGTGTTCACGAGGGGCGAGACGCAGGCGCTCGCGGCGATTACGCTCGGTTCGACGAGCGACGAGCAGAAGATCGACGCGCTCGAGGGCGAGACGTGGAAGAGCTACATGCTCCACTACAACTTCCCGTCCTTCTCGGTCGGAGAGGTTCGGCCGATCCGCGGCCCGGGTCGACGCGAGATCGGTCACGGCGCGCTTGCGGAACGGGCGATCGAACCGGTCATCCCGGTCGACGAGGTCTTCCCCTACACGGTTCGCATCGTGTCGGATATTCTTGAGTCGAACGGCTCATCGAGCATGGCAACGGTCTGTGCGGGCTCACTGGCTCTGATGGATGCCGGCGTGCCGCTCAAGGCTCCGGTGGCCGGAGTCGCGATGGGACTGATCAAGGAGAACGATCAGTTCGTCGTGCTCACCGACATCCTCGGTGTTGAGGACCATCTCGGTGACATGGACTTCAAGGTCGCCGGGACGCGCGAGGGCATCACGGCCTTCCAGATGGACTCGAAGATCGGCGCGGTGCCGACCGCGGTTCTGACCGAAGCGCTCGGGAAGGCGAAGACGGCGCGCGAGCACATCCTCGGCGAGATGTCGAAGGAACTCGCGACGGCGCGTCCGGACCTGTCGGACTACGCTCCCCGCATCGTCATGGTGAAGGTGCCGCAGGACAAGATCGGTGAGATCATCGGTCCAGGCGGCCGCGTCATCCGGAGAATGCAGGAGGAGACCGAGACCAAGATCGACATCAACGACGAGGGCACCGTGAAGATCTCGGGTGTCTCGCAGGACGGCGTCGATACCGCCCGGACGATGATCGAGAACATGATCAGGGAGCCCGAGGTCGGTGAGGTCTACGAGGGACCGGTCAAGAGCATCACGGCCTTCGGCGCGTTCATCGAGTTCCTTCCGGGACGCGACGGACTCTGCCACATCTCCGAGCTCGAGCACGGGCGTGTGGAGACGGTGGAGGACGTCGTCAAGATGGGCGACATGGTCAAGGTGAAGGTCATCGGCGTCGATGACAGCGGCAAGGTCCGGCTGAGCCGGCGCGCGCTGCTGCCTCGTCCCGAGGGCATGCCGCCCGAGGACGAGCGTCGGCGCGGTGGTGGCGGTCGGGGCGGCGGTCGCGGTGGACGCGACAGCCGCGGCGGCCGCGGCGGTGACCGGAACCGTTCCCGGAAGCCCAGGTCGTAGAGACAACGATTCGGCCGGGGCGGCCACGGGGTCGGCCCCGGCCTGTACCATATCAGGAGGCGCTCGGTGAAGCCGCTCGAGGTGGAAGTGACCAGGCTCGACGGAGCCGGGGATCTGCCGCTGCCTCGCTACATGAGTGACGGGGCGGCCGGCCTCGACCTCCATGCGGCGGTGACCGAGCCGACCGTGATCGAGCCCGGCGGGTTTGCAGTCATCCCGACCGGGCTCGCTCTTGCTCTGCCCGTGGGGCACGAGGCGCAGGTCCGCTCGCGGAGCGGACTCGCGGCGAAGCGCGGCGTCTTCGTGCTCAACAGCCCCGGGACGATCGATGCGGACTACCGCGGCGAGGTCGGTGTCATCCTCGCGAACCTCGGTTCCGAGCCCTTCGGTATCGAGCGCGGCGACCGGATCGCCCAGCTCGTGGTCTCGCGCGTCGAACGGGTGAACTGGCTCGAACGTGACGAACTCGCCGAGACGGCGAGGGACGCGGGCGGGTTCGGTCACACCGGAACGCGCGGCGCCGTGGAGCGCTGAGACCATGCCCAACTCACGGACCGGCGCACAGAGGACACGCCCGTGTGATCTCCTCTTCGTGCTGCGTCCCGCCCTGATGGTCCCGCTGTGGCTCTTCTACACGCTGGGCGCCAGGCTCTCCTCGCACGAGGGTTGGCGGTTCGAGGTCGTCCTGCTTCCCTCGGCGAGGGAGTGGCTGGGACTCCTCGCGATGACGGCCATCCTCGGTGGCGGGTACCTCCTCAACCAGATGGTCGACGTCGAGACCGACCGACTCAATGACAAGCTCTTCTTCCTTCCCCGCGGGATCATCAGCATGCGCACGGCCGGTGTGGAACTGGCCGTGGTGTGGGTGCTCGGGTTGTCCGTCGCGTGGACGCTCGGTCTGGAGTTCCTGCGCGTCGCGCTGGCGGCCGTGGCCGTCTCGCTGACCTACTCGGCGGAGCCGGTGCGGGCGAAGGCCCGCGCGGGTCTGGACGTGCTGTGGAACGCCATCGGTTTCGGGCTGCTGGCCGCGCTGGGCGGGGCCGCCGCGACCGGCGCGCTCCCCGGGGGAGACGCGCTCTGGTCGGTCGGCTCGTATGCCGCCGCGGTGGCCGGTGTGACGGCCTCCACCGTGGTGCTCGACCGCGAGGGGGACGAACGGGCCGGTCTTCGGACCACGGCCGTGGCGCTCGGGGAGACCCGGACGAGTCTGATCGGCGTGCTGCTGCTCGCCGCGGCGCTCGGCCTCGCGCTGGTCGCGCGGGCTCCCGCGGCAGGTGTGGCGGCTCTGGCGGCGCTCGGTCTGGCGCTCGTTGCGCACGTCCGCGGCGACCGCGCGGCGCGGGTACGCTCGATCCAGCTGGGTGTTGGCGCGTTCGCGCTCTCGGCGTCGTTCTATTCCCCGTACCTGCTCGTCCTCGCGGTCCTCGTGACGCTCGCCAGCCGCGCGTACTACCGGCGGCGATTCGGGTTCGTCTACCCGGGACCGGAGCCCCGCTGATCCCGTAACATCAATCGAGACAATCGCTTGCACGCCCCAGCGGGCGGGCGTTCGCGGCCGTTTTCCGTTGACACGCCTCTCAACGCGTCCGTATGCTACGCGAAACCACGGGGACCTCATCCGGAGCGTGCATGAACGGTGACCGACACAACACGGCCGAGCGGCTCACGGCGTGGCTCTCGCGGGTCATGCTGGTCGTGGCCGTCGTGGCCGCGGCCTCCCTGGTCGCCGAATACGCCTTCTTCCTCGAACCGAGCGCGCTGCGCATCCTCCACGTGATCGACCTCGCGGTCGTCGGGATGTTCGTTCTCGACGCCGTTGTCCGGTTCTCACTGGCCCGGAAGAAGCTCGCTTTCCTCAAGGCGCGCTGGCCGAGCGCCGTCATCGTGCTGCTCATCGGTATCCAGCTCATCATCGTTGCCGTGCTCAGGGGACGGGGTGGTCTGGCGCCTTTCCTGGAGGAGCGGACGGTCTTCTCGATCGCGAAGGGCTACATCGTCGTTCTCCAGATCTCGATCGTCTTCTTCATCCTCAGCGAGATGGTCCGCGTCAACCGGCGGATGGCCGCTCTCCGGGTGCGACCCGCCAGGACGGTCATGTTCTCGTTCGTCTTCGTCATCCTGGTGGGGACGCTCCTGCTGTCCACGCCGCGGGCCACACCGGGGGGTGAGATCCCGGTGGTCGACGCCTTCTTCACGGCGACCTCCGCGGTCTGCGTGACGGGCCTGACGGTCCGCGACACAGGGAGCGACTTCACGACATTCGGTCACGGCGTCATCCTGGTGCTCATCCAGATCGGCGGGCTCGGGCTGATCACGTTCACGGCGTTCTTTGCGATCGTGATGCGACGGGGACTGGGCGTGAAGGAGAGTCTCGTGCTCCGCGGGATGCTCACCTTCGAGACGGTCGGGCGGATCGGGCGCACGATCAAGTACATGATCGGGCTGACGCTCGGTCTGGAGGCGCTCGGCGCCCTGGGGCTCTTCCTGTTCTCGCGCGGCGACTTCGGAACGACGGGTGACGCGATCTGGGTGTCGGTCTTTCACGCGATCTCGGCGTTCTGCAATGCCGGTCTCTCGCTCTTCACGACCAGTTTCGAGCGATACGCCGAGAGCATTCCGATCAACCTCGTCATGACGTCGCTGATCATCATCGGTGGCCTCGGATTCCCGGTCCTGATGAACGTGCTGGGCCGACGCCCTCTCGCGGCCGGCAAGGCCAGCCAGAGGTGGTCGCTTCACACGCGCGTGGTGGTCGCGATGACGGCGGCCCTGCTGGTGACCGGGACGATCGTGTTCTACCTGCTCGAGCGCGACGGGATCCTCTATGGATGCTCGTTCGGCGAGGGGCTCCTGAAGTCCTATTTCGCCTCGGTGACGGCGCGGACGGCCGGGTTCAACACGGTGCGAACGGCCTGGCTCGGGATGCCGACCCTGTTCATGCTGGCGGCTCTGATGTTCATCGGGGGCTCGCCGGGTGGGACGGCGGGCGGCGTGAAGACGTCGACGCTCGGTATCGTTCTGGCGTCGGTGTTCTCGACGTTCGGCGGTCGGGACCGGGTCGAGCTCTACCGGAGGCGGGTTCCGGAGCTCGTCGTGCGCGAGGCACTCGTCGTCGTGGCGATGGGCATCCTCGTGGTGAGTTTCGGAGTGTTCGTTCTGCTGACGGTCGAGGATTTGCCTTTGAGCGATGCGCTCTTTGAAGTAGTCTCGGCCTTCGGGACGGTCGGGCTCTCGACCGGTGTGACGCCGGGCCTCTCGGCGGCAGGGAAGATCGTTCTCATGCTCATCATGCTGACGGGCCGGATCGGCCCGCTGACACTCGCGCTGGCCATCGGGCAGCGCGGCGAGAGGCATCTCTACGACTATCCCGAGGAGCGGGTGGTCATCGGGTAACGGCTCTTCCGCGCGCGGTGCGCGCGCAACGGCCAAGCGGAGGCGACCATGAAGAGATTCGCGGTGATCGGACTCGGGCTCCTCGGCCGCACTGTGGCCCGTGAACTCTCGCTGCGCGGGGCCGAGGTCATCGCTATCGACCTCGAGCAGGAGCTTGTTGACGCCGTGGCGGAGCACGTGGCGCTGGCGGTGCGTCTCGATTCGACCAGCCGCGACGCGCTGCTCTCGCAGGGCATCGACCAGGTCGATGCGGCGCTTGTCGCCATCGGCGAGAACTTCCAGGCGGCCGTTCTCACCACCGCACTCCTCAAGGAGTTCGGCGTTCCTCGCGTCATCTCGCGAGCCGTGACCGAAGAGGAGGCGAGGATCCTCAAGCTTGTCAACGCCGACGAGGTCGTCCTGGTCGAGGAGTGGGTGGCGAGAAAGCTGTCGCAGAGCATCATGTCACCGAGTCTCATGGACCTCGTGGAACTCGGGCCGGGTTTGAGCCTTGGTCGGATCCGGGCATCGCAGGAGATGTGGGGGAAGAGCCTGGCCGCGCTCAAGTTCCGTCAGCGATACGGGCTCAGCGTGGTCGCCGTGATCAAGGCGCCGACCGAGGGCCAGGAGGTGCCGGAGACCTTCATGCCCGAGCCTTCGACGACCATCGAGCAAGGCGACGTGCTCCTGGTCGAGGGTGAGGACGACGCCATCGAACGACTGGCATCAGAAGACAAGGACTGATCCATGGCCGTCTGCACGTACATCGAGGACATCGCTCAGCACGAGGGGCAGGAGGTCACGCTGCGTGGCTGGCTCACGGCGCGCCGCTCGAGCGGCAAGATCATGTTCCTGCAGTTCCGAGACGGAACCGGCTTCATCCAGTGCGTCGCGGGCCGCAGTGATGTCGGCGACGAGGCATTCGAGCGCGCCGATCATCTTCCGGTCGAGTCATCGATCCGGGTGACCGGGACGGTCCGCGCGGACGCGCGTGCACCAAGCGGCTTCGAGCTGGGTCTCACGGGCTACGAGGTCGTTCACGAGGCCGAGGAGTACCCGATCGGGCGCAAGGAGCACGGGGATGCCTTCCTTCTTGACCACCGGCATCTCTGGATCCGTCAGTCGCAGCAATTCGCGACGCTGCGCATCCGCTCATCCATCGTATCCGCGGTGCGCGAGTTCCTTGACGGCCGAGGGTTCCTCAACATCGACACGCCGATCCTGACTCCGGCTGCCTGCGAGGGCACGACCACGCTCTTCGAGACAGAGTACTTCAAAGAGAGGGCCTATCTGACTCAGAGCGGTCAGCTCTACAACGAAGCCACCGCGATGGCGTTCGGGCGCGTCTACTGCTTCGGGCCCGCGCTCCGCGCAGAGAAGACGAAGACGCGCCGGCATCTCATCGAGTTCTGGCAGGTCGAACCGGAGATCGCGTACGCCACGCTCGATGACATCCTGGACATCCAGGAGGAGCTCGTTTGTTTCGTCGTCGGGCGTCTCCTCCGTGACCGGCGTCCCGAGTTCGCCATCCTCAAGCGGGACCTGGAGCCGCTCGTGCGCGTGAAGGCGCCTTTCCCGCGCGTCACGTACACGGAGATGGTCGACCTCCTGCACGAGAAGGGCGTCGACTTCGAGTGGGGAGAGGACTTCGGCGCTCCTGACGAGGCGGTTCTCTCGGAGTCGTTCGACCGGCCCGTCATGGTCACTCGCTACCCGCGCGGCGTGAAGCCGTTCTACATGGCGATCGATCCGGACGACGACCGTCTGACGCTCTCGGTCGACATGCTCGCGCCGGAGGGGTACGGAGAGATCGTCGGGGGTGGGGAGCGACTGGCCGACCTGGCCACGCTCGAGGCAGCCGTGGACGAAGGCGCCCTCCCGCGCGAGGACTACGAGTGGTATCTCGACCTGAGGCGGTACGGGTCGGTCCCGCACGCGGGCTTCGGGATGGGGATCGAGCGTCTCACGACCTGGGTCTGCGGAATCCATCACATCCGGGAGACGATCGCGTTCCCGAGGATGCTCAACCGGCTGCGGCCGTAGGAGCGCGCTCCGATCGGCGTCCGCATCGATGCGGGACATCGCAGGGATCAGATAGTGAACAGGCCGGCGGTCTCCCGCCGGCCTGTCTCTTTCCTCGTCGTTTCTGATCGAACTCCACTGCTGCTGGTGGCTGGCGAGACCACGTGGTTGCGGGCGACGCCGACGCTAGCAGTCGAAGAAGAGGCGGTACTCGGTCGGGTGGGGTCTGGTGCGAACCTCCTCGGCCTCGCGCGCCTTCTGCTCGATCCACACATCCACGAAGCCCTCGGGGAAGACCCCGGTCGCCGTCAGGAAGTCGCCGTCCTTCCGAAGCTCGTCCAGAGCCTCCTCGAGACGCGCAGGAAGCGGGACGATGCGCGACCTCTCGGACTCGGGGAGCGAGTGCAGGTCGACGTCGAACGGACCGTGGCCGTTCTTGGTCGGATCGATCCTCCGCTCCATTCCGTCGAGTCCCGCTGAGAGCAGCGCCGCCATCGTCAGATACGGGTTCCCGGTCGCGTCCGACGGACGGTACTCGATGGTCTTGGTGGACGGCTCCGTGGCGTAGGCGGGAATGCGGATCGCCGCGCTCCGGTTGGCCGCGGAGAAGAAGAGGTTCGTCGGCGCCTCGAAGCCGGGGCGGAGCCTCCGGTACGAGTTGGTGCTCGGGTTCGTGATCGCGGCGAGCGCGCGTCCGTGCTCGAGGATGCCGCCGACGAAGTGCAGCGCCTTCTCCGAGAGGCCGGCGTACCCAGACTCGTCGTAGAACACGGGGCGTCCGTCCCGCTCGAGCTTGACGTGGAAGTGCATGCCGTTGCCGCTCTCGGTCGCGAGGGGCTTGGGCATGAAGGTGGCGGCGGCGCCCCAGGCGTCCGCGGTGTTCCTGACGATGTACTTGCTGAGAACCAGGTTGTCGGCCGCGGTCAGGAGGGGCTCGGCAAGAACCTCGATCTCGACCTGGCCGGGCGAGCCATTCTCATGGTGATGATACTTCACGGGTACGCCGGCCTCGACCATCGCCATCGTCATCTCGTTGCGGAGGTCCCAGGTCATGTCGATGGGTGGGATCGCGTGGTAGCCGCGACCCGGGGCGATGCGATATCCCGCGTTCGAGCGCTCGTCACGATCGAACCAGCCGGCCTCGAGGGACTCGACCGTGTAGTACGAGCCGTCATCCGATTCGCCGTAGTCGGCGCTCGTGAAGATATAGAACTCGAGCTCGGGGCTCCAGAGACTCGTGTCGGCGTGCCCCGAATCGCGGAGCGCGTCGGCAGCGCGCGCGGCGATCACCCGGGGGTCACGCGGGAAGATGTCACGCGTGTCCGCCTCGGCCGCGGTGCACAGCAGGAAGACCGTGGGTTCATCGGCGAACGGATCGTGATTGGCGGTCGAGAGGTCGGGGATGAGCACCATGTCCCCGCGCTCGACCGTCTTGAACCCGGGAATGCTCGAACCGTCGAAGCCAACACCGCTCGTGAACGTGTCAACGGCCAGAGCGGTCACCGGCACCGTCACGTGGTGCCAGCGCCCGGGCAGATCGGTCAGGCGCAGGTCGAGCATCGCGATGCCCGTCTCGTGCAGGATCTGGATGAAGTCGGCCGGGGTCCGAGCCGCACGCAGACGGACTGCCGATTCATTGAGGTGCCCCATGAGAAGTCTCCTGTGCCGGCGACCGTCGGGCGGCGCACCGGGTCATGCGAATGAGAGGGCGTGACCTTGCGGCCCCGCCCTCGTGAGGGTCAGACACGGAACCCTCAGGGAGCGGTCGGGCAACGTGCTCGCCTGAAGGCACACCCACAAGTATAGGGCCTGTCCGCGGACGAGTCAACCACCCGCGGGGGCAGCCGAAACGCCTTGACACCCGTCACTTCGGCCGTTTAGATTGAGTGCACGCGGTGTGTTGCGTGCCCACCGGGGGTATCTCGGGTTCCGGAATGCCACCGAATGGGCTCGCTGCGCCGCACGTCCAATGACACAGACACCGGGGGTCCTCCCGGGACAACCAGTGACAGTCAGAGCAGGGCTCTGGGAAGGAGTTTCCACATGTTCACGAAGAATCGCACGGCCCTTGCCATCGCGGTCACGCTTGCCGGTATCGCGCTCCTGACGCTCGGTGCGTGCGCGGGCGACGGGACTGAGCCGAGCACCTCGGCCAAGATGGAGATCGACACGACGAAGCCGGCGCCGGAGGCGCCAGCCACGGAGGAGACAGCTGTGACTGCAACGCTCAAGTACTTCCCAACCGGCGCATCACTCGACGGCACTCCGAGCACGAAGGAGGTCCCGTACCTCCCGGCCGGGAAGAAGCTGGCGACGCTGGAGACGAGCAAGGGTACGGTGGTGCTGGAACTCTGGGAGGAGAAGGCCCCGAACACCGTCGTGAACTTCACCCATCTGGCCAACAGTGGGCGCTACGACGGCGTCGAGTTCCATCGGGTCATCGCTGGATTCATGGCCCAGACCGGCGACGTGGAGCACAAGGGCGGCTATGGTGGTCCCGGCTACTCGATCCCGGCGGAGTTCGCACCCGGCCTCAGCCACACCGAGGGGGTTCTCTCGATGGCTCGAAGCCAGCACAAGAACTCGGGCGGGAGCCAGTTCTTCATCATGCTCGATGCGGCACCGCAGCTCGACGGCCAGTATGCCGCCTTCGGGAAGGTCGTCTCCGGCATGGAGGTCATCCACAACATCCAGAAGGGTGATCGGGCGCGCAACGGTACGGTCGACGATCCCGACACGATCGTGAAGCTGCGGGTTGCGACGGCCACCGAGTAGACGAGCCGGAGGGGGAGGCCCACAGCATGAGACACAACAGAACGGCTCTCATCGCGGCGTGCGCGTTGCTCTGCGCGGCGGGCGTTGTCGGGGCGCAGATCGTCTCGAGCGTGACCGCCGGTGCGACGACGGAGGAGATCATCGCTCTGATGCAGGATCTCGAGGCGCGAGCAGAGGCTACGCCCGACGACATCGATGTGAGGATCGAACTCGGGAACTTCTACTACGAAGCGAACATGTTCGAACAGGCGGAGGCGCAATACCATGCCGTGACGGAGATGGACTCGACGCACGCGGGCGCGCATCTGAATCTGGGAACGCTCTACACGGACATGGGGAGGATCGAGGAGGCGGTGGAGGAGTTGGAGATCGCGCTCTCGCTCGAACCCGAGAACGCGATGATCGTCACGAACCTCGGCAGCGCGTACTACGCGACGCATCGATTCTCCGACGCGATGGACATGTACCGCGTCGCGATCCATCTTGATCCCGACAACGTCGAGGCGCACTTCAACATGGGAGTCGCCTTTGCGGACGCCCAGATCTTCGATGAGGCGATCGTCGAGTGGCAGCGTGTGATCGAGATCGATCCGGAAGGGACTGCGGCCGAGGTGTGCCGCGACAACATACAGATGATCAACGAGTTCCGGGGTGAGTGAGGCCGCGGCCAGCGGACCTCGCGCCCAACTCGCACAGATAGGGGCGTTGAACATGGATGCCAGAAGACTGCTCGTCGCTGTCGTGCTGCTCGCCGTCCTGATGCTCGCCGGGTGTGTCCCTCCGCCAGAGGGCGCCGCGGACGCGACGACCGAGGCCGAGGCGACCGCTGAAGCGACCGGCGAGGTGACACCGGCGCAGCGTGCGTACATCAACGCCACGGAGTTCTACCGTGTACGCGAGCTCGGGAAGGCGACCGAGAATTTCGAACGGGCTCTGGAACTCGATCCGACCTACGTGGATCCCTTGTATGGTCTCGGGCGGATCTACCTCGTCGACACGCAGGAGTTCGACAAGGCGCTCGCTATGTACGAGCGCGCACGCGACCTGGCCCCGAACGACGCGTTCTCGCATTCGTCCCTGGCGTACGCGTACTTCGTGATGGGGCGCTACCAGGAGTGCGTGGACGCGTACGTGGTCGCCGTCCAGCTCGATCCGAGCAACGCGGACGCGTTCCTCAACCTCGGCTACGCGTACGAGAAGATGGAGATGGACCTCGCGGCGATCGAGGCATACCGCCGGGCGGCGGAGCTGATGCCCGACGACACGCGTGCCTCACAGTCGTTGGCTCACATCTACTACCGCGCGGGTCTCTACGATCAGGCGATCACAGCCTACGAGAAGGTCCGGACACGAGGACAGGCGAGCAACTACACGCTCTCGACGCTGGGCTTCCTCTACATGAAGGTTGGACAGAGCGCGAAGGCGGAGGCGCTCTTCCTCTCGGTGCTGCAGCGGAGCCCCGAGGACGTTGCCTCACGGGCGAACCTCGCGACCGTCTACCGCGACATGGGAGACTTCGCGAAGGCGATCGAGCAGTACGAGTACCTGCACACGTCGCAGCCGAACGACGTCGCGTACATGCTGGCGCTGGCCGACGCCTACAACGATGCGGGGCGCTACGATTCCGCGGTGTCGATGGCACGAAAGGTCCTCAGCGTTAAGCCGGGCGCTGGAAGCGCGTACGTCGCCTGGGCCAAGGCGCTCGAGAAGCAGGGGCAGTACGAGGCCGCGATCGGCAAGCTGGAGCAGGCGAAGGGCGATCCGGACTGGCGGTCGCACGCCATTCGCGAGATCGAGCGACAGAACCAGCTCATCGAGATCCGCGATCAGCAGCGAGCTCGCGACCGGTGGGACCAAGGCTAGTATACGCGCAAGCCGGGTGTTATGGAGAGCCCGGCAGGCGATCGAGTGAACTCGTGCGGCCGGTCCCTCGGGGCCGGCCGTCTGACGACACGACGCGTTTGCTCCGGACGACGCTCCGGACCAGAGGCGCGGACGAGGTGCAGCGATGAAGACCATCTACCTGGATCACAACGCGACCACCCCGACCGACCGGCGCGTGCTGGAGGCGATGCTCCCGTACTTCGCCGACCGCTTCGGGAACCCATCGAGCCCCTACGGACTGGCGCATGACCCGCGGCGCGCAGTGGATGCCGCGAGGCTTTCGGTCGCCACAGCGCTCGGCTGTGCCCCGGATCACATCGTCTTCACCGGGTGCGGTTCGGAGTCGGACAACATCGCCATTCAGGGATGCGTCGCCGTGTGCGACGGGCCTCCGGGGCACATCGTCACGACGGCCATAGAACACCATGCGGTCCTGCACACCTGTCGCCATCTGGAGCGGTGTGGCTGGCATGTGACCTACCTCGGCGTGAACGACGGCGGTCTCGTCGACGCGGGCGATGTGGAGCGGGCGCTCCGTCCGGAGACGAGACTCGTGACGATCATGCATGCGAACAACGAGGTCGGGACGCTGCAGCCGCTGGTGGATATTGGCGCCATGCTCCAGGGGCGCGGCGTGACGTTCCACACGGATGCCGTGCAGTCCGTGGGGAAGGTTCCTGTCAAGGTCGACGAACTCGGCGTGGATCTGTTGTCGCTGTCGGCGCACAAATTCTACGGTCCCAAAGGCGTTGGCGCGCTCTACGTGCGTCCCGGGACGTCTGTGTCACCGATCGCATTCGGTGGGCAGCAGGAGCGTGGGCTCCGACCGGGCACGGAGAACGTGCCCGGGATCGTCGGTCTCGCCACCGCGCTCGAGATCGCGGTCGACGAAATGGACGAGACGATCGAGCGACTTCGCACGCTGACAGCGAGACTGACATCGGGAATCCTCGAGAGCATCCCTGATGTCATCGTCAACGGCGACGAGAACCATCGGATACCCGGCACCGCGAACGTGTCGTTCCCAGGTGTCGAGGGAGAGAGCATCGTGCTCGGTCTCGACATGGAGGGGATCGCTGTCTCGACCGGATCCGCGTGCACGACCGATGCGGTCGGTCCCTCGCACGTTCTCGCGGCGATGGGACTCACCCCGAACGCAGCGCAGGGCTCGGTGCGATTCGGGCTCGGCAGGCACACGACGGAACCGGACATCGACCACGTGCTCTCGGTGCTTCCGGAGGTGGTGAAGCGGCTTCGAGCGATGTCGCCTTTCGGGTCACAGGACAGCTAGGGCCATCCGATGGAGACGAACGGAGTCCGGGAAGTGCGGAGGGCACCAGCGGCCCTCCGTATCCTCTTGGTAGCGGCGGTGCTCGGTGCACTCGTGGTCGCTTCCCTTGCGACGGCTTCTGTCGCGCGCGCTGCGGATCGGGCGACGATCGAGCGCTCGGGTGTCACGGTGAGCTTCTCGGAGAGCGAGCGGCGCCTGGCCGAACACGTGATCGCGCTCGTGCTGGAGATTCGCGATGAGCTCGCCGCGGAGTTCGACCGCGCGAGGCTCGAGACGCTGCGGGTCGATGTCGCGACGACGGCCGGGGAGTTCGCGGCGCTGAGCTACGGCGGTGTCCCCGACTGGGGAGCGGGCTGCGCCATCGAGCGGGAACGGCGCATCGTGCTGCGCTCGCCTCGGGCAGCGGGCGCGCCCGCGACGCTCAGAACGCTTGTGACGCACGAGCTGGCGCACCTGGCGGTCTACGACCAGCTCGGCGGCGTGAGGGCGCCGAGGTGGTTCCACGAGGGTGCGGCCTCGGCGGTGGCGGTGGAGTGGCGGTTGGATGAATCGGCCGCCCTCGCGCTCGCGGCATGGCGGGGGTCGCTGATGGCACCGAGCGGGCTGGAGCGACGGTTCCCTCAGAACGCCCGGCAGGCCAGGTTGGCCTACGCCGAGAGCTATCAGGCGGTCGTGTGGCTCGCGGAGCTGAGAGGCGAGACGACGGTATCGGGTCTGATCGACCGCATCCGGGACGACGGGATGTTCGAGCGCAGCGTCGGAGGGCTCACCGGAGCCGACGCGCGCTCGTTCGACCAGCTCTTTCTCCAGCGGATCCGGGAGCGCTTCGGGCTGGCGCTGCTTCTCAGGCGAGGCAACCTGTTGTTTCTCGGCGCCGCGGTGCTCGTCCTGGCGGGTGCCGTCCTGAGGTGGCGGCGCTCGCGCCGGCGTCTCGCCGAGTGGGAGCGCGAGGAGCGGTCCGGAGGCGGGACATCGGAAGGCGCGAGCGGGTCGTGGCGCTAGATCGGCGGCGGCGCGTCTAAGCGTCCGCAGGCCTTTCGGTTTGACACCCCCACAGGGCGTTGCTATACTGCTCGTGAGGGTGGAGGGCTAGACCTAACTGGTAAGGCAGCGGTCTTGAAAACCGCCGGGCTCACGCCCTTGAGGGTTCGAGTCCCTCGCCCTCCGCCAGAGCATCGGCGACAGCGTGACCGCGAATACGCATGCGCGCGGAGAGGTGCCCGAGTGGCTGAAGGGGGCTGCCTGCTAAGCAGTTGTGCGCGTCTAGTGTACCGAGGGTTCGAATCCCTCCCTCTCCGCCAGAACGATAGCGCCCATAGCTCAATTGGATAGAGCACCTGACTACGGATCAGGAGGCTGGGGGTTCGAATCCTCCTGGGCGTACCATCACAACGCCTCCGGTCACATCGACCGGGGGCGTTGGCGTACCCGGAGGACCTTCGGCGCGGCAGCGAGGCGCCCGCGAGATGCGGACGGCGATTGTAACGAGCGTAAGGTGTGACCCCATGCTCGGTTTGCATAAAGGAACGAACTTTGCAAGGATATCAGGGGGGTCCGCTTGACTCCTTTGGCGTGCCCGCCTAGGATGTTGCGCACCCGTCACGCGTGCCGTGCCTGGAGGTCCCGTGCCCACCATCATCCACACCGCTGACGTCCATCTCGGAGCCCCCTTGGGGTGGCTCGGGGAGAGGGCCACCGACCAGCGCGACCAGCTGCGGCAGACCTTCCGCTCCGTCATCGACATGACGCGTGATGAGGACGCCGACTGCCTCATCATCGCCGGTGATCTCTTCGACAGCAATCGGCCGCCGGCCTCTACGGTGCGATTCGTGATGCGAGAGCTCGCGAGACTCACGGATGGGAGTGAGGCTCACGTGATCCTGCTCCCGGGGTCGCACGACCACGCGGGCGATGGCTCGGTCTACGAGTGCTACTCGTCGGAGCTTGCGCAGATCGATCGCGTGTCGGTTCTCGGGGTGAGCGGTGTGACTGAGGCGAGGGTCCCGCGAGCGGGTCTTGTGGTCCACGGCAGGCCGGCGGCAGCGAGCCGGTCGAGCGAGCGACAGATGGCCGCGCTGACCCCGGACCCGGAGGCGAATCACAACATCGCTGTGCTTCACGGATCGGTCGATGTGGTTCCGGGTGCGTCCGACGACCACCCGATCTCGCGTGAAGAGCTCCGAGCGCCCGGATGGTCCTACGTGGCACTCGGGCACTGGCACTCGTGGAAGGAGATCGAGGGCGGCGACACCCCCGCGGTCTACCCGGGGGCGCCGGAGATCGTAGCGCCCGACCAGACAGGGTCCGGATACGTGGCAAGGGTCTCCATCGGGCACGGTGGCACGACGGTCGCGCAGGTCAGGGTCGCGAAGCGCCTGCTGGCCGACGCCGTCATCGATGTCGCCGGAGCAACGGATACCGTGGAGGTGGCTCACCGAGTACGCTCGGCCGTTCCGCCGGAGTCCGAGACGATCCTGAGACTTGCGCTGAGCGGTCTCATCCCGCTGGACTCGTCCTTCGACGCCCGGGTGCTTCTCGAGGAGCTGAAGGGCGACTACTTCCAGGTGCTTCCGCCAAGGGAGAGCTTCCACGTACGGCTGACGGACGCCGACCTGGACGGGCTTCCGGAGCGGCTCGTGGTCGGCCGCTACGTCCGCCTGATGCGTCAGAAGATCGACGCGGCGGAGAGCGATGCGAACCGTGATGAGCTCGAGGCGGCGCTCCAGATGGGCGTCGCACTCCTTCAGGGGAAGGACGTGCTCTCGTGATTCTGAGCCGCCTGAGACTCAAACGCTTCATGCGCTTCGACGACCTCGAGCTGCTGCTGAAGCCCGGGCTGAATCTCATTGTCGGCTCGAACGAGTCGGGGAAGAGCACGATCGTCGAGGCTCTCGGTATCGCGCTCTTCGTCGATCCAGCCACCACGTCGAAGTCCGTTCACTCCCTCGAGGCCTGGGGGAGCGCGGGTGGGATGGAGCTCGAACTCGACTTCGAGCACGGTGGAACGGAGTACCGCCTGCTCAAGCACTTCGGAGAGGGGCGCGCAGAGCTCTCGGGCGGTGGGGAGCAGCTCTCGGACCGCAGCGCGGTCGCACACCGGATCGCCGAGATGGTGGGCTTCGGCAGCCGCGAGGCATTCGAGTCCGTGGCGATGGTTCGCCAGGGCGAGCTCGCGGCGTTCGAGGGACAGTCGGGCAAGGGGCGACGGGCAGAGCTGGTTCCGATGATCGAGCGGAAGATGACGAGCGCGAGCGGACGGGTGGACGCTCAAGCCGTGGTGAACGATCTCCGCGATGTCGCCGGCAAGCTGCGTGTCGGAATGGACCGTCCGGCGAAGCGACCAGGACGGCTCAGAGAGCTTCTGGATGAGCGCGACAAGCTGACGAAGCGCATCGCTGAGGTCGGGCAGCGCTGGGGCGTGGTGCTCTCGCGCCGCGCCGCGCACGCGCGCCGACGACAGGAGTGGCAGGTCACCAAGGACGAGCGAGATCGACTCGCCCGGATCGTGGGCGAGCAGGAAGCGTTGCTGGACATGTCGTCAGAGCTCGAGCGGGTCGAGGAGGAGCTGACGCGGGCCGAGGCGACGATTGGTCGCGTTCGCCAGCTGCGGTCCGACCACGCGGACGCGCTGGGCGAGAAGGACAGCATCTCGGAAGCCGACGCGGAGCGCGTTCGCTCTTCGCAGGCGGAACTCGAGGCGACGGAGCGGATCGTCGCGGACTTCCGTGCGGAATCGTCGCTCCCGGAGAACGCCAACAGCTCTCGTACCGGTCTGCTGGCGTTCATGGCAGGCGCCGTCGCTGTGATCGGGATCCCGGTGACGCTCTTCCTGATGAACGGACTCGTGGCGAGCGGGATCTCCGGCGCGGTCGCGGCCGTCTTCGCGGTGATCTTCATCATCCTCTTCAGGCGATTCGGTGCTCTTCGGGAGTACGAGCGCGATCTCGGCAATCTCATGCGAGACAGGGGGAAGCGCGAGCTGGCACTCCAGGCGGCACTCATGCAGGTGGGTGTTCCGAGCTTCGCAGAGTTCTCACGGCTGTACGAGGACCAGGACAAGCGGTGGCAGCGGGCGGAGATCGCGCGGACTCGACTGGCGGAGATCTGCGAGTCGCAGGATCCCGAGGACTTCGAGCAGGAGCTTCAGACCCGGGCCGTGACGCTCGGACGTCGACGGAGCGAACTGACTGCGGAGATCGAAGGGAGCGGTGGGGCGAAGACCGTGCTCGCCGCGACCGAGGTCGCGAAGCTTCGGGACGACCTGGAGACGAAGCGCGAGCAGGAGAAGCAGCTCCACGAGACACTGGCGCGTGAGGAGGGAGTTCTCGAGCGGGATGAAGAAGGCGAGTCGCTTCCAGACCTTGAGGCTCGACTCGAGAGCGTGCTGCAGGAGATCGGAGGCATCGAGCGGCGACTCGCCGTGATGGATTGCGCCGCGGCCGGTCTGGAGCAGGCGCTGGCGACGACGAAGGAGGAGGCCGCCGAGGTCCTCGCGCCGATCGTCACGCGGGTGCTCTCCCGGATCACCGCTGGTCGGTACGCTCAGGTGACTCTGAGCCGAGACCTCGAGATCGGCGTCGACAACCCGTCCGACCGCCCCGGGGCTCCCCAGAACGTGCTCCAGGGCGACCTGAGCACCGGGACGGTCGATCAGCTCTACCTCGCCATGCGGTACGCGCTCCTCGAGTTCCTGTCGGACGTCGAGGGCGCTCCCTTCATCCTCGACGACGTGTTCGTCAACTTCGATCCGACGAGACGCATGCGCGGACTCAAGCTTCTCCGCGAGTTCTCGGACGAACGACAGGTCATCGCCTGCATGTGTGAAGACCACGGGGCCGAGCAGCCCGTGAATCTCATCCGTCTGAACCCGATCTGATCCCCATACCACCGGCCGAACGTGGGACGCGGGAGTCCATCGCGTCACCCGAACCGTTCTCGCGGTCTCTTGGTGTCGCGCGTGCGGGGGGTTGTTGCGCTTGCGCGGTGGGTCTGTGCGTGCGACCATCAGACGGGTGGTGTGACAGGGTGCCCTTCATCATGGGGAGCGGCTGGTGTTCGCGACACGATGCCCGTACTGTGGGGGAAGGACCGAGCCCGTCTCAGAGACATGGGAGACGGGTGGTCGGCTCGTTCGCGTTCGCGCGTGCGCCTCGTGCGGACGAGAGAGTGCCCGGGAGACCCGCTGGGAGGGACGCAGGCCCCCGTCCGAGAGCGCAAGGACCAGAGGTGCCGTCCGAGCTGCGCTCTGGGGTGGCGGCACGCTCGCGATCCTCTGGATCATCCTCAGACTGACCGACTACGGAGGAAGGTCGAGCCTGTACGCGGGCGTCGCGGCCACGCTCGAGGCCTTCCGTCATCCCGGCTGGGCCGCGCTGCTGGTCGTGTTCACCGTGCTCGTGCTGTTGCGTGCGCGGCGGCTGCGTGCGACCCCTGTCGGGAGTCCGCTCGTCGAGTATGTCCAGCTCAGGGCCGGAGAGAACACGCTGGCGGTGTCCGTGTTCGAAGGGCACGAGGGAACCGGTCATGACCACGAGGCGCCGCGCGACCGAGAGCTGGAGGAGACCGTCCGGGCGCGGTTCGCAGCGCTCGGTCGTGGTGCGGCCCTGGGAGGCGACTCCGACGGCGTTCGTCTTGCCGGGGAGTCCCGTCGAGCTCTGCGTTCCCTCGGCACTGACCTCGGAACGCTCCTTGGAAAGGACGGCGCCGCAGGGAGGGCCATCGTCGACTCGGCAGCGACGCACATGTCGTTGAGGGTCCCTCGCGAGCTGTCGGACATCCCGTGGGAGCTTGCTGTGCTGCGGGAGGGGAGCGGAGCTCTCTGGCGCATCTTCGGTATCGCGCGCCAGGCCGTGGTCCCGACGGCGAGGCGACGCGGCGCGCGCCGGCGGCGTCTACCGCTTCGCGTGCTGCTACTTGCCGACCTCGAGCGGGGCGTCCCGGGCCGCGAGCTCCCGGAAGCAGCGCGCGAGGCCTCCGAGCTCATGGAACTGGGGGCGAAGCGTCCGGAGGTCCTGCGCATTGTACGGCGGACTCCGAGAACCGCCGCGGAACTCGTCCAGTTGCTCGACGAGGGTTTCGACATCATCCACTTCGCCGGACACGGCGGGGCACCCGATGGAGAGGCTGCCTGGACGCTGGCGGACGGAGTGACCGTTGCGCCAGCGGCTCTCAAGGCACCGGTGGAACCTCCGGCTCTGGTGTTCTCGAACGCGTGCGTGTCCGCTGGCGGGGGTGTGGGGCTCGGAGGAGAGCTTGCTGAGGCGTTTCTGAGCTGGGGAACGCAGGCGTATGTCGGGCCGCTGTGGGAACTCAGCGATCACGGCGGTGCCGCGTTCGCGAGGGAGTTCTACGAGGCGCTCGCCGACGGCGCAACCCTTGGCATGGCCATGCAGGCGGCGAAGATCGCCAGTGCGGCGGCGAACTCGCTGGCGTGGTTGGGCTACGTGCTCTACGGCGATCCGACGGCTGCCCCGGCGTCCGATGGACCGGAGCAGCTTTGACCCCTTCCACGCCGCATTCCGCGAAGTGAATCGACGCCCTGAGCGTCCGGCGTGCATGATGAGGACGACGGTGGTGAGGCAGGAGAACGAACGAGACCGGCTGGCCCGGGAACTCGTCGACCGACTCGTGTCGGGTGACGATGCTGCGTGGGAGGAGTTCATCGCGCGGTACCGTCGGCTCGTTTTCAGCGCGATCCATCGCGTGAACGAGCGCTACGCGGCCGGCTGGGACGAGAGCCAGATGGAGGAGCTCTTCTCGGACGCGCTCTACAAGCTGCTGAGGCAGGGGGCAAAGGCGCTCGCTGCGTGGGAGGGGCGCTGTCGTCTGGAGACCTGGATCTACCGGATCGTCCGGAACGTCTGCATCGATCGCCTTCGTCGCACCACGAGGCGCGGCGAGATCCACGAGGTCGACGAAGAACATCCGGACCCAGGGCGTCAGATGACCGGAGAGAAGGACCAGGCGGAGCTCGTGGATCTGCGCCTGACGCTGGAACAGGCGATCGACAACGCGCTCGATTCGAGGGAGGCGGAAGCGGTGCGTCTGATCTACTTTGAAGGACACACCTATCGCGATGTGGCTGCGTCCCTCGACATGTCGGTTGGCGCGGTCAGCGGGATGGTCTATCGCGCGCTCGCGAAGCTCCGCGACGTCGGTGGGATCGCCAGAGAAGTCCGGGAGAGAAACCAATGAGCACGAACTGCCCGAGCGGGAAGGACCTTCTGGCGTACGCCGAGCGACGCGCCCAGAGTGCGGAGGCATCGAGGATCAAGCAGCACCTGGAGTCGTGCGCGTCCTGCCGCGCGGAGGTCGAGTCACTGCTGGAACTGACGACGGCCCTCACGTCGGTGGGACGGGACGCGGACGGCGAACTGGATGACCTCGTTCTCGCGCGGCGCCACGACGCTCCGGCGGGAAGCGATGCGGCCGTGGAGCGAACGCTGGCTCGACTGCGGAACCAGCCGAGCTTCATCGTGATGCGTGCCACGGAGCATGCGCTCACGTACGTCGATGGCTGGGTGAAGCAGGCGCGCGACTGGACCGTCGGCACCGGGTTCGACGGCCGGGTCGCCGCGTTGGCGGGGATCCGGGGAGAGTCTGCTCCGGTGAAGCTGCACTGGTCGACCGATGAGGGATACCAGTTCGACTGCGAGGTGACACGCGCAGGTTCGCGTCCGGAACTGGTTGGCAGGGTGCTTCGAAACGGCAGCCCGGCGATCGAGGTATCGGTTGCGCTCCGAGGTTCGGGGATCCCCCACGGCCCGGAGTCCGTGGATGCGGTCGGACGATTCGGGCCCTGGGAACTCGGCCCCGGAGCATCGCTCCTCTCCTTTGAGGCGCTCGACCTCCCTGACGGAGAGCTCAGTATCACGCTCGACCTCCAGACAGCTTGCGAGGAAGCGACGGACCCGACCCGCACCGCGTGAGGTGCTTCGGGAGCTTTGGACCCACCGATATCACCGATCACCAAGACAAACTGCAATCACACATCGCCGGATGCCCTGGACGGGGTCCGTGCGCCCGCCAACCCCCGTCGGGAAGCCCCGAGGCGAGGGACGTTCAGCCCGTCCATGATGGCACACCACTTGCACTTACGTGTCAGGAGACAGGGTGCGACGAGGTCCGAGGCGCACGGGCGGCAGCCCTGGTGCGCGCGGGGGGGGCATGTATTCCGGCGGAGACGCCACACACGGCGTGACCAGAGAGACACCGCGACAGTGGGGACGGCTGACCACAGGAACGACTGCCGTCGCCGTCGTGCTGCTCGCCCTGTCAGTCCCGCGGCTCGAATCGCTGGATTGGGGGGCGATCGGTATCATGAGCGCGCTCGGTTTGGGAACGGGGCTCTTCGCGTTCCAGACCAGGCGCCGCATGCATGTGTCCTTCAGCACGGCGGTCTACGTTGCGACCGTGGCGCTCTTCGGATCGCATATCGCGCTGTGGGTCGTCGCGATGACCGGGGTCGTGCTCGAGGTGGTCGTATACCGCAGACGTGCCGATGACGCGGTCCGCTCGCTCAGCGTCCGGTTGATCGCGGTCGCGGCCGCAGGGATCGCGTATGGGCTGGTGGGTGGCAGAACCCCTCCAACCGGCATGTCCCTCGTCGATGTGGCAACGTTCACAGCCATGTTCGCCACCTACGGGATCACGAGCTCGCTCGTCTCGGCGGCGGCCGGTCTGAGTAGAAGCTGGTCACTCCATGACTACGCTCAGTGGCTCGTTGGTCGCGGCGTTGTCGTGGAACTGGCGATGCTCCCATTGGCGATGCTGATGGTGGCCTGCTACACGCCGGGAGAGCCGGCGACCTTCCCGCTTCTCGCGATCGTGTTGATCGTCTCGGGGGCCGCGGCGAGGAGTCTCTGGGACACGCGCGGCAGGTTGATCGATGAGGTCTCGCACCTCGAGCTGCTGACGTCGGTGGGCGCACTGGCGGCGCGCTCCCTGGGGTCTGGCGATCTTCGTGTGGCCATCGCCGATCTGGTTCGATGCCGGACGGACGCCGTGCAGGTGCGGTTGGCGATCGAGTCGGACGACGGCGGGTTGCACACGGTGGTATCCGGTGACTCGGATGCGGCGTGTGGAGCGGGATGCAGCGTTGGCGACGAGCTGATGCGTCGCGTCGTGACCAGCGGAGCCGTGATGACACTGGACGGGTCGCACGAAGACGGCGACCTCTACGGCGCGACGGATCATACGGCGCTGAAGACCGCGGCCGCTGGCGCGACCTGCTGGGTCGCGATCCCGCTGGCGACTGACCGGAGATTGTTCGGCGCCATGGCCATGTGCCTCGAGGACCAGAACGAGATGCGGCGATGGGGAGGGGACTTCCTCCCGACACTGGGTTCCCAGGTGGCGCGTGCTCTGGAAGGCGCAACCCTGCGCGAGGAGGTCGAGCGCAAGAGCGCCGAGGTGGAGGAGTGGAACCGTGTTCTGGAACAGCGCGTCGAGGAACGGACATCGCGCCTGAGTTCGACGGAGCGCGAACTGGCGGCGCTCAACGCGGATCTGGAGCGACGTGTCAAGCAGCGGACGATGGAGCTGAGCGAGGTGCAGACTCGGATGGTGGAGTCCGGGCGTCTGGCCGCCGTGGGAGAGCTGGCGGCAGGTGTGGCGCACGAACTCAACAACCCGCTGGGCGGCATCCTCGGGTACATCCAGTACGACATCGAGCGGCTCGATCGTACCCGAGAGCACGAGCTTCATGCCGACGAGTGTCAGGCGCTGGTCGGGCATCTGCGGATGATCGAGAGCGCAACACAGCGCTGTCGCACGATCGTATCGAACCTGCTCGCTTTCGCTGAGGCGGCGGGCGCGAGCAAGGAGATGATGAGCGTCAATGATGCGGTTCGGGCGACACTCCGGGTGACCGCGGAGCAGCTGAGAATGCGGGGCATCGATGTCCGAATCGAGCTGGACAGCCGTATTCCCAACGTCGTTGGGAGCCCGGTTCAGCTGCAGCAGGTCTTCATGAACATCGTGGTCAACGCACGAAACGCCATGGACACCGGTGGGATCCTCACGATCCGGACCGGGATCGATGAGAACGAGAGCGAACGGATGGTCTTCGCGTCCTTCGAGGACACCGGACAGGGGATCCCGGGGGCGAACCTCGAGCGGGTCTGGGAACCCTTCTTCACGACGCGTGAGGTGGGGCAGGGAACCGGTCTGGGGCTGTCCGTGAGCTACGGCATCGTGCGGGAGCACGGTGGCGAGATAGAAGTTGAGAGCGAAGAGGGTCGAGGAACGACGTTCACGGTGCTTGTCCCGGCCGCGCCGGAAGGCGCGCGCACCGGCAGCACCCCCACACGGATGGAGATCTCTGTTGATCGAGCCTGAGGGGCTGAATCCCGGCATCGAGCCGCGGGACCACGACGCCGACCCGGCCAGTTGCCGGCCGGTGCGATTGCTGATCGTCGACGACGAGGACATGATGCGGAACTTCCTCCGCGAGGTGCTGAACGAGGAGGGATACGACATCGACCTGGCGGCGTCAGGCGATGAGGCGGTGAAGCGACTCGAGCAGGACCATTTCGACATCGTGCTGACGGACATCGTGATGCCTGGAATGGACGGGCTGGGAGTGGTGGCGGCGGCGCGGGAACTGCCCACCGACGTCGACGTCATCGTGATGACGGGCTACGCGTCGATGGAGACGGCGGTCGAGTCGATGAAGCTGGGCGCAGCAGACTACATCACGAAACCGTTCAACATCGATCAGATCCGGATCATCGTGGCGAACGTCGTGAAGGAGCGGCGGTTGAGGCGTCAGGCGGCCGAGGGCGAGTTCTACAAGGAGCTCTCGCGGAAGGACGGTCTGACGGAGCTCTACAACCACCGCTACTTCCACCAGCTGCTCGAGACCGAGGTCAGTCGCGCGGAGCGGTACACGCGCAACGTGAACCTGATCATGCTCGACATCGACTACTTCAAGCAGTACAACGATGCGCACGGTCATCCGGCTGGTGACATGGCGCTGAGGAAGCTCTCGCACGTTCTGAAGCGCTGCGTCCGTGCCTGCGACTATGTGGCCCGCTACGGCGGGGAGGAGTTCGCCATCATCGTTCCGGAGATCGATGTGGCGTCGGCGCGAGGAATGGCCGAGCGCATCAGGAGGCTCGTCGATGAGACCGAGTTCGAGGGTGAGGAGGTCATGCCGCTGGGGCGGCTGACCGTGAGTCTCGGCGTCGCGGCGTTTCCGATCAACGCGGCATCCAAGGAGGAACTCGTTGAGCGCGCGGACCAGGCGCTCTACGCGGCGAAGGCCGCCTCGCGGAACTGCGTGGTCGTTGCAGAGACACGGCACGTGAACTGATCCGCCGCGATCCGTTGAACGGAACCGAACCCCGTCGGTGGCCCCGACGGGGTCTTCGCGTTTCGGAGCGTTCGCCGACAGCCAACGGACCGGGACGCGAACGGCGGATGAGCAGGACTCGCGGGCGGTGCGGTTGACACGAGGCCTCGGCACTGCTAGGTTATCCTGAGTTCGCCGTGTCGGGAGATCATGGGAGGCCGCTACGAGCCGCGCAGAGGAACTCGACCGTCATTGGATGAACGCGGCCCTCGAAGAGGCGCGGTGTGCGCTCGATGCGGGAGAGGTGCCTGTCGGGGCCGTCGTCGTGAGGGGGGACAGGATCATCGGGCGGGGGAGGAACCGCGTCGAGGAGACCATGGACCCCACGGCTCACGCCGAGATCATCGCGATCGGCGCGGCGGCGAGCGCGCTGAAGGTGCCGCGCTTGACTGGGGCTACCATCTATATTACGATGGAGCCTTGCGCGATGTGCGCCGGGGCGATCGTGCTGGCGAGGGTCAGACGAATCGTCTACGGGTGCCCGGATCCCAAGGCCGGCTACTGCGGGTCGCTCGGCAGCATCCCCGAGGACCCGCGGCTGAATCACAGGGTGACGGTCACCTCCGGAGTGATGGAGCAGGAGTGCGCGTCCATCGTCTCCGGTTTCTTTGAGAAACTCAGGTCCGAAGGTCGGCGCTCGGGGAGGAGCGAACCGTGAGCCCGACCGGTTGAGCATCCGGTGGGGTGACGGAGCTGGTCGATCGTGGCGGTCTCGAAAACCGTTGTACCCCTTGGGGTACCGTGGGTTCGAATCCCACCCCCACCGCCAGACGCAAGCTCGGAGAGGTGACTGAGTGGTCGAAGGTGCGCGACTGGAAATCGCGTGTACGTGGAAGCGTACCGTGGGTTCGAATCCCACCCTCTCCGCCAGCCACACAGCCGCTTGACGAATCGCCAGTCGGCGGCGCCGGGGGAGACCGGACCAGAGAGACGCATACGGGGATGTAGCTCAGTTGGGAGAGCGCTGCCTTCGCAAGGCAGAGGCCGGCGGTTCGAGCCCGCTCATCTCCACCAGACCGGGGCCCGCACCCGTCCCTACGGGGGCGGGCCCCATGTACTACCGCTCCGGGGAGCTCCGCCCTGGTACGCTAGATGGGGAACTAGCGGTGCCCTGTGACCCGCAATCCGCTATAGCGGGATCGAACACCCACCCGAGGCTCTCCGTTGCCGTTGTCGGGCGCGAGCAAGTAGCGTTGAAGGACAGGTCCCGCGCAATCGGGTCCGGTGAATCCGGTCAGGGCCGGAAGGCAGCAGCCGTAAGCCGATCGCTCGATGTGCCGCGGGGAAGCTTGACTGGAGCCAACTGCTCGTGTACGCCTCAGTAGCGGGTGTCGAAGTGGATGCGTACCAGGGCGGATCCTCCCCGGATCCACAACCTGCCTGACCTGCCGGAGGAACACATGTCATACGTCGTGCTCGCTCGGAAGTGGCGTCCCGGGTCGTTCTCCGATGTGGTGGGGCAGAGGCACGTCGTGACGACGCTTTCGGCGGCGATCCGCTCCGATCGGATCGCGCACGCCTATCTGTTCTCGGGCCCTCGAGGTGTCGGCAAGACGACGATCGCACGCATCCTCGCCCGGGCGCTCAACTGCGCCGAGGGACCGACCGACCAGCCTTGCGGAACATGCGACTCGTGCGTCGAGATCGCATCCGGGAAGAGCCTGGATGTCATCGAGATCGACGGCGCCTCCAACCGACGGATCGAGGATGCGCGGAGCATCCGGGAGACCGTCCAGTACGCCCCGCTCTCCGGCCGGCGCAAGGTCTACATCATCGACGAAGCGCACATGCTGACACGAGAGGCGTTCAACGCGCTCCTCAAGACGCTCGAGGAGCCACCGGAGCATGTTGTGTTCGTTCTGGCAACGACCGAACCCGGGAAGATCCCCGAGACGATCACGTCGCGGTGTCAGCACTTCGATTTCCACCGGATCTCCGAGGCGGAGATCGAGGAACGTCTGGCGATGATCGTAGGCGCCGAGAAGATCGACATGGAAGACGGCGCGCTCAGGTTGGTCGCGGCTCGGGCCGACGGAAGCATGCGCGACGCCGAGAGCCTGCTCGACCAGCTCCTTTCCCTCGGCACGGACCGCGTGAGCGTGGATGATGTGGAGCGCGTGCTCGGCATCCCGGACGTTGATGTCTACTTCGCGATCACGGACGCTGCCGCCTCGTCCGATCCGGGTGCGGCGCTCGCCGCCCTGGCAGACGCACTCGCGTCCGGTTTCGACCCGCGCGATCTCATCGACGGTCTGGTGGAACATCTGGCGAATCTGCTCATGATGAAGACAGCGCCCGACCCGGCGAAGCTCGTGGGCAGAGTGTCGGAGTACGCTACCCGTGAAGGGGCATCTGGGAGTCTGGATGAGCGTGATCTCGTCCGGATGACGCGGATCGCGCTCGATGCACAGGCGGCCGTTCGCTGGAGCACTCAGGCGGCGCTGCTTGTCGAACTGGCGGTCGTGCGCATGGCGCGGCTCGACCGGTCGGTGGCGATCGACGATGTCCTCAAGACGCTCGCGAGGGGTGGGGCTCCCCGCGGGTCCGGCGGAGGTGCCGGCGGTTCCGGCGGAGGTGCTCCATCGCGATCGCGCGAGCATCCGTCGTCCGATGCACAGCGTGCGTCGCAGGGCGGGTCGAGTCTGAAGAAGAGCGTGCCCGCACCGTCGGCACAGACGCGGGGTCCGAGGTCGACGGCGCCCCCAACCCCGGCGGCGGTCGGCGTCGCCGACTACCGCGGCGGGATCGAGCTGTGGCCGGACGTCCTCCAGGGGATCCGCGGCGCGAAGCCGGCCATCGGGTCGTTTCTCTGTGAGGCGGTCGCGGAGCAGTTCGCGGCAGGCACGCTCTACCTCACGGTGCCGAACGGCTCGAGCTTCCACAAGGATCAGCTGGGCGACCGCGGCAATATGAAGGTCATGGAACGCGAGGCGGCCACCGTCTACGGTGGGCCGGTGCGCTTCGAGTTCGAGTTCGTGGCCGCGAGCGAATTCGCCCGCCCGGCGCCGCAGGACGGCGGACCGTCCGCAGACGGCGGGACGCCCGTGAGCGCGGCGGACCGGGATGCGGGTGGCACGGCGACGTCCGGCACCGACGTGCTCGAACGGGTCATAGAGATGTTCGACGGCGAGGTGGACGAGTCCGGTTGATGGGGGTGCGCATGGCGAACCAGCTCCAGAAGATGCTCAAGGAAGCTCAGAAGCTCGAGAAGAAGCTCGCCGCGGTGCGTGAGGATCTTGCGACGAGGCGCGTCGAGGGAACATCGGGCGGTGGCGTGGTGCGGGTGACGATGAACGGGCAGCGCGACGTCGTCGGGGTCCGGATCGAACCGGAGGTGCTCGAGGGTGCCGACCCGGACATGCTCGAGGATCTGCTTCTCGGAGCACTCCGTGACGCGAAGGAGAAATCGGACGAGCTGGCGGCGTCGGAGATGGGCAAGGTGACCGGCGGGGTCATGCCCGGGATGTAGGCGTGTGCGAGCCGGTCCACGTATGACGGCGCAGCTTCCAGGATACGTCGGACGGCACCGTGCGCGGAGCGGGTGTGCCACGTCCTGAGCCGAACGAGGAGAGTTGATGATGGCGGGTTTCCCACCGGCGCTCGATCGCCTCGTCCAAACGCTCGGACGACTCCCCGGGATCGGACGCAAGTCGGCGACGAGGATCGCGCTGAAGCTCGTGTCCTCATCCGAGGCCGAATGCGGTGAGCTGGCATCGGCGATCGTCGAGGCGCGCTCGCGCACCATCCGCTGTTCGGAGTGCGGCTCCTTCACCGAGGAAGATCCCTGCAGCATCTGCACCGACGCGCGTCGCGACCCGTCGGTGATCTGCGTCGTGGAGCGAGCGAGCGACGTCCTGGCGATTGAACGTACGGGGCGCTTTCGCGGTCGCTATCACGTCCTCGGAGGTCTGCTCTCGCCACTTGACGGGATCGGGCCGGAGAACCTTCGCATCGACTCGCTTCTGGCCCGGGTCACCGCGTCCGCCATCGGCGAGGTCATCCTCGCGCTCAACCCGACTGCCGAGGGGGAGGCGACGGCCCTCTACCTGGCGCGACTCGTCGGTTCGCACGGGGCGACGGTCAGCCGGCTCGCCAGCGGTCTTCCGGTCGGGGGCGAGCTCGATCTGGCTGATGAACTGACCCTCGGCACCGCGCTCGAGGAGCGTCGGAGCTTCTGAACCTCCCGCATGTTCCTGCCACGACGCGCGCGCCCGCTCCGGCCTCCTCAGGAACGTCCACGATGCCCCACGGCAGGGGCTTTCCGCTTGACCACCCGCGACGCGGTTGGTAGTGTCAGAAGCTGATTTGCTTCCGAGCAGAGTCCACGGAACAGACCGTGTGAAGGAGGATTCCGGATGTCCCAGATGATGGAGATACGGTGGCACGCTCGTGGCGGACAGGGCGCGAAGACCGCGTCGCTGCTGCTGGCTGCGGCCGCCGCGATGGAAGGGAAGTACAGCCAGGGGTTCCCGGATTACGGCCCCGAGCGAATGGGCGCGCCGATGCGCGGTTTCACGCGAATCAGCGAGGAGCCGATCCGAGTGCATTGCGCGATCTACTCGCCGCAGATCGTCATCGTGCTCGACGACACGCTGGTCAGCGCCGTCGACATCACGGCGGGGACGGATGAGGACGCGATCGTCATCGTCAACACCGTGAAGACGCCCGCGGAGATCCGCGCCGAGATCGGCAAGCCGGGGCGGAGGATCTACACGGTCAACGCGACGGGTATCGCCATCGACGAGATCGGCCGTCCGATCCCGAACGCGCCGATGCTGGGTGCGCTGATCAGGATCGAGCCGCTGCTCGAACTCGATACCGTGATGAACCAGATCAAGAAGAAGTTCTCCCATGGATTCCGCCCCGAGGTGCTCGAGGGCAACGTGCGCGCCATCAAGCGCGCGTACGAGGAGGTCGCATCCGAATGAGCGAGAAGGCGTGGACAGAGATCCCCATCGCCGGGATCATCGAGGAGGCGGGGAACGCTCAGACCTACGAGACCGGTTCGTGGAGAACGTACCGGCCGGTCTGGGACAGCGAGAAGTGCATCCACTGCCTGAGCTGCTGGATCGCCTGCCCGGATTCATCGATCCTCGTGAAGGACGGGAAGATGACGGGCATTGATCTTACGCACTGCAAGGGCTGTGGCATCTGCGCGTTCGAGTGCCCCGACAAGATCACCGCGATCGAAATGAAGCTCGAGACCGATATCGCTGACGACTAGGCTTGCCGCGCGTGGTCGGTCGGAGACGGCAATGGACCGTCACCACGGCAGGTAAGAAGGGAGCAAGAGGTGGCAAGGAGACTTATCCTCTCGGGCAACGACGCGGCAGCCGAGGCCATGCGCCAGCTCGACCCGGACGTGGTCGCGGCGTTCCCGATCACACCCCAGACGGAGCTGATGCACAAGTTCGCCGAGTTCGTCGCCGACGGTGACGTCAAGGCGGAGTTCGTGCTCGTCGAGTCGGAGCACAGCGCGATGAGCGCGACGGTCGGAGCGGCGGCCGCGGGCGCCCGCGCCATGACGGCGACGTCGGCCAACGGTCTCGCTCTGATGTGGGAGATCGTCTACATCGCCGCGTCGATGCGGCTCCCGATCGTGATGCCGGTGATCAACCGCGCGCTGTCGGGACCGATCAACATCCACTGCGATCACAGCGACACGATGGGTTGCCGCGACTCCGGCTGGATCCAGCTCTATTCGGAGAGTGCGCAGGAAGCGTACGACAACGTGCTGCAGGCCATCCGGATCGCGGAGCACCCCGACGTGCTGACACCGGTGATGGTGACCTTCGACGGCTTCATCATCAGCCACACGGCCGAGGTGCTCGAGGGGCTCGAGGACAACGAGGTCCGCGACTGGGTCGGAACGTACGACGCGAAGTACAGCCTCCTCAGAACCGACGACCCGGTGACGTTCGGACCGCTTGACCTCCAGGACTACTACTACGAGCACAAGCGTCAGCAGGTCGAGGCGATGAAGAAGGCACCGGCGGTCATCAAGGAGATCGGCGATGCGTACGGAAAGCTGTCGGGACGTCCCTACGGCATGATCGAGTCGTACCGTCTCGAGGATGCCGAGATGGCGCTGGTGGCGCTCGGTTCGACCGCGGGCACGACCAAGGTGGTCGTGGACGAGCTGAGGGACGCGGGGAAGAAGGTCGGACTGCTCAAGATACGCAGCTTCCGTCCGTTCCCGGGTCGCGAGATCGCCGAAGCCCTGAAGGGCGTCAAGGCGGTCGGCGTGCTCGACCGGAGTATCTCGTTCGGCGCCCCCGGCGGGCCGGTGGAGAAGGAGATCAAGGCCGCGCTGTACGGCGGCGGTCAGACGGTTGCCAACTTCGTCTACGGCCTCGGTGGCCGTGACATGTCGATGACAGACATCAAGTCCGTGTTCGAGCAGCTCGAGTCGATCGGCGCCGGCAAGACGCCCGCCGACGAGCCGCTGTTCGTCGGGGTCAGAGGGTAAGGAGGGTTTCACATGCCAGGCCTGAAGCAGCTGGCCCAGCGCGAAGAACTGATGTCTGCCGGCCACCGCGCGTGCGCGGGGTGTCTGCCGATGACGGCGATGCGACAGATCCTTCTGTCGGCCGGAAAGGACACGGTCTGCGGCTGCACGACGGGTTGTGTGGAGGTTGTGACGACGATCTACCCGTACACAGCGTGGCGGACGCCGTTCATCCACAACGCGTTCGAGAACTCCGCGGCGACCATCAGCGGCGCGGAGGCCGCGTACCGGTCGCTCAAGCGGCAGGGGAAGATCGACAAGGAGATCAACTTCATCGCGATGGGCGGAGATGGCGGGACCTACGACATCGGTCTCCAGGCGCTCTCCGGCGCGATGGAGCGCGGTCACAACATGCTCTACATCTGCTACGACAACGAAGCCTACATGAACACGGGCATCCAGCGGTCGGGCGGCACGCCGAAGGGCACCGCGACGTCGACCACTCCCGCCGGCAAGGTGGTTCCGGGGAAGCAGCAGTACCCGAAGCCGCTGACCGACATCATGATCGCTCACGGCATCCCGTACGTCGCGCAGGCGACGCCGGGGTACCCGAAGGACATGACCGACAAGATCGAGAAGGCGCTCGCGATCGACGGTCCGGCGTTCATGAACGTGCTGGCTCCCTGCACCCGCGGGTGGCGCTATCCCATGGAGGAGTCCATGGATATCGCGCGGCAGGCGGTCGAGACGTGCTTCTGGCCGATCTACGAGGTCGAGCACGGGAAGATCACGATCACCCGCAAGCCCAAGGAGAAGGTGCCGATCGAGGAGTGGCTGAAGCGTCAGGGACGTTTCCGTCACCTCTTCCGCGAGGAGAACAAGCACATCATCGCGGAGATCCAGGCGGACGTCGATCGGAAGTGGGAGTGGCTCCTCAAGCGTGAGGAGCTCTCGCAGAGCTGACGAGTCGGAGCGGTCGCCTTCGGGCGAACGCATACGGGGGGCGCATGAACTGGCCGAACGCGCTGACGACCGGACGCCTTATCCTGGGGCCCGTCGTGCTCGCACTGATCCTCACGGGACGGGTGCGCGCCTCCTTCGTCGTGTTCGTGATCGCGATGATCACGGATCTGTGTGACGGCTATCTCGCGCGGCGAGACGATCAGGTGACGCGGGTCGGGGAACTCCTCGACCCGCTCGCCGACAAGGTCCTCGTCACGCTCGCCCTGCTCGGGCTGGTCATGGTCAACGGCGGGCTCGTCCCGCTCTGGATGTTCGCCGTCGTTGTGGCTCGGGAGATTCTCATCCTCGGGTGCCGGCTCGGCGTCATCCGGACGGGCAGCGGGTTCGCGACGAGCCGAATGGCCAAGTGGAAGACCGCATCGCAGATGACCTGGATCTCGCTGGTGCTCCTGTACCTGGCGCTGACCGGCTCTGTGTCGGGAGCGGGGCTCGTGACCGCGGCGCCGTGGATGGCGTCCGTGCTGCGCGCGGCGGGCACCGTCGCGATCGTGCTGACCGTGGCTTCGGGAGCGGCCTACGTGCTGCCGCTGGGGTCGCGGAGTGAGGCGGCCGCGAGGCCGCGGGGAGGTCCGCTGCTGTGACGGAGAACGGGCGATCCACACTGCACCCGCTGGCCCGTTTCGTGGCGACAGGCGCCTTTCTCGGATACTCACCGTTCGCACCGGGGACCGCGGGAGCGTTCGGATGCGTCGTGCTCCTCTGGTTCCTCCTGCCCCAGGTTCTGCCGGGAGATCCCCAGACGTCGGTCCTTCTGATGGTGCTCGGTGCGATGGCCTTCACGGCGATGGCCGTCTGGGCATCCGACCAGGCCGAGCGCGCCTTCGGGAAGGACGCCTCGCGGATCGTCATCGACGAGTTCGCCGGGATGCTGGTCGCGGTCCTCTTCCTCGAGAAGACCCTGACCATCTACATCGCTGCGTTCATCCTGTTCCGGATTCTGGACATCCTCAAGCCGTTCCCCGCCGCGCGGGCCGAGTCGATCCCCGGAGGTCTCGGCATCGTCGCGGACGACATCGTGGCCGGCATCTACGCCAACGCCCTCGTGCGCATCATGCTCCTCGTCGCCGGCGGCTTCTAGACCGACCCCGTTCCGCTCGAGCGCCGGGCGGTGACCGCCCGCGGGACCCTCATCACGGAGCGAATCATGAAGACCGAGATCGTGACGATCGGTGACGAGCTTCTCAGCGGGAGCCGCACCGACACGAACGCGTCGTACCTCGCGTCCCGTCTGACGGCCCTTGGAGCCGAGGTGACGCGCATGACGTCGGTCGCTGACGGACAGGCGCCCATAGAGGAGGCGCTCCGTGAGGCGCTGGCATACGCCGATCTGGTCGTCGTCACGGGGGGGCTTGGTCCTACCGCCGACGATCGGACGAAGCAGGCGCTCGCGCGCATCTTCGCATGCGACCTCGTGCTCAACGAGGATGCGCTCGAGACGGTGCGCGAGAGCTTCGCGCGCCGTGGCGCGGGACTGCCGGAGACCAACGCTGCGCAGTGCATGCTTCCGGAGTGCGCCCGGCCGATCGAGAACAAGGTTGGGAGCGCGCCGGGTCTGATGATCGAACGTGAGGAGCGGCTTCTCTTCGCGCTGCCCGGCGTGCCCGCCGAGATGCGAGGGATCTTCGAGAACTACATCGCCCCGTTCCTCGAGGGGCGCGGTCTGGTCCGCCTCAGGGAGGAGCGGCTCGTGAGGACACTCCATCTGGCGGAGTCGGAGATCGCGGACCGCGTCCACGCGATCGCGCGACGTCTGGCGCGTGTGGAGGTGGCGTACCTCCCGCACGCGGACGGGGTCGATCTGCGCATTGTCGGGCGTGGCGAGTCGCGGGCTCAGGCGGCGCGAGCGGCCGACCGGGCGCAGGAACGGATCGCCGACCTGCTCGGCGACGTCGTCTACGCGCGCGGGCACGAGAGCATCGAGCGGGTGGTCGGGTATCTTCTGAGCATGCACGGGAAGACGCTGGCCGTGGCGGAGTCGTGCACGGGGGGGCGCGTGGCGTGGCAGCTCACGCGCACGCCCGGGAGTTCGGAGTACTTCGCCGGCGGGGTCGTGGCGTACAGCAACGATCTCAAGAAGCGGCTGCTCAAGGTCAAAGCCGGGACCCTCAGGGAACACGGCGCGGTCTCTCCAGAGGTCGCCGTGGCGATGGCGGAGGGAGTGCGCGACCGCGCGAAGACGGACTACGGGCTCTCCATCACCGGTATCGCGGGCCCCGGAGGAGAGACACCCGACAAGCCCGTCGGTCTGGTCTATATCGCGCTCGCGCGGAAAGGGAAGCCGGTCGTCTGGCGACTCCTCCTCGGGCGCGGCAGGGACCGTGTCCGCCGGCGGGCGGCCGTGGCCGCGCTCGATCTCGTGCGGCGCGACGTCCTCAGCCTCCCTGTGGACGAGCCGCCCGCGGCGTCGGCGGTCCCGCTCGACGCCGGGAGCGCGGCGGGATGAGCGGCGGCGGCCGTCGGAGCCGGCGGATGGACGGTGAGACTGTCAGGGCGTTCGTGGCTTTGGAGTTGTCCGGAAGCCTCAAAGACGGCATACTCACACTGATAGACGAACTCAGGGAGGCGGGGATCCGCGCGGGCTGGTCTCGTCGCGGGACGCTCCACCTGACGCTGAAGTTCCTTGGCGATGTGGAGGAGGCTCTCCTTCCGGATCTGGTGACGGCGCTCGAGGCTGCCGCCGCCGAGGTGCCCCCTTTCACGTTCGACACGACCTCGATGGGAGCCTTCCCATCACCGGCGCGTCCGCGCGTCGTCTGGCTGGGCGTGGAGCCCGTGGACGGACTCTACGACCTCCAGGAGGCAGTCGAACGGGAGCTGACACCCCTCGGCTTTCCCCGGGAGAAGCGACGTTTTCACCCCCACATCACGCTCGGGAGGATCCGGGCCGATGGGACGGCGTCCCGCGGCACGGACATCACCGGGCTCTTAACGAGGCTTCCGGTCCCACGGGAGCGCACGGCGGTCGACGGGCTCTGTCTGGTGAAGAGCACGCTCACTCCGCGCGGGGCGCGCCACGAGACGCTCGAGACGATCCGGCTCGGTGGGCCGCGAGGCGAACAACGACTCTGACCCCCAAGCCCTTTCGGGGCATGGAGGAAAGCATGGCTCAGGAGAAGGAGAAGAAGAAGGCGCTGGATCTCGCGCTCTCGCAGATCGAGAAGCAGTTCGGAAAGGGCTCGATCATGCGGTTGGGGGCCGACGAGGCGAGTGAGGGGGTCGAGGCGATCCCGACCGGCTCGATGGTGCTCGACCTGGCGCTCGGCATCGGCGGCGTGCCTCGCGGGCGGGTCGTCGAGGTCTACGGTCCGGAGTCCTCCGGCAAGACGACGCTCTCGCTGTCGATCGTCGCGAACGCGCAGAAGCTTGGCGGGGTCGCGGCGTTCATCGATGCGGAGCACGCGATGGACCCCGGCTACGCGCGCGCGCTCGGCGTCGACACGGACAATCTGCTCATCTCGCAGCCCGACACGGGCGAACAGGCACTCGACATCACCGAGATGCTCGTGCGAAGCGGCGCCGTGGACATCATCGTGGTCGACTCGGTCGCGGCGCTCGTCCCGCGGGCCGAGATCGAGGGCGAGATGGGCGACTCACACGTCGGGCTGCAGGCGCGACTCATGTCGCAGGCGCTCAGGAAGCTCGCGGGTTCGATCAGCAAGTCGAAGACGTGCGTCGTCTTCATCAACCAGATCCGTATGAAGATTGGAGTCATGTTCGGCAACCCGGAGACGACCTCGGGTGGTCGCGCTCTCAAGTTCTACTCGAGCGTGCGGCTCGACATCCGACGGATCGGCGCGATCAAGGCCGGCGACGTGGCCATCGGCAACCGGACGAAGGTCAAGGTCGTGAAGAACAAGGTCGCTCCGCCGTTCCGCGTCGCGGAGTTCGACATCATCTACGGGAAGGGCATCTCGTTCGAGGGGGACCTTCTCGATCTCGGCATCGAGCACAACGTGCTCACGCGGAAGGGGACCTGGCTGGCGTACGGGGAGACCCAGCTCGGCCAGGGGCGGGAGAAGGCCCGCGTCTTCCTTGAGGAGAACCCGGAGGTCCGCGCGGAGCTCGAGCAGGCCATCCGGGTCGCGATGGGGGTCGTCCCCGAGGAGGAAGGCGCGGAAGAGGCCGAACCGGTGGCGGCCGAGGCGGCGTAGCCGGTGAGGGCCGGTCGAAGGAATCGGAACGCGCGTCCCGCGCCCGGAAGGACCGGGGCGCGCGATGACCAGATGGATGAGGCGGCCGTCGACCCGCGCGAGGAGCTCGAACGCGCGCGCGAGGCGGCGCTCATGCTGCTGACGGTCCGCGCGCGAAGCGTCAGCGAGATGGACGAGCGGCTGGCGCGCAAGCGGGTGCCGCAGGAGGTCCGGACCCGCGTCATCCAGGACCTGACCGCTGCCGGCCTGCTTGACGACCACGCGTTCGCGCGGCTCTGGGCCGACGAACGCGTGAGACTGAGACCGGTCGGCAGGCGACGGCTTGTCGCGGAGCTTCGCGCGAAGCGGATCGACCCCGCGGTCATCGACCAGGTGGCCGCGGAGGTCTACGACGAGCATGCGGAGGTCGACCTCGCGAGGCGCGTGCTGGCGAAGCGTCTCCGGGGCGGTGGCGTGGAGACGCTCGAGCGGGAGCGGACGCGATTGCGCGGGTTTCTGCTCCGCCGCGGCTTCTCGCACGAGACGGTGACGGCGGTGCTCAACGACCCGGAAGGGGAGGACGGATAGCCGATGAGGGCGAGCGAGATCCGGAAGCGGTACATCGACTACTTCGCGGAGCGCGGACACGAGATCGTGCCGAGCGCACCGCTCATCCCGCGCGACGACCCGACGCTGCTGTTCAACTCCGCCGGCATGGTCCCGTTCAAGCGCTACTACCTGATGGACGAGCCGCCCTACCGGCGTGCCGTGACGTCCCAGCGCTGTCTGCGGCTGTCGGACCTCGATGAGGTCGGGCAGAGTCCGTACCACGCGACCTTCTTCGAGATGCTCGGCAACTTCTCGTTCGGTGACTACTTCAAGGAGGAGGTCATCGAATGGGCCTGGGAGTTCCTGACGGACGTGCTCGGGTTCGACGCCGACCGCCTGTGTGTCACGGTGCATCACGAGGACGAGGCGGCAGCGGAGATCTGGCGCGCCAAGGTTGGCTTCCCGGCGGAACGGATCGTCAAGCTTGGTGACAAGGACAACTTCTGGGGGCCGGCCGGGGACTCGGGTCCCTGCGGGCCGTGCTCCGAGATCCACGTGGACATGGGTGAGGACGCAGGGTGCGGGCGGCCCGACTGCAGACCCGGGTGCGACTGCCGACGCTACTTCGAGGTCTGGAACCTCGTGTTCCCCCAGTTCGTGCAGTCGGCCGACGGGACGCGCAAGCCGCTGGCCCGTCCCGGTATCGACACGGGCATGGGACTCGAGCGGGTCGCCGCGGTCCTGCAGGGTGCCTCCAGCGTTTACGAGATCGACATCATGCGCCCGATCGTCGACGCGGTGCGGCGCGAGGTCCGTGAGGCCGACGGAACGCTGCCGCCCGCCTCCGAGGGGATACCGGGCATCGAGACGGCGGTGGCCGTCATCGCGGACCACGCCCGCGCGATGACCTTCACGATCGCCGAGAACATCCTTCCGTCGAACGAGGCCCAGGGCTACGTGGTCCGTCGTGTCATCCGCCGCGCGGTGAGGCGCGGGTTGGCGCTCGGGATCAGCGAGCCATTCCTCTACCGGATCGCCGGCGTCGTGGTCGAGGCGATGAAGGATGGCCATCCGCACCTCGAGCCGTTGCGCGAGCACATGGCGTTGGTCGTGCGCTCCGAGGAGGAGCGCTTCCACGCGACGCTCACGCAGGGGAGCTCGCTGTTCGAGGAGATCGTGGAGCGCGTGACCTCCTCCGGCGGGAAGGTCATCGCCGGAGCGGACGCCTTCACGCTCTACGATACGTACGGGTTTCCGCCGGACCTGACGTCCGAGATGGCCGCCGAGCGCGGCCTCTCGGTCGACATGCCCGGCTTCGACGCGGCCATGGAGGAGCAGAAGGAACGGGGCCGGCGCGGCTCGACCTTCTCGACCGCTGTCGGCGCCCGCGAGTGGACCTCCACGTCGGACGCCGGCTCGACGACCGAGTTCGTCGGATACGACCTCCGGGCCGCTCGGGCCGTCGAGGCCGAGGAATCCGACAGCGGGGTGCTCTCCGATGGGATCGAGGCGACCGCGATGCGGGTGCGCGCGGGGCTCGACGAAGGCCTGCTCGAGGTCGCGCTCGACCGGACGCCGTTCTATGCGGAGTCCGGAGGGCAGGTCGCGGACTCGGGCTGGCTCCAGTCGGAGGGGTTCGAGGCGGAGGTCGTCAACGTCTACCGCGAGGACGGTCTCGTCGTACACGTCGTCCGTCCGCGGATGGGCGGGCTCGAGCCGGGAGCGCGTGTGACTGCTTCGGTCGACCTTGCCGTGAGGCGGCGCACCGAGAAGAACCATACGGCGACCCACCTCATGCAGGCGGCGCTTCGCCGCGTATTGGGTGACCACGTCCACCAGTCCGGCTCCTGGGTCGGACCGGAGCGGCTGCGCTTCGACTTCACCCACTTCGCGGCGCTCTCGGACCGGGAGCTGATCGAGGTCGAGGACGCCGTGAATGCGTGGATCAGGGCCGACGTTCCGGTCACCGAGGATCTCACGACGCTGGAATGCGCGATCGAGCGTGGCGCGACGGCTCTCTTCGACGAGAAATACGGCGATACGGTGCGGACCGTGTCGGTCGAGGGCGTCAGCCTCGAGCTCTGTGGCGGGACCCACGTCGCGAGGACCGGCGAGATCGGCGCGTTCCGGATCGTCTCCGAGTCGAGCGTCGCGGCGGGAACCCGACGGATCGAGGCGCTCACAGGCGCTGACGCTGTGCTCCACGCGCGATCGGCGGAAGCGTCGCTCCACGAGGCCTCGGCGGCTCTCAAGGTGCGACCCGACGAACTCGCGGAGCGTGTCCGGGACCTCTCGAGAGAGCTGTCGCACCTGACCAAGGAGCTCGCGACCGAGCGGCGTCGGTCGGCGGGCGCGTCCGCCGGGAATCTCGCGGACGGGGCGGTGACCCTTGAGGGATCCGGGGTCCGCGTGCTCGCTGTCCGGACCGAGGCGGAGGCGGTCCCCGACCTGCGCGCGCAGGCGGACGGTCTCCGGGAGAAGTTCGGCGAGAAGGCGATCGGCGTGCTCGCCGCGGTCATCGATGGGAAGCCGTCGATGATCGCCTTCGCGACCGACGATCTCGCGAAGGGCGGCCGGGTGACGGCGGGTGACGTCATCCGCTCGGTCGCCGGGGTCATGGGCGCCCGCGGCGGTGGGAAGCCACACATGGCGCAGGCCGGCGGAGGCGATGCATCGAAACTCGAAGAGGCCCTCGCCGCCGTCGAGGGCGTCGTCCGTGGACTGCTGGGCGACGAGGACAGCGCGCCCGTCGGGCGCGCAACCGAACCGAAAGGCCGGTGATCGTATCAAGGCACTCGTGCTCTCAGGCGGCAAGGGGACCCGACTGCGTCCCATCACACACACCAGCGCGAAGCAGCTCGTCCCCATCGCGAACAAGCCGATCCTCTTCTACGGACTCGAGGCCATCCGGGCGGCCGGGATCGTGGACGTCGGCATCATCGTCGGGGAGACCGCGCCCGAGATCGAGGAGGCCGTTGGGGACGGCTCCGCATTCGGTCTCAAGGTGACGTATATCCCGCAGGACGCTCCGCGCGGACTGGCGCACGCCGTGATGATCGCCGAGGATTACATGGGCAAGGAGCCCTTCGTGATGTACCTCGGCGACAACCTCATCATGGGGGGCATCACCGACTTCGTCGACGAGTTTCAGCGGAACCGCCCGAACGCACAGATCCTGCTCGCGCGGGTGGACAACCCAAGCGATTTCGGTGTCGCCGAACTTGCCGAGGGAACCGTCGTCGGGCTTGAGGAGAAACCGAAGGAGCCGAAGTCGGATCTGGCGCTCGTGGGTGTCTACATGTTCGATCCGGGCGTCTTCGCCGCGACGCGGGCCATCAAGCCCTCGTGGCGGGGGGAGTTGGAGATCACCGACGCGATCCAGCATCTGATCGACGACGGACAGACGGTCCGCGCGCACGAGGTGACGGGGTGGTGGAAGGACACAGGCAAGCTCGAGGACATCCTCGAGGCGAACCGCATGATCCTCGAGACCGTGGAGGGCCGGATCGACGGCGACGTCGACGGGTCTTCGAGGATCGACGGGAGCGTGGTCATCGAGGAGGGCGCCGAGGTCCGTGGGAGCGTCCTTCGCGGACCGCTTGTCATCGGACGGAACACCGTCATCCAGAAGTCCTACGTCGGACCGTTCACGTCGATCTACCACGATGTGGTCATTCAGAACTCGGAACTCGAGCACAGCATCATCCTCGAGAGCTCACGCATCATGAACCTGGGACACCGGATGGAGCGGAGCCTGGTCGGGAAGGACGTCGAGATCGTCCAGAGCGGGATGATGCCGAAGGCCTACCGGTTCATGGTGGGCGACGCGAGCCGCATCGAGGTCCCATAGCCGCGCGAGAACCGGCGCGGTCGGCCCGTCGGAGGAGACATGGAACGTACGCTCGTCACCGGAGCCCGGGGCATGCTGGGACGCGTGCTCGTCGAGGAACTGTCGGATCACTGTGCGGTCACGTGCGTAGACGTCGGCGACTTCGACATCACGGACGAGACGCTCTGCATGGAGGCACTCAGCGCCGCGGCCCCCGATATCGTGATCAACTGCGCGGGGTACACGGACGTCGACGGCGCCGAGTCGCACCCGCAGCAGGCGCACGCCGTGAACGGGACAGGCGCCGGGAACATCGCCCGCGCGGCGGCAGCCGTCGGCGCCCGCCTTCTTCACGTGAGCACGGAGTACGTGTTCGACGGATCCAAGGACGCCCCGTATGAGGTGGACGACCCGACGGGTCCTCTCAACGTCTACGGAGCTTCGAAGCTCGCCGGGGAGCAGGCCGTGATGACCTCCGGCGCCGAGTGGACGATCGTGCGGACCGCGTGGCTCTACGGACATGGCGGCAGGAACTTCGTCGAGACCATCCTCAGGGTGGCGCAGGAGCGCGGCTGGCTCGAGGTCGTTGACGACCAGCGCGGCGCACCGACCTGCGCGAAGGACCTCGCGGTCGTGCTCCGCGAGCTTGCTGAGAAGCGATCGAGCGGCATCGTCCACGCCACGAACTCGGGCCAGACGACCTGGTTCGGGTTCGCGCAGGCCATCGTCGCCGCGGCGGGGCTGACGGACGTGCGCGTGTCACCGGTCGCAACCGAGGGCTTCCCGAGGCCGGCGGTTCGGCCGCGCAACTCCGTGCTGTCGCTGGCCCGGCTGCGTGAGATACTGGGCTGGGAGCCGAGGCCATGGCTGCCGGCGGTCGAGGAGTACATTGCAGAGAGGTAGGCACGGATGTCGACTGAGGCGAAGCGGTACGAACAGGAGGCGGCGCGTATCCTCGAGGCGAGCTGTGAAGCCGTCCAGAGCGCGCGACGCGAGCTCCCGGGTGTCGCCGGTGAGGTCGCGGAGCTCATCGTGGCGTCGTTCAGGGCGGGGGGCAAGGTGCTCTTCTGCGGGAACGGCGGGAGCGCCGCGGACGCGCAGCACCTGGCAGCAGAGCTTGCTGGACGTCTCCGTCTGGACCGACCGGGGCTTCCGGCGATGGCTCTGACCGTCAATGCGTCGGTTCTGACCGCCGTGGCGAACGACTTCGGGTACGACGAGGTCTTCGCTCGACAGGTCGAAGCACTTGGCGCTGCGGGCGACGTGCTCATCGGCATCTCGACAAGCGGATCGTCGCGAAACGTGGTCAGGGCGCTCGAGCAGGCTCGAGAGGGCGGACTGACGACGGTCGCGATGGTCGGTGACGCGGGCGGCGAGATGGTGAAGGTGAGCGACGTCGCGATCCGCGTGCCGGTCACGGCGACCCAGCATGTCCAGGAGGCGCAGATCGCGGTCGGCCATGCGATCTGCGAGATCGTCGAGGCTGAGATGTTCCCGCGGGAGGGTTGAGTGGAACCTGTCATCATCGGGATCGCAGGCGGCACGGGGTCGGGGAAGACGACGGTCGCCAAGGAGGTGCTCAAGCACTTCCCGGGCGCCAGCGTCGTGACGATCCATCACGACTCGTACTACCGTGACAGGAGCCATCTGACCTTCGAGGACCGGGTGAAGATCAACTACGATCATCCGGACGCGTTCGAGAACGAACTGATGCTGGAGCACCTCACGACACTGAAATCCGGCAAGCCGATCGAGAAGCCGCTCTACGACTATGAGACGCATGCCCGCATGCATGAGACCTTCACCGTCCGCCCGGCCCGGATCATCCTTCTGGAGGGCATCCTGGTGCTCGCGGTCGAGGAGATCCGTTCGCTGCTCGACATCAAGCTGTATGTCGATACCGACGCGGATGAACGGTTCATCCGAAGGCTCAGGCGGGACATGGTTCGACGCGGAAGGACCGCTGAACAGGTCATGGAGCAGTATCTCGAGACGGTCCGACCGATGCATCTGCAGTTCGTCGAGCCGAGCAAGCGATATGCGGACGTCATCATCCCGGAAGGCGGGAAGAACGTCGTCGCGGTCGATCTCATAGTAACCAAGCTCAAGGACATCCTGACCTAGCGACACGTGTTCGGTCGGGGCGTGAACGGGGGACGCATGGGTGCGCTCAGGGGACTCGTCACGACACTTCGTCCGCACCAGTGGACGAAGAACACGGTCCTCTTCGCCGGGCTGATCTTCGCCGGTGGACTGGGGGACCCGGCGCTGGTCCGGCTGGCGTTGTCGGGCGCCGTGATCTTCTGTCTGCTCTCAGGGGCCGTCTACCTGCTGAACGATATCGTCGATCTGGAGAGCGACCGTCGGCATCCTGAGAAGCGCCGTAGACCACTGGCGGCGGGGACGCTTCCGGTCGGTCTCGCACTCGGTGCCGCGGTGTTCTTCGCGGGAAGCGCGCTGGCGTGGTCCTCCTCGATCCATCCGGTGTTCGCACTCACGAGCGCAGGCTTCCTCGCGCTCAACGTGCTCTACAGCCTCGCGCTCCGAAGGATGGTCATCCTCGATGTCGTCGCGATCGCGGTCGGGTTCGTGCTCCGAGCCGTGGCGAGCGTCGAGGTCCTTCGGGTCGCAGCGCCCGCCACCGAGCTTTCCCCCTGGCTGCTCGTCTGCACCTTCTTCCTCGCGCTCTTCCTGGGGCTGGGGAAGCGTCGAGCCGAGGTGTTGGCTCTTGGGAGAGACGCGAGGGCGCACCGCTCGACCCTCGAGCACTACCCGCAGGGCCTCGTGGACTCACTCATCGGGGTCGTGACGGCGTCCACGATCGTCTCATATGCGATCTACACCATCTGGCCGGGCACCGTGGACAAGGTCGGGAGCTCCCGGCTTGTCTACACCGTCCCGTTCGTCGTCTACGGTCTCTTCCGATATCTCTATCTGATGCACGCTGGCGGCAGCGGGGGGAAACCCTCCCGGGTGCTTGTGACCGACGCGCCGCTGGTCGTCAACATCCTGCTCTGGGTGGCCGTCGTGGTGTGGGTGTTGTACTCGGCCTGAGCGGGTCCTCCTTTCCCCGAACCGGAGCCCTCCATGGGTGTGCAGGTCGAGGCGTTCGCCAAGGTCAACCTTGCGCTCCGCGTTCTCTCCAGACGGCCCGACGGGTTCCACGAGATCGACACGCTCTTCCAGAGCGTCAGCCTCTCGGACACGGTCTCCCTGGAACGACGCGACGACGGACCCTTGGTCACCTCCAGCGGCCTTCCGATTCCTCTCGACGCGAGGAATCTCGCGTGGCGCGCGGCGGAGATCCTTCGGGAGGCCACCGGTTGTCCGCCGGTCGGCATTCATATCGACAAGAGGATTCCCGTCGCGGCGGGTTTGGGGGGCGGGAGCGCGGACGCGGCAGCCGTCCTTCAGGGGATGCGGGCCCTCTTCTCGCTCGCGTTGGAGGATGACAGGCTGGAGGACCTCGCGGCAGACATCGGGTCCGATGTTCCGTTCATGCTCCGTGGTGGCTCGGCCAGGGGGAAGGGGCGGGGGGAGCGGCTCGAGTGGTGGCCACCGCTTGGTGGCTTCGCGCTGGTTCTTGTGACCCCGGCCGTGGCTGTATCCGCGCAGGAGGCCTACAACTGGGTCAGAATCGGGTTGACAGACGAGGCCCACTTCACTAAACTCAATTGTTCAGCTATCCGGGAAGGGGGCGTGGGGGCGCTTGCAGGCGCGCTTCGCAACGACCTCGAACCCGGCGTTGTCTCGTGCTGTCCGGACGTGGCACGCGTCCGCGGGGCGTTCGCGCGCGCGGGAGCGACGGCCATTCTGATGTCCGGCAGCGGGCCGAGCGTCTTCGGTCTGGTCGGGTCGAGGGAGGAAGCTGAGCACCTGGCCGACCGCGTTCGTCACGAGCGCGAGCCAGGCTGGGCCATACATGTCGTAGAGCCGATCGACTCCGGGTGTCGGGTCGAGGGCGCAAAGGAGCGTCGCTCCGAGTGAGCGGCGGCGCGTGGAGTGTGTGCCCCGGATGCGATCTTGTCCCTTTTTCCAGGCAAAGGGCGGTGAGACGCATGCAGATCACTGAGGTCCGTCTGACACTGCGTACGGAGGACCGGCTGAAGGCGTTCGTCAGCATTACGTTCGACGACGCGTTCGTTGTGCGCGGTCTGAAGGTCATCGAGGGGAACTCGGATCTCTTCGTCGCGATGCCGAGTCGTCGGCGCAAGGACGGGGAGTTCAGGGACATCGCGCACCCGATCAACAACGAGACGCGCGACATGATCGAGAAGGCCGTGCTCGACGAGTACGCGCGCCAGCTCGAGCTTGTGGAGAAGGGTGGCGGTATGGAGCTCCAATCGAGCATTCCGGAACGAGAGCTGGTGCTCGCTGAGGACCTCGAGGACTGATGGGCGTCACCACAGGTGACGCGCGACAGCGAGCCCCGGTGGACGCGAGAGATGGATCGAAGCGCTGGGGCGTCGTCAAGTGGCAAGACACGGGACTTTGGATCCCGCATCGGAGGTTCGAATCCTCCCGCCCCAGCCAGAACCCGGTTTGGGGCGGTGCGACTTTCGACGGGGCCGAGGCTGTGACCCCCGGGACGACTGAACGGGAGATGGCTGATGGCGGATGAGCTAAGGCTTTTCACCGGGAACGCGAACAGGGCTCTTGCTGCCGAGATCGCCGAGTATCTCGACATCAGCGTCGGCGATGCGGTCGTCAACCGTTTCAAGGATGGGGAGATTCAGGTCAGCATCTCTGAGAACGTCCGTGGCGTGGACGCCTTCGTGGTGCAACCGACCGGACCTCCCGCCGAGAACCTTCTCGAGCTCCTGATCATGTGCGATGCGCTCAAGCGCGCGTCCGCGCGGCGGATCACGGCGGTGATCCCGTACTTCGGGTACGCACGACAGGATCGGAAGGATCGCCCGCGCGTCGCCATCACAGCGAAGCTCGTGGCGAATCTCCTGACGGAAGCGGGTGCGGACAGGGTTCTGACAATGGACCTGCACGCACCGCAGATCCAGGGGTTCTTCGACATCCCGCTCGACCACATCTACGCCGCGCCTGTCCTTCTGCGGTACTTCGACCAGTCGGTCAAGGGCGACGTCGTGGTGATGGTGCCGGACACCGGGAGCATCAAGATGGGGCGGGCCTTCGCGAAGCGGATGGGAGCGTCGCTCGGGTTCGTCGACAAGCGGCGCCCCCGGCCCGATGCCGCCAAGGTGATGAACGTCGTGGGGGACGTGAAGGGCAAGTACGTCATCATGATCGACGACATCATCAGTACCGGCAGCACGCTGATCGAAGCGGCTCGGGCGATCATGAACCTCGGCGCGGTTGGCATCATGGCCGGCGCGACGCACGCGGTCTTCGCGGACGACGCCGTTGAACGTCTGACGAACTCGCTCATCGAGCAGGTCGTCGTGACCAACACGCTCGATCTGGGCGCGATAGGAAACGAGAAGGTGAAGGTCCTTTCGGTCGCCGAGCTGCTCGGCGAGGGGATCGACCGGATCCATGGAGAGAAGTCCGTAAGCTCGCTCTTCGTGTAGCGGGCGCCCGTCGGTCGGAACGACGGGGCAGGGCGCCGGGACCTGGCGCTCAGAGCAATCGCAGAACGCAATCTGGAGAGAAACACATGGCTACAGTGAAGCTCGCGGCGCAGGCGAGGACCGCGACCGGCAAGCAGGGCGCCAAGCACACACGCGAGAAGGGACTGGTCCCGGCGGTGCTTTACGGCGAGGCGGGGGAGACGATCTCGCTCGCCATCGGGTCGGCCGAGCTCCGCGCGGCCCTGGCTACCCCGTCCGGGAGGAACGTCATCGTGCAGCTGAGGCTCGAGGGCAGCGACATGAGCCGCGCGGTCATCCGCGACATGGCGCGCGATCCAATCACCCGCGAGATCCTCCACGTCGATTTCCAGCGGATCTCCGAGAACAAGCCGATCCACATCCGCGTGCCGGTCGTCCTCACCGGCGAGTCGCCGGCCGTGAAGGAGGGTCGCGGCATTCTCGATCACACCATGCGTGAGGTCGAGATCAGGTGCCTCCCGAAGGACATCCCGATGAGCATCGAGGTCGACGTCAGCGAACTCGATGTTGGGAACGCGATCCACATCAACGAGCTCGTGCACGAGAACGTCGAGTTCCTCGATGTCCCGGAGCGCCCCGTCGTCGACATCCTCCAGCCGACCATCTTCAAGGTCGCCGAGGAAGGCGAGGAAGGTGCCGAGGGTGAGGAAGGCGCCGAGGGCGAGGCCGCCGAGGGTGAGGCCGCCGAAGGCGAAGCCGCCGAGGCGGGGGAGACCAAAGAGGCGTCGTGAGACTCGTCGTAGGCCTCGGAAATCCGGGGGCGGAGTATTCGGACACTCGACACAATGTGGGATTCCGCGTGGTCGCCGCACTGGCGGAGGGGCTCCGAACGGAGCTCCGCGCCGGTCGCGGCGACTTCGTGACTGGCACGGGTACGGTCTCGGGGGAGGAAGTCAGGCTCCTGCTCCCTCTGACCTTCATGAATGACAGCGGCCGTGCGGTCAAGCAGGCACTCGAGTTGTTTGACGTGAGCGTGGCGGACGTCCTCGTCATCTGCGACGACGTCCATCTGCCGCCGGGACACCTGAGGCTGCGGCGCTCCGGAGGACCGGGCGGTCACAACGGGCTCGCGTCGACCATCGAACACCTGGGGGACGAGGGCTTCGCCCGGCTTCGCGCCGGCATCGGCGCTTCGCCCGAGGACCAGGACCAGGCAGAGTATGTGCTCGAACCGTTCGCGGAGGCCGAGCGTTCCGTGGTCGACGGAATGGTGAGTGACGCCGTATCCGCGGTGCTGATGGTGTTGCGGGACGGGCTGGATGCGGCGATGAACAGGATCAACAGGAAGGCTTCGGCCGACAGGGAGGATGCATGACAGCGGTAGCCGTTGCACTCGTATCGAGTGTGGTGGGGCTTCTCTTCGTGGCTCTGCTGGTTCGCGAGGTGCTCAGGAGCGACCAGGGGAGCGAGACGATGGCGCAGATCTCGCACGCGGTCCAGCAGGGCGCGCGCGCGTTCCTCAAGCGCGAGTACTCCTATGTCTCGATCCTCGTGATCGTCGTGGCGGCGCTCATTGCGCTGGCGCCGATCCTGTCCGGGAACCCGGACCTTCCGCTCGGATGGAAGACATCGTTGACGTTCATCATCGGCGCCATCGTGTCGGCGCTTGCCGGGTACATCGGCATGAGCATCGCCACGAGGGCGAACGCGAGGACGACGCAGGCTGCCGTCACGGGCGGGGTCAAGGGTGCGCTCGGGATCGCGGTCTCTGCCGGTTCTGTTATGGGAATGAGCGTCGCGAGCATGGCGCTCCTCGGACTGGCGGTCGTCTACGTGCTCTTCGATGGCGAACCCGTCATCGTCAATGGATACGCGATGGGCGCGAGCCTCGTGGCACTCTTCGCCAGGTCGGGCGGCGGGCTGTTCACGAAGGGCGCCGACATGGCGGCCGATCTCGTCGGGAAGGTCGAAGCGAACATCCCGGAGGACGATCCCCGGAACCCGGCGGTCATCGCGGACAACGTCGGCGACAACGTGGGAGACGTCGCCGGTCTGGGCGCCGACCTGCTGGAGTCGTACGTCGAATCGATCATCGCGAGCATGGCGCTTGCGGCGGCCCTGGTGGCCGGAGCCGCGGTGCAGGACCAGCTCAAGACGCTCCCGTTCTACATCGCAGGCGCCGGTATCATCGCTTCCATCATCGGGATCCTCTTCGTGAAGGCCGTCGGCCGGAGGAATCCGCAGGCGGCGCTCATGGGCGGGACATACGTGGCCGCGGGTCTGACGGCCCTCGCGAGCTTCTTCATCGTCAGGGAGTTGGGCACCGAGTTCACGATCGCCGGGAAGACCTATGGCGTGATGGGCCCGTTCTTCGCGACGCTCGCGGGTATCGCCAGCGGCGTGATCATCGGGTTCGTCAGCGAGTACTTCACGTCCGGGAAGTACAGGCCGGTCCGGAAGCTCGCGGAGTCATCTCAGATGGGCCCCGCGATCACGGTCACCAGCGGCACGGCGGTCGGCATGGAAAGCACCGCGGTGCCGGTGCTGGTACTCGGTGTGGCGATCATCGTCGCGCACCAGCTGGCCGGCATGTACGGGGTCGCGATGGCAGCGTTCGGCATGCTCGCCACGACCGGCATGGTGGTGGCAGTCGACTCGTACGGCCCGGTCGCCGACAACGCCGGCGGGATCGCCGAGATGGCGGGTCTGGATCCCAAGGTCAGGGAGATCACGGACAACCTCGACGCCGTGGGCAACACGACGGCGGCCATCGGCAAGGGTTTTGCCATCGGCTCGGCGGCCTTCGCCGCCATTGGCCTGCTCGCCGCGTACATGGCGTCGGCGGGCATCCAGGTTGCCGACATGTCCGACCCGAAGGTCATGGCCGGGCTGCTGGTGGGCGGCATGCTCCCGTTCCTCTTCTCGTCGATGCTCTTCACGGCCGTGTCAGACGTGGCCTTCAAGATGATCGACGAGGTGCGCCGTCAGTTCCGGGAGATCCCCGGGCTCCTCAAGGGTGAGGTGCTCCCCGACTCGGCGACGTGTGTGGACATCAGCACGCGCGGCGCCATTCGGGGGATGATCGTGCCGGGCGTCATGGCCATCGTTGTTCCGGTCGTCGTGGGTCTCTACGATGAGAAGGCGCTCGCGGGGCTTCTCATCGGCGCGGTGGTCACGGGTGTCGTGCTCGGCATCCAGACCGCGAACTCCGGCGGCGCGATGGACAACGCGAAGAAGTACATCGAGGAAGGCCACTTCGGCGGCAAGGGCAGCGACGCGCACAAAGCGGCCGTTGTCGGGGATACGGTCGGCGACCCGTTGAAGGACACCGTGGGGCCGTCGATCAACATCCTCATCAAGCTGATGTCGGTCATCTCGCTGGTACTGGCCCCGCTCTTCATGCGGGGGTAGAAGAAGGGCGAACGGATGTCGCTCGAACTCGGGGTCATCGGTCTCCCGAACGTCGGCAAGTCGACGCTCTTCAACGCGCTGGCCCACACGGAAGCGGCGTGCAGCAACTATCCGTTCTGCACGATCGACGCGAACGTCGGGGTCGTTCCGGTCTCCGATGAGAGGCTGGTGAAGCTCGGCGAGATACTTGAGCCCGAGAAGCTCACGCCGACGACGATCCGCTTCGTCGACATCGCGGGACTGGTCCGCGGCGCGAGCCAGGGCGAGGGGCTGGGCAACCGCTTCCTCGCGAACATCCGGGACGTCGACGCGGTCGCGCACGTGGTCCGCTGTTTCGATGACACGTCGGTGAGCCACGTCGAGGGTGACGTCGACCCGGAGCGCGATATCGGCATCGTCAGAGCGGAGCTGGTGCTGGCCGACATGGATACGGCCGCGCGCAATCTCGAGAAGCGGAAGAAGGACGCCGGCCGCGGCGACAAGGAAGCCGGGAAGCTCGTCCCGCTGCTCGAGCGGGTCCACGAAGCGCTCTCGCGTGGAGTGGACGTCCGGGACCAGGAATTCGCTGAGCACGAGCGCAGATCGCTCGCCGAGTTCCGGTTCCTGACATCGCTCGACGCACTCTACGTGGCCAACATCAGCGAGGGCGACGTGGGGGAGCGGGAGGGCGAGTGGATCACCCGGATCGCCGAGACGACCGGGGAACCCGAGTGGAAGATCGTCGCGCTCGCAGGCAGCCTCGAGAGGGACCTGGCGGCGCTGGATGATGGCGATAGAGGAGAGTTTCTGGAGGGTTGGGGACTCGCCGAGCCCGGGCTCGCGAAGCTCGTCCGGGCTGGATACCGGCTGCTCGACCTCGTGACGTTCTTCACGATCAAGGGCGTAGAGGTGCGCGCTTGGACCGTTCCGGCGGGGACGGGAGCCGCGGCGGCCGCGGGCCGGATCCACACGGACATGGAGAAGGGGTTCATCAAGGCTGAGGTTGTGGCGTACGAGCACCTCGTGGAGGCGGGCTCGATGCATGCGGCCCGCGACGCTGGGCACGTACGGACGGAAGGCCGGGACTCGATCATCCTCGATGGTGACGTGGTCCTCGTGCACTTCCACTAGATGGATGAGTGTTTGTGGAGGAAGGTCACCGGCAGGACGCCGGGACTCCTCACCCCGTCCGCGTGACGGGGTCGAAGTCCGACCGAGAGGAGGTTGAAGCATGGCACGGTCTTACGAGACTGCCTTCATCTTCAGCCCGACGCTCGACGATTCGGCCATCGAGCAGCTGATGGCAAAGATCGAAGAGCTCGTGACGAAGGAAGGCGGCACCGTGGACAAGTGGGATCGCTGGACGAAGCGACGCCTTGCGTTCCCGATCAAGAAGCAGACGGATGGCCACTACGCATTCCTGGCCTTCCAGGGCGAGCCCTCGTCGATCGAGACGCTGGGCGCGGCCTACCGGCTCGACGAGTCGATCCTGAGGCACATGACCATCAACCTGGAGGAGTAGGCGGCATCCCCGAGGGGATGTCGCGCTCTCGCGCAGTACGGAGGAACCAATGCCGAGACGAGAGAGGCACGGAAAGGTCTGCCGCTTCTGCCAGGACAAGGTCGAGCGGATAGACTACAAGGACGAGAAGCGGCTGGCGCGCTACATCACCGAGCATGGGAAGATCATCCCGCGTCGGGTGACGGGCACGTGCGGTCGCCACCAGCGGCAGCTGGCGGAAGCCATCAAGCGCGCGCGTCACATCGCGCTGCTTCCGTACATCGGTCGTCATCACAAGCACGGATAGAGTCACTGGGCGACTCAGTCTCGAGGAGGACTGAAGCATGAAGGTCATTCTGATGGAGGATGTCCAGAGACTCGGTTCCCAGGGTGACGTGGTCACCGTGAAGGACGGCTACGGGCGCAACTTCCTGATTCCCGCCGGCAAGGCCCTCCCGGCCACCGCGGGGAATCTCGAGAGGCTCAAGGCTACCGTTCGTCTCAAGGACATGCAGGTCAAGAAGGACACCCGGCAGGCGGAGATCATGGCGGAGAAGCTGTCCGGCGTCTCCTGCACTGTCCGGGTCCAGGCCGATGAGAGCGACAAGCTGTACGGCTCGGTCGGTCCACGTGAGATCGTCGCGGCGCTCGAGGAGCAGGGAGTCTCGCTCGACGTGTCGCACATCGTCATGGACGAGCACATCAAGATGCTCGGTGTCTTCCCGGTGCCCGTGAAGCTCTTCAAGGGTGTCGAGGCCGAGATCAAGGTGTGGGTCATCCGCGAGTAAGGTGGATCTGTCCGCCGGGGAGCAGAGCGCTCCCCGGCGGAGCAGCACAGGAGGGACGCTATGAAGAAGATCACGCTGCTCTGCGCGATCGCGCTCCTCGCGTCTGCCCTGCTGACGACCGGTTGCGGCGACAGCGGCGGCGGGCGGATCGTCGCGCGCGTGGGAGGCAAGAACATCACAGAGGGCGAGCTCCGCGAGAAGCTGGCGGAGCTGCCGCCCTTCACGAGGCAGCAGTTCTCGGGTCCCGAGGGCATGGCGGAGTTCCTCGACCGCGTGATCGAGGAGGAGGTCCTCTTCCAGGCCGCGCAGCGCGCCGGGTATGACAGCAAGCCCGAGGTGCGTGACATGGTCGAGGCGGTGACCCGCCGGGCCATGATCCAGACGTACTACCGGGACGAGATCGAAGCACGTACGACGGTGGCCGAAGAGGATATCGTCGCGTACTACGACGAACACCCGGAGCAGTTCCAGCAGCGCGCCCAGATCAAGTTCCGGCACATCATGCGCGGGACGAGACAGGGCGCGGAGGCGGCGAGACAGCGTCTGCTGTCCGGCGAGGACTTCGCCAGCGTGGCTCGCGATGTCTCGGAGGATTCCGCAACAAGTGAGGCCGGCGGCCTCGTGCGGAAGCTCAACCGGGGCGATGCCCTGATGACCTCCGGCATGTCGGCGGTCTTCATCGAGAGTCTGTTCGACGGTGAGGTCGGCGAGATATCGCAGCCGCTCCGCTCGGATCGCGGGTGGCACATCGTCCGGATCGAGGAGCTGACGCCGGAAGGTACCCGACCCATCGAGGACGTGCGCGACATCATCGAGCAGAGCCTCATGCCGGCAGCGACGCGTGAGTACTACACCGAGCAGCTCGAGCTGCTCAAGGACCAGCTCAACACCACCATCAACGAGGACGTCCTGCGACCGAAGGCGCGCTCGGAGGAGGAGCTCTTCACGCTCGCACAGGAGACCGAGGACCCGATCGAGCGGATGGCGTACTACTCGGAGCTCGTCTACAACTATCCAGAGGGCGAGCACGCGGACGAGGCGCAGTTCATGATCGGCTTCATCCAGGCCGAGGAGCTTGGGAACCACGACGCGGCGCGGAACGCGCTCAACAGGATGCTGGAGCGCTACCCCGAGTCGGAACTTGCGGACTCGGCGGAGTGGATGCTCGAGAACATGGGCAACGAGGCCCCGCCCTTCGAGGAGAGCGATATCCTCTCGGGCGATTAGGGACCTGATGGTCCCGGGACACCGGTCATGTACGCGGTCACGGCGGTGGCGGCCATCTTCGTGGTCACCTACTACTTCATCGTCAGCGAACGCATCAACAGAACGACCATAGCCCTGGCAGGAGCCCTCGCCGTACTGCTCCTGCCGGGGCTTCATATCACCCAGAAGGACGCCGTCGGGTTCATCGACTTCAACACCCTCGGCCTTCTTGTGGGCATGATGCTCATCGTCGCGGTTCTCAAGCGCACGGGGCTCTTCCGCTTCCTTGCGCTTCGGGTCGCGCACGGCGGCAGAGGCCGGATCTTCCTGATCTTCACTGGCTTCGGGATCATCACCGCGGTCGCGTCCGCCTTCATCGACAACGTGACGACCGTTCTCATGATCGTTCCCGTCATCTACCTCGTCTCCGACCTGCTGGGCAAGAGCGCCATCCCGTTCCTGGTGATGGAGATCATGATGGCCAACATCGGCGGGATGGCCACCATGATCGGGGACCCCCCGAACATCCTCATAGGCAGCCGCGCGGTGCTCCCGGCGACCGGGGGGCAGCTGACGTTTCTCGACTTCATGATCCACCTCGGCCCGCTGGCCGTCGTCTGTCTCGGCGCGACGCTTCTCTATCTGAGACTCTGGGGCGGGAAGGACTTCTTCGCGCGTCCGGACGACGCGAAGATGAAGACGATGGACGGCGTGGACGCGGCTCAGGCGATCAAGGATCGCCCGCTGATGGTGCGTTCGCTCGTGGTGCTTGGCATGGTGCTCGTCGGCTTCATGCTTCACCACCAGCTGGAACTGCAGCCGGCCACGATCGCGATGGCGGGCGCCGCCATCCTGCTCGTCGTGACGAGGATCGATCCGGAGACCGTGCTCGTTGATGTTGAGTGGCCCGTGCTGTTCTTCTTCATCGGTCTGTTCGTGCTTGTCGGCGCCATGGACCGGGTCGGCATTGTTGCTTTCCTCGCGGAGCGATTCCTCGCGATATCGCCGGATCCGCGCGTGCTGATGGTGATCCTGCTCTGGGCCACGGCGTTCATTGGAGCCTTCCTCTCGGCGGTACCGACCGTGACCGTTCTCATCCCGCTTGTCCAGATGGTCGTCGATCACTCCGGGGGCGCGGGCTCGCCGGAGCTCGCACTCGGGTTCTGGTGGGCGCTCGCGGCGGGAGCCTGCCTCGGTGGGAATGCCACCGTCGTCGGGGCGGCGGCGAATATCGCCGTGCTGGGAATGTCGCAGAAAGAACGCGAACCGCTTCGCTTCGCGGACTTCGCGCGCGTCGGCGTTCCGGTCACGGCCATGTGTCTGGCGCTCGGGACCGGGTATATCCTCCTGCGGTACGTGTAGAGAGGGAAGGAGCGCCTCCGGAGACTCCGCCACCTCGCGACGCAGGTCGACTCCGCGGAGAGACTCCGCTGGACGCAATGCGAGAGGGCAGCGGCTGCGCCGCTGCCCTCTCGTCTTCCGACATCCGACCGTCCGGTCGGTTGCTTCCGTTGTCTACCGGTACAGGGCCTTGATCGCGCCCCAGCTCGTGGCTTCGACCGGCGAACCGGTCCAGTCCTCGACCCACGTGTCGTCAAGCATGATGCCGGCGCCGCCTGTCAGGCCGGGACCGCACCCGTTGTCCGTCGTGAAGAAGCTGAGACGGAACTGGAATATCGTGCCCGGGAGGTAGGGCGTGAGGTCCGTGCCGGTGATGCCCGACGTTCCCCAGCCGTCACACTGCTCGAAGTCGCCCCACCACGCGCCGGTCGCGTACCACGTCGTTCCGCCGTCCGTGGTGATCTCCTCGGTCCAGTAGTCGTTGTCGACCGTCGGGACCTCGGCGTGAAGCAGGAACTTGAGCGTACAGACCGAACTGCCCGCGATGTTGACCTCGGGGGAGATCAGCGAGTTGGCAAGGTTCGGCGGGATCAGCGACGTGTCGGCGTCGTCACCACACCACCACGACGTCGGGTCGCTGTATGCCGGGCAGGCACGCGTGATCTGGTGCCAGTAGTCGCCGGCTGAAGCGGGGACCGCCGGGGTGCAGAGGGCGCCGCTCTCGGCGTCATCGTAGAAGTAGACCGTCCCACCATAGAAGTCGAAGATCTTGATGTTGTCGACGTGGAACGCGCCGCCGTCCGAATCGTAGAGACCGTCGGAATCCGAGTAGGCGCCATCCGCGATGAAGCGGAAGCGAGCCTTGATGGGGTTGTCGTACGTCGACATGATGAAGCCGTAGTCGCCGTAGTCCTGCCATCCACCGCTCGTGCCGTTGTAGCCGGAGTTCATGCTGACGTAGGTCCCGAGGCTCTCAGCCTGGACATAGGTGAAATCGAATCCGGCCTCGGAATCGAACCGGTACGCGAAGGTCAGAACCGGGTACGTGGCAGCCGTCACGTCCGTCGACGGAACGAGGAGAATCTGGTCCCATCCGTTGCCGTAGCCGTCGCCGCCGGCGAATGCCGGGTTCATCTCACCGCACCAGTACGAGTAGGTGCCCTGGTACGCGTAGTACGTATCGAGATGGAACTTCGTGGTGGCGCTGGCGGTGTTGTCGACGGAGGTCCAGCCGTTCGTACCGCCCTCCATGTCGTCGAAGAACAGGATGATCGGGCTGCGGGCTCCGTGCTGCGGGACGCGCGTCGTGTAGTCGGCCTCCGTGACCCTGGCGCCCGCGATAGCGGCAAGACCCAGGATGACCAGGACCATCATGATCACAGCAGTCGTATTCCTGTACATGGTTCACTCCCAGTTGAGTCGCGAGACATCGATGCCGGACGCTCCCGGGCCCTGTGGCCCACGTGATGTCCGGGATGTACCACCTGTTCCGGCCGAAGCCGGAGCCCGGCGGGAGCCGGGCGTCGCCCTTAGCTGTCTTCCCTGCACCTCCCTGTCGACGGTCCACATGCTGGTGCTCGCGTGATACCTGCTGCCAGCCCTTTCTGATGCAATCCACGTGCCAACGAAAGTGGGTGAAATCACCTCATCACGGGCCCCTCGATAGAGGTCGTCGGGAAGGGTATGGCGGTCGAGCTACGCGACCCGTTGGAGCAGCGCCGGGGCGGCCGCGCGTGACGGCCGACTGGCGCCGACAGCCCGGTGTGTGGGCGAAATCACTTGACCCGTGGGGAGATACGGCGATAAGCTGACGCGTCCGCGGGGCACTGCTGTGCTCTGCTCATCGTCGAACACACGAGAGCTGACCGGGAAACAGGATGTCGTCAGGAAACATGCGAGAGGACGCGTTGCGCTCGATCCCCTCGGTCGACCTCGCAATGCGCCACATCGAGGAGCGCGGGCTGGGTGCCGTCGCCCCTCGACCGGTCGTTGTCCGAGCGGTGCGCCGGGCCCTCAGAGGCATCCGCGAGACCATCCTCGCCAGCGGGGACGACGCGCCCACGCGAGACGCCATGCTCGGACGTCTGGAGTCGGAGGTTGCGGCCCTTCGTCTGGCACACCTCAACCCGGTCATCAACGCGACGGGCATCCTGATCCACACGAACCTTGGCCGCGCACCGCTGGCGCCGGAGGCCGTGGAGGCCGCCCGCCGGGTGGGGGAGACGAACTCGAACCTCGAGTTCGATCTTGCCACCGGGGCGCGCGGCCACCGCGACGCGCTCGTGAGGGACAGCGTGTGCGAGCTGACCGGCGCCGAGGACGCGCTCGTGGTCAACAACAACGCCGCCGCGGTGCTGCTCGCGCTCAACACGCTGGCCGCCGGTCGCGAGGTGATCGTCTCGCGCGGCGAACTGATCGAGATCGGAGGAGCCTTCCGGCTCCCTGAGGTGTTCGGCAGGGCTGGTGCAACGATGGTCGAGGTCGGCACGACCAATCGCACCAGGTCGGTCGACTTCGAGCGCGCCTACTGCTCACGGACGGGCGCGCTGATGAAGGCCCACTGGAGCAACTACTCGATCGAGGGGTTCGTGGAGCGCGTGAGTGCCGGCGAGCTCGTCGAGCTTGGCGATCGCTACGGGATTCCCGTGATCAACGACCTGGGGAGCGGCGCCCTGATCGACTCGATGCTGCTTGGCATCCCGCACGAGGAGACTGTTGCGGAGAGCGTTGAGGCGGGGGTCGCGGTCTCGACGTTCAGCGGTGACAAGCTGCTCGGGGGCCCGCAGTGCGGTGTCGTGGCAGGGCGGGCCGATGCGATCGGCAGGATGCGGGTCAACCCGCTGATGCGAGCGCTTCGGCCGGGCAAGCAGACGCTTGCCGCGCTTCAGGCCACGCTGACGCTCTTTCTCGAGGGTGACGCGATCGAGCGTGTCCCGGTGCTCCGCATGGCGGCCACGCCGGCGGCGCGCGTTCGTGAACGCGCCTTCGCGCTGATGACGCGCGCGGGTGAGAGACTGCCCTCACTGGCGCACGCCGACGTTGTGGAGAGTACGGCGCTCATGGGCGGCGGGACCGCTCCGGAGGCAGGGATGCCGAGCTATGCGATCCGGGTGGCCCCGAACAGCGGCTCGGCCGCCGAACTCGCCCGCCGTCTGCGGGTGGCAGAGCGGCCGGTGGTCGCACGGACGGCTGAGGACGCCGTCTTCCTCGATCTGCGCACCGTACGACCGGAGGACGAGGACGAGATGCTGGCCGCCCTGCTCGGGGCGCTTGAGAAGGGGATGGACGATGCAGCCGTCTGATGCGCCGCTCGGGGGAACAGCCCCCCCCGCGGATCGTGACGCCATCCAGGGGTTGGGAGAGATCGTGGCCCGCGGGTACGCCGCGGTGACGGTCCTGATCGACGAGGTTCCCGACGGGCTCGGTGGGCCGCTTGACGTGCGGCCCCCCGCAGATGAGGCGACTCGGGCGTGGGCCTGCAGGATCCTCGACGCGCTGGGCGAGATCCGCGGTCGCATCGTCGCGATCACATCCGAGCGGCCGGGGTTGGCGGCTCGGATCGCGCTCGGTCTAGCAGACGCCCTGGTAGCTGGCGGCGGGGATGCAGCGATCGTGGACGGTTCGATCGAGGAACCGATCTTCGCGAAAGGTCTGCCCGACGACGGCGAGGAAGGGTTGGTCGATGCCGTTCTCTTCGGCGTATCGAGTTCGACCGTGGCGAGGCGCACCCTGATGAACGGGGTTCGACTGGTGACGACCGGATCCTATCCGATCTCGGTGCCCGCCGTTCTCGGAGCCGACGCGTTCGAGCGGACACTGCAGAAGCTGGCTCGCGAGGACGCGACCGTGGTGCTCGTGATCCCGGCGCTCTACGCGTCGGTTGCGGCCTCGGCCGCGTCGCAGCTGATCATCGCGTCATCCGACCTGGGCGGACTGGAGCGCCTCTCGCGGGAGCTGCGCTCCGTTCCGGAGCTCAGCGACGTCCGCTTCGCTGCGCTGCTCTCGACCGCACCGCCGGAACCGGTTGTTGACGAGGCGGAGGCGATATCCTGCGGACAGGCTGGTGAGCAGCCTGTTGAGGCGGCGTCCGGCGACGCGACGGACGCGGTATCGCGGGGGCCGGCGCTGCCGGATGCGCCGACGGAGCCCGAGCCGGTCGCGGAGGAGTCGAGGCGTGACGAGGTGGTCAGCCGGGAACCCGTGCTCGTCACCGCCAACGCGGCGTTCGTCGAGTCGGCGGAGCCCGAGACCACTCCGCAAGAGAGCGAGCCGAGCGGGGGCGCGCGCGGAAGATGGGGAGCGCTCATCGCGGTCGCTGTCGTGCTGCTCGCCATCGGGGTCGCGTGGCGATCAGGTGTCTTCGACGGTCTCATCGGACACGGCGAGGACGTACCGGAGCGTGCTGTCGTGAGCGACCCCACAGCGACGGCATCCGACGCACCACCGGAGGATGCGGCCGTCACTCCGCAGCAGGACTCCGCGGAGACGCCCGACGACGACGCACGTAGGGGCGCCGAAGGGATTCCTGCCGGTGACGTGCCGGCGCGTCCAACATCCGCGGAGCGCGCAGAAGGAGAGGCCTCGACGGGGCGCGAGACCGGCGACGCAGCCGGCCGGCGTGACTGGCGGACGACGGCGATCATCCCGGCGGTGCCGGGCCGCTATGTGGTCTTCACGAGTTCGCACCGACGGCGCGATGCGGCCGAGCGCGACGCCGGAGTGCTCGAGCGGCGTGGCTTCGCCTCGAGAGTCGTCCAGGTGGAGGTTCCCGATCGCGGCACGTGGCACCGGGTGGCGGTTGATGCGGCGTTCTGGACGCTTGACGACACGAGAGAACTGCTTGACATCGTGAAGGAAGTCGGTTACGAAGGGGCCTGGATCGAACGCCTGCGCGAGCCCGAGTCCGGGCTGAACGATGCGACGGGCAGTCCGCCTCCGACCGGCGGCGTGGAGGACACGACAGCGGCCGGAGACGATACGGCGGGTGAGGACGGGACCGACGACAACCAGCCCGATCCCGGGTTCGTCGAGCCGGCGGAGCCCTGGATAGAAGAGAACAGCACACAGGAGTAGACGCGGGTGAGCGTCTGGCGCCTGCACATACGGATGCCCCGCAGTGTGAGAATCCAACCGCACAGAGCCAGGGGGAGCGGTGTACCTCGATAAACTCGAGATCTACGGCTTCAAATCGTTCGCGCACAAGCTGACGCTGGAGTTCGGTCCCGGCATCACAGGAGTTGTCGGACCGAACGGATGTGGAAAGACGAACGTCGCAGACGCCATCCGCTGGGTACTCGGAGAGCAGAGCGCTGCAGAGCTCCGGGGCTCGAGCATGGCAGACGTCGTCTTCAACGGGACCAAGAAGCGTCGCCGGCTGGGTCGCGCCGAGGTCAACCTGACCATCGACAACAGCGGCGGCTACCTTCCCACGGACTACTCGAAGGTCGTGATCGGCAGGAAGGTCTATCGCTCGGGTGAGAGCGAGTACATGATCAACAAGACCCCGTGCCGACTCCGCGACATCAAGGACCTCTTCCTCGATACCGGCATAGGGACCAGAACGTACTCGTTGATCGAGCGCAAGATGGTCGACTCTGTGCTGTCCGACTCGGCGGGACATCGCCGATTCATGTTCGAAGAGGCCGCCGGGATCATGAAGTACAAGGTCCGGAAGCGGTCCACGCTCAACAAGCTCGCCGCGACCGAGGCGGACATGCAGCGGGTCGCCGACATCATCAGCGAGGTCGAGAAGCAGGTCCGTTCGCTGAAGCGACAACTCGCGCAGGCGCGTCGACACCGTCGCTACACTGACGAGCTTTCGAGGCTCGAGGTGGGGCTTGCGAGACGGGACTTCGATGAGTGGCAGGGAGTGCGGCAGGCTGCGCTCGAGCGCGCTGCCGAACTCCGAGCGAAGATCGCGTCCTTTGGAGAGCTCCTCGAACGGGACGACAGTGCCACCCGGGAGGCGCGCGAGGCGTTGAGCGCGCACGAGGAAACGCTGGCCGGTCTCGACGGCAACGTAAGTTCCGTCGATGCCGAGGCGAGGAACCTGGCCGACGGTCTCCTCGTAGCGCGGGAGCGAAAGCGCGCGGCCGAGCGACGGGTCGAGGAGCTGTCCCCCGAGATCGCGAGTCTCCGAGCGGAGCTCGACCAGATCCGCTCGCAGATCGACGCACTTGCTGCCTCGCTGACAGAGGCCCGGGACGCAGCACGCGATCGTGAGGCCGGTCTCGCCGAGAAGCGCGCGGCCCTCAAGCGGATCGACCGGGAGTACTGGGAGGTCAAGAAGGCGCTGGCCGGACAGAAGCAGACGCAGCTCGAGGGGCTCGAGAGCTCGGCCGGTCTCAAAGGGGAACTCGAGAGCTATCGTGCCAGGCTTGACGACCTCATCGAGGAGCACGGGACGCTCGAACGGTCGCTCGCCGAGGCGAGAACCGACCTGACGTCACGCGAGTCCGCGGTCCTCGATGCGCTCGAGGAGGAGAAGCGCTTCATGAGCGCCGCGCGGGAGACGCGCGAGCGTGAGGTGGCGACCGAGAATGACCTGGACATCGCGCGCGAGGCGCTGCTCACATCACGCGAGGGGAAGACGCGGGCCGAGGGCGAGCTCGAGGCCGCCAGACACAAGCTCGTGCTTCTCAAGGAGATGCGTGACGGCTACGGCGGGTTCGCGGCTGGTGTCCGGGCGCTTCTGACCGACCGCTCGCAGCACTCACTCTCTGGACTCCGCGGCACGGTGGCCGACGTGATCCAGGTCGACCCGAGCGCCGCGGCGGCGGTCGAGTCAGCTCTGGCAGGTGCGGCCCAGTACGTCGTCGCGGACAGGCGAGTGGACGCCAGACGCGCGCTCGACCATCTCGGAGCCGGCACGCATGGTCGCGCGACCTTCGTCCCGCTGGACGAGGTGACGCGCGTGAGCGTCCGCGAGACGCCGGAGACCGTCCTCGCGTCGGCCGACGTGCTGGGGAGTGCTTCCTCTTTCGTTCAGTGTGACGACGCCGTCCGACCTGTTCTGGACCTCTTGCTCGAGGGGGCGGTCGTGGTCCGGAATCTCGAGACCGCGATCCGGATGGCCTCCGAGCACCGGGACCGCGGCTTGACGTTCGTGACGAGCGAGGGCGAGGCCGTGAGCGCCGAGGGGCTGATGACTGGCGGATCCGGAAGCGCAGAGGCCGGCCTGTTGCGAAGGAAGGAACGCGTGGTCGAGGCGGAGCGCGAGGTGACACGCCTCGAGCAGCTGCTCGTGGACACCCGCCGACTTGAGGTGGAGGCGCGCGAGGCGCTTGAGCGCTTGACCTCGAGGTCGCGGGAGTGCGGCGAGCAGACCGAACAGGCGGAGGCCGACCTCTGGGAGGCGAAGCGCCGTCTGACGGAACTTGAGCTGGCCAAGACCAGCGCGGCCTCGCGGGTCGAGGAGCTGAGTCTGAGGCGGGACGCGCTCGGTGAACGCATGAAGAAGGCCCGGCATGACATCGAGGTTCTGGGCGGGCAACTGGCCCGGCTCTCGAGAGGCGAGGATGAGATCGGCATGCAGCTGGACGATCTCCAGCGCCGGTACTCCGATCTCGAGGCGTCGCGCGAGGCTGCGACCGAGGACCAGAGGCTGGCGGAACTCGAGGCAGCCTCGACCGGTGCGACGCTCAAGCAGCTGGAGAGCGAGCAGAACCAGCTCCAGGCACGCGCTGCGGCGGCGCAGACCGCCATCGACCGGAAGACCGGGGAGCATGCCGATCACGGCGAGGCGATCCGCGAACTCGCGGCGAAGCTCGCTGAGGACGGACAGCGACTCGACCTGGTCACGGCTCGGCAGGAGGAACTCAAGACGCGCCGGGACGCGGTCCGCGACGAGACAAGGCGGCTTCGCGCACGGCTCGACGAGGTTGAGAGCACCAGCAGGACCGCGCGCGAGGAGCGTGACGGGATCCAGCGGGAGCTGCACGAGATCGAGCTCAGGGATACCGAGCTGCGCGGTCGCTCCGAGGCCCTGCGGGACCGCATCCTCGAGGACTACGACATCGATGTGGCGGTTGCGCCGCGACCGGCGGTTCCGACGAGCGGCGAGGCGGGGCAGACGTCCGGAGAGGAAGCGCCGTCGAGTGTGTCCGATGATGGTGAGGCCGCGGCCGATGGAGCAGCATCCATCGACGAGAAGGGCGCCGAGGGAGCTGCGGGCGTTGAGAGCGGTCACCACGTCGCGCTGATGCTTGATGAGAGCGACGAGCCGGTCGATTGGGAGCAGACGCGGCAGGAGGTCGAGCGTCTCAAGGCGCGGCTGCGTTCGATGGGCCCGGTCAACCTGCTTGCCCTCGATGAGTACGACGAGGAGAGCAAGCGACTCGAGTTCCTGCAGGCACAGTATGAGGATCTCGAGCGATCCAAAGCCTCGCTCATCGAGGCGATCGCGCAGATCAACGGCGCGGCGCGGAAGATGTTCGTCGAGACCTTCGAGCAGGTGCGCGAGAACTTCGTGAGCATGTTCAAGCGCCTCTTCGAGGGGGGGGAGGCCGATCTGAGGCTGCTGGACCCCGACGACCCGCTCGAGTCGCCGATCGAGATCGTCGCGAGTCCGCGCGAGAAGAAGCTCGGGCGCCTCAGTCTGCTTTCCGGTGGCGAGCGCGCACTGACGGCTATCGCCCTGCTGTTCGCGATCTACCTGGTCAAGCCGTCTCCATTCTGCATTCTTGACGAGGTCGACGCCCCACTCGACGACGCGAACGTCAAGCGGTTCATCAGAATGCTCAAGGAATTCTCGGAGCGCACGCAGTTCATCATCATCACGCACAACAAGGTTACGATGGCGGCTACGGACCGTCTCTACGGCGTCACGATGGAAGAGTCCGGTGTTTCCAAGGTCGTCTCCGTGATGCTGGACGCCATGGGGAACGAGGTGGACCGTGAAGAGATCGCTTACGAAGCTGTTTAGCGGTCTGACAAGAACACGTGAAGCTCTCGTCGACGGCATCAAGCGCGCGCTCCCTCGTGGGCGCGCGCTCGACGCTGCGGCGCTCGCCGACATCGAGGAAACGCTCATCGCTGCGGATGTGGGCGTCGAGACGTCGCTGTATCTCGTCGACCGGCTTCGCGAGGAGTCCGGACGAATGGAGTCGCCGGACGCCGACGCGGTGACGCGATTCCTGGCCGACGAGATCCGGACGTTGTTCGCCGGCCAGGGTTCGAGGAGCGAAGCCGACGGGAGTCCTGCGGTGTCTCCCGAGGCATCAGAGCACGAGCCGGCGGGGAGTTCCGAAGACAGCTCCACGGACCGGCCGCACGTGACGATGGTTGTCGGGGTCAACGGGACGGGCAAGACGACCACGATCGGGAAGCTGGCCGCGCTCCATCAGCGAGAAGGCGAGACCGTCCTGTTGGCGGCGGCCGATACCTTCCGGGCGGCGGCCGGAGAACAACTTCAGATCTGGGCCGACAGAACGGGTGCGGAGTTCGTCTACGGACAGCAGGGCGGGGACCCTGCTTCAGTGGCCTTCGACGCCGTCGACGCGGCGGCGGCGCGTGGAGTGGACCGTCTGCTCGTCGACACGGCGGGCCGGCTGCACACGCAGAAGAACCTGATCGCGGAGCTGGCCAAGATCCGGCGGGTGATCGAGAAGCGACTTCCGGGCGCGCCGGATGAGGTGCTCCTTGTCGTGGACGCCAACACCGGGCAGAATGCGCTCACGCAGGCCCGGCTCTTCGATGAGGCGGTCGGGCTCACGGGGATCGTCCTCACGAAGCTTGATGGGACGGCGCGCGGAGGCATCGTCGTCGCCATCGCGCGCGAACTGGCGATACCGGTTCTCTACGCGGGGGTCGGCGAGGGCATGGATGACATCACGCACTTCGACGCGGATGCCTTCGCCCGTGGACTGATCGCCGTCGACGGGGAGGAGGCCACCGGAGACCCTCACTGAATCGTGGCTCAGTGTCTCTTGACACCGGGACCAGGTCGTGGTAGATTCGTGCACAGACAGTCGTTCCTTCGGGGCGGGGTGCGATTCCCCACCGGCGGTGACAGCCCGCGAGCGGAGCAATCCGTTGAGCCTGTGAAACTCAGGCGCCGACAGTGAAAGTCTGGATGGAAGAAGGAACCGCGAGCGGGGCCACCGACGCCCCGTTCCGTGCGCCCCGAAGACTCGGGGCGTTTTCTTTGCTCGATGGGGCTCGGACCGCACTGATGGAGCCAATGGACGAGGCGAGACGACAGGACGAGCGCTCCATGCGTGAAGCACTCGCACTCGCGGAGCGCGGGCGCGGCTTCACGAGTCCGAACCCTCGGGTCGGCGCCGTGATCGTTCGTGACGGTCAGGTCGTGGGCCGGGGCTACCACGAGGCCTTCGGTGCGGCGCACGCCGAGGTGAACGCGATCGCGGAAGCCGGAGAGCGGACACGCGGGGCGGACGTCTACGTGACGCTCGAGCCGTGCTGCGTCTGGGGGAAGACCCCGCCGTGCACCGACGCGCTCATTGAGGCCGGCGTTCGCCGTGTGGTCGTTCCGGTCTGCGACCCGAATCCCGATGTCGCCGGACGCGGTCTTTCGATCCTCCGCGATGCGGGTGTGCTGGTCGAGACAGGTTGCCTCGAAGACGAGGCGCGGCTTCTCAACGAGCCGTACTTCCGCTATCGCGCGACCGGACTTCCGGCCGTGACGATCAAGCTCGCGGTCACCATCGATGGACGGCTCACCGGCGGGGTGTCATCGGACCGCTGGGTCACATCGGAGACATCACGCCGGCGCGTTCACGCCATGCGCGGGGCGAGCGACGCGGTGTTGGTGGGTGTGGGAACGGTGCTCGCGGACGATCCACAGCTGACCGACCGCCGCGGCGCGGCACGGCGTCAGCCGGCGCGCGTGATCGCCGACTCGCGTCTCAGCACACCGGCCCGGAGCGCGCTGCTCCGGGAGGCCGGCCCCGTGCGAACGATCCTCTGCTGTGTCGAGTCGCCCGAGACTGTAGCGAGAGCGGCCCAGCTCACCGAGCGCGGGGCCGAGATCTGGTACATGGAGGCGGGGAGCGACGGGCGCGTGGACATGACGCTCCTGCTCCGACGCCTCGCCGACGACGGGATGACCGACATCCTCTGCGAGGGTGGGGCGACCATCGCAACGAGGCTGTTGGATGAGAGCCTCGTGACCCGGGTCGCGTTCTTCATCGCGCCGCGGATGGCCGGGGCCGCCGGCGTCCCGGCGCTTCGTGCTCTTCGCGCGCCGACCGGCCTGTGCGACGTCTCGTGGGAGGCCATCGACCGCGATGCGCTCATGACGGCCCGCGTGGAGCCGCACCGGGAGGAGCAGCGTGATGCCGGGCGATGCGGGGCGACGCCCGACAGGAACGATATCAAGGACGTAACAACGTGTTCACAGGACTGATCGAGACCACCGGTCGCCTTCAGGCGACCCGCCGGACGAGCGAGGGAGCGCGGCTCGCGATCGCGTGTGCCTTCGCCGGTGAGCTGACACGCGGTGAGAGCGTGGCGGTCAACGGGGTCTGTCTGACGGTCGTGGCGAGCTCGGCGGGCAGCTTCGAGGCGGACGCGGTTGCCGAGACGCTCGCCGCGTCGACCCTGGGGGGTCTGTCGGTCGGCTCGCGGGTCAACCTCGAGCGGGCGCTGAAGCTCGGTGACCGGCTTGGCGGTCACATCGTAACCGGACACGTTGACGGTGTCGGGACCGTGGTCGAGCGCTCACCGGGGCGGGTGGGCGTCGAGCTCGTGGTGGAGCTTCCGGCGAAGCTGGCCTGTGAGGTCGTCCGGAAAGGGTCGATCGCCATCGACGGGACGAGTCTCACGGTGGCCGCGGTGGACGGTGTCAGAGCGCGCATCGCACTCATTCCGGAGACCCTGGCCGCCACGATATCGGAGCAGTACCACGTCGGAACACGGGTCAACATCGAGACCGACGTGCTCGCGAAGCACGTGCGCAGACTTGTCGAGGAGGCGACACACGATACGGGGCGGGCGTCGGGTGGCGTGTCGTCGGACGGAGACCGTGAGGGCGGACTGACCCTCGAGCGTCTCCGCGAACTGGGATTCTAGTCGGAACGGAGCGTGGCATCATGACCCGAAACAGCGTCGAACGCGCGATCGGGGACATCCGCGAAGGGCGGATGGTGATCGTCGTCGACGACGAGACACGGGAGAACGAGGGCGACCTCATCATGGCCGCCGAGAAGATCACGCCTGAGGCGGTCAACTTCATCGCGAAGGAAGGGCGGGGGCTCATCTGCGTGCCGATGACGGGCGAGCGGCTGGATGAGCTCGATCTCCACCCGATGGTGGCGGACAACACGTCGCGAATGTGCACGGCGTTCGCGGTCTCCGTCGACGTGATCGAGGGTACCACCACGGGAATCTCGGCCCACGACCGCTCGGCCACGATCCGGGCTCTGGTGAATCCGGCGACGCGGCCGCGCGATCTGGCGCGCCCGGGTCACATCTTCCCGCTCCGGGCCGCCGACGGCGGAGTGCTCAGACGGGCCGGTCACACCGAAGCGGCCGTGGATCTATCGCGCCTGGCGGGTCTCGACCCGTCGGGCGTGCTCTGCGAGATCATGAGCGCCGACGGAAGCATGGCCCGGCTCCCGGAGCTCCGCGAACTGGCGGAGCTCCACGGGCTGACACTCGTGAGCATCAAGGACCTCATCGCGTACCGCGAGTGCACCGAACGGCTCGTCCGCCGGGTCGCCGAGACCAACCTCCCGACCCGCTGGGGCGAGTTCAAGCTGTATCTCTACGAGAACGATGTCGATGACCAGGAGCACCTGGCCCTCGTGAAGGGGAACCCCGGACCCGAGGAGGACGTGCTCGTCCGTGTCCACTCGGAGTGTCTCACGGGCGACGTCTTCGGTTCGCGGCGCTGCGACTGCGGCACCCAGCTCGGTCAGGCCCTTTCGATGATCGATCGCCAGGGATCGGGCGTCTTCCTGTACATGCGGCAGGAGGGACGCGGGATCGGCCTGGGCAACAAGCTCAGAGCCTACGCGCTCCAGGACAATGGTCGGGACACGGTGGAGGCGAACGAGGAACTCGGGTTCGAGGCGGACCTCAGGGACTACGGGGTCGGCGCACAGATGCTTGCGGACCTCGGCGTGCGACGCATCAGGCTCCTGACGAACAACCCGCGCAAGATCGTCGGGCTCGAGGGACACGGTCTCACCATTGTGGAGCGCGTCCCGATCCAGATCGAACCGAACGAACGGAACCGGCGCTATCTCGCGACCAAGCGGGATAAGCTCGGGCACTACCTGGACCTGGAGCCGTGCGAGACACGCGCGAGCCGTTCGGGTGTCACCGAGACAGCGGGCGCCGTCAGCGACCAGGATGTGGTAGCGAAGACAGACGAGGTCGGCAAGACACACGGAGGTCAGCGATGAGCAAGGTGTTCGAAGGTCACATCACCGGCGAGGGACGGTCCTTCGGGATCGTCGTTTCCCGCTTCAACGAGTTCATCTCCCTCAAGCTCCTCGAGGGCGCCATGGACTGCCTGCGGCGGCACGGGGTCGACGACGGCGACATCTCGATCGTCTGGGTTCCGGGCGCATTCGACGTCCCGCTGCTGGCCAAGAGAATGGGTGACTCAGGTTCGTACGATGCGGTACTATGCCTCGGTGCGGTCATCCGTGGTGGAACGCCGCACTTCGACTATGTGGCGGCGGAAGTCGCGAAGGGCGTTGCACATGCGGGGATGGAGACGGGTGTCCCAACGGTCTTCGGCGTCCTGACCGCTGACAGCATCGAGCAGGCGGTCGAGCGCGCCGGTACGAAAGCCGGGAACCGTGGGTGGGACGCCGCCATGGCCGCCATGGAGCTCGCCGACCTCTACGCAAGGATGGGGTAGCTTGTCGCACGAGAGGAAGGGCGGGACGGGAATCCGTCGCGAGGGCAGGGAGCTCGCGCTCAAGCTGCTCTATCGTGAGGAGGTGACCGGGATCGAGGACGGTCCGATCCCGGACATCGATGAGGCGCGCACGGAGGCGCTCGCTTTCGCCGACGAGATCGTCGCGGGTGTGCGCGCGCGGCATGAGGAGATCGACCGCCTCATCGGGGAGGCGAGTGAGCACTGGGAGATCCCGAGGATGGGGGCCGTCGACCGGACGGTCCTTCGCATCGGGGCGTTTGAGCTGCTGTGCGTCCCTGGAAATCCGGTCGGCGTGGTGATCAACGAGGCCGTCGAGATCGCCCGCAAGTACTCATCGAACGAGGGCTCGCGATTCGTCAACGGCGTGCTCGATCACATCGCGCACGCCGTGCGCGACGGTTCGTAGCCGCTGAGGTCCGGAGGACGGGAGGCCCGGTGCGCTGTCTGATCGCCAGCGACATTCACAGCAACGTCGAGGCCCTTGAGGCGGTGCTCGCGGACGCACGCCTCCGCGGATTCGACCACGCACTCTGCCTCGGAGACATCGTGGGCTATGGAGCCGATCCCGGTGTGACGGTCGGCATCGTCCGCGAGTCGTTTGACGTCTCCGTCCGTGGGAACCACGATGCAGCGGCTTTGAACGAGGCCGAGCGCTTCCGATTCAACGAGTACGCACGTGCCGCCATCGAGTGGACACGCGATGAGCTCTCGGGCGAAGAACTGAAGTTCCTGGAGAAGCTCCCACTCACCGATCAGATCGACGGCGTCCATCTCGTCCACGCCAGCCCGGAGGACCCGCCCGGATGGCACTACGTCACGGATACGCTCGAGGCGTCGTATCAGTTCGAGGCATTTGAGGAGCAGATTTGTCTGATCGGGCACACGCACGTGCCGCTCGTCGTCTCCCTTGAGGGCGGGACGATCAGGACCGAGTCGGGTCCGAAGGTCCGCCTGCGGCCGAGCGTTCGGTATCTGATCAACGTCGGCAGTGTCGGTCAGCCGCGCGACGGCGACCCCGACGCCGCCTACGGGCTGCTCGATCTGGACGCGGGAGTGCTCGAGCTTCGTCGCGTGCCGTATAACGCGAAGAGGGCGCGGCGTCGCATCCTTAGAGCGGGACTCCCGGAGTTCCTGGGAGAGCGTCTTCTGGACGGCGTCTAGCACTGGAGGCGGGATGATCGGCGTGAGCGTCGGGGTCATGGCGTACAACGAGGAGAAGAACATCGGGCGATTGCTCGATGCTCTGACGACCCAGCGGCTCTCGACCGTCGAGATCCGGGAGATCATCGTGGTCTCGAGCGGGTCGACGGACGGGACGGACGCGGTCGTGCGTCGATCCGCGTCGCGGGACCCGCGGATCCGCCTGATCCGACAGGAGGAGCGTCGCGGGAAGTCGTCCGCGATCAACCTCTTCCTGGCCGAGGCCCGGAAGGACACCGACGTCTTCGTTCTCGAGAGCGGGGACACGGTTCCGCACCCGGACTGCGTGGAGCAGATGGTGGGACCGTTCGCCGACGAGACCGTGGGCATGGCCGGAGGCCGCCCGACACCGGTGGACGACGACAACACCTTCATGGGGTTCGTCGTGCACATGCTGTGGCGTCTCCACCACCGCCTCGCGCTCAAGACACCGAAGCTCGGGGAGATGGTCGCCTTTCGGTCGTTCGTGACCAGCATCCCGCCGGAGAGCGCGGTGGACGAGGCGTCGATCGAGGCGATCGTCGCCGACCACGGAAAGCGCCTCGTCTACGCCCCCGAAGCGATCGTCTACAACAAGGGCGCCGATACGGTGCGCGACTTCCTCAAGCAGCGACGTCGGATCTACGCGGGGCACCTCTGGCTCGAGCGCGAACAGTCGTACGAGGTATCCACGAAGAAGGTCGGCGGCATCCTCTCGGTCCTCCTCGACGACTTCGAGTTCTCGCCCCGGAATCTGGCGTGGACGCTCGGAGGCGTGTGGCTCGAGTTCGTCGGAAGGCTGCTCGGTCTCATCGACTTCCATCTGCTCGGTCGGAACCCGTTCACCTGGGACGTCTCGGAGAGCACGAAGGACCTCAGCGACGCGCCGGCGGCGTCAAGGACCACGGGAGAGTCGTGATGGTCGGCGTTCTCGCTCGCATACCGCTCTACGGAGCGATGCGGACCTTCGGCCGTCCGCGGATGCTCCCCCTCAACCTGACGGTGAGCGTGACGTACCGGTGCAACTCGCGCTGCCGGACCTGCAACGTCTACGAACGCAAGGCGGAGGAGCTCTCGGCGGACGAGTTCGCCCGCGTCTTCCGCTCGCTCGGTCGCGCCCCCTACTGGTACACCATGAGCGGGGGCGAGCCTTTCCTGAGGAGCGACCTCCCTGAGATCTGCGCGAGCGCGTACGCCGCCGGGAGGCCGGGGATCATCAACATCCCGACGAACGGCATTCTCCACGACCGCATCCCGGAGATGGTCGGCGAGATCGCGCGCACGTGCGGCAACAGCCAGATCATCATCAACCTGTCGATCGACGAGATCGGGGAGCGTCACGACGCCATCCGCGGGGTCCCGGGGAACTACGAGCGCGCGATGCGGACCTACGAAGGGCTCAGGTCGCTGGATGCGGGCAACCTGACGGTGGGCGTGCACACGGTCATCTCGGTCCACAATGTCGAACGGGTCCCCGAGATCTACCGGTCGGTGATGAGGGACCTCGAGCCGGACTCCTTCATCACGGAGATCGCCGAGGAGCGCGTCGAACTCGGAACGATGGACTCCGGCGTGACGCCGTCCTTCGGCGACTACGCGGCGGCGGTCGACTTCCTGACCGCGCGGATCAAGGAGCAGGAGTTCCGCGGGATCAGTCGGATCACGCAGTCCTTCAGGATCCGCTACTACGAGATGGTCAAGCGCTACCTCAGGGAGCGCCGGCAGATCATCCCGTGCTACGCGGGCGTCGCCTCGGCCCAGATCGCGCCGGACGGAGACGTCTGGTTCTGCTGCATCGAGGCGACTCCGGTCGGGAACCTCCGTGAGACGGACTACGACTTCGGTACGGTCTGGTTCGGTGAGGCGGCGGTGAAGCTCAGGCAGCGCGTCAGGAAGGGGCTCTGTTCCTGTCCGCTCGCGAACGCCGGATACACGAACATGCTGATGCACCCACCAACCCTGGCGGCGGTCGCGGCTCGTCTCGCGCTCCCGACGCGACGCCACGACGCGGGGGAGGCCTCATGAAGGTCGCGCTGAGCACGGTGCGCGCGTACGACGTGGGCGTCATACGCCGCGAGATCTCGCGAGGCCTCGTGGAACTCGATCGTTCGTTTGCCGGCGCGAAGACGGCGCTGCTGAAACCGAACATCGTCACGGGCAAGACGCCCTCGAGCGGCGTGGTGACGCATCCGGCGGTGGTCGAGGCGCTCGTCCTGATGCTCCGCGACGCGGGGGTCGCCAGGATCACGATCGCGGACGGTCCGGGCGTGGGTCTCGACACGGACTGGGTCTTCGACCGCTCGGGCTACCGGGCGCTGGCCGAACGCCTGGGCGTGGAACTCGTCACGTTCAACGGCGTACCGCGTCGGAAGCGCGAGTGGAAGTACGGTGAGGTCGGGGTGCCGGAGATGCTCGAGGACGCCGATCTCTACATCAACATCCCCAAGATGAAGACGCACGGCTACACGACGGTGACGCTGGCCATCAAGAACCACAAGGGGATGCTCTCGCAGGCCGACAAGAAGCTGGACCACCACCTCGGGCTGCACGAGCCGCTGGCCGAGCAGGCCCGGCTCCGGCCGCCCGACCTGGTCGTTCTCGACGGGATCGTGGGTATCGAGGGAGACGGCCCACTGAATGGCAAACGCGTGAGGTCGCGGCTTCTCGCCGTCGGGGACAACATGCTGGCCGTGGATGCTGTTGTGGCCAGGCACATGGGGATCGACCCGGCCGAGGTCAAGCACCTCGCGTTCGCGGCGGAGAAGGGGCTTGGGACCCTCGATCCGGAGGTCGTCGGGGAGGCGCCGAGACGTGACTTCGCGAGAGCGAACGAGGAGTTCGGCCGTGTCGGCAACATCTATTCGTGGCGGGACTGTACCGCCTGTTCGATGTGCATCGACTCGTTCGGCGGGGCGGTCTCGCTCGCGATCAGGGAGCCGAGATACTGGTTCTCGCTGGTCCCGAAGCTCGCCTGGTGGGGGCTCATCGGGGGACTGCACATCGTCCAGGGACGCGAGGGGCGCGTACCCGACCGGCGTGGCAAGGTCATCTGCTTCGGGAGGTGCACGGGCGCGCTCGCGGAGCGCGAGGGACTGACGCACATCGCGGGGTGTCCGCCCACGGCGCGCGAGGTAGCGGAAGCTCTGAGGAAAGGACTCTGACGGATGCCGGCTGTCGAACGCGACACGGGGCTGGGCACGACCTACGAACGGATAGCGGTCGCGCGGATGCTCGAACGGTTCGCGGAGCGTCGGGATGTCAGACGCGCGCTCGAGGGGCCCGTCGACGGTATCACCGGGATCGCGGGGCTCAACAGCATCCCGCTGGCCCAGCGAGGAACATCGGTCGAACTCCAGCTCGCCGACCAAGGGCAGGTGGACCTGGCGAAGCGCGTCTGGCACGAACTCGGACTCACTGACCGTTCGGAGATCCGCGTGAGCTCAGGTGGACGATTGGACGTTGATGGGAAGGCCTACGATCTGGTCTGGAATTTCAACGCGCTTCCGCAATCGGACGATCCGGAGTCCCTGGTGGCCGAGATGTGCGAGGCGAGTTCACGCTACGTGTTGATCTTCGTCTCGAACACCTGGAACTACGGTTTTCCGGTGCACCGCCTGCACCACTTCGCGGCGGGTGATGCCTGGAGTCACGGCGACATCGCCGCGATGAACGTGCCGCTGATCGAACGGCTGCTTCGTGGCAACGGCTTTCGGCCCGTGGAACGGCTGGTCGTCGACACCCCGTGGTGGCCGGACATCGACTCGCCGATCGAGGAGGTCATCGCAACGTTCCTCCCGTTCCTCAAGAAGCGGGTCTCAGGGTCGAAGCGCCTCGAGCACTACACGTGGCGATGGGACGATCTGCCGTACTTCGACCCTGCGAAACGCGAAGCGCTGATGGCGGAGATCGGGAAGCACTTCGCGATCGAGCGGTCGGCGCCTAGCGCGATCAAGCTGCTGTTCGCGCACCATCGGGGCGTTCTGGCGGAAAGGACGACGGAGTGAGTCGACGGACACGCATCGTACTGGCGCTCGTCGCCGGATGCGTCCTGCTCGCGATCGCGCTGCGCGGTCTCGACCTGGGCAGCATCGGCCAGCGCATCGGACGAGCCGACGTCCGCTGGCTGGCGTTCGCGGCCTTCGTGTACATCTTCGCATACTTCGTCCGAAGCCTCCGGTGGCGTCTCATCCTGCGCCCGATCGAGCGCGTCAGCGTTCGCGAGGCGTTCTCGATGCTCATGGCCGGCTACTTCCTCAACTACCTCATCCCGATCCGTGCAGGCGAGGTCGCGAAGCCGTTCTTCCTGAAGCGCATGAAGGGGGTTCCGATCGCCGCGAGTCTCCCGACGGTGTTCGTCGACAAGCTGCTGGAGCTCTTCTCGATCCTGCTGGTCATCGTGATGATCCCGGTGCTGTCGGTCCAGCTCTCCGGGTCGCTCGCGTCGCTCATCGTGGCGGTGCTCGTCATCTTCGTCCTTGCCGTGGGGCTTCTGCTCCTCGCCATCAGACATCGCGACGTCACGGTCCGGCTTGTCTGCCGTCTGTTCTCGTGGCTTCCGGCCCGAGCCTACGAGCGGATCTCGTCGTGGCTCGGCCTGTTCATCAACGGCCTGTCCATGTCGGCGTCGACCGTCCGCGGTCTCTGGGGACTGCTCGCCCTGACCGGGGGGGCCGTGCTCCTGGACGCGCTCTACTTCCGGCTGATGTTCCTCGCGTTCGACATCCCGGTGACCTTCCCGATCGTGCTGTTCGGGTATACATTGATCTCGCTGTCGTATATCCTGCCGACACCACCCGCGCAGATCGGGTACAACGAGATGATCATGGAGCTCATCTTCGCGGCCGGGCTCGGGATGGCGAGGGCCGACGTGATGGCCGTGATGCTGCTCGCGCACCCGCTCACGGGCATCATCATCACGGTCGTGGGTCTCTGGTCATTCTCCTCGATGAGCATTCCCCTGACCGAGAGCTTCCACCAGATCGAGCAGGAGGGAGCGCTCGCCGGGGCTCCGGCCTGCGCGTCACCGAATGGTTCGGTGAAAGCCGATGCGAAGGAGGACAGGTGAAGCGGTATCTCGTCACGGGCGTCGCCGGGTTCATCGGCTCACACGTCGCCGAGCGACTCATCGATCGCGGGGACGAGGTCGTCGGCGTCGACTGCTTCACGGACTACTACGCCAGGCGGATCAAGGAATCGAACCTCGAAGGGCTGACGCGGTCGGAGCGGTTCTCGCTCGTCGAGGACGACCTGGCCACCGCCGATCTCGATCCGCTTCTCGACGGCGCCGATGCGGTCTGCCATCTGGCGGCGCAGGCGGGCGTGCGGGCGAGCTGGGGAGAGAGTTTCCAGACCTACATCGACTGCAACGTGCTGGCGACGCAGCGTTTGCTCGAGGCGTCGAAAGAGCGCCCGCTTGATCGATTCGTCTACGCGTCGTCGTCGTCGGTCTACGGACAGACCGACGACCTCCCGATGCGCGAGCGCGGTCTGACGTGTCCGGTGTCACCGTACGGTGTCACCAAGCTCGCGGGGGAGAATCTCGCGGTGCTCTACCACCGGAACTACGGTGTGCCGACCGTCTCGCTCCGGTTCTTCACGGTCTACGGTCCGCGGCAGCGTCCGGATATGGCGTTCCATCGCTTCATGCGGGCGGGCCTGGCGGGCGAGCCGCTCGACATCTTCGGCGACGGCGAGCAGACACGCGATTTCACCTACATCGACGACACGGTCGACGGGATCGTGGCCGCGCTGGAGCGCGGACCCGCGGGGGAGGTGTTCAACCTCGGCGGCGGGGGAAGCGTGACGCTCAACCATGCCGTCGACACGATCGAGCGTCTCATCGGGACGACGCTCGACCGGCAGTACGGCGAGCAGCAGCGCGGGGACGTCAGCGACACGAGAGCCGACAACGGGCGGGCGCGCAAGGCGCTCGCGTTCTCACCCGCCGTGCCGCTGGAAACGGGACTGGCCCGGGAGCTCGAGTGGGTCGCCGAAGTGTATGGGAACCGGTCGGACTGACGAAGGAGTGACTCGGATGAAGGTCACGATACTGATCCCGCTCTACAACGAGGAGGAGAGCCTCCGGGAACTGGTCGACGCGATCGACGCGGCGATGACGCCGACCGGCAATCCCTGGGAGCTACTCTTCGTCAACGACGGCAGCACGGACGGCTCGCTTGAGATCCTCCGCGACATCCACGGGGATCGAGACAACGTCGAGGTCATCTCGTTCGGCCGGAACTGCGGGAAGGCCGCCGGTCTGGCCGTCGGGTTCGCCGCGGCCGAGGGCGATGTGGTCGTGACAATGGACGCCGATCTCCAGGACGACCCGGCCGAGATCCCCGGCATGATCGCCATCCTCGAGGAGGGCTACGATCTCGTCTCCGGATGGAAGAAGGAACGCCACGACCCGCTCTCCAAACGGATCCCCTCGAAGCTCTTCAACGGCGTGACCCGGATGGTTAGCGGTCTGTCGCTCCATGACATGAACTGCGGGCTGAAGGCCTATCGACGGGAGGTCGTCAAGACCATCCGCGTCTACGGCGAACTCCACCGGTACACCCCCGTGCTGGCTCACTTCGCGGGGTTCCGGGTGACGGAGACCGTGGTCAGGCACCACGCGCGGAAGTTCGGGCAGTCCAAGTACGGCATCGAGCGTTTCGCACGCGGCGGGTTCGACCTGCTGACCGTGCTCTTCCTCAGGCGCTACCTGACGAGACCGCTCCACTTCTTTGGAATGCTCGGTTCGATCCTCTTCCTCGGCGGATTCGGGATCGGAGCGTATCTGACGATCGTGAAGATCATGGGCGGCGCCATCGGACGACGGCCGCTGCTCACGCTCGGCATCCTGCTCATCGTAGTGGGCGTGCAGTTCGTATCGCTCGGGCTTCTCGGCGAGATGGTCGCCAACCTCCGGAGCTCGAGCGTGACCTATCCGGTCCTCGAGCATCTCGAGCCGCGCGGAGGACACCGTGGCTGAGGCGTGGACGCCGCAGACGAGGGACCTGACGGGGGAGGGTGCGAGGATCGCGATCGTCGGTCCCGCGTATCCGCTCCGCGGCGGGAACGCGCTCTTCGTCGCGCATCTGCTCGACGCGCTCCGTCAGGACCACGACGTGTACGTCGTCTCCTACAGCAGGCTCTATCCGAAGCTGCTCTTCCCGGGGAAGACGCAGATGAACGTGAGCCACGACCCGGTCAAGACGACGCCGTCCCGTCAGCTGGTGGATTCGATCAACCCCGTGAGCTGGTTCCGGACGGCCTCCTGGATCGCCGAGCCGAAGCGACGCCCCGACCTGGTCGTCTTCACCTGGTGGAACCCGTTCTTCGGCCCCGCGCTCGGCGTCATCGCGAGACTCGTCAAGCGCCGTTCCGGGGCACGCATCGTATTCGTCGCGGAGAACGTGGTCTCGCACGAGAACCGCTTCGTCGACCGCTTCCTCACGCGCTTCGCCCTGGGGGCGGCCGACTGCTTCATGGTCCTCTCAGGCGTTGTCGCCAGACGGATCCAGTCGTTGTTTCCCGGGGTCCCCGTGCGACAGGCGGCGCTCCCCATCTACGACTGCTACCGTCCCGGTGACATCGACCGCGACGCGGTGCGTGAGCGGCTCGGTCTGACGAAGCCGACGATCCTGTTCTTCGGGTACGTCCGCGCGTACAAGGGGCTCCGGTACCTCCTCGAGGCGATGCCCGAGGTGCTCGAACGTCACGATGTCGAACTGCTGGTCGTCGGCGAGTTCTACGACGAGCGCCGTCGCTACGAACGGCTCATCAGCGCGCTCGGGATCGAGGACCGGGTGACCGTCGTCGCCGAGCACGTGCCGGACGAGGACGTCGGGGAGTACTTCATGGCCTCGGACGTCGTTGCGCTCCCGTACCTCTCGGCGACCCAGAGCGGGATCACACAGATAGCGTACGCATTCGGACTTCCCGTTATCAGCACGAACGTCGGAGGCCTTCCGGAGGTGGTCAAGGACGGGAAGACGGGGTATGTTGTGGAGTCTGGGAGCGCTCCGGCGCTCGCGGAGGCCATCGTGAGGTTCTTCGCGGCCGACGAGCAGGACCGCCTGAAGCGAGGGGTCGAGGAGGAGGTGCGGGCCGACCAGGCGGGTGAGTTGATGCGACGGTCGATCGCGGACTTCCTCGAACTCGGGAGGAGCTAGCGTGCCGGACCCCGCCGTCATCGCGGTCGTGGTCAACTGGAACGGATCGGCTGTCATCGAGGCGTGTCTGACGACCCTGCTCGACTCGGACTATCCCACCCTGCGGGTGCTCGTGGTCGACAACGCCTCCGAGGATGGCTCGCTGGAACTCGTTCGCGACCGCTTCCCATCGGTGCGCATCGAACAGACAGGGGCCAACCTCGGGTTCGCCGGGGGAGCGAACCGCGGACTCGAGGCCGCGAGGCAGGACGGCGCCGACTACATCCTGCTGATGAACAACGACGTCGAGATCCACGCTGCGGCCGTGCGGAGGCTCGTCGAGGCGGCCGAGGCGCATCCCGAGGCGTTGCTGCTGGGACCCAAGATCTACTACCACGACGAGCCGGACGTCATCTGGTCCGCCGGCGGAGCCGTGTCCTTCTGGAGCGGTCACATACGCCATCTCGGGATACGGCAGCGCGACGACGGCCGGTACGACGAGACGCGGGGCGTGGACTACCTAACGGCATGCGCCGTGATGCTCCCGGCCCGGACGCTGGACACCGTCGGCGCGCTCGATGAGTCGTACCACATGTACAACGAGGACACGGACTGGTCGACACGCGTCGTCCGCTCGGGCGGGACGGCGCTCTACGTGCCGGACGCGAGACTCTGGCACAAGGTGTCGTCGAGTTCGGGTGGAGGACTGACACCCTACAAGATCTACCACCGCATCCGCAGCACGTTCTCGTACTTCCGGCGGTATGCGTCGTGGTATCACTGGTTCGGCATCCTCCCTGCAACCGCGGTGCGCGCGGTCGGGTTCGCCGTTGCGCAGATGGCCGGCGGCAAGGGAGGACGCGTCACGGCCATGGTCCGGGGCATCGTGGACGGTGCGACGGGGAGGCGGAGGGCCTTTACGAATGACTGAACGAACACGAGGGACCGTCACGAGACACGCACGCGGAGCGGTCACGCTGGTCGTGCTGGCGGCACTGGCCGTCGCGATAACGCTCATCGCGGGGTGTTCCGGAGGGGGAGCCGGCGGGATCGACGCACGGCCTCGTCTCCTCCTCTTCGGCGTCGACGCGGCCAACTGGAACACGCTGACGCCGATGCTTGAGGCCGGCGAGCTTCCGAACATCGCGCGGCTGGTTCGCAACGGGACGTACGGCGTTCTCAAGAGCGGCGAGCCGATCCAGTCGCCCCAGATGTGGACCTCGATCGCAACGGGCGTGGTGCCCGAACGCCACGGGATCACCGGGTTCACCGCCGAGGTCCCGGGCTCCACGGACGAGCTGCCGGTGACGAACAACATGCGACGCGTGAAGGCGTTCTGGAACGTTCTGAGTGAGGAGAACGTCACGGTCGGGATCGTCGGCTGGTGGCCGAGCTGGCCCGTCGACGAGGTCAACGGGTTCATGATCGCCCAGCGCGCCTGGCCGATGAACTGGTCGCTCCACGGCATTCCGTTCGGCGCGGCGCGAGACCGCAACGGCCGCCTGATCGTCCAGGACTTCCCGGGGCGGACCTATCCCGAGGCGCTCTACGAGGACTTTGAGCGTTTCGTGATGACCGAGGAGGACGTGACGGTCGAGGATCTGAATCAGTTCTTCGCGGACTCGCGCTTCACAGACGCCCGCAGGCAGTTCTACGCGCGGTGGGTCTACGCGAAGGACCGGACGTTCGCGGACGCGGGTCTGTACTACTACGAGCGCGAGAAGCCGGAGGTCTTCGCGATCTACCTCCAGGGGACCGACGTGGTGTCGCACTACTACTGGGGCTACCAGACCGACGAGGGGTTCACCGTCTCGCCAGACGACGAGCGGATGTACGGCCAGGTCGTCCGGAACTACTACGCGTTCGTCGACGACGTCATCGGTTCCTTCCTCGACGTCGCGCCGGAGGGCACGGCCGTGCTGCTCGTCTCGGACCACGGGTTCGAGACGAAGCGCGACCTCAAGGTCCGCTGGGAGCGCGGAGAGGCGATCCGCACGGTCGAGGGGGGCAAGGACGTTCCCTGGGACCATGGCATCGACGGTGCCATCATCATGAGCGGACCGGGGATCCGGCAGGGTGTCAGGACCGAGGACGTGTCGGTGGTCGATGTCATGCCGACGCTCATGGCGTATCTCCGCCAGCCCGTTGCGGAGGACCTCGACGGTCGTCCGGTGACGGAGCTGTTCGAGGACGACTACGCGGCCGCGCACCCCGTCGAGTGGGTGCCGACCTACGAGACGGGTGAAGCTCGCGGCAATGGCGCCCCCATGGCGTCGCCGATGGACGAGGGGATCAAGGAGAAACTGCGCTCGCTGGGCTACATCGAGTGAACGCATCCGAACACGGGAGAGACATGGAGACGACGGCGAGGTTCGACTGCAGGCACTTCATCGGGGACCGCCCGTGCCAGTGGGGCGGGCGCTGCGAGGGGTGCGAACACTACAGCCCGATGGGGAGACGTATCCTCATCGTCAAGCTCGCCGCGGCGGGGGATGTCCTCAGGACCACGGCGATACTCCCTCCGCTCAAACGGAAGCACGAGGACTCGCATATCACGTGGGTGACGGACGCCACCGCGCTTCCGCTCCTGCGCCTCAACCCGTATCTCGACCGCGTGATGCCCTTCGGGTTCCCGGCGTACGTGGAGCTGTCGGGACAGTGGTTCGACGAGGTGATCTGCCTCGACAAGGAGCCTCGGGCTGCCGCCTTCGCCGACGCGATGCGAGCGGAGACTCGGCGCGGCTACGGGCTCACCGAACACGGGACCGTCAGACCGCTCGACGAGGGTGCTCGCTACGACTTCGAGCTCGGGCTTTGCAACGAGCGGAAGTTCCACGAGAACGCGCGAAGCGCGCCGGACATCTTCTGCGACGTCGCGGGCGTCGAGGCGTCGGGCGAGCCGTATCTGCTCGTTCTGCCCGAAGATTCGCTGGAGTACGCGCGGGACTTCCTGTCACGGTTCGACCTGAAGGAGACGTTGATCGGCCTCAACGTCGGCGCCGGAGGCGTGTTCGCCAACAAGGCCTGGTCTGTCGAGGGGTACGCGGAACTCGCACGCCTCATCGCGTCGGAGTTCGACGGGGTGGCGATCGTGCTCGGCGGTCCCGACGACCGCGACCGGATGAACCGGGTCGTCGAGCTGGCCGGCGGCGCAGCGATCGACGGAGGGACGCACGCACTGCTTGACTTCGCGGCGATCGTGGCTCACGTCGACGCGCTCGTCACCGGCGACACGATGGCCCTCCACATGGCTGTTGCAGAGGGCGTCCCGGTGGTGGCGCTCTTCGGTCCGACCGTCCCCCAGGAGATCGAGCTCTACGGACGTGGGAGGAAGGTCGTCACACCGGCAGACTGCGCGCCGTGCTACCGGCGTACCTGCGAGGTCGCCCCGAACTGCATGGAGCAGCTTCCGGTGGAGACTGTGATGTCCGCGCTCCGGGAGACGCTGGATGAAGGGGAGTAGCACGATGACCACCGATGTCGGCACACGACGGGGCTTCGTCGCGCCGTGGGTCCTGTGCGCGGCCGCGTTCGCGCTGGCTATCGGCATGCTGCTCGGCGTGCTGGGTCTTCGCACGAGCGGCTTCTCCTTCTCGCTGAGCGCCTCCCAGCTCGTGCCGGTGGTCCTGCTGGCGTTCGCCGGATACCTCGTGGTGGGGCTGCTTCCCGGGATCGCCCGCGCGCTCCGCCGGCCACGAGGAACGGACCGTTCGCCCGTCCGCGGACTGGTCGCTTCGATGACGGCCGTGACGGTCTGGTTTCTCCTGACGGTGAGCTTCCTGCCTATCAAGGGGTCCGAGACCTTCGTGCGGGCGGGAACGCTGACGACCTTCCAGCTCAATGTCCTCGGGCTTGCCGCAGTGCTCATCGTCGGTCTCGTGCTCGCGTGGCTGGTCGGCTTCGCGGTCACGACACTGCTGACGGCGCTTCGCGGAGCTCTCTCACCTCGGGCGATGCGCGTCGTCGGCATCGGCCTGGCGCTCGTGGCCGTGGCCGTGCTCGTCGCGGGATCCTCGATGCGATCGCGCGGCTACGCCCGCGCGGGGCTTCCGGACGGCGGTCGCTGGCGCCAGCGTCCGAGACTCGCGCTGATCGGCGTCGACGGGTGTGACTGGGAGATGCTCGGGCCGCTGGTGGAGGCCGGTGAGCTTCCGAACTTCGCCCGGCTGATGGACCGGGGCGCATACGGGCCCCTGTTGTCGATGGACCCGATGGTCTCCCCGAGGATCTGGACGACCATCGCGACCGGGGAACTGCCCGAGGAACACGGTATCACGGGATTCACGAACGCCGCCGGCGTGCCGGTCAACGCGCGGATGCGGCGCTCTCCGGCGCTCTGGGAGATCGTCTCGTCGTTCGGCGGCGTCTCCGCCGTGACCGGGTGGTACGTCACCTGGCCGACCGATGACGTCCGCGGCTACATGGTGTCCGACCGGGTTCACAGCCTGCTCCGCGGGGTCACGCAGATCTGGCACACGGTCGAGGGGCAGCCGACGAATGATCGGCTCGCCGAGTTCGGAGCGTTCGAATTCGACCCCGGCTACAAGCGCTACGAGAAGACCGAGCTCGCCTATCAGCAGAACCGCATCGTCGACGAGCCGCTCCGGTGGGGCTACCTTCGCGACACGATCTACGGCCGCCTCTCACACGAGCTGATCCCGCGGTACGAACCGGACTTCGCGGCGGTCTACTTCCGCGGCGTGGATTTCGTCCAGCACTTCTTCTGGCAGTACACGGACCGCGCCGAGTTCCCCGGTGTCACCGATGAAGAGGAGCGCGCGTACGGTGAGGTCATCGCGAACTACTACCGGTACCAGGACGGCCTGCTCGGACGGCTGCTGGACGATCTCGGGGACGAGACGAACATCCTCCTCGTGTCGGACCACGGGTTCACCGCGAGGATCCACCTCGATCCGAACATGCCTGAGCTCACCGGCATGCACGACCGTCGCGGGGTCATGATCGCGGCGGGGCCGTCCTTCCAGCGAGCCGGCTACGTTGAGGGACAGACGATCCTCGACATCGCGCCGACCTGTCTCGCGCTGATGGGGCTTCCCGTATCCGGTTCGATGGACGGGAGAGTGCTCACGGCGCTCATGACGCCCGAGCACCTCGAGCAGCATCCACCGGGAGTCGTCGACGGCTATGCGTCCATGCCCCAGCGTACGGAGAAGACCGAGACCGGTTCGAGCATGGACGAGTCGATCAAGGAACAGCTCAGGTCTCTCGGGTACATCCAGTAGCCCGGCAGGACGGGCGGCCGCTCCGCCCGAGGCACGGACTTCCACCAGGAGGGAGCTTGGCGTCACAGACGATGCTGCGGCGAGCGGGAGTATCACTCCGCGTGGGCAACGTGTTCGTCGTGATCGTCCTGGGCGCGCTCCTTCAGGTCGTGACCCAGATCGTTCTTGCGCGCGGGCTTCCCAAGGCCGACGTCGGTCTCATCTCACTCATCGTCGGGGCGCTTCCGCTTCTCTCGACCCTCACACTGCTCGGCCAGGACACGTCGATCGTCCGTCACCTCTCACCCCGTGACGCCGACCGATACGACCTCGGAGCATACGCCCGACGGACGCTCGGGATCGTGGTGCCGCTCGGCGCGACGGCTGGGTTCGCGGCCGGTCTCTACTACGCCTTTCCCGGTCTCCCCATGGCCACCATCGTCACCCTCGTCGCCTCTCAGAACGTCGTCTTGCTTCTGACCGCGTTTCTACGCGCCCGACACCGGTACGAGGCGGCCATCGTTGCGCGGCATCTTCCGATCATCGGCGGCGCGATCGGGCTCGCCGTGCTCTTCTGGACCAGTCGGCTCTCACTGAACACGGCACTCATCACGCTTCTGGCGGCCTACGGGCTCTCCGCGCTGATCGCCGCCGCCCTCCCGGGGCACCGTTCGTCGATCGTGGGGAGCGGGGAGAGGACTCCGGTCCCGCCGCACGTTCTCCGAGACGGCTTTCTCTTCCTCGGGCTCGGCGTCTCGCTGTCGGTCATGGTCAGCATCGACCGGCTCATCATCAGCCGTCTGATGACCCTGCCCGATCTCGCCGTCTACTCGACGATCTTCGCTGTAACCAAGGCGTTCGACTTCCTCTTCTACGCCGTGGGCTACGTGCTCATGCCGACCATCGGTCGGCGCGGCACGATGAGCCTCCGACGTCCCGCCCTGGCCGTGGCGGCCGTGGCGGTGGTCGTCGCCGCGGGCTATCTGCTCTTCGGGGACGAGCTCGTCCACCTGCTCTACGCGGGGCGCTACGACCTGGGAACCTACCTGATCCCCGCTTTCGTGTTGTCGGGCGTCCTCAAGCTGTTCTACTCTATCCCTTCGAGCTACATCAACGGCGGCGCCCCGACAGGCGCGGTTCGTCGGTTCATGGTCGCGAATCTGTTCACGATGGCCCTCAATGTGGCCCTGGACATCATCCTCGTCCGGCGGATGGGGCTCATGGGAGCCGCGCTGGCCACGGCTGCGGCCTGGGCGATGCGTCTGGCGGCCGGGGTCGTGATCATGCAGATGTACAAGGGCAGGACGAACTCCGAGCGTGTGCCCGATGATCCGGGCGGTCCCTGACAACCGACACGAACACGAGACCGAGAGGAAGTACCATGACGCGATCAGGACGCGGCGGTCCGGCGAGGACCGCATGCAGGACGCGGGCCGAGCGACCGACCCCGTGCGAACCCACATCGATCCTCGGACCGCATGCCACACTCATCGCGAGCCTCGTGATCGTGGCCGTGGCGCTGGTCTTCTTCCACCGGGTGTTCTTCGGAGGAGAGATCCTCGCGGGCGGCGACGTCCTTGCGGCCGCCGCCATCTTCGACGACTACGCGCAGGGACGGATGGCAGCCGGGTCGATGCCGCTGTGGAACCCGTATATCTTCTCGGGCATGCCGCTCTTCGAGAGCATGACGTGGAACGGCCTAGTCTATCCGAACTACTGGATCCGCGGCGCGCTCGAGTCCATACCGGGCGTTGAGCTGCCGCGACTGACCTTCATCGTTCTCCACTACATCCTCGCGGGTATCGGCACGTTCGCCTACCTGCGCTCCCGTCGTGTCGGTCACGTGGGGGCCCTGGCCGGCGGACTCGCCTTCATGATCACACCGCACCTCATCGGTCTGGCCGGCATCGGACACGGCGGCAAGCTCCTCACGGCCGCCTATATCCCGCTCGTGCTCATGGCGGCGCACCGGCTTCTCGAGACGGGCGAGCGGCGCTGGCTTGGTCTGCTCGGTCTCTTCGGCGGCCTCCAGTTCCTGGCGCGGCACGTCCAGGTCAGCTACTACACATGGCTCGCGGTGGGTGTGCTCATCGTCTACTGGGCCGTCTCATCGACCCGCGACAAGCGGGCATGGGGCGTGATCATCCGGCGGACGGGGTTCGTGATCGCCGGCGGCGTGCTCGCCGCGGCCATCGCGGCCATCCTTCTGATCCCGCTCCAGAGCTACTCGCTGTTCTCGACACGTGTTGCCGAAGCCGGCGGTATGGGGTTCGAGCAGGCCACGATGTGGTCCTTCCACCCGAAGGAGCTTCTGACCTTCTTCGTGCCCTCAGCATTCGGTCTGGCGAACCAGACCTACTGGGGCCCGATGCCCTTCAACCAGGTCTCACACTACGCCGGCTTCGTCGCGCTGGCACTCGCAGCCCTTGCCGTCGGGACGCGTCGAAGCCGCGACGTCCGATACCTCGCCATCCTCACGATCATCTGCGTCATCATGAGCTTCGGTCGCCACATCGCGCCGCTCTACCGGGTTCTCTATGCGGCGCTTCCCGGGTTCAGCCGGTTCAGGGTTCCCGCGATGTTCCTGCTCGTGGCGCAGTTCGCCATCGCGGCGCTGGCCGGGCACGGCGTGTCGGCCGTGTTGGGGGAGGTCCGCGCGGACGGGAGATGGAAGGTCTGGGCCGGGGCTCTCGCCGCGGTGGGCATCGTCACGGGGCTCTTCGTGACCATGGGGCGCAGCGGACTCCAACAGAGCGCGACCGCCGCGCTTCTGGCGAAGCACGCCGGGGTCTCGCCGGCCGCTCTCCGCCCGATCGCCGCGGAGGCCACGAGAATGGCCGTCCGGGACGCCGGCATACTCATCACGTTCGCAGCCGCGACGGGGGTCGCCGTCTTCGTCGCATCGACGCGGCGTCTGGCGGCGTGGATCGTCGGCGTGCTGCTGATCGGGATCCTCGTCTGGGACGTCTGGATCGTCGACACGCGCTTCATGCATCCGGAGCGGATGAAGTCGCTCGACAGCTACTACCCACAGAACGCCGCGATCCGCTACCTCACGCAGCAGGAGGGGTTGTTCCGCGTGGCCCCGCTCGGCAGCGACTTCGGCTCCAACGCGTTCATGTACCATCGGATCCAGTCCATCGGCGGATACCATCCGGCGAAACTCGCCTCCTACAACCGTCTGCTCGAGGTGCTGGGAATCGGCGACCTCCGGTTCCTCGCGCTTGCGAACGTCCGGTACGTCGTGGGGCCGGAGCAGGACCTCGGGCACCCGGCGTTCCGTATGGTGGCTCCGGGGGTCCACGAGTTCCTCGGTGTCCTTCCACGGGCGGTACTGCTCGGCGAGGCTCGGGAGGTCATGTCGGAGGGGCTCATCCTGGGTGAGATGCGGACGGACGGGTTCAACCCGGCGGAGTACGCCATCGTGCAGGGCGAGCTTCCAGGACCGGTGCAGTCCGCTGAAGGTGGGACGGTCGATATCGTCTCATATGAGGCGGAGCGCATCGTCGTCGAGGCGACGGCCCCGCGCCCTTGTCTTCTCTACCTCTCGGAGGTATACTATCCGAACGGTTGGAGAGCCTACGTAGATGGTGAGGAGACCACCATTTACCCAACCAACCTGGCCTTCCGTTCGGTCTATCTGGAACCGGGGGCGCATTCGGTGGAGTTCATCTATGAACCGCCGTCCGTGCGGACGGGGTTCATCGTCACACTCATTGGGCTTGCCCTCGCCGTCGTTCTGATCGCGTTGCCCGGACGACGCAGGAGCACGCCGCAAGGAGCCTCGGCATGAAGGTGACGGTCGTCGTCCCGACCTACAACGAACGTGAGAACATCTCGAATCTCATCCCGAAGCTGCTCGAGCATGGCGAGCACATCAGCATTCTCGTTGTGGACGACGGTTCACCCGACGGCACGGGGGAGTACGTCGACGGCCTCGCAGCGGAGAACCCGATGATCAGTGCGCTCCACCGGCCTTCGAAGATGGGGCTCGGATCGGCGTACGTGCAGGGCTTCAAACGGGCCCTGGAGACCGGCGTCGACCGGATCATCCAGATGGACGCCGACTTCTCGCACGACCCGGCCGTCATCCCCGATCTGCTGGCCGAGTCCGAGCGACACGATGTCGTCCTGGGATCCCGCTACATCACCGGCGCGAACGTGGTGAACTGGCCGCTTCAGCGTCTCTTTCTGAGCTATTTCGCGAACGTCTACACGCACCTCGTCACGGGGCTTCCGCTCCGTGACTCGACGGGCGGTTTCAAGTGTTTCCGCCGTGAGGTGCTCGAGTCGATCGACCTCGACACCATCCGATCCGACGGCTACTCGTTCCAGATCGAGGTCAACTTCAGGTGCTGGAGACGCGGCTTCACGATCCGGGAGATCCCGATCGTGTTCGTCGACCGTCACGCCGGCACGTCCAAGATGTCCCGTCGAATCGTCTGGGAGGCGATGTGGCTGGTGTGGCGCCTGAGGCTCGAGCGAATCCTGAGACGGAAGTAGCCGGTCGCGAAGCGCGGCTCGACCTCTCGATCATCATCGTCGGGTACAACAGCTCCGAGCCGCTGACCGAGTGTTTCCGCTCGCTCGAAGCGTGTCCGGACCGCGTCACGCGTGAGATCATCCTCGTCGACAATGCGTCGACGGACCGCACCGTCGAGATGGTCCGAGAGGCCTTCCCCGCGGTGCACGTCTACGCGAACACTGCCAACGTGGGTCTGTCGCGCGCGGTCAACCGCGGGATCCGGGAGTCGCGTGGACGCTACGTCCTGGTGCTCAATCCGGACGTCGAGGTCGCTGCCGGATCGCTGGACGCCCTGGTCGGCTTCATGGATGCCACACCGACCGCAGGACTCGCGGGCTCCAAGCTGCTCAACAGCGACGGCACGCTCCAGATGTCGTGCCGGAGCTTCTATACGTTCTGGACGCTGCTGCTGCGGCGGACGGTGCTGGGGAAGATCTTCAGACGGAGCCGCTCCATCAGGCACCATCTGATGCTGGACTACGACCACGCGACCGCGCGCGAGGTCGACTGGGTGCTCGGAGCATGCATGGTCGTCCGCCGGGAAGCTCTCGCGGATGTCGGCGGCATGGACGAACGGTTCTTCCTCTACTTCGAGGATGTCGACTGGTGCTACCGGATGTGGCGCGGCGGCTGGACCGTCTGGTACGTGCCCGATTCGGTGATGCACCATCGTCACGCGCGCGACAGCGCGCGGCCCGGTGTCAACAGGCTGCTGATCGCGCATCTCATCTCACTTCTGCACTTCTATGAGAAGTGGGGAGGACTCATCTACCGGATGAAGAAGCACCGTCGCATTCTCGTGACGACCTTCAACCTCGTCGCCGACCTGCTCGCGATCAACGGCGGGTTCGTGCTGGCATACGCGCTTCGCTCGAGCCTTCGCGGCCTGTTCACGAAACCGCTCTTCGGCCTCGGTGTGTACGACGCATTCCTGGTCTTCGCGAACATCGTGTTCGTGCTCGTGTTCGCGTTCTTCGGTCTGTACGGCGGGCGGCGGGAGCGTGAGAGCGGCGCCGAGATCGCGCTGCGTGTCACACGCGCTGCCATCGTGGCCGGCGTGGTGCTCATGGCGAGCACCTTCATGACCTCTCAGACCGTCTACTCGCGACTTCTCGTGGGCGCCTTCTGCGTCCTGGTCGTCGTGCTGGACGTGGTGCTGCGGGGGATCCTGCGCTGGATCCAGAAGCAGGCGCGCGCGGGACGGTTCGATCTCACGCGGGTAGTCGTGGTGGGAACCGGTCCCACCGCAACGCTTCTGGCCGAGCGGATCGCCGCCGCACCCACCCTCGGCTACGACCTGGCCGGACTGGTCTCGGGTGGGACGCCCGAGACGGGCGACAGCGTGCGGAGACTCGCCGTTCCTGTCATCGGCTCACTTGACGAACTGCCGGAGCTGATCGAGCGCCAACGGATCGAGGAGGTCATCTTCGCGGAACCCGATCTGCCGAGCACGGAGATCGCCGATTTTCTGTTCCGTGCACGACGCAGCACGGTTGACGTCAAGATGGTCTCGGACCTGACGAACCTGCTCACGCAGCGCGCGCGCGTCGAGGAGTTCCTGGACGTCCCGATCGTCGCGTTCGAGCGCGAGGCGCTGCTTGGGGCACAGGCCGGCATCAAGCGGGTGGGTGACGTCGTCGGCGCCTCTCTGCTCCTGGCGATCTCGTCGCCCGTTCTCGCGGTCGCCGGTCTCGTGTCAGGGATCACGGGCCGCGGGGCGCTGTTCGCCGGCGAGGAGCGGATCGGACGCTCGGAGCGAGTCTACCGGAAGTGGGGGCTTCGGTCCCAGGAGCGGCCTACCGCGCTCCGGCGGTACGTCGAGCGCCACGGCCTGTCCCGGGTTCCGGAACTGCTCAACGTGGTCTCGGGTGAGATGAGTCTGGTCGGACCGACGCCGCTGACCGAACGACAGGCCGTGGCGTGCAGCGCGGGGGAACGCGTCCGGTTCGACGCGCGACCCGGGATCACGGGACTCTCACAGGTGGCGTCCGCTGCACACGCGGTGCGCGACGGCGGGCGGGCGCTCGACGCCTACTACGTCCAGAACTGGTCGCTTGGCGGCGACCTGCAGATCGCCGTGCGCTGGTGGCTCCTCTGCCTCGGAGGCCGCTGCGCGCCCCGGGCGGATTGACAAGCGGAACGACAGGAGGAACACGGATGCACCGCAAGACACTGGCACTCGTTGTGATCGTCCTGTGCTTCGCAGGGCTCGCCCGGGCGCAGGACTGGGAGACGATCTCCTTCCCGGGCAACGTCAAGATATGGGACATGGACATCGACGGCAGCACCCTCTGGTTCTCAACGCAGGGCGAGGGGATCGTCGGGTACGATGCGGGAACCTGGGTGACGCACACGCAGGCGGACGGTGGCATCCGGAACGACTACTGGAACAACAGCCTGCTCATCACCTCCGGCGGCGACAGGTGGGTGACGCGAGACAACAACTCCACGCTCGACAGGCTTGATGACAACGGAACCTTCGCGTACAAGGACGACGACGTCTGGAGCTACTACGGCTACCCGGATCAGCTCGCGAACAAGCGGGCCTTCTCGGCGGCGGAGGATTCAGAGGGCCGGGTGTGGATCGGAATGCGCGACGAGAACCTGAACCGACTTGGAGTACTCGAACTCTTCATCGAGAACTCCGACACGACGTCGAGCGACGACGAGTGGTTCCACTACGACAACGTCTGGACGCCGGACTCGACGAGCTTCGGTGGCGACGACGTGCGTGCCGTGATGGTCGACGATCAGGACCGTCTCTGGATCGGATACTACGGTTCGGGGATCGACCTGTGGGACTACGGCAACCCGCGGGTCTTTGCCGACGACGAGTGGACGCACTTCGCCGAGGAGGATGGACTGCCGGAGGACGACGTTCACACCTTCTGGCAGGGGACCGACGGTACGATCTGGGCCGGCACACTTGGCGGCCTGGCGGCCTACGACGAGCAGACCGGGACGTGGTCGTCGATCTCGGGACTCCCAGGCACACAGGCACGTGCAATATCCGAGGACGCCCAGGGACACATCTGGGTCGGTACGAACGACGGTGTGACGATGCTCTATGCGAACAGGACCGTGGCCTTCACATACACGACGGATGACGGTCTGACCGACGAGCAGGTCGACCACGTGTCTATCGACAGGGCGACGGGCGACGTCTGGGCTGTGACCAAGAACATCGGCGCCGACACGACAACGCTCCATCGCTTCCGCTCCGGCATCGTCGAGGGCACGGGCAAGCTGTTCGTCTATCCAAACCCGTGGCGAGAAGGAGAGTCCGAGGGGCAGATCCAGATCTACGGCGCGCCGGAGGGCTCGACGATCGAGGTGTTCGACGTCACGGGAGAGAAGATGACCGAGCTCGCACCTTCGGAGCCGTACGTCTGGGACTCTCTGGATGACTCGCTCAACGAGGTCCCGAGCGGAGTCTATCTCGTTCGCGTGGAGGTTCCCGGCGGCGAGACCGAGATCCTGAAGCTGGCCATCGTGCGATAGCGCACCACGGACGGGCCCGGGCCCGACGACGCAAGGATGATCCATGAGCGACGACGCCCGAGAGACACGCACACTGATCGTTGGCGCCGGGGCCGCCGGCAGCATGGTGGCCGAAGAGATGCGGCAGCGGCCCGAGCAGGGGTACGCGGTCGTCGGGTTTCTCGACGACGACCCGGCGAAGCTCGGCAGCACGGTCGCGGGACTCCCGGTGCTCGGACCGACCGCCGACCTGGTGAGGATCACCGACGAGTCCGGCATCGAGCAGATCGTCATCGCGATCCCCTCCGCCTCCGGATCCTCTATCCGCGAGGTCGTCGCGCTCTGTGAAGAAGCCGACGTTCCCGCCCGCATCGTGCCCGGCATCTGGGAGATCATCCTGGGCGACGTCACGATCAGCCAGCTTCGACAGGTCCAGCCGGAGGATCTGCTGGGACGCGAGACCGTCGTGCTCGACTGCGACGAGATGACAGGATACCTGCGGGACCGGACCGTCCTCATCACCGGCGCGGGGGGATCGATCGGTTCGGAGCTGGCGAGGCAGGTCGCGTCGTTCGACCCCCGTCGTCTCCTCCTGATGGGACGGGGCGAGAACAGCATCTACGAGATCGACCAGGAGATCGGGCAGGACTACCCGGATGTCGAACGGCATCTGGTCATCAGCAGCGTCTCCGATCCGATGGCTGTGGAGGTCCTGTTCCGCGACCATCGCCCGGAGATCGTCCTCCACGCGGCGGCACACAAGCATGTCCACCTGATGGAGGCCTATCCCGACGAGGCCGTGAAGAACAACGTCATGGGAACACGGATCCTTATCGATGCGGCCGTCCGCTACGGTGCCGACCGCGTCGTGATGCTCTCCACCGACAAGGCGGTTCGTCCGCGCGGGGTCATGGGAGCATCGAAGCGGGTTGCGGAGTCGATCATGATCGAGCGCGCGTCGCGCGGCTCGGAGACCAAGCTCATCGCGGTCCGGTTCGGGAATGTGCTTGGGAGCCGGGGGAGCGTCGTTCCGCTGTTCCGGCAGCAGATCAGTCACGGCGGTCCGGTGACCGTCACTCATCCCGATGTCACGCGCTACTTCATGACCATCCGCGAGGCGGCGATGCTCGTTCTCGAGGCCGGTCTGACGGGGCACGGCGGGGAGATCTTCGTGCTCGACATGGGCGAGCCGATGCGGATAGCGGACCTCGCCACACACCTGATACGTCTCTCCGGTTTCGAGCCCGGCAGGGATATTGCTATTGAGTTCACGGGCCTCCGTCCCGGAGAGAAGCTCCACGAGGAACTTTGGTACGCAGACGAGACGCTCCTCGAGACAGGCCGGAAGAAGGTGATGGTCGTCCAGTCTCCCACGGACGCGGTCGTTCCTGACCTCTGGGACCGCGTCAGGCGCCTGGAAGAGTTCGCGGAGCACTGCGACCGTGAGGGTGTCCTGCGGGAGTTCGCCGACATCTTCCCCGACATGAAGGTAGGGACGACGCATGACGAAGAAGACCCCGGCCGCTGAGGGCGGAGCGCCGGTCCGAGACCGGTTCCTGCCGTTCGCGCGTCCCTGTATCGAAGAGACTGATATCGACCTGGTCATCGAGACGCTGCGCTCCGGCTGGCTGACCGTCGGGCCGAAGACGCACGAGTTTCAGCGGCGGGTCGCGGAGTACGTGGGGGTCGAGTCGGCCGCCGCGCTCAGCTCATGCACGGCGGGACTCCATCTGGCGATGGTTGCCCTCGGGATCGGGGAGGGCGACGAGGTCATCGTGCCGACGATCGACTTCGTCTCGGGCGCGAACACGATATGTCACCTCGGCGCGAAGCCGGTTCTCGTCGACGTCGACCCCGTGACACTCTGTGTGACCCCCGAGATCCTGAAGTCCGCGATCACCGACCGGACACGACTTCTCATGCCGGTTCATTTCGCCGGCCACCCGTGCGACATGGACGGGATCATGGACCTGGCCAGAGCGCGCGGCATCAAGGTCCTCGGTGACGCAGCGCACGCCATCGGCGCTGACATCGGCGGCCGTCGCATCGGGAGCATCGCCGACCTCACCTCGTTCAGCTTCTACGTGACCAAGGGTATCACGACCGGCGAAGGGGGAGCCGTCACCTCGACGGATCCCGACCTCACGGCGCGCATCGCACTGCTCGGGCTTCACGGGATGAGCAGCGACGCGTGGAAGCGTTACAGCGACCGGGGCCCCTGGTACTACGAAGTGCACGAGGCTGGCTACAAGTACAACATGAACGACATCCAGGCTGCTCTGGGTCTGGCCCAGCTCGACCGGGTCGACGGATTCCGTGAGCGGCGTCGCGAGATCGCGGACGCCTTCACGGCCGCGTTCGCAACGAACCCTCTCGTCTCGCCGCCCGCCCAGTTCGAGGGCGGCCACCACGCCTGGCATCTGTATCCCATCAGGATCGACACCGACTCGCTGGCGATCGACCGGGACCGCTTCATCCATCAGCTTCTCGAGGAGGGAATCGGCGTCAGCGTGCACTTCATCCCGGTCCACTACCATCCGTACTACCGCAAGACGCTCGGTCACGCCCCGGGCGACTTCCCGGTCGCCGAGGCCTACTTTGAGCGCGCCATCTCACTTCCGATCTACCCGTCGATGACGGACGAGGACGTGGGCGACGTCATCGAGGCGGTGAACAGACTCACGACGTTCCACAGGAGGTAGCCGTGCTGGAGTACTCGGTCGCCTCCAGTGTCGATCCGACAGCGTGGGACGAACTGGTCGCTGCGACGCCGTCCTCGAGTTTCTTCCAGACCCGTCTGTGGTCGGACGTGCTCACGGAGACCCTTGACGACCACGAGCCGGTCCGGGCCATTGCGACCGACGGGGACGTGCTCCTCGCGGCCATCCCGGCGATCCGCCGCCGGCGAGGACCGCTGAGCGTTGTCGAGTCGATGCCCTTCGGCACGTACGGGGCGCTTCTGCGCCGTCCGGATGCACCGAGCGACGTGGCCGACGGGCTGGTGACCGCACTCTGTGATGCGGTGGCCGGGCCGACGCTCGCGCAGATCCGGCTCGTCGATTTCGGCGGGGACCTCCACGGGGCGTGCACGGACTTCGAACAGCACGCGTGCGACGCACAGGTCGTGCCGCTCGACAGGCCGTACGACGAGATCTGGTCCGCCTTCAAACCGTCGGCCCGGAACAAAGTGCGCAAGGCCGAGCGGGCGGGTGTCACCGTCCGCGAAGCCTCGGGCACGGAGGACTTCCTTCGCTACCACGCGATGCTTGAGGAGTGCTCGAAGCGATGGGGAAGCGTGAACCCGTTCGGCCGAGCGTTCTTCGAGCGGCTTGCCAACGGGACCGACGAAGGGGTCCAGATGCTTCTGGCCGAGCACGACGGCGTCGTGATCGCGGGCGATCTCAACCTCATCGGCGGACGGTGCGTCTTCAACTGGGGAAACGTCTCGCACCGGGACGCGGTCAGGCTCGCGCCGAACTCACTGCTGCACGCGCGAGGGATGGAGGAAGGCTGCCGCAGGGGGCTTCTTACCTACAATCTCGGTGGGAGCGCCGGCATCGAAGCCGTCGCGAAGTTCAAGTCGGCCTTCCGGCCGGAGCGCGTCACCTATCACGAGTACGTGCTTGAGAAGGGATGGATGCGGCTCGGGCGTCGCCTGAGACGCAGTGCGGAAGGAGCCGTTTCGTGAGCCCGAAGGCCAAAACCCTTCTCATCGTCGCTGTGCTCGTGCACGCGGTCTTCCTGGCGTCGCTCGTCCACCCGACCCACTTCCTCAACCCGCTGTTCCCGGAGGCGATGCACACGATCGCGCAGGTCTACGGTGAGGACGGGGAGATCGAGCGGACGATCGACGGTGGTGGACTGGGCGCGGACTTCTTCGCGTTCTACCAGGCCGGACGCTACGTCCTTGACGGCGACGACATCTATCGCCGTCCGATGGATGACGCCGAGCGGATCGTTCCGTACGGGTACTTCTATCGCTATCTGCCGTTCGTTGCGTACACGCTCGGCGTGGCCTCCAACATGGTCTCTCCCTGGACCGCCTACTGGATCTGGGTGGTCATCGTCGAACTCGCGCTGCTGTGGTGTGTCCTGCTGACGCGTCGGGCCGTGAAGGATGGATGGCTCTTCGCCATGCTCGCGACGATGTGGCTCGTCTTCACGCCGTTCTATATGGAGCAGTACATGGGACAGCTCTCGTTCGTGATGGGAGCCCTCATCTTCGCGATGGTCCTCGCGCACGCGCGCGGGCGTACCGCCAGGTTCGACTGGCTCTGGATCGCCAGCGTCGTCATCAAGCACATGACGGTCCTGTTCATCCCGATCATGCTTCGGCTGCGACGGTACAGCACGGTCATCCTGTCGATCCTGCTTCTCGGCGTCACGACGGTCCCGTATCTGATGCTCCGTGAGAGCGGCGTTGGCGAGTTCACCCATGACAACTTCAACCTGACGCTCTACCCGTACTCCGGAAACCTCGGTGCGCTGGCGCTGGTGATGGTCCTCAAGGCCAGGCTCTTCCCGATGGCCTCGGAGATCGGCTTCCACGTGGGGCCCTTGAGGATAACCATTACGCGCATGCTCATCCTCGCGACGATGGCACTCCCGACGCTGGCGGCACTCTGGGCGACCTTCCGTCGCCGACCGTTCGACCTCGTCGAGTCGGTGGCCCTGTGGACCATGGTCTACTTCTTCGTCTTCCGCGAGATATGGGAGTACCACTACGTGCTTCTCATGCCGATCTTCGTGCTCCTCTACATGAGGACACGGGCTCGGGTGCTCTGGTGGATCTACGCCCTGGTTGCTCTCCCGACGCTCTTCGTGTTCTACGATGTCCCGGGCGCGAAGAGCCCCGAAGCGCACTGGAGCGCGGCCGAACACATTCTCAACCACGGCCTCAAGGTCGTCCCGCTGATCTGGCTCTTCCTCTGGGTCGCGTGGGGTTTCTACCGACGCCACGTGACGAAGGCAGAGCGGGGAACGGGCAGCGAACTCTCGGTCGTTCTCTAGGGAAACGGACACACCCATGCGGATCGCGTACCTCTCCATCGGCGGTCACATCCACACGGAGCGCTGGCTCAGGTACTTCGTGCGCGCGGGACACGACGTTCACCTCCTGACCGTCCAGCCGGCGCCGATCGAGGGCGTGACGATCCACGACATCCGGACGGGCATACCGTTCAAGCCGCTCCACTACGCCGTCGCGCTGGCGAAGGTCAAGCGTATCCTCGCGCGCATCGCCCCGGATCTGCTGCACACGCACTTTCTGACCGGGTACGGGTACTGGGGTGCCTTCGCGGGTTTCCACCCGTTCATCATGACCGTCTGGGGCGACGACGTCTACGTGACGCCGCACGAGACGGCGCTCAAGGGCTCACTGGCGAGGACGGTCCTGTCCCGCGCCGATCTCATCACCGGAGACTCGGAGGACATCCTCACGCACGTCGTCAAGATGGGCGGAGATCCGGAGATTTGCCACGTGGTCCAGTGGGGAGTCGATCTGGACCGATTCCGTCCCAACGCCGACGGGGCGGTGCGGGGGGAACTTGGTATCCCCGCCGATGCGCACGTCGTCATCAGCATCAGGAGCTTCACGCAGGCCTACTACAACATCGACACCATCGTCCGGACAATCCCCCGGGTGCTCGCCGAGGAGCCCGAGACGCACTACATCATCGCGGGAAACGAGGGTGACGATTCCGCCCTGCGCGAGCTGGCCCGATCGCTCGATCTCGACGATCGCGTGCACTTCGTCGGTCGGATCCCGCACCGCGAGCTGCCGGCATACCTCGCGACCTCCGACGTGTTCCTCACGGTCCCCTCGGTCGACGCGACGCCAGTCTCGCTGCTCGAGGCCATGGCGTGCGGAGCCCCGGTGATCATCTCGAACCTCGAGTCCGCCATGGAGTGGGTCACCGACGGCGAGAACGGACTCGTCGTGCGTCCCGCAGAGCAGGAGGAGCTGGAGGACGCGATCCTCAGACTCATCAGGGACCCCGCGATGCGCGCCCGATTCGCGGCGGCCGGTGTTGAGAAGGTCCAGCAGGGTGCGGATCACGCGAAGCACATGGCACGGATGGAGGCGCTCTGCGAAGAGCTGGTCGCCGGTCGACGTCCCACGGCGGACGGGGAGGGGTGATGACGACCGTCAGTGTGGTCATCCCCACATACGGCAAGGTGGAGGTGCTCGCCCGTACACTCGAGTCGCTGAGTCGGCAGACCTATCCCGCCAGCCTCATCGAGATCGTTGTCGTGGACGACCACTCGGGTGACGGCACGATCGACTACCTGGAGGGACTCGAGATGCCTCAGCGTCTCGTCCCGATCCGTCACGAGGAGAACCGCGGCCGGGCCGCGGCCAGGAACACCGCGGTCCGGACGGCGGCCGGTGAGCTCGTGGTGTTCGTGGACGACGACATGCTCTGCGAGCCCGATCTGGTAGAGCGCCACGTGGCGTTCCACGCCGAACGCCCTGACGCGATCGTCATCGGCAACGCGCTCCAGGCGCCCGAGGTCGGTCACTCGACAGCGCTGACGTACCTCGATGAGATGGGGGTTCACAAGCACGCTCCCGGCTCGCGCGTCCCGGCCAGGTACTTCGTCACGAACAACAGCTCCGTGCCGCGGCAGGCGCTTCTCGACGTCGGTCTGTTCGACGAGACGTTCCGCAACTACGGTTTCGAGGACACCGAACTCGCATTCCGTCTCGAGGACCTGGCGGGACTGACGACCTGGTACTGCGCCGAGGCCGTCGCGCTCCACATCCACGCGCAGTCGTTCGACGACATCCTCGACAAGCGGATCGAGAACGCGGCGCCGCTGAGGCACCTGCTGGCGCGTCATCCGCATCGCGCGCGCGAGATGATGGTCGACGTGCTGCTCCCACCCGACCTCGCGGACCCGACAGGCCTCCGATTCCGGAAGCTCCTCGTCGCGTTCGCCACGAACCGGCTCTTCTACCGATTGGTGCGTGGCGTGGCCCGGTCCGTCTGGCTCCGTGGTCTCTCCCTCAGGGTCATGACCTACCTGATCGCCTGTCAGTACCGCAGCGGGCTGGCCGCCACCGACGGCACATCCGGCGACGCGTGACCGCTTCCGCCCGCGCAACGGCCATTCCGCAGACATCAGGTCCCTCGATCTCGAGTTCGCGACCTCTGTAACACACTGCGTGGCACGGTCTATGCTTCCTACAGGTGACTGCATAGCGACGATCCGCATACGTTCCCTGCGGTGCGCGTGAGCAGTCGCCAGGTCGTGGGCTGATCCCCAATACCCAGGTCATGAGTCGTACGCCACCTGTTGCACGCCTCAGCGGGGAACGCTTTGAAGCCGCCCCCGGCTCTCACCGAGAGTCGGGGGCGGCTTGTTTTCGCTTCGCGTCTCGCCATTCCACGCCCGAGTATCTCAGTTCCACGGCCGGTCATCTCCATTGACAGCATTCGGACCCCTCTGCTAGACTGCCCGAGTTCGCGGCAGATGCCCATGCCGGCGGTGTTTACGCGTATCCCGGTCCGGTGGTTCTGCCGTCATGGGAGGCGTATGCGTGACTGATGTCACTCGGATCGCAGACGAGGTCCTGAGGCGGCTTCAGCGTGAGGCGGGCAACCCGCCCCGCGCGGTGGAGCCGCTGGGTTCCGCGGGGATATCCATCCCCGTGGCCGTGAGTGCTCGCCACGCCCACGTGTCCCGGACGGTCCTGGACCGGCTCTACGGCGAGGGGTACTCGCTGACGAAGCGTTCCGACCTCCGACAGCCCGGTCAGTTCGCGGCCGAGGAGACCGTCACGATCGTCGGTCGATCGCTCCGCGCGATCGAGGGTGTCCGGATCCTCGGCCCGGTCCGAACCTACACGCAGGTCGAGATGTCGCGCGCCGACGCCGTGCGTCTGGGCGTCGATCCGCCGATCCGGCGCTCCGGCGACCTCGCGGGGAGCGCGCCGCTCACGCTGGTCGGTCCGCACGGGGCCGTGAGCCTCAAGGAGGGCGGCATCCGCGCGACGCGGCATCTCCACATGACGCCGCGCGACGCCGAGCAGCACCACGTGGCCAACGGGGAGCTGGTGCGTGTCCGGTTCAGCGGACCGGCGGCGCTCGTTCTCGAGAACGTGATGGTGAACATCTCGGATGACGCGGCGCTTGAGCTCCATCTTGACACGGACAACGCGGGCGCGGCGGATGTCCGCGGCCCGATGATGGTGAGCATCCTGAAGTAACAGAGGAGGGGGTGGACAATTGCCGGGTACTGCGCTCGGAATGGTCGAGACCCGTGGCGTGATCGGTCTCATCGAGGCGGCCGACGCCATGGTGAAGACGGCCAACGTGACCCTCACGCGCTACGAGCGGACGGGAGGCGGCTACGTCGCCATCCTCGTCCGGGGCGACGTCGGGGCGGTCAAGGCGGCTGTGGCCGCCGGTGTCGCGGCGGCAAGCAAGGTCGGGGAGATGGTCTCGCAGCACATCATCCCGGCCCCGCACGAGTCGCTCGAGGATATCCTGCTCTAACCTGATGACGATCTGAGACACGATGAAGCGCGCGTCGTTCCACGACCGGTCGGGTCCGGCGGCGGCACGACGCGAGACGCGGGAGGAAGAGACATGGGCGAGGCCCTCGGAATGATCGAGACCAGAGGTTTCGTCGGAATGGTCGAAGCATCCGACGCCATGGTCAAGGCAGCCAAGGTCACCCTGGTGGGATACGAGAAGGTCGGTGGCGGCTACGTGACCGCCGTGGTCCGCGGGGACGTCGCGGCCGTTCGCGCGGCGGTCGACGCGGGTACAGCCGCCGCGAGCAAGGTCGGCGAGCTGATCTCGACGCACGTCATCCCCAGGCCGCATCTGAGCCTGGAGGACGTTCTACCGATCGGCAAGACCGGCAAGTCCAAGTAGTCCGAGCAGACACCGAGCGGAGCATATCAGTGTCTTCAGATACGGCGCGAACACGTCCCGGAGAGTCCGGGCCGAGTCGCACGCCGTCGCGGGGTGACGCATGAACATCGGCCGTGTCGTCGGGACGGTCGTCTCGACGCAGAAGGACGAGAAACTGGTCGGCACGAAGCTGCAGATCGTCAAGCAGCTCGGACTGGACTGCAGCGAGACGGGCGCGTTCGTCGTGGCCATCGACGCCGTCGGCGCCGGACAGGGCGAGGTGGTGCTCTACGCCAGCGGGAGCTCGGCTCGGCAAACGCCCATCACGAAGGACCGCCCCGCCGACGCCGTCATCATGGCCATCGTCGACACGATCGAGGTCGACGGCAGCCTCCGATACCAGAAGACGTAGCGTCCTCCGCACCGAACGGCCTACGCAACCTCCGGAAGCGAGCAGCGCATGCCCATGGACAGGACGGGGATCGAGGCCATCGTCGAGCGGGTTCTCGGGGAACTCGAGGGAGAGCGCGCCGCGCGACCCGCCCCGAAGCCGTTTGACGGACGAGGCATCCTCCCGGACCTCGATGCCGCGGTCGACGCGGCGGCGTCTGCGTTCCGCGAGCTCTCCGAGATCACACTCGAGGAGCGCCGAGACTTCATCGCCGCGATGCGCGCGACCGCGCTGGAGCACACGGAGGAGCTCTCCCGGCTCGCCGTCGAGGAGACGGGACTCGGCCGAGCAGAGGACAAGCTGCGGAAGAACCGTCTTGCGGCGCGGGCGACGCCCGGGGTCGAGGACCTCAGACCGGACGTGTTCTCGGGCGACCACGGACTGACGCTGATCGAGCGAGCGCCGTACGGTGTCATCGGCTCGATCACCCCCTCGACCAACCCGTCTGAGACCATCATCAACAACGCCATCGGGATGATGGCCGCCGGCAACACGGTGGTCTTCAACCCGCACCCGAGCGCGCGTCTGGTCTCCCTGACCACGATCGATCTCCTGAACCGTGCCGTCGCGCACGCAGGAGGTCCGCGGGCCCTGCTCTTCGCTCCCGCGGAGCCGTCGGTGTCGACGGCTCAATCGCTCATGGCGCATCCGGACATCCGTCTGCTTGTCGTTACGGGGGGACCGGGAGTCGTTCGCGCCGCGATGCAGTCCGGGAAGCGGGTCGTCGCGGCGGGGCCCGGGAACCCGCCTGTGGTGGTGGACGTCACGGCCGACATCGAGAAGGCGGGGCGGGACATCGTCGCGGGCGCCACCCTTGACAACAACATCGTCTGCATCGCCGAAAAGGAGATCATCGTCGAGCGAGCCGCGGGCGCGCTCCTCAAGCAGGCCCTGACGGCCGCGGGCGGCGTCGAGATACGCGGTCAATCGCTCGCCCGCCTCATGGAGGCGATCATCGCCGAGGACCACGGACCGGGGCAGCCGGCGTCGATGAACCGCGCCTTCATCGGCAGGAACATCGAGGTCATCCTGGACGCCGCCGGCCTGTCGTGCCCCAGCGGCGCGAGAATGGCGTTCTTCGAGGCCGACGAGGGTCATCCGCTCGTCTGGACCGAGCAGATGATGCCCGTCCTCCCGCTCGTGACGGCGGAGAGCGCGCCGGCCGCGATCGAGATGGCGCGGCGGTTCGAGCGCGGATGCCGTCACACCGCGGTCATGCACTCGAAGAACGTGGAGCACATGTCACTGATGGCGCGCGTGATGGACTGCTCGATCTTCGTGAAGAACGGGCCCTCCTACGCGGGGCTCGGATTCGGCGGCGAGGGCTTCACGACCTTCACGATCGCCAGCCCGACCGGCGAGGGGCTGACGTCCGCCCGGACCTTCACGCGAGAGCGCCGGTGCACGCTCGTCGACTACTTCAGGATCGTCTAAGAGAGCACGGGGCAGATGGTGAGCGCGAAGCTGAGTGACGCGATACGCGCGGCGGGCGTCGTCGGCGCGGGCGGAGGGGGATTTCCCACGCACGTCAAGGCCGACGCCGAGGCCGATACGGTCCTTGCGAACGGGGCCGAGTGCGAGCCGCTGCTCCGGGCGGACAGCGCGGTCATGTCGATTGCGCCGGACCGCATCATCCGCGGACTGACGCTGCTTCGGGACGCCGTCGGGGCGGAGCGCGCCGTGCTCGCCGTGAAGCGGAAGAACCTCGAGTCGCTTCCCGGTCTTCGCAAGGCGGTCGAGGCCGCGGACGGCGTGGAGCTGCTCGTCCTCGAGAACGTCTATCCGGCGGGGGACGAGTACCTGCTCGTGTACGAGGCCACGGGGCGCGTCGTCCCTGAGGGCGGACTCCCGCTCGACGTGGGAGTCGTCGTCAGCAACGTCACGACGCTCGCACAGGTGGCCGAGGCCCGGGAGGGGCGACCCGTCACGAGCCGCTACGTCACGGTCCAGGGGGCCGTACGACGCCCGCTGACCGTGCGGGCGCCCATCGGCACGAGGCTCGCCGTGCTCCTCGAGGCGGCCGGCGGGCCGACCTGCGACAGCTTCGCCGTGATCGCGGGCGGCCCCATGATGGGACGCCTGGCCGAGCTGAACGAGCCGACCGACAAGACGCTCGCCGGGATCATCGTGCTTCCCGCCGCCCACCATCTGGTGACGACGCGTCGGGAGACGGCGGCGCACGCGCTCCGCGTTGCGCGGGCGGCGTGCTGCCAGTGCATGGCCTGTACGGAGCTCTGCCCACGCGCGCTGCTCGGACACGATCTCGAGCCGCACAGGACCGTGCGGGCGATCCAGTACTCGACCGAGGCAGCCGACCACGCGCACGTCACGTCGGCCTACCTCTGCTGCGAGTGCGGGATGTGCGAGCTGTTTGCCTGCCCGCTCGAGATCCGGCCGCGCCGGATCCTGGCGGAGCTGAAGGCGGAGCTGAAGCGGCGCGGTGTGGCGAATCCCCACACCAGGACCGAGCTCGACCCAAGCGGCGTGCGCGAGTACCGGCAGATCCCTTCGGCCAGGCTCGTTCAGCGGCTCGGTCTGAGCCGGTACGACGGGCCGGTCGACCTGTGCGCCGACCTGCTCGAGCCGGACAGCGTGCGTCTGCGGATGCAACAACACGTGGGCGAGCCCGCGACGCCGCTCGTCGAGCAGGGGGCATCCGTGCTCCAGGGCGACGTCGTCGGCGAGATCCCGGCAGGCGCCCTCGGCGCGCGGGTCCACGCGAGTCTCAGTGGTGAGATCACCATGGTCAGCGAGTCGGAGATCATCATCGAACGTCGATAGCACGCGGTGCGCCGCTGAAAGGACACGATGGCAGCGAAGAAGCCTCCCAGGAAGGCTCCGGCGCCACCCGACGCGGGTCGGCTCGAAGCGATCGCCATCATCGAGACCATCAGCATCGCGGTCGGGATCGAGATCACCGACGCGATGGCGAAGATGGCGAGCGTGGAGGTGCTGGAGTCGACCGCGATCTGTCCGGGCAAGTACATGGTGCTCGTCGCGGGCGGCGTCTCGGAGGTCGAGGCGTCCCTCACGCGAGGCATGGAGATCGGCGGCGACGTTGTCGCCGACACGCTCCTGATCCCGCACGTGCACCGCGACGTCTTCCCGGCGATCCTTGGAGCGGTCGACGTCGACATGCTGGAGGCGCTCGGCGTCGTCGAGACGTTCACCGTCGCCTCGTCCATCCTCGCAGCGGATGCGGCCGCCAAGGCCGCCAGGGTCCGCATCCTCGAGGTGCGTGTGGCGAAGGGACTCGGGGGGAAGGGGTTCTTCACCATGACGGGTGAGGTCCATGAGGTCGAGGCCGCGATGGAGGCCGCGCTCGAGGTTGTGCGACGCGCGGGGACGCTCGTCCGGAGCGTCATCATCCCGCGTCCGCACCCGACGCTCGGGTCGGTCGTCCTGTAGTCAGCGCAACGTATCGACGGAGGAACGCCACGTGCACTTCGGCAAGGTCATCGGGTCGGTCTGGGCCACCCAGAAGGTCCCGACGCTTCACGGCGCACGCCTTCTCATCGTCCAACCGCTCACGCACGAGTTCGTCGAGAAGGGACGCCCACTCGTTGCCGTCGACACCGTCGAGGCGGCGCCGGGGCAGCTGATCTACTTCGTCATGTCGCGCGAGGCCTGCAAGGCGCTTGAAGAGCGATTCAACCCGGTTGACGCCGCCATCGTCGGGATCGTCGATCAGATCTCTCTCGGAGACGGACGAGGGGAGGGGTGAGATGTTCCTGGCGCGCGTCATCGGAGAGGTCGTCTCGACGATCGAGCACCCCTCGCTCCGGACCAGAACGCTGCTCATCATCGACCGGCTTGATCTGAACGACGCCGGGACCGGGAACACGCAGATCGCGGTCGACTCGGTCTCCGCAGGAGTCGGCGACACGGTGCTCGTAGTGGACGAGGGTGGCTCCGCCGCTTTGGTGACGGGGCTCTCCGACCCGCCGATCCGCACCGTCATCGTTGGTGTCGTCGACCACTTCGACGTGGAGGTGTGAGCGCGTGCTGAGCGAGTTCGAGGCCCGCCGTGGTATCGTGGAGATCGGTCGCCGGCTCTGGCAGCGGGGCTACGTCGCGTCGAACGACGGCAACATCAGCGTCAGGCTCGACGCCGACCGGATCCTGGTCACGCCGTCAGGCCTCTCCAAGGGATTCCTCTCGCAGACCGATCCGGTCGTCGTGGCGCCGGACGGGCGGAAGCTCTCGGGGGCGCTTGAGCCAACCTCCGAGCTTCCGCTTCACCTCGCGGTCTACTCACGTCGGCGCGAGGTCACGGCGGTCGTCCACGCACACCCGCCGGTCGCCACCGGCTACGCGGTCGCCCGGGTCCCGCTCGGGCAGTGCATCCTGCCGGAGGTGGTCCTGACGCTCGGTTCCGTCCCGACGGCCGACTACGCAACGCCATCCACGGACGCGGTGGTCGAGAGCGTCGCCCGGTACATCGATGACTACAGCGCGATCCTGCTGGCGAACCACGGGGCCCTGGCGCTCGGCAGGACACTCGACGAGGCCTACTTTCGCATGGAGACGATCGAACACTTCGCGCAGATCGCGCTGACCGCACGGCAGCTCGGAGGCGCATCGCCGCTCACTCCTGGGGAGGTCCAGGATCTCGCCGAGATTCGCGAGCGCCTGGGCGTCCGCGTCCCCGAGGGCAGCTGCGTCAGCTGCGGGGCGTGTACCCCCTCCTCCGGCTCGGACAGCACGGCTGTCGGCACATCGTCCTCTCGATCCGGGGTTCCTCTGTCGGATGACGGTGCACGGAGCGGTGCGGCCGGCGGAGACCTCGATGAAGCACTCGTTCAGGACGTGCTCGCCGAGATCGCCAGACGCCGTTCCGGCTGACCAGATGCCCGCCTGTGCGGGCCCGAAAGGAATGTCTCATGACGAAGCGCGGATGTCTCTGGGCATGGCTCGCGGGAGCGGCCGTTCTGCTGGTCCTCTTCCTCGTGACGATGATCATGATCGAGTCACTGCTCGGTGGGAGCGGCGTCCGCTTCCCGACGTACGGCGCCCACGTGGGGCTCGTCAGGATCGAGGGCGTCATCGCGGACTCCAGAAGCGTCATCGACGATCTGCGCTATTTCGATGACATCGGAGGCGTCGACGCGCTCGTCCTCCGGATCGACAGCCCGGGGGGCGGTGTCGCGGCCACCCAGGAGATCGTCGCCGAGATCGACCGCATTCGTGAGGACACCGGGATACCCGTGGTCGCCTCGATGGGCTCCGTCGCAGCGTCGGGAGGCTACTACATCGCGTGCTCGTCGGACAGCATCTTCGCGAATCCCGGAACGCTCACCGGGAGCATCGGCGTGATCATGAGTTTCACGAACCTTGAGGAGCTCTTCGGGAAGCTCGGCATGACCTTCGACGTGGTCAAGAGCGGACGCTACAAGGACATCGGCTCCTGGAGCCGCGAGATGACGTCTGAGGAGCGGGCGCTGCTCCAGGAGACGGTCGATGACATCCACGCCCAGTTCGTCGAGGCGGTGTCGATGGGGCGCGGGATGACGGAGGCAGAGGTCTCGGATCTCGCCGACGGTCGGATCTTCTCGGGGCGCCAGGCGCTCGCGCAAGGGCTCGTTGATGGTCTCGGGACCCTCGATGAAGCTGTCCTGGCGGCCGGCAGAATGGGGGGGATCGAGGGAAGACCGCGCATCCTCGAGCCGGTCAAGCGGGAGAGATTGACGCTCTTCGACGTTCTCACCGGCGGGATCGAGCGCCTGCTGCCCGAGACCGCCGTTCCCGGTGGAGCGCTCTACCTCTACAGACCCGCCAAGTGACCTTCAGAAAAGCATTTGACAGCCTCAGGGCATCCTGTTAGGATGTGTCTTGAGGTTGTCGGCCTCGCGCTGGCACACATGATTGCGTTGCGACGCTCGATCGACCGCCGTGTCGGTAAGGTACGCGCGGCAACAGACTTCGGCCCACACGGACCATCACACGCCGTCGTGCGGTCTCGAGCGGATTGACGAGGCGAGATTCTGCATTCCGACAGCCCTCCAGGAGCGTCGAGCCGCGCAACTCGCGACCGGCCCCCTGCATGCAGGCGGGGAGGCTCCGTACGGAGGGCGACCGATGACGCGAAGCACCGCGGCGAAGGCCGCGCGGCGTGATGTGGTGCGCCACGCGTGAACGAGCGCGGGCTCCACGACGGAGGTTGTGGGTTATGACGAAAGCGGACCTTGTCGATCGCGTTGCCAGCAAGACCGGACTGACGAAGCGAGATGTGGCCGTCGTCGTCGAAGCGCTCCTCGAAGCGATCAAGGATGCGCTCGCCGACCATCGACACATCGAGATCCGCGAGTTCGGGACGTTTAAGGTGAAGCAGCGCAAGGCCAGCATGAAGTACAACCCGAGAGACCGATCGCAGAAGGTCATCGTGCCTGCGAAGATGGTCCCGGTGTTCAAACCGAGCAAGTTTCTCAAGGAGAAGGTCAACTGGTCTGACGATCGGGGAACCACACCCGCCGAGGGCGCGGCAGCGTCCCCGAAGCCCGCCGTCGGAAGTGATTCCGCGGCTTAAGGAGGAGTATGCCGAGTCTGAAGAAGAAGCGCCGCAAGAAGATGGCGAAGCACAAGCTCAAGAAGAGGCGCAGGAAGGACCGTCACAAGAAGCGCGTGCGCTAGTTCCGCCGGCGGCATCTGACCGTCTGGAGGTTCCATGACTGACAAGAAGGAAGGCAGCTGGGAGGGGCGGGAACGCAGACAGTCGGCGCGCGTCAGTGCCCAGGTCGCACTGCAGCTCGCCGGGCTGGACGATTCGATCCCGGGTGAGTCTCTGACGACCGAGAGCATCAACGTCGGCGCTGAAGGTGTCTACTGCCACGTCGGTCACTTCATCGCACCGTTGACGAAGCTCCAGCTGACGATGGTCCTCCCGATCAGAGACAAGAAGGGACAGGCCCGCAACGAGGTCCTCAAGACCGACGCCGTGGTCGTGCGCTGCCAGCCCGCTGGGAGCGAGAGCAGCGGCTATCGCATCGCCTGTTTCTTCACTGGTCTTGAGCCGGCGGCACGAGAGGTGCTGCAGGACTACGTGCGGCAGCACGTCGCACCCGCCTAGGGAGCACATCGAGGCACGGAACACCTCGGAGCTGGTCTCCGAGGGACGCAACGAGAGAGGCCCGGCCGGGATCGGCCGGGCCTTCCGTATGATGTCCGGCAATGTGCGGCAACCGGGGTGCGCGACGCGGCTGGTGGGCCCGCACGCTGCTAGAACCGGTACGCAGCCTCGATGATCAGGGCCGTATCCTCGACCGTCTCGTCGAACGCGTACTCGTCGGCGGAGCGCTCGGAGGTCGCCGTGAGCCACGCGACGTCGATGGCGAGGACCGTGTCGATGAGGATACCCGCGCCGAGCGTCCAGTACGCGCGGTCGCTGTCGATGGTCAATCCGCGGTACGCGATCGGCCGGAACATATACCCGCCTCGGACGCGCACGGGCATGTCGGGGATGGTGACCTCGATCCCCGCGCTCAGGTCGTGCGTCGCCTCGTAGGCGTCGCGCCGGTCGGCCTGGTCACCCAGGTAGACCCGTCCCTCGTACTCCATCTCGGACCAGTTGACATACTGGTAGTCGCACCCGACCAGCACGAGGTCCAGAGGAGTCCAGCTCGCGCCGACACCGAACGCGAAGGGGAGTGTGAGATCGTCCTCGAACGTTGTCGTCTCCACGTCGCTTCCGCCCTCGGGGCCGGTCAGCGTCGTCATCACGGTCTCGGTCCCGGAGAACGTCAGCGTGGTAGGAAGGGTCACGGTGGCGCCGGCAGCCAGCTCGTCTGTGAGGTAGAACAGCGCGCCCAGCTTGAAGCCGAGACCCGTGACGTCCGCCTCGCTGTCGATCTCGAGACGATAGGAGTCGTAATCGGCCGAGGCCCCGTAGTCGTCGATCGCGGTGTAGAGGAACGTCCTCTCGTACGTCCCGCCGACGATGGAGACGGCGGCTCCAATCGAGACGTTCTCGGACGCGTCGAACGCGGCGGCGACCGTCCCCGCATAGATATCACCGTTCGAGAGCATGTCCTCCGTCTGTGCCCAGTTCGCCGTCATGTCGATATCGTCCGACGGTTCGTACCACGTCAGCGAGTCGACGTAGCTCGCGAGGAAGTCCGCCTCGAGACCGTAGACCCGTTCGAGCCCCAGACCGACGACAAGCGAACCCCGGAACGTCGGGAAGGGATAGGCGAAGCGGAGCGCCGAGAGACTCGTGTTCGTGATGTCGGTCTCGTACGAGCTTCCGAAGGCGTCGCCCGAAACCGCGGTTCCGTCGAACAGGAAGCCCCCGGAGAGCTCGACTCGCCGCAGGCGCGCGAGCGCCGCGGGATTGGTGAGCATCGCCGAGCCGTCATCGGCCGTCGCGAGCGAAACGCCCCCCATACCGAGAGACCGCGCCCCGGTCAGACCGGTGGTCGTGAAGGGGATCTCGGTGAGCGGAGCGACGTATCCGTCGTACGCCGAGACCGGAGAGATCGTCGCGAGCAGGGCCCCCGTGAGCACGAGAACGAGCGCGACGATCGAGAACGTGCGGTGCCTGCGAGTCATGATCAGAATCCCTTCTTCCGCTCTTTCCAGAGCCCGCTGTCGTCGCTGTCGCTGTCGTCGTCCGAGTCGTCCTTCGCCGGCTTCTTCGGCGGCTCCTGGTTGTTCGTGGTTGGCTGACCGCTCGATGACTGTCCCGACGGCTGTGGCGGTGTCCGAGGGGGATCGTCCGGCGCGGGAGAGGAGCCGAACCCCCATCCCTTCGTCGGCCAGCCCCCGGCGCCCCAGAGGTGTCTCGTGCCCGTCTCCGGCGGAGGGCCGGGGTCGCCCGGGTCGCCGTGATCGTAGTCATCGTGCCACCACCAGTCGTTGTCGTACCACCACGGCGAACCGTAGTAGTCGTTCCACCGATAGTGACTCGACCCGTATCGGTAGTACGGGTGGTAGTAGTCGGCATCGGCGTGGCAGTCGGCGCACGTGCGGTAGCCGTACGAGGCGTAGCCGTCGTGCGCGGTGTTCGTGCTCGACATCACGTCGCCGCCGGTCGGATGACGGAGCACCGTGTAGCATCCGGCCAGGGAGACGAGAAGCACTGCCGCGAGCGAGATCCGTATCAGTCTGTGTCGTGTCATGGTCCTCCGCTCCTCCGGAACGCCTGACCGCGAGTGGCCCCGGGCGCGCAGCCGCGTCCACGACCGTCCGTGGAAATCTCAGGAAGCATCGAACGATTCGACGCTCCGTGCGTCCTGTCATTCAAGGTAGCACAGGTGAAGGTGATGGGCAATCGGCTCCCGAGCCGTCTTGTCTGCTGCCCGAACCCCGTGCTAGACTCCACTGAGACCCTGGACTGGAGAGTTCATGAAACGTCGCAGCGCTCGAAGAGGCCCCGCCGGACCGAGATACCGGCAGCGCACGGAGAGACACCGCTCGTCCGTTCTGGTTGTCCTCGCGTGCCTCGTGCTGGCATGCGCGGTCCGTCCTTCGGATGCCTTCCGGCCGGTGACGGTGCGGCGCATCGATGCTGCAGCCGAAGGCTATCTTCACTACAGCCTCGGGCGACTCATGGAGCTGGAGGGGTTGTACGCTGAGGCGCTCGTGCAGTACCGACGCGCTCACTCGCTCAATCCGGGAGACTGCGAACTCCCGACGGCCATGGCCCGGGTGCTCTTTGCGATGGATCGCCTCGAGGACGCGCTGGAACGCGCCCGGATAGGCAGGGAGTCCTGCCCGGACGCTCTCGAGCCCCTCGTCGTCGAGTCGGACGCCCTGCTGCTCCTCGGCCGTCCCGAGGAGGCGGAGGAGACGCTCCGCGAAGCCCTCACGAGCCGTGAAGTCGATCTGACGGAACCCACGGACGCGCCGACCCGACTCATCGTACTGCTTGGCCGCTCGCTCGAGCAGCAGGACCGCATGAGCGAGGCGCAGCGTCTCTACGCGGCGGCGGCCGCTGCCGACACCCTCGACCCCGAACTCGCGTTCCTCAGTGCGCGCGCAAGCCGCTCGCTCGGGGACAACGAGACGGCGCTCCGGGAGCTCTGGCGGTCGCACCGGCTCCAACCCGAGAACCGGGCCGCTGCGGCAACGCTCGCGCGCCTCCTCGGTCTCCTCGACCGGCACGAGGAGGCGATCCCGGTGCTCGAACACCTCGTCCGCCGCGGCGACGCCACGACGGCCGAGTACCTCTCGGTGGCTCGCGCCTATGCGTTGAGCGGCAGGATCCCGGAAGCGCACGCATCGCTCGACGACGCGATGCGCCTCTGGAGTCCGACGCCACCTCTGCTCTCGGCCCGGGCGTCGGTTCACTTCGCCGCAGGAGAGGTCGACAGCGCCGTCGCGGTCCATCGCCGCATCCTCGACGCGGCGCCGGAGGCCGTCGGCTCACTCAACTTCCTCGCGTATCACTACGCGGAGCTCGGCGAGAACCTCGACGAGGCCTTGAGCTTCGCCGAGCGCGCGCGCGACGCGTCGCCGGAGAGCCCCCTGGTCCTCGACACGCTCGGTTGGACGTACTTCCGGCTCGGACGATACGAGGACGCGGTCCGCGCGCTTGAGGCGGCCGTCGCATCAGGCACGGAGCATGCCGTCATCTTCGAGCACCTGGGTGACGCGTACGACGCCACCGGGCGTCCTGAACGCGCGCGCGAGGCGTGGACGCGGGCGCTTGAGCTCGATCCGAACCGGCACACGACCCAGCAGAGGCTTCTCGGTGGAACACAGACGAACCGGCCGTAGCAGCGCGCGCATGCGCGACCTCCTCCGACTCGCAGGGCTTTGCGTCACCCTGGCGGCCATCGCCATGGGCGGCTGCGGCCCTCCCGCACCTGGGGGCGACCCGCTCGCCCCGCCCGAACTCGAGCAGTTCGCGAGGTCACTCGATCGCGCCGCACCACCGACGGGACTCCGCGGGTCAGGATCCGGATCGCTCTCGGGAGCCGATCGCAGGACTTTCTTCACGTTCGCGGCGCTGACCGATGGTGAGGGCTGGCTCCGGGCCGACCTCCGACCGTCGTCGCCTGCAGCGCCGAGCGGCTTCACCGCGCAGCTCGAGATCGACGGCGCGTGCGCACGGCTCTACTTCCCATCGACGCACACGATGGTCTCGGACTGCCTCGAGGATCCGCCTGTGGACGACCTGGCGCCGCTGCTGCTGGGTCGGATCGACGGTGGCGTGGTCCGGCGGCTCCGTGCCCCCCGGCTGCTCGTGGGCGAAGACACCATGCAGCTCACTGGCGAGCGCGACGGTGTCCATCTGGAACTGACGCTCGATGCGGAGACCCTGCGTCTTCGGAGGGTCGAGGCGGAAGGCCCAGACGAAGTCTGGGTGACGGCCGAGTACGAGGGACACGGTTGGAAGGAATCGCTCCCGCTGCCCCGCGTCACGGTCGTGCGATACGGTCGCAGCGGCCGGACACACGGAAGACTCCGCCTCGAGTTCGATCGGCTCCGACGCGCGGACGACGTGGACCCGACGACCCACGAGATCTTCGTCGTCCCGGGCTCGCGCGAGCTGAGCTGGGGAGACCTGACGCTCTGGAGGTGACGATGAGAACCACATGTGGTGTGCTCCTGGGGCTCGTGCTGTTCGCGGGCGGCTGCGGCGGCCCGACGATGCCCGCGTTCGGCGAGACGGACGACCTCGTGCTCATCATCGACCGGTCCGCCGGCGAGGCGCTGCGCTCCGAGCTGGAGGCCGTCTTCGAGGCGGTCGAGCCATGGCTCGTCCGCGAACCTGCATTCGATGTGGACTACGCAACCCCCGCGCGCTTCAACGACTACTCCAACTGGCGCAACGTCATACTGTGCGGCGTCTGGGGAGGCGAGGTCGGTGCGATCGTCCGCGACCGCGTCCCCGGTGTCCCGCTCTCGGGTGAGGCGGCGATGACCACGGCGACCGACATCTGGGCAGGACGCCAGGTCGTCGGCGTCATCGTGGCCGAGACCGAGGAGCAGCTCCTTGAACTTCTCCGCACGAGGGGGGAAGAGCTCAGGACCCGCTTCGCGCTCGAGGTCCGCGCTCGGCTTGCCGTCTCGCTCTGTCAGGACGCCCAGAGCTCGGGCCTGAAGGGCGCGCTCGAGGACCGTTTCGGGTGGACCATCTGCGTTCCCGAGGACTACGAACTGGACACGGGAGCCGAACGGGACGGGTTCATCCGCTTCGACCGCAGGCAGCCGGACCGCTTCGTCTTCGTCTCCTGGCGCCCCGGAGGCGCTGCGAACCTCACTCGCGAGTACGCCCTGGCCGAGCGAGACCGCCTGTGCTCGCTGTATCACAACGGGGACGTCATCCAGGAGGCTCGACCGGTGCTGGCCGACACGACGGAGATCGCGGGAACCCGCGCCCTCAGACTGCGCGGGTGGTGGGGGAACGACGAGCTGACCGGCGGCGGGCCTTTCGTCGCCTACTGCCTCCACGTCCCCGAGGACGGGCGCGTCTACTACCTCGACGCGAGCCTGTTCGCACCGGGGCAGGAAAAGACGCCGCTCATCCGTCACCTGGACGGTATTCTGACGACGTTCCGTCCGTAGTTGACACGACACGGCCGCTCTGATAGCGTACGCGCGTCGGACGACGTGTGGTCCGGACCTACCGCAACGTTCTGAGGCGGCACGCGAGGCCCCCATCATGAGAGAGCTACGACCCCTCGAGGACGCGATCTCCCGACTCGAACGAGTCTTCGCCACACAACGCAGTGTGCGCGTGGTCGCGCCGCTCGCCGAGGCGTATCGCATCGAGCGCCGGCTCGACGAGGCGGTGGCGACGGCACGCGACGGCGTTCGCGACTACCCGCGAAGCATCTCTGTCCGCGTGGTGCTGGCGCGGGCTCTTCGCGACCAGGGCCACGACGAGGAGGCCCGCGAGGCGTTCCGTGAGGTGATGCGGCTCGATCCCGAGAACATGGAGTCACTGCTCTTCGTGGAGTCGACGCCCGACCCGCGTTGGGAGTCGCCGCTCGAACCCTCCAACCGCGAGCCTTCTGACGCGACGGGGCCCTCCGATGAACCGGCAGGTGCGACCGGACCGGCCGCGGGTGAGGCGCGGGCGACCAACTCCGTCGCTGAGTCTGCGCACCCTGAGCCGCGGCCCGTGCAACTCGACTCGGCGCCGCCCGAAGTCGAGCCGTCGACCGAGCCCGTCTCCCTGACCAGCGAACTCGCTCATCTCTCGGATCTGTTCGGTCCGACCGCGCAGAACGCGCCGCACGCGGCCGACGGTGAGCTGACGGGGATCGCCACGCTGACGCTGGCCGAGATCTATGCCAGGCAGGGGCTCCCCGACAAAGCGGTCGAGGTCTGCCAGCAGATCCTGGCGACCGACCCGGACGACGAGGAGGCGAAGCGTCGTCTCGAGGAGTACGAGCGCGCGCTGACCGAGTCCCGCTGAGGTCGGCACACATCACCGGACCTGGCTGTCCCGGCGACGACCTCGCCGGGACGCGCGCACCTGACCTCGTCAAGGGCACAGGCGGTCGCAGCACGCGCAAACGGTTGACGGGTCGACAGTTCCAGCGCGGAACATACCGGTTGACGGGTCCTGGCGGCGGATGTATTCTGCATGAGTTCAGGAACACATAACAACCGACCGGCAGAACGATTACCTCTCTCACAGGTGGCACGATGGCAACGACGAGCAACGATTTTCGCAACGGGATGGTCATCCGGAAGGACGGGAAGCTCTACTCGATCGTCGAGTTCCTCCACGTCAAGCCCGGCAAGGGCGCCGCATTCGTCCGCAGCAAGCTCAAGGACGTCAAGTCGGGGAAGGTCCTCGAGATCACGTGGCGTGCGGGGGAGAAGGTGGAGGATGTCCGACTCGAGCGTGTCAAGACGCAGTTCCTCTACCGCGATGACCAGCTCAACTTCATGAAGATGGACAACTACGAGCAGATCGCGCTCACGGTCGAGGCCGTCGGAGAGGACAACGCACGTTTCCTCAAGGATGGCATGGAGACGGAGATGCTCTTCGACGGGGACGAGCCCGTCTCGATCGAGCTGCCGACGTTCGTTGAGCTCGAGATCACACAGACCGACCCCGGCGTCAAGGGTGACACCGTGTCCGGCGGGTCGAAGCCGGCGACGCTCGAGACGGGCGCCGTGGTCCAGGTCCCTCTCTTCCTCAACGAGGGCGACGTCGTGAAGGTCGACACGCGCACCGGTCAGTACGTATCCCGCGTCTAGCGTCGGCTGCGACACCAACGCTCTGTGGAGGCGATGGAATGGACAGGAAGGAACTGGAAGAACTCATCCGACTCGTTGAGGACAGCGACGTGCAGGAACTGCACGTTCGAAATCTCCTGAGTTCGGTGCGGATCGTGAAGATGCAGCCCGGAGCCACATCGACGCAGGTCGCTGCGCCGGCCCAGTCGGCCGCCGCGCCCGTCGCGCCGGCCGCAACGCCCGCGGTCACCGAGTCGCCGGACGCCCCGGCGGCGGAATCGGACCCGGACACCGGTCTGGTCCCGGTCGTCGCGCCGATGGTCGGAACGTATTACGTGGCCTCGTCTCCCGAGTCGCCGCCCTACGTGAAGCAGGGGGACCGCATCAGCAAGGGACAGGTCGTCTGCATCATCGAGGCGATGAAGCTCATGAACGAGATCGAGTCCGAGGTCGCCGGAACCGTCGTCCGGATCGTCGCGGAGAACGCGAAGCCGGTCGAGTTCGGGCAGACGCTTCTCATGGTAGAGCCGGACTGATCGAGTCCCAAGAGGAACCACTCCGTGTTCAAGAAGATCCTGGTCGCCAACCGCGGTGAGATCGCCCTGCGCGTCATGCGGGCGTGCAAGGAACTCGGCATCCCGACCGTCGCCGTCCACTCGGAGGCCGATGAGGAGGCGCTCCACGTCAAGTTCGCCGACGAGAGCGTGTGCATCGGCCCGGCTCCCGGCGCCGCGAGCTACCTCAACGTGCGTGCCATCATCACCGCGTGCGAGCTGACGGGAGCGGACGCGCTTCACCCCGGGTACGGGTTCCTCGCGGAGAACGCGGAGTTCGCCGAGATCTGTGCGGTCCACAACATCACCTTCATCGGCCCGACCGGGGAGATGATGCGCCTGATGGGGAACAAGGCGCAGGCCCGGAAGATGATGCAGAAGGCGGGCGTTCCGGTCGTTCCGGGGACCGATGGACCGGTGGATGACATCGAATCCGCGAAGGTCGAGGCCGAGCGGATCGGCTACCCCGTCATGATCAAGGCGTCCGCCGGGGGCGGCGGGAAGGGAATGCGGATCGCCCGCGACCCGGCGAGCCTCGTGGACAACTTCGCGATCGCCAGCGGCGAAGCGGAGGCCGCGTTCGGCAACGGCGAGGTCTACCTGGAGAAGCTCCTGACCGAGCCGCGACACATTGAGTTCCAGATTCTCGGAGACAGTCACGGAAGCGTGGTCCACCTCGGCGAGCGCGACTGTTCGATCCAGCGACGCCACCAGAAGCTCATCGAGGAGTCCCCCTCACCGGCCGTCGACGACGATCTCCGCGCCCGAATGGGGAAGGCGGCCGTCGATGGAGCACGCGGCATCGGCTACGCCAGCGCCGGGACGATCGAGTTCCTCCTCGACGCCCGAGGCGGCTTCTACTTCATGGAGATGAACACGAGGATCCAGGTCGAGCACCCGGTCACGGAACTTGTCACCGGCATCGATCTGGTCAAGGAGCAGATCCGCGTGGCGGCCGGTGAGAGGCTCAACGTGACGCAGGACAAGCTCCATCTCCGCGGCCACGCCATCGAGTGCCGCATCAATGCCGAGGATCCCGCGAAGGACTTCGCGCCCCGGCCGGGAACCGTCACCGAGCTCTACGTCCCGGGCGGCCCGGGTGTCCGCGTCGACACGCACGTGTTCAGCGGCTACGCCATTCCCCCGTACTACGACTCGATGATCGCGAAGCTCCTCACGCACGGGAGCACCCGCGAGGAAGCGCTCGCGCGGATGCGACGCGCCCTGAGCGAGTTCGTCATCGAGGGCGTCACGACGACCATCCCGTTCCACATCGAGATGATGGACGATCCCGACTTCGTGTCGGGGGACTTCGACACCGGCACCCTGGAACGCCGTCAGGCGCCATCCAGGGTGGACGAGGAGCGCTGACGCGCTCCCTGCCGACAGCGCGGAACGCATCCGAGAGGGCAGGCATCGTCATGGAACTCAGTCTCTTCGCCACACCGAGGGTGTTCAGCGAGGCGATGGCCAAGGGCGCACACGTCATCGTCATCGATGTCCTTCGCGCCTCGAGCACGATCGTCCAGGCGACTGAGAACGGCGTCGAGCGCATTATCCCGGTTGCCGAGGTCGAGGACGCCACGAGGCTCCTCCCGACGCTCAAACGCGCGGACACGCTCCTCGGCGGGGAACAGGACGGGCACACGATCGACGGGTTCGATCTCGGCAACTCGCCGATCGAGTACACAACGCGCGTCGTGACGGGGAAGACGCTGATCTTCTGCACGACGAACGGCACCGTCGCCATCACGAAGAGCACCGCGGCCGCCGACATCGCGGTCGGCTGCTTCCTGAACCTCACGGCGGTCGTCGACCGCCTCGTCGAGGCCGCCCCGGACCGGGCGGTCGTGCTCTGCGCGGGCAACTCGGGCACGCTCTCGCTCGAGGACTTCGTGTGCGGCGGCCATATGGTCGCGAGGATCCACGCGGCCATGGGCTCCCGCGTGACCCTGAACGACGGGGCCGCGGCGGCCTTCGCGCTCGCGGGCTGCATGCCCGACCCGGAGACGATGATCCGCGCATCCGTCCACGGACGGAAGCTCGCCGAACTCGGCTTCGAGCAGGACCTCGAGTTCTGCGCCCGGATGGACCGATATGCCGGAGTCCCGGTCGTCGTCGACGGCCGCATCTCCGGAGACGATTCCAAACCGCGCTGACGCCCGTCCGGCACGGCGCGCACGCGACCACCGGCCACGTTTGCGGGAGGCTACTCGGAATGGGGCTCTTCGATCACATGGACGATGACAGGCGGCGCCAGTTCCTTGGCGTGCTCCTGCTGTTCCTGGGTCTGCTGCTGACGGCCAGCCTCGGCACGCATCTCTACCTGGCGCTGACCGACAACATCGGGCCGGACATCCCGAACGCGAGTCGAGCCGTCTCCATGTATCTGTTCGAGACGCTCGGTGTCGTGGCGTGGGCGCTCCCGTTGCTTCTCATCGCGTGGGGATGGAACCGCATGGTCGATGCGGAGCCCGAGACCCTCGCGCTCCGAAGCGTCTTCCTCGCGGCGGGCGGCATTCTGGCCGTGACGCTCATCCGCGTCGTCGGTGGCCCGTCGGTCGACCACATCGGCGGTCTGGTGGCGGGGTTCATCGCAGACAAGGGGCAGGCCAGCATCGGCCGCGTCTGGACGTTCATCGCCGGCGTCGGCGGTCTGGTGCTCATCGCGCTGCTCACGACCGAGTTCGACATCGATGCGCTGACCTATCCGTTCGTGTGGCTCGGTGAGACGCTCGCCGAGTGGGGCAGCTCGTTCGGCGAGTGGGCCCGCGACTTCATCTCGAACCTCTTCGACCGCGAGGAGCGCCCGCCCGCGAAGACGCGCCGCGAGCGGCCGAAGAGGGCCCGTCGAACGCCGAAGGTCGAGCGCCGTGCCGAGAAGGCCGCGAAGACCGCGACATCGCGTCGCAAGCGAGCCGAGGTCGAGGAGGAGCCGGCGACCCCGGCTCCGGTCGAACGACGTCCGAGGCCGAGGAAGCCGAAGGCTCCCACGATCGTGCAGCAGACACGCGCGGCTCGCCCGGCGGCGCCCAAGGCCCGCAGGACGGCCAGCTACAAGCTGCCTGCGATCTCGCTCCTCGACGACCCGCCGGCCAACGCGCACAACGAAGTATCTCGCGACGAACTGCTGATGCGCTCGAAAATGCTCGAGGAGAAGCTGTCCGACTTCGGCGTCGACGCCACGGTCTCCCAGGTCCGGCCCGGGCCGATCATCACGCGATTCGAGATCGAGCCGGCCCGCGGCGTCAAGGTCAGTCAGATCGCCAACCTCCAGGACGACCTCGCGCTCGCCATGCGGGCAACCGCCATCCGAATCATCGCTCCGATCCCCGGCAAGGGCGCCGTCGGCATCGAGATCCCGAACGCGAACCCCGCGGTCGTCTACCTCAAGGACACCATCGCCTCGGAGGCCTTCCAGAACCTGAGCACCGAGATCCCGCTGGCACTGGGCAAGGACACGACGGGCAAGGTCACCTGCTCCGACATCGCGAAGATGCCGCACCTCCTCGTCGCCGGCGCCACCGGCTCGGGCAAGAGCATCTGCCTGAACACGCTCATCGCCGGCATTCTCTTCCGGTCGACGCCGGACGAGGTACGTTTCCTGATGATCGACCCGAAGCGTCTGGAACTCACGCGGTATGCCGACATCCCGCATCTGCTCTCGCCGGTTGTGACCGAGGCGAAGTCCGCAGCGATGGCGCTCCAGTGGCTCGTCGGCGAGATGGACCGCCGCTACGACGTCCTTTCGCTGATCGGTGTGCGGGACATCTACGGTTTCAACAAGCGGATCGCGGACAAGGACGATCTGACCGCGCTCAAGGAAGAGGACCAGATCCGGCTGCCTCATGTGGTGGTGGTCGTCGACGAGTTCGCCGACCTCATGGTCCGGGCCCCGCGCGAGGTCGAGGCGCCCGTCCAGCGGCTGGCGCAGATGGCTCGCGCCGTGGGTATCCATCTGGTCTTCGCCACACAGCGCCCGTCGGTCGATGTCATCACCGGCGTGATCAAGGCGAACTTCGCATCCCGGATCGCCTTCCGCGTCATCTCGATGACCGACTCCCGAACCGTCCTTGACCGGAACGGCGCTCAGACGCTCCTGGGCAACGGCGACATGCTCTTCCTGCCGACCGGCAAGCCGGAACCGATCCGGCTTCACGGCGCGTTCATGTCACCGCAGGAGACGGCGCGTCTCGTCTCGTACTGGCGCACGCAGGGCAAGCCTGACTACCTGTTCGACTTCGAGGACGCGCGCAGCGTCGCCCGGATGTCCGCTGTCAAGTCCGACGAGCTGTACGAGAAGGCGCTCGAGGTCGTCGTCGGCACGCAGATGGGCTCCACATCGCTCCTGCAGCGGCGTCTCTCCGTCGGCTATGCCCGCGCGGGCCGGCTGATGGATCTGCTCGAGGCGAACGGGGTCGTCGGCCCCTTCCAGGGGAGCAAGGCGCGTGACGTCCTCGTCGGACCCGAGTATCTCGAGCACGGACCGGGGGCCGCCGTCGCGACCGCGGAGGAGCCGTTCGACGAGGAGCCGGTCCACGAGGAGCCCGAAGACGACGAGGTCCTCGAGGAGGAGTACGACGACGACAATGAATTCGAGGACGACTCCGACGACGAAGAGGAAGAGGAGTACGAAGACGACGAAGACGACGACGAAGACGAGGACGACGACGTCGAGTATGTGGAGGTCGACGACGACGAGGACGACGAAGACGTGGAGTATGTGGAGATCGACGAGGACGATGATGAGGAGTACGAAGAGGAAGAGGAGGAGGATGCCTAGCGTGTTCGTCCCGCCGCGCACCCCAACCTTGACGGCCCGATCGCTTGCGCTGGCTCTCGTACTCGTGTTCGCACTCTGTGTCGGCCTCGGGATCGCAGTGGCGGATGTGTCGCCCCCGGACGAGGTTGCCGTCGAACTCGAGCGAACAGCCAGGACGTACATGGAGCAGTCGGCGTACCGACTTCACTTCATCCAGGAGAACTACTGGTCGCTTGCGGACTCAACCTTCGCGACGGGCGCGACCCTCACGGTCTCTCCGCCACGCCAGCTCTCGCTCCGGTACGACGACGGTGGGCGGGTGGTCGCCGCCGCCGGGACGCTCCGCGTCTATATTCCGCAGACCAAGCAGTTCTTCGTCTCGCAGATCGACTCCGCAGATCTCACGATCGATCCAGCCTCCATCCTGATGATGTACGACCTGCACCCGACGGAGCCGGTGATCGGAAGCGACGAGTCGGCTCTCAGTGTTCGCCTGGTTCCCTCGAATCGATACATGGATCCCGTGCGGGTCGATGTGACCATCGACAGAGCACGACACACCGTGACGCGCCTGACCGCTCATTCATCGTCGGGCGACCGCTCGACCTACGTGATCCAGCGTACCGAACTGGGCGTGTCGGTTCCCGAGGGCGAGTTCCGGCTCGACCCGCCTCCGGGCGCCAGCATCCAGGGCGGCTCACCGTACGACTACGGCGACGTCGGCTCCTGACCGCCCGATCGGCCTCCGCATGAACATCGCCCTCATAACGCTTGGATGTCCGAAGAACCTCGTCGACGCGGAGGTCATGCTCGGCCTTCTCGCTGAAGCCGGACACGCGCTCGTTCCGGATCCCGACGGCGCCGATGTCGCCATCGTGAACACGTGTTCCTTCATCGCGTCTGCCGTCGATGAGTCGACCGGCGTCATCCGGGCCTGTCTTGAACTCAAGAGGGCCGGGCGCCTTGGCCGTGTCGTGGTGGCCGGGTGCATGCCCCAGCGCTACCGCGAGTCTCTCTTCGAAATGCTGCCGGGTGTCGACGGAGTTGTCGGCTGCTCGGACGTGGACAGGATCGTGACCGCGATCTCGCGGCTCGACTCCGATGCGTCTGTGGCAGTCATCCACGAGCCGGTGTTCCTGTACGACCACACGACACCGCGCGTGCTGGGCACGCCGCGGCACCTCGCGTACGTCAAGATCTCAGAGGGCTGCGACAACCGATGCGCCTACTGCATGATCCCCTCGCTCCGTGGAAGGCTTCGGAGCAGGGACCCCGACTCGGTTCGACGCGAGGTCGAGGAACTCGTTTCGATCGGTGTTCGCGAGATCAATCTCATCGCGCAGGATACGACCGCCTACGGCACGGACATTGCTCCTCAGTCGGGCCTCCCGGAGCTTCTCGCCGCGCTTGATGGCACGGGAGCAGACTGGATCCGCATTCTGTATACGCACCCGGCGCATCTGACCGACGCGATCATCGAGTCCGTGGCCTCGTGTCGCTCGGTCGTCCCGTACCTGGATATCCCCATCCAGCACGTGACCGATCACATTCTGGATGCCATGGGTCGAAGGACCGACGGTTCAACGATTCGCACGCTCCTCGAACGGGTCCGGCAGAGCGTCCCCGGGATCTTCATCAGAAGCTCGGTGATCGTCGGGTTCCCAGGCGAGAACGAGGCCGACTACGAGGAACTGCGGGCATTCGTGGCCGGAGGCGCGATCGACCATCTCGGGGTCTTCGAGTTCTCTCCCGAGCACGGAACGAGAGCAGCAGCGCTCGCCGGCCAGGTCGACCGCACGACGGCGGCAGAGCGGGCGCGCGACCTCATCAGACTCACCGAGTCCCTTGCGGTCGAGCGCGGACGTCAGCTCGTGGGCAGGAGGCTCCCGGTCCTTGTCGACGAGACCGGCGACGCCGAACTCGTCGGGAGACACCCGGGGCAGGCCTGGGAACTCGATGGGGTGGTGCGCGCGCCTGCGCATCGACCGGTCGCACCGGGGGAGATCCACACGGTCGAGGTCACCGGCCCGAACGGATATGACCTCGTCGGTCGACTGATCTCCGGGCCGGGCCACGACGGTTCCAACGGCTGACCGCTGAGAAACCGCTTGAAGACGAAACGCGCGCTGTGCTAGCGTATCCGGGAATCAGGGTGGAGGTGCGGGGTGAGGGACATCAGAACGGGCGGGATACCGCCGGTGCAGCAGACCGAGGCCGAGCTTCTGACGCAGATCACATCCGGGGCGACCGGATCGGTATCGGCGGCAGCCGTCTCGGACGATCTCCTCGAGGAGTTCGGATCCCTGTCGGCCGTGCTGAGGGAGCCGCCGACGAGCCTCGCGCGTGTCCGAGGCGTTGGGCGGTCACTCGCCGCGAGGATCCGCGCTGTCGGTGAGATCGGTCGGCGGTTGGCCCGGACCGAGCGCGGAGCACCTCGGCTTCACGTGTCGGGTCCCGAGGATGTGGCCGACCTGCTGCTCGATGAGATGCGGACGCTCGATCGAGAGCACTTCCGGGCGATCCTTCTCAACACGAAGAACAGGATCCTCGGTGTCCGTACCATATCGATCGGATCGCTCAACGCGTCGGTCGTGCACGCCCGAGAGGTCTTCAAGGCAGCCGTCACCGAGAGCGCGCAGGCGATCGTGCTGGTGCACAACCATCCGTCAGGACAACCCGAGCCCAGCCCTGAGGACCTCGCCGTCACCGAACGGCTGGTTCAGGCGGGGCGCATCCTCGGCATCGAGATCCTGGACCATGTCATACTCGGTAGTCGCGACTACGTGAGCCTCAAGGAACTCGGACACATCTGACACGACGGGAAGACGCCATGTTCTTGGATTCCATACTCGGCATCGTCAACGACGTCGCCATCGATCTCGGAACCGCGAACACGCTGGTGTACGTGAAAGGCCGCGGCGTCGTGCTCGACGAGCCGTCGGTCATCGCAGTCGAGAAGGCCACGGGGAACGTCGTCGCCGTCGGGAGCAAGGCCAAGGAGATGCTCGGCCGCACGCCCGACGGGATCAAGGCTCTCCGCCCACTCAAGGACGGCGTGATCGCCGACTTTGAGGGCACCGAAGACCTCCTGCGTGAGTTCATCCTTCAGGTGCAGCGCCGTCGTCTGCTCGTGAGGCCACGGATGGTCATCTGCGTTCCCTCGGGCATCACGGAGGTCGAACGACGGGCGGTCCAGGACTCCGCGGAGCACGCCGGGGCACGCGAGGTGTTCCTCGTAGCGGAGCCCGTCGCGGCCGCCATCGGTGTCGGGCTGCCGGTCGAGGCGCCCGCCGGCAACATGGTCGTCGACATCGGCGGAGGAACCACCGAGATCGCGGTCATCGCCCTCTCGGGCATCGTTAATCACACATCGGTCCGGGTCGGCGGTGATGAGATGGACGAGGCGATCATGAACCACCTCCGGAGGAGCTACAATCTCCTCATCGGCGAGCAGACCGCCGAGCAGATCAAGATCGAGATCGGCTCAGCCTACCCGCTCGAAGAGGAGATGGAGACGGAGGTCAAGGGACGAGACCTCGTCGGCGGCGTTCCCCGGACACTCAGAATCACGTCCGAGGAGATCCGCGAAGCACTCCAGGAACCGATCTCAGCCATCGTCGAAGGCCTCAAGCTCTCGCTTGAGGAGACACCGCCGGAGCTGGCGGCCGACCTGGTCGACCGGGGCATCGTCATGACCGGCGGCGGTTCGCTCCTGCGCGGGCTCGATGTGCTTCTGCGCGAGGAGACCAAGCTCCCGATCAACGTGGTCGAGAACCCGTTGACGTGCGTCGTGCTCGGCACGGGGAAGATCCTCGAGAACATTTCGCACTACGAACCCGTCCTCATGCGCTCTGCCAAGAGGTAGGAGAGAGGGAGGATGGTCTCGCTGCTTGCGCGGTTCCTCCGGGAGAACCGCGAGTTGTCCGCGCTCATCATCTGTGCACTCATCTCGCTGACGCTTCTGGCGCTGCCCTCGAGCGTCAAGAACGCCGTGTCCTTCGTCATCTCGACGCCCATCCTCGGTCCTGTGAAGCGTGCCGCGAGTGGGGCGGTTGAACTCGTCCGTGTCCGACGCGAGAACGCGGTCCTGCGCCAGCTGACCGTCAGGCTCATGGAGGAGCGGTCCAGCCTGCTCGCCTCGCGTCACGAGAACGAACGGCTTCGCGAGCTGACCGGTTTCCTGATCGCCTTCGAGGAGGAGGAACGATTCGAGATGCTGCCGGCCAGTGTGGTCGGCATGCCGGGCGGGCGGGTCCTCGAGGGCATCGAGATCGACCGCGGCCTCGAACACGGTGTTGCCGTGGGTATGCCCGTCATCGCCCCCGAGGGGCTCATCGGAAAGATATCGCGCACCTATCCGGGGCGGGCGCTGATCGAGCCGCTGACGAGCGCAGCGTCGGCCGTGGCTGTCACCGTCGAGCGAAGCCGCATCCGCGGAATCGTCCGGCCGAGGTATCGCTCTGCCTCCGAACTCGTCAGCTGGGAGATGGATTACGTCGCGGCACGCTCGGACATCCGAACCGGGGACCAGATCGTCACCTCCGGACTCGGCGGCGTCTATCCTCCGGGGCTGGTGGTAGGCCGGGTCTCCAACGTCACAGAGGGGCCGCTCACGATGGCGATCGCGGTCGAACTGGCGGCCGAGTTCGCCACGACCGAGCAGGTCTTCGTCGTGACCGGAAGGGCCGAGACACAACCGGGGCGCGGCGATCGCCTCGCGGAGATCGCACGGTCGATCCTGGCCTCGGAGCCCGGCGAACTGAGCATCGGACAGCCACAAGCGTCCGGATCCGACAGCGAGCGGTCCGGCACAGCGCCGGACGACGGCGAGTCTGAGCCGGGCGAGACCGGCGACGCATCGCCGCCGGGGGGGACGCGATGAGACCGGCCCCCTATGTCACGCTCTGCGCCGCCGCGGTCATCCTGGACGCCACACTGACCCCCCATATCGAGATTCTCGGCGCGCGACCCGACTTCGCGGTCCTCGTTGTCGTCTACGGGGCGCTTCTCCTCGGAGGCCGGGCCCCCATCATCTCGGGCTTCACCATGGGGCTCATCGCGGATTCGGAGCTCCCCGAGTACCTCGGACTCAACGCGCTCGCGCTCGCCATCACGGGGTATCTCGCATCGCGGATTCTCGACCACCTGGTCAAGGCGAACATCTTCGTCCAGTGTACCGTCATCGCCGGTGCGACGCTCCTTCGTGACGTCATCTACTACGTGGTCTACTACCGGAACCACCTGGAGCTCTTCGGGCGCTTCCTCGTGCACCAGGGCCTGCTGGGCGCTGTCTACACGGCCGTTCTCGGTGCTCTGATCTACGCGCTGGCAAGGGCCCTGAACTGGAAGGGCGTGACCAGTGGCTCTCACTGGTAGGGACACCGCTTCCATTGACGAGCGCCGGCTGCGCTCGCGGGTTCTCAGACTCGCGGCCGTTGTCGTGTGTGTCATCATCGTCGGGCGGCTCGGCTGGCTCCAGCTGATCCGCGGCGAGTTCTATCGCCATCTCTCTGAGGACAACTACGTCCAGGGTTTCGAGGTCCAGGCCCCGCGCGGCCTCATTCTCGACCGGCACGGCGAGATCCTCGCTGACAGCCGCGCATCGCTCTCCATCACGCTGTCGCGGCTGAAGCGCCGGGACGACCTCATGGTCGGTGTCCTGCTCGCCGATCTCCTTGAACTCGACCAGTCGTTCGTCGCCGAGAAGCTCGAGGAGGCGAGCGGTCGCTTCTACGGCAACGTCGTGCTGGTCTCCGACGCGAGTCTCGAGCAGGTCGCGCGAATCGAAGAGCGCCGCTCCGACCTGCCGGGGGTGAAGGTGGAGGTGACCGCCGTCCGGCGCTATCTGTATGACGGTCTCGCAACACACGGCATCGGATACGTCGGGGAGATCAACGACAAGGAACTCTCCTCGATGGGACCGCTCGGCTATCGCTCCGGCGACGTCGTTGGGAAGACGGGCGCGGAGCAGCGATACGAGCTGATCCTGCGTGGTCGCGACGGGGCGGAATACTGGGTGTGTGACGCGGTCGGGCGCGAACTCTATCCGTTCGCGGGGGGTCCGTCGCGCGAGGTCCGCCCCGGTCACAGCCTCGTGCTCACCATCGACCTCGACGCCCAGCGGGCGGCCGAGGAGGCCCTCGCGCGCCACGACGGGGGCGCCGTCGTCGCGATCGAGCCCGCGAGCGGCGAGATCCTGGTGCTCGCCTCGCAGCCGGCGCCGAACCCGAATGAGATCGTGGACGGGATATCGCAGGAGGAGTGGGAGGTGCTCTCGAACGCCGAGACCCACCCTCTGCTCAACCGGGCCATCCAGGCGACCTACCCTCCCGGGAGCCCGTTCAAGCTCATCTCGGCGGCCGCCGGTCTTGAGACGGGTCTGGCGAACTTCAGCGAGCGCATCACCTGCACCGGGGCGCACAAGTACGGGATCAGGACCTTCCGCTGCTGGAAGCGCGAGGGACACGGCGTCGTCGACATCATGCGGGGCGTGGTCGAGTCATGTGACGTCTACTTCTATCAGCTCGGCGCCCGGCTCGGTGTGTCGCAGCTGATGGACTGGGCCGAGCGTTCCGGCCTCGGGAGGCGGATGGGGATCGACATCGCCGGCGAGGCCCGCGGCAACGTGCCGACGCCGTCGTGGTACGACAGGATCTACGGCGCCCGCCGATGGAGCCGGGGGGTCGTGCTCAACCTCGCCATAGGCCAGGGGGAACTCCTCGTCACGCCGCTTCAGGCCGCGTGCGTCGTGTGCGGGATCGTCAACAACGGACCGATCTACGCTCCGCACCTGGTCAAGCGCGTCGAGAGCTACTCGGGGCGGCTCATCGGCACCGGAAGGACGACGAAGACCCTGGACGTCCCGTACTCGCAGAACACGTTCGACTTCCTTCAGGAAGCTATGGTCAACGTGGTCGAGGCCTCGAACGGCACCGGCAAGCTGGCCCGCGTCCCGGGAATCGAGGTCGGAGGGAAGACCGGAACGGCCCAGAACCCCCACGGTGAGGATCACGCCTGGTTCGTCTCGTACGCTCCGGCTGACGATCCGCAGATCGTCGTGGCGGTGCTCGTGGAGCACGGGGGCGGTGGCGGAGCGATCGCCGCCCCGATCGCGGGGGAGGTCATCCGCGCCTATCTCGGAATCGAGACGTCCGAGCCTGTCACCCCACCGCTGGAGATACAGCCGGGGCAGGATGAGGCCGCCTCGCCCCAAACACTCGACATGGGAGAGGCAGGTGCTCCGGCAGGCGAGACGGAGGACGTCACCGTGACCGAGACCGCTCGTTCGCCCCTGGAGGGCGCTACCGAAGGGGGTGAGGAGTGATCGACCGCAGGCAGCTTCGGGACTTCGATGTCGGTCTCTTCGTCACGATGCTCATCATCGTCGCGATCGGAATCGTCATGATCCACAGCGCGACGCACGACCCGGACACTGGAGCGTCCACGGTCGTCAAGCGACAGCTGGTCTGGGCGGCTCTCGGCGTCGTCGTGCTCGCTGTCGCGATGTTCATCTCGCAGGACTCGATCGACGCGCTTGCGCCGTTCTTCTACGGAGTCACCGTCCTGCTCCTCATCGCCGTGCTCTTCGTCGGCGTAGGCAAGACGGGGGAGAAGCGCTGGTTCGATCTGGGATTCATGCGGCTGCAGCCCAGCGAGCTCGCCAAGTACGCGACAGTGTTCATTCTCGCGAAGTACCTCGCCCGGAAGAAGACGCGGCTCGATCGACCGGTCCACCTGCTGGTGCCGCTCGCGCTCGTGCTCGTGCCCACGCTGCTCGTGCTGCGCGAACCCGACCTCGGCACCTCGATCATCTTCCTGCTCATGCTGCCGCCGATGCTCTACTGGGCCGGAGCGCGACCGACGCTCCTGCTCATTCTCCTCGCGCCGGTCCTGAGCATGATCATCGCGTTCAACCTGGTCGCCTGGCTCGTCTTCGTGGCGATCCTCGGATGGCTGCTCTACGTCTCGAGGCTGTTCGTTGTGGACAAACTGCTCGTCTTCATCACCACGGTCGTCATGGGACGCATGAGCCCGTTCCTCTGGAACCACCTCAAGGACTACCAGCGACACAGAGTCCTTGCCTTCCTCAACCCCGAGAAGTACCGTTTCAGCACGGGCTACCAGCTGATCCAGTCGAAGATCGCGATCGGCTCGGGCTCGGTGTTCGGGAAGGGCTTCCTCCAGGGCACGCAGAAGAACTTCGCGTTCCTCCCGGAGCAGCACACGGACTTCATCTTCTCGGTCCTCGCCGAGGAGTTCGGTTTCGCCGGATGTGCCCTGGTCATAGGGCTCTACCTGTACCTCGTGATCCGGATGCTCAGGCTCGCCGCCCAGGTCCGCAACCGGTTCGCCGCCCTGACGATCGTCGGAATCGCCGGCGCGCTCTTCGTGCAGTCGGCCATCAACATCGGGGTCACACTTGGGCTTTCGCCCGTGACCGGCATGACGCTGCCACTCCTCAGCTACGGAGGGTCGTCGCTGCTCGTGACGATGACATCGATCGGCATCGTGCTCGGCATGGGACTGCGCAGAATGGAGTACTAAGGTGCACCCAGTCCTCTTCCACATCGGTTCGCTGCCTATCCGCAGCTATGGTCTGATGGTCGCGCTCGCCTTCGCTGCCGGCATCCTCCTGGCGCGCCGCCGCGCGCCGGCGCGCAACGTCGCTCCCGACACGATCATCGACATGGCCTTCTTCGTGATCATCGGCTCCATCATCGGCGCGAGGCTCACCTACATCATCGTCCACTGGGAGCACTACGTCGGAGACCCGCTCCGCGCCTTCAAGATCTGGGACGGTGGTCTGGCACTCTACGGCGGGATGATCCTCGGAGTCATCGCCGGCCTGTGGTTCTTCAAGCGCCGCGGCATCAGCATGTGGACAGGCGCCGATATCACGGCACCCTCGCTCGCGCTCGGTATCGGTCTCGGCCGAATCGGGTGCTTCCTCAACGGATGCTGCTTCGGCAAGCACTGCGAGCTCCCATGGGCCGTGACCTTCCCGCCCGGATCCGGCGCCGGCGCATGGTTCCCGGGCGTCGCGCTTCATCCCACACAGCTCTACGAGTCAGCCTCGGCCTTCCTTGTCATGATCGCGCTGTTGCTGCTCGACCGGCGGCGACGCTTCCCGGGCTTCCTCCTCTGGACGTTCATGCTCATGCTCGCCGTCTCACGCTTCATCGTCGACCCCCTCCGTTTCTACGAGGCGACCTCGATGGTCTACCAGGGGGAGACGTTCAGCCTCACGAGCAACCAGCTCATGGGGCTCTGCCTTGCGGCGATCTCGATCGTCTTCCTTGTCGTCCTCTCAAGACAGGACCGGCGGCACACCGACGCATGAGTCGCCTCCTCTGAGACCCATCACCCGGGCGAGGTATCAAGCGATGTCAGGGCGCTTCCGAAGGCGCCTGGCGGGCGTAGCGGCGTCGGCAGGGCGAGCGGTCCTGGACTTCGCGATCCCCGATGCGTGTCTTCACTGCGGCGAGCCGGTGTCGGACGGCACACGATGCCTCTGCGGAGCGTGCATGCGCGCCGTCCACGCCGACCCCGGATGCGTCGCACTGCCGGTCGGATCGATACATCCCGACGAGGGCCTGGACGGGCAGCAGACCCAAGCGGACGGGCACGCCCGCACGTGTGCAGGACCTGCCACGGCCCTGTTCTCGATGCCGTTCACGGGACCGACCCGAACACTGGTCCACGCACTCAAGTTCGGCGATCGCCCGGACGCCGTCCGGCTTCTTGCACAACCGCTCGCCGAGACGCTCCGTCGGGAGCTCTCCCCACGAGCAGTCCGGTCGTCAGTTCTCGTCCCGGTCCCGCTCCACCATACAAGACGCCGCGAGCGCGGATACGACCAGACTCTCCTGATGGCTCGCGAACTCCAGCGCATTCTAGGAAGCACGGTGGCCGAGGGCCTGCTCGTGCGCATTCGGGCGACGGTCCCACAGAGCCGGCTTGGCAGACGCGCGAGGTTCGACGGCGTCCAAGGAGCCTTCGCGACGCGCGCAGACCGCCGCGCTCGGCTGCGCCCGGCGCACAGGCGACGCAGGACCGAAGGGTGGCCCCATCGATCCCACCCGTTCGTGGGTGGGCAGCGGACACTCATCCTCCTGGACGATGTCGTCACCACCGGAGCCACGATGCGCGCAGCCGAGCAGGCACTCCGGGGCGCCGGCCTCACGGTCCGACTGGCCGTCGCCTGCGCCGGGAGGCTGTCTCCGGGCACGGGGAGACACCCGGGATGATCACGGGAGCTGAAATGCCCGAAGCTAGGGCACTTCTAACGCGAATCGAGTTGACACCCCCCCGCACCGGGCGTACTATGTTCAGTTCGAATAGAGGATGATACGAGGACACAACACTGACGTCTGGAGGCACACATGCGAGTCGGGATCCTGACGGGCGGAGGCGACTGCCCGGGTCTGAACGCGGTCATCCGAGCCGTGGTCCGACGCACTGTGGACAAGTACGGGGGCGAGGTGCTTGGGTTCAGATACGGCTGGGCAGGTATTCTCGAAGGAAACTACCAGCCGTTGGGCATCAACGAGGTCTCCGGGATCCTGCCTCGCGGCGGGACGATCCTGGGCACGTCGCGCACCAACGTCACCCGTGAGGAGCGCGGAGTCGAGCGGGTCCGCGAGAACATCGACAAGCTCAAGCTGGACGGCCTGGTGGCCGTCGGCGGCGAGGACACCCTGGGCGTCGGGGCGAAGCTGCATGCGGAGGGGCTGCCGATCGTGGGCGTCCCGAAGACCATCGACAACGACATCAACGGCACCGACTTCACGTTCGGTTTCGATACCGCCGTGCACATCGCGACGGAGGCCATCGACCGGCTCCATACCACCGCGGAATCGCACAACCGTGTCGTGGTTGTCGAGGTGATGGGACGCCACACGGGCTGGATCGCCGTCAAGGCGGGGATCGCTGGTGGAGCGGACCTCATCCTCATCCCGGAGGTTCCCTTCACCGTCGAGCAGGTCTGTGACGTCATCCGGAAGCGGCACGGTCGCGGGAAGAACTTCAGTATCGTCGTGGTGGCGGAGGGCGCCGAGTACCCTGTCGAGAAGGAGCAGGACGGGGGAGAGCTCGTGCTGGCCGAGCAGGAGACCGATGCTTTCGGTCATGTCCGGCTGGGCGGTATCGGTAACAAGCTCGCGGACGCCATCGAGGCCGGGACCGGCTACGAGACCCGTGTGACGGTCCTCGGCTACACGCAGCGCGGCGGCACGCCGACGGCGTTCGACCGTGTCCTCGGCACCAGGTTCGGCGTCATGGCGGCCGATCTCGTGCACGCCGAGCAGTTCGGCAAGATGGTCAGCCTTCAGGGAGACCGCATCGTCCCCGTCGAGATGTCGCACGCGACGGAGTGTCTCAAGCGGGTCGATTCGGAGCTCTACGAGGTTGCGCGGACCTTCTTCGGATAGCCGATCGTGTGGTCTGCGCCCGCGCCGCGGCAGCGGCGCCGCTCACAACGCACCACTCAGGAGAGAACATGGCACTGGTCACAAACAACGATCTGATGGTCCCCGCGCGCCGGGACGGCTACGCGGTGGGGGCCTTCAACACGAGCAATCTCGAGATCACGGCCGCCGTCTTCCAGGCGGCGGCGGAGAAGCGGTCACCCGTGATCCTGGCGACGTCACAGTCGGCCATCGCCTACGCGGGGTACGACAACATCCGTTGTCTCGTTGACAACCTGTCTCGCGAGGCGGACATCCCGGCGTCGCTTCATCTGGACCACGGAACCGACATGGACATCATCAAGGGATGCATCGAGCACGGCTGGACCTCGCTGATGATCGATGGCTCGCACCATCCCTTCGACGAGAACGTAGCCGTCACGAAGGCGGTCGTGGAGATGGCTCACCCTCACGGCATCAGCGTCGAGGCCGAGTTGGGCCGTCTCGAGGGGATCGAGGACGAGATCCAGGTCGATTCACGCGACGCATCGATGACCGACCCGGAGGACGCCGCCCGGTTCGTTGAGTTGACGGGCGTCGACTCGCTCGCTGTCGCCATCGGCACGTCGCACGGAGCCTACAAGTTCAAGGGCGATGCGAGGCTGGACATCGCGCGCCTTGAGAAGATCGCGGCACTGGTGAGCATCCCGCTCGTGCTCCACGGCGCATCGGCGGTCCCGCCCCAGGTCCTCGAACTCGCGCAGCGCTACGGCGCCGATCTGCCTGGCGCCAAGGGCGTGCCCGCAGAGAGCATCAGGGCATCGATCCCGCACGGTGTCGCCAAGGTCAACATCGACACCGATCTCAGACTCGCATTCACGGGTCACGTCAGGCAGCTCCTGGCGGAGAGCCCGAAGGTTTTCGACCCGAGGAAGATCCTCGGCGCGGCACGCGATGGAATGGCGGAAGTCATCAAGGCGAAGATGGATCTGTTCGGCTCGACCGGCAGAGCCTAGGAGGAACACCATGGCGCTCAAGTACGCGATCAACGGTTTCGGACGTATCGGCAGGCTCGTGCTCCGCTACGCGCGTCATGACTCGGACTTCGAGATCATGGCGATCAACGATCTCACGGACGCCGCCACGCTGGCGCACCTGTTGAAGTACGACTCGGTTCATGGCAGGTTCGACGGTGAGATCTCGCACGATGAGAGCTCGATCACGGTCGACGGGAAGCGGATCAAGATCTTCTCGGAACGGGACCCCGAGGGGCTTCCGTGGGGGGACCTCGGTGTTGACGTCGTCATTGAGGCCACCGGGGCCTTCCGCACGCGTGAAGGCGCGTCGAAGCACATCAAGGCCGGCGCCCGCAAGGTCATGATCTCGGCTCCGGGCAAGGACGTCGACATCTCGATCGTGATGGGTGTCAATGACGGCGACTACGTTCAGGCAGATCACCACATCATCTCGACGGCCTCCTGCACCACGAACTGCGCGGCCCCGATGATCAAGGTCATGGACGACAACTTCGGCGTCATTGGCGGCATCATGACGACGGTCCACGCGTATACGAACGATCAGAAGATCCTCGATCTGCCGCACAAGGACCTCCGCCGCGCCCGCGCCGCGGCCGTCAGCATGATCCCGACAACCACCGGCGCCGCCAAGGCGATCACGGGCGTCATGCCGCACCTCAAGGGGAAGCTCGACGGTATGGCAGTTCGGGTTCCGACGCCCGATGGTTCGCTGGTGGACTTCACGCTGACCCTCGAGAAGGCGACCACGGCCGACGAGATCAACGCGGCCTTCAAGAAGGCGGACTCCGAGGGCCCGCTCGCGAAGTACCTCGAGTACTCCGACGAGCCGCTCGTCTCCATCGACATCGTCGGGAACCGACACAGCTGCATCTTCGACAGCGGCCTGACGAAGGTCATGGGCGGAACCCTCGTGAAGATCCTCGGCTGGTACGACAATGAGGCCGGGTACGCGTCACGCATGGTCGACATGATGGACCTGGTGGCGAACGGCTGATGACGCCCTGGAGGCGTCGTCAGCATGGGAGTTGCCCGTCCGTGGCGGACAACTCCGCGTGCCGCAGCCGCGTCAGTCTGCCGGCAGCTCGCCGCGCGGGGCTCGCTCCCGCAGACAGGACCAAACAGAGGAGCCCGACATGGGCAAGATGAACATCCGGGATCTCGACGTCGCGGGGAAGCGGGTCCTCACCAGGGTCGACTTCAACGTGCCGCTCTCCGCCGACGGACGGGTCGCCGACGACACCCGTATCCGACGGGCCCTGCCGACCATCGAGTACATCGTGGACCGCGGCGGCAAGGCGGTCCTCATGTCGCACCTCGGTCGCCCGAAGGGCCAACCGGTTCCGGAGATGACGCTCCGACCGGCCGCCGAACGTCTCTCGCAGCTGCTGGGACGCGGCGTGACCATGGCGCCCGACTGCGTCGGTGACTCGACCGAAGGGGTCGTGGCGAGGATGCACGACGGGGACGTGGTGCTTCTCGAGAACCTCCGGTACCATGCGGGGGAGACCAAGAACGAGAGCGACTTCGCGAGGCGCCTCGCCCGGATGGGTGACGTCTACGTGAACGACGCCTTCGGGACAGCACACCGCGCCCACGCATCCACCGTGGGGGTCACGGCCTCGATCGAGCTCTGCGCGATGGGCTTCCTCATCGAGAACGAACTCGCGAACCTCAGCCGCGCGACCGATTCGCCGGCCCTGCCGTACGTCGCCATACTCGGCGGCGCGAAGGTCTCCGACAAGATCGGCGTCATCCAGAATCTGATGCCGACCGTCGATGTGTTCCTCATCGGCGGAGGGATGGCTTTTACGTTCCTCAAGGCACAGGGCGCTGAGGTCGGGAGCTCGCTCGTCGAAGAGGACCGCATCGAGACCGCTCTGGCCATCCTCGCGTCGGCCGAGGCTACGTCCACGAAACTGGTGCTCCCGACGGACGTGACCGCCGCGCAGAGGATCGAGGACGGAGCCGAGTCGCACACGGTCGATGCACGCAGTATCGATGCCGGATGGATGGGGGTCGATATCGGACCCGACACGATCGATGCGTTCGCGCGCGAACTGACGACCGCCCGCACCATCGTCTGGAACGGTCCGCTCGGCGTGTTCGAGACCAAACCGTTCGATGCCGGGACGGTGGCGATCGCGCGCGCGGTGGCCGACGCGACGGACGGTGGCGCTCTCAGCATCGTCGGCGGTGGCGACTCCGCGGCGGCGCTGGTGCAGTCGGGCCTCGACAACCGCGTCACGCACATCTCCACGGGCGGAGGCGCGTCGCTTGCCCTTCTCGAAGGCAAGCCGCTGCCGGCCGTCGAGGCGCTCACAGACGCCCCGGAAGGAGACACGACGGCATGACACGCATACCGATTGTCGCGGGGAACTGGAAGCTCAACAAGACGACGTCCGAGACCCGTCAGTTCCTGTTGGCGTTGAGGAACAAGGTCGCCGGTATCGAGACACGTGCCGAGATCCTGGTCTTTCCGCCGCACGTCGCGCTCTGCGAAGCCGTGGAAGCGGCGCGCGACACGGGGATCGCCGTCGGCGCGCAGAACGTCTACTGGGAGGAGTCCGGAGCCTTCACCGGCGAGATCTCCACGGGGATGCTCGAGGCGATCAGCGTGACACACACGCTCATCGGACACTCCGAACGACGCGGTCTTTTCGGCGAGACCGACGAGATGGTCAACCGGAAGCTCCACAAGACGCTCGCTTCGACCCTCACCCCGGTCGTCTGCGTGGGGGAGACGCTCGAGGAACGAGAGGCCGGGAGAACCGAGGAGGTGGTCGGCACCCAGGTGCGCGCGGCCCTGGACGGCGTGCCTGTCGAGCACGCCGGGCGTCTTGTGCTCGCCTACGAACCCGTCTGGGCCATCGGCACCGGACGGACGGCATCGCCCGAAACAGCGAACGAGGTTCATGTCTTGATTCGTCGCATCCTGCGTGGTATATTTGGGGACTCTGCCGCCGGTGGGATACGACTGCTGTATGGCGGCAGCGTCAAGCCGGACAACGCCTCTACGCTCATGGCGGAGAGCGACATCGACGGTGTGCTCGTGGGCGGGGCCAGTCTCGACGCGGCGAGCTTCGCCGAGATCATCCGCGCCGCGCCCTGAGCGCTGAGCCGGAGCAGCATTGAGGAGGATTCATGTACGGAGCGATACTCGCGATCCACATTCTCGTCTCGCTGGGGCTGATCGTCACGGTGCTCCTCCAGTCCGGCAAGGGTGGCGGTCTGGCCGGAGCGTTCGGCGGCGGCGGCGGCGCGGGTGCAGTCTTCGGCGGCCAGACGGCGGCGACCTTCCTGACCAAGGCGACGCGCTACCTCGCGGTCGTCTTCATGGTGACGTCGCTCACGCTGGCGTTCGTCGTCCGGGCCCGGGACAGTAACGCGGTCCTTGAGGGTCTCATGTCTCAGCAGGCGGCTCCTGCGACGGCGACCGATGAGGTCGTACCGACCGAGGGACTTCCTGAGGGGCTTCCTCAGCCGGCAACGACCGATGTCGGAGCCGATCAGCCGGCGGGCGAAGCGGCCGGCGAGAATCCGGTTGCGACCGAACCGACCGGTGAGTAAGATGTCACGTGTGGCGAGGCAGCATCGCCACGACGAATAGATGAAGTGCCCGGATGGTGGAACTGGTAGACACGCCATCTTGAGGGGGTGGTGGGCGCACGCCTGTGCGAGTTCGAGTCTCGCTCCGGGCACCAGAGCAGGAAGGGGCAGGGCCGACGGCTCTGCCCTTTTTCGTGGCGCAACGCGGCGCCGAGATGGCCGGAACGTGCTCCGAGCCACATCGGCAACATCCCTTGGGGTCACATGTTATGGCTCCAGCACACATCCTCCTCAGCAGCATCGGTGACGCCTGGAGTCTTGACAGCGCAGCCGAGCGGGTCCATGCTGGAGATGCGGATGATGCCCCTTGAGAGGAGCCTGCCACGATGACGACTGCCAGACGGCTTCCCATCTGCGTTCTTGCGATCATGGTCATCGCGAGCGCACCGATCCACGCCGCAACGCTCGAGCACACGCTGACCTTCTCAGAACAGGATCTCACCGTCGAGACGCGAGACGGCTTCGACCACATACGGCTCGGAGACCATCTTCTGACGCAGGAGATTGGAGCGCCCGAACTCCCGCTCGTGCCGATCCAGCTGGCGCTCCCGCCGGCATCGCGGGTCACCGACATCGCGGTGATCGACACCGAGAGTATCGAGATCATCGATGTCGTCCATCCCTTCCCGGCGCAGCCGCCGAGACTCCTGCCTGTTCCTGATCTCAGCTTCCCACCGAAGCCGTTCGCGCAGCCGAGCACGGCGCGATACGAGGGAACGGCGCCCTACCCGGCCGACCTGATCAGGACGAGTTCGATCACGACGCTCCGCGGCCATCCCGTGATCGGTCTGCTTGTTCATCCGGTCCAGTATCTGCCGGAGAGTGGACGCTTGAGGCTCTACCGGAGCCTCACGATCGCCGTCGAGTACGAGCCGGGCGACGAGGTCGCGCTTCCGCGGATGCGCGGTGGCGCCGCCACGACGTCGCTCGAGTCGATCCTTGCCAATCCCGGCTCGACCGGCGCGCGACGAAGCCTCGTCCGGAACGCTCCGACGCTTCTCGACCCGGGAGAGGTCGAGTATGTCATCATCACGGCCGCCGCTCTCGAGGCGGACTTCCAGCCGCTCGCTGACTGGAAGACGCGGAAGGGGGTCCCGGCCTCGGTCATCACGACCGAGTGGATCGATGCGACCTATGCGGGCGGCGATGGTCCGGCAAGGATCCGCGCCTTCATCGCGGACGCGCACGACACGTGGGGAACCGAATGGGTGCTGCTCGGTGGCGACTCCGATGTCGTACCGGTCCGTCGAACGTTCGCGATGGACTGCGAGGCGAACTACCAGCCCGACGACAACGATATCCCCTGCGACCTCTACTTCGCGGACCTCGACGGTGACTGGAACAACGACGGGGACGACATCTACGGGGAGATCGCTGACGGGATCGACCTCCTCCCGGACGTCTTCGTCGGTCGCGCCTCGGTCGAGAACTCGGCCGGTGCGCAGACCTTCGTCGCCAAGACGCTGGCGTACGAGCGCGGCGAGACGACCGACTACCAGCTCGACATGCTCATGGCAGGGGAGATCCTGTGGTCTGACCCGTACACGGATTCAGGGCTCGGGCTCGACATGATCGACGTCGAGTCGGTTCCGCCGCGCTTCGACCCTATCGAGAAGCAGTATCAGTCACAGGGGAACGAGTCGCGCGAGAGCGTCATCGCCTCGCTCAATGACGGGGTCGGCCACTTCCTCCACAACGGACACGCGTGGTGGACCGTGCTCGGCTGCGGAGACGGCTATCTGGACCGTGCCGACGCCTCGGGCTTGACCAACGCGCTGCGCCAACCGCTTGTCTACTCGATCGGATGCTGGCCGGCTTCCTTCGACAAGGACTGCGTGGCTGAGAGGTTCCTCGAGAACCCGAACGGCGGCGCCGTCGCCTTCATCGGCAACAGCCGCTACGGATGGGGCTCTCCCGGGAATCCCGGATACGGCTACTCGGATCGCTTCATGGCCGCGTTCTATCGCCAGCTCTTTCTCAAGGGGCAGCACCACGCGGGAACCGCCCTGGCCGCGGCCAAGGCATCCTTCATCCCGCTGTCCCAGTCCGAGAACGTCTACCGCTGGCACCAGTACGAGGTCAATCTGCTCGGCGATCCGGAGCTCCCGCTCTGGACGGATACGCCCGCCGCGCTCAACGTCTCGCACCCCGACTCGCTCCCGGCGGACGGCGGTCCGATCGACATCGTCGTCTGGACAAGCCAGGGAACGCTGACCGACGCGTTGGTGTGCGTCACGAACCTCGGTGACGTCTACGAGCGCGGTCGCACGGGCGATGACGGGAGCCTGTCACTCCTGATCGAAACCGCGGAACCACACGAGCTGTTCCTGACGGTCACGGCCGCCGATTGTCTTCCATACGAGACCACGATGGCCGTGACGATGTCCGGCGCGTACCTGGATGCCGGGACTCTCTCCTTTGACGATTCATCAGGCGGCAACGGTGACGGGCTCCCGGGACCGGGGGAGACCGTCGAGCTGGAGTTCCCGGTGACCAACCTCGGTGGCGACGTCGCGGGCGGGGTCACGGTCGTGCTCACAACCGACGATCCGCAGGTGACGCTTCTCGCTGACACGGCGAGCTACGGGGACGTCGCCGGCGGCGACCAGGTGCCTCCCGCCGCGCCGTTCGAGATCGAGATCGGCGACGACTGTCGGAACGGCCACGTGACGATCCTCCACGCGACCATCACAGCGACCACCACCAGGGAGACGTGGGACATCGCGCTCCCCGTGACCGTCGCCGCGCCGGTGCTTGGCATCGCGTCCTACTCGATCGATGACACCGCCGGAGGCGACGGTGACGGCATCCCCGAACCGGGTGAGGAGATCTCGCTGCTGGTCGAGCTCAGAAACGACGGAGCGGCTGCGGCCATGACGCCGGATGCCGTTCTGTGGACCGCCGACCCGTGGACGCTCGTCACGGGGGGCAGCGCATCAGCTCCCTCCGTCCCCTCAGCAGGAACAGTCCCGATGGTGTTTGCTCTCTCCATCGCGCCCGAGTGCTCCATGCCGCACTTCCCGGAGTTGACGCTGGAGACCGTGACGGCGGATGGACTGGCCGACGCGGATGTCCTGACGATCTCGATCGGCACGACCGGCTTCGCCACCGACTTCGAGGGACCGGCGATCGGCTGGTCCCATGGCGGACAGAATGACCTCTGGACAACCACGGAACACCGCGCGCACTCCGGGACAACGAGCTGGTACTGCGGCCAGGAGAGCAGTTGGCAGTACGGGAATGACATGGCTGCCCATCTCGACTCGCCCGAGTTCGTTCTCGGCGCGCAGACCGAGCTGTCGTTCTGGTGCTGGTACGATGTCACCATCTACGGAGTCGACGGCATCTACGTTCAGGTCCTCGAACACGGAGCACCGGTCGACACACTGGACTTCATCGGGAGCGGAGGAGCGCTCGAGACGCTCGGGTCGATCGGGAACGACTGGCTCGAGTACGTCTATGCGCTCCCGGGAGACCCCGGCGATACGGTACAGGTCCGCTTCCTCTTCGTCAGCGACGCGACCGACCAGGCCGAGGGCGTCTATATCGACGATGTGACCGTCTCGTCGGGGATCGAGTCGAGCGGGACCGATGTCCCGGACGCGGAGCAGGTCGAGACCCTTCTCCAGCTCGATCAGAACACCCCGAACCCGTTCACACCATCGACCACGATCCGCTTCGAGCTGTCGGCAGCCGTCCCCGTGGAGCTATCGATCTACAGCATCCAGGGACGTCTCATCCGGACCCTGGTTGACGGCCTCCGCGACCCCGGGGGGCACATCGTCGAGTGGGACGGCCGTGATGCGGCCGGAACCGAGGTAGCGGCAGGCGTCTATCTCTATCGCCTCTCCACGGGAGAGTTCGAAGAGACGCGGAAGATGATCCTCGTCAGGTAGGGCGGGGGAGGTGTGGCGGTGAGCATCCTGAGGAGGCCCCAGCAGGCCGAGGTCCGGCTGACCGAGCACCAGCGGCGGTACGCGGCGATCTCCACGGCCACACTCCAGTATATGCTTGAGTACGGTATATCCCGCGAGGCATCGCTTCGTTGGCAACGTGGTCTGCTCCGCTTCTATGCAGCCGATGAGGCCGATCTGTATGAAGCCATGCGCCTCTCTGAGCGTCTGAGCAGAGTAGAGGGCAACGTCGATCGCGTCCGCGGCGAGAACGAAAGGCTCCAAGCCGAGCTCATCTCGCGGTCGCTGGGGAGTGGCTGACGTTCGCAAGGGCCCGCAGGATTTCGCTTTACAACCGGGAGGCCGCGTGCTAGAAGTGAATCGAAAGGTCTCGGACGCGCTCCCCGGACAGTCGACCGGCGGGCAAGTCGGATTCGTCTATCCGCAGAGGAGAGGCATGCTCCGTCATCTGATCCCGGCACTCGCGATCATTGCGATCGCGATTCTAATCATCGTGCCGGCTGGTGAGGCAGGCGCAGCCGACAAGTACGCCGGTGAGTTTCTCACGCACGGCGTCGGCGCGAGAGCCCTCGGCATGGGTGGCGCCTACGTCGCCGTGGCGGACGGGGTGACGGCCGGATACTGGAACCCGGCGGGTGTGGCCGATGTCCGGGAACGGGCAGTGCAGTTCATGCACTCGGAGACCTTCGGCGACGTGGTCAACTACGACACAGGCGCCTACGTGCATCCGCTCGACAGTGATGCGGGACTCGCGCTGACCGTCGTGCGTCTTGCGGTGGACGACATCCCCTTCACGGACTTCGAGGAGGATGAGGACCGCATCTACTACGACCCGGCTCGCATCACGCTGGAGAGCGACTCCGAGTCGGCGCTGTTCGGAACCTATGCGAAGCGCGTGTCACCCGAGCTCAGGCTCGGCGCGAGTCTGAAGTTGATCCGCAAGAGCGTCGGCGAGTTCTCATGCTACGGTCTGGGTTTCGACATCGGCGCGAAGTACGACCTCTGGACCGGCCTGACACTCGGCGCGAACATCCAGGACGTGACGACGACGTACCTGGCGTGGGACACGAAGGAGAAGGAGCGCATCTGGCCGACCGCGAAGCTCGGCGTGGCATGGACGCACAGCGTTCCATCGCTTGGCGGCCGCATCACGGCGGCAGCGGACGCGGACCTTCGGTTCGAGAAGCGCTGGATGGCCGATGAGTATCACATGGGTGACGTGACGGCGGATACGCACTACGGTCTGGAGTTCCTGTACCAGGATACGGTCGCGGTTCGGGCCGGTCTCGCGATGGGCGAGCTGACGGCGGGAGCAGGCATCGGGCTCGGCGGGTTCGCGATCGACTACGCATACGGTAAGCACGAGTATCTGGACTCAAGCCACAGGGTTTCGGCGTCGTACGCCTTCTGAGTGGCGCGCCGCAGCCTGTGCAGGACGGAATGACACTTCGTCCCGGTGACCGGACCGGTGACGGAGGAGGTCAGTCGAGGAAGCCCCTCGGAAAGGAGAATCGACAGATGCTGAGAACGGGCAGACGGGCTTGGCCCCTTGTTCTGACGGCTCTCGCACTGCTGTCTCTTGCACTCGGGACGGGTTGTGACAGCGTCGAGCCCATGGGCGGCGACGAGGACCCGCCGACCGGGACGACCGTCACCAACCCTGAGGACGGTTCCGCCCTCAACAGCGCGGTCATCAACGTCCGAGGACGTGCGGAGGTGGGGGCAGAGGTGAAGGTGTACGTCAACGACGTGCTCGCTGGAAGCGCCGTCTCGGCGCCGGCGGTGCCGTACGACGGACGGCAGGGACGGTACACGGTGGAAGACGTGGATCTGGGCCTTGAAGGCCCGAAGGTGCTCCGCGTCGTCGCCACGGACCTCTACGGCAACGTCGCAGATCAGCCGGTGCTGATTGACATCGATCTCGACATGACGCCGCCGCCCGTTGCGTTCGAGTCGCTCAACCCCGCCGAGGACGTCGTCTACAACGAGATAGACGAGCGCTGGGAGACCGGCGTTCCGCGCCTCCGACTTGTCGGACGCACCGACACGCTGGCGGCCGGAGCGCGTGTCCGCTACAACGGCATCAACGTGTTCCTGCCGGACTCGACCTACGCGTACCCGGCCGGCGCAGGAGAACCTGACTCGCTCCGGTTCTGGATACCGATGACGGCACCCACGCTCACGACGGCGAACCCCGACAGCCAGATCACCTACTTTGTGGAGGCGTACGACTACGCCGGCAACGTGTCGGCCACCGACGTCGAGGTCTACTGGAACGCCGAGGGCAAGGACACCATCCTGACGCACAAGGTCGTCGATGAGCCGATCTCCTTCCAGGACTACATCACGGGTCAGGCGGGCATGAAGGTCGCGGTCGGCTACCAGGCACCGGTCTGGGCGAACTACATCATCGGCATGCGCTACTTCATCGGGAACGACGGCGAGACCGATCCACAGAACCCCCAGACGCCGACGACCAAGCCGTTCACGGCGCGCGTCTGGAGGCCGCTGGCGTCGGACGCATGGCCCGGCACACAGGCCGATGTCGCCAAGAACTCGGGTTCGCAGTATCCGGAGATGGAGTGGCTCCAGCTCAACCTCGAGAACCCCGTCGACATCAGCAACAACGACCACTACCCGAACAAGCAGTTCTTCGTCGGTCTCGAGTGGGACAACAGAAACAACCCGCCGATCGGAGTGGACTCATCCGAGGGCGAGGTCGACTTCACCTCCTGGAGGCTTCCGTGGTACCCGCCATGGGAGCTGCTGGACTCTGCTGACGTGATGATCGAGGCGATCGTCTCCGACATCCCCGCCGCCATCGAGGGTGCACGCGTCGCTGTCATCCGTGCCGGCGGCGAGACCGTCTACCAGGTGGAGTAGAGAACCGAGAGAAGATCGGTCGTTCTCCGACCGCCGAGACCAACAGCAGATTCAGGACTGCATGAGGAAGCCCCCCGACCGCAAGGGTCGGGGGGCCTTTCTTGTCGCGCGTCGGGTTCGGAACAGCCGGGTCACCTGCCACCACGGCCGGGAACCGACAACTGACGACCGCTACATCGGGATCTTGCGCTACATCGGGATCTTGATGGTGTCGCCCGGGTAGATGCGGGAGTGCCAGCCGAGACCGTTGGCCCGCAGCACCGATCTCGTGCTCCTCCCGTGGCGGCGGGCGATCGACGAGACCGTGTCCCCGCGCCGCACCCGGTAGTACGTGTAGTTGTCGGTCGTTCCGGCATCACCGATCGCGTCCTCGGGACCGATCGGGATAATGACGTAGTCGTCGGGGTAGATCCTGTGCACGTTGGTGATGTCGTTGACGCCCATGATCGCGCGCACGCTCGTACCGTACGCCCGGGCGATGCCCGAGAGCGTCTCGCCCCGCATGACCTTGTGACGCGTCCACGTCACCCGCTCCTCGGGCGGGATGGCCTCGATCGCCGCGACACACGAACCGGCCGTGCCGACAGGAACACGTACCGTCGTCGAGCCGGCTGAGGGCGGCGTGCACCAGCGCCGGATGGCGGGGTTCATCGCACGAAGCGTCTCCGTGCTGACTCCCGCGGCCTCGGCGATCACGCCGAGGTCGGTCGCGTCGGAGACCTCGATGCTGTCGTAGACGAGTTCCTCACCATCACAACGCTCGAACCCGTACGCGGCCGGATCGCGACCGATGAGCACGGCCGCCATGAACTTCGGGACGAAGTTCTCTGTCTCGCGCGGAAGATCGAGACACCAGTAGTCGGGGCACGACGGGTTCTTCCGCTGCGCTCGGGAGACACGTCCCTCGCCGGAGTTGTAGCCGGCGAGCGCCAGTTCCCACGAGCCGAACATCTCGTAGAGCATGCTGAGGTACTCAGCGGCTGCGTACGTGGCCTTCTCCGGGTCACGTCGCTCGTCCACCCACCAGTCGACGCGCAGGTCATGGATGCGCGCCCTGCTGGAGATGAACTGCCACATCCCGACTGCGTGCGCTCTCGAGTACGCTTTCGGGTTGAGGCCGCTCTCGATCATCGCCAGATAGAAGAGGTCGCTCGGCAGGTCCTTCTCCGCGAGTATCCGTTCCACCATCGGTCGATACTTCGGCTCGCGCGACAGCCAGCGCGCCATGACGGGGCGGCCGCGCCCCTGGAAGTAGTCGAGCCACTTCTGAACGCGGCTGTTGATCTCGACGGGGATCTCGGCGACCTTCGCGGGCTCCTGCGACGCGCTGATGGCGCGCCTGACGACCATCGTGTCACGGTGGGCGTCGGAGGTCGGCGACGGCGGAGTGGGCACATCCTCGACCGGGGCCTGCACGTAGCCGCGCCGGCTCAGGATCAGGAGGAAGTGGTCGGCGCGCGCGGCCAGTGAGGAACGCCAGGACTCGACCTCGTCGGACTCGGCACGCGTACCGTTGTCGAGGACGGCTGCTGTACGTTGGAGCAGTGCACCCGCCTCCTCCCACTCGTCTTCGACGTAGTGGGAGAGGGCTTCTCGATAGAGCCCCTCGGCCACGGTCAGAGAGTCGGCGGAGAACGGTTCGGTCGATGAAGGAGCGGACCTGCTCGGGTCCGTCCCGGGCTCCGGCGAGGTGAAGACACAACCGGTCGCCAGAAGCAGCGCACACGTGAGGAGGATCGCAAGTCGTCTCATGGTCGGACAGGATATCCTCAGGGTCCTGATTCACGCAAGCGGAATCCGAACCGATGTGTCGACGCTGCGCGGCGCGCGAGCGTCGTTGACTGTTCCTTGACTATAGTCTACTATTTTGATGTACGCGGCCATCGTGCGCAAACCCCGGGGCGGTGATGATGCGACGAGCGAAGCTATCCTATGACGAACTCGTGCATCGTCTGATACCGGTACGGTATCTCGACGAGACGGGCCTGGCTCTCTACCGAAGGCTGGCTGCCACCCGCGACCCGGCCGAGAGGAGTCTTGCCGCGGCCGACCTGCTCGACCGGCTGTGCGAACTCGGGTACATGAAACTGACGGCCCGGGAGGAGGTCGACGGGACGGTCCGCTCGACCTACCGGAATCTCGTGTCGCTCGATACGCTCGTCCTCTCGACACCCGTCGTCCGTCCCGGTCATCCCTCGACGACATCCGCAACGGGCCTCCGTGGCGGCGCGCCCGACGCCGAAACCGGCGAGCTCTCCGGGACGGAGGCGGCATCAGATGATGCCGGTCCGATCCCGTGGTCGATCCTCAACACGATCTCAGCGTCGAGCCGCCGTGTTGATCTCGCCGGCCCGCTCGGGTACCTCTCGGAGTTCCTGGACGAGACGCTCGACCCTGACCACGTGAAGCTGCGTCTCTCCGAGAACCTTCTCACATCACAGGCGAGCAGTCTCGTCGACATCGAGGAGGTCATCGCCTCGGCCGACGAGGAGACGGCGTGTCCGGCCGAGCTGCGGAAGCGAGTTGAGAGCGAAGCGTCTGCGCTCGCCGTACCGGACATCTCGTCTCACCCCGGGTTCGCCGACCGGCCTCCTGCGTGGCGACGCGGCTCTCTCATCGTCGCCCCGTTGATGGCGGAGGCCTACGTCTACGGAACGCTTGAGGTCTGGAGCGGGAAGACGTCCGCCTTCTCACCGGGCGACATCGCGACGGTCTCCTTTGTCGCCGAGTTCGCCGGGGGACTCATCCGTCGACGGCTCCAGATCGAGGAGCTGATCTTCATCGACCAGACAACGCAGATCCACAACAGGCGGTACTTCGACGAGCAGCTCACCCGGGAGCTCGAACGGAGCAAGCGGACGGCGCACCCGATGGCGCTTCTCATGATCGACCTGGACGACTTCAAGCAGGTCAACGATACGTACGGGCACGCCGCCGGAGACAGTGTTCTGCGGCAGGTGGGGCACGTGCTCCTCGAAAATGCTCGCCAGGTCGACATCGTCGCGCGATACGGAGGCGAGGAGTTCGCCGTGATCCTCCCCAGGATCACCCGCGAAACGGCTCTGACCGTCGCCGAGCGCATGCGTTCGAGCGTTGCGAGCCATCAGTTCGTCACGGGTATCGCGGGCGAGCGGCTGCGCGGGATGACGATCAGCGTCGGTGGAGCCCTCTACCCGCTCGACGCCAACACGAAGAACGAACTGATGGACCGCGCCGACCGGGTCAGCCTCTACGAGGCGAAGCGCGGCGGCAAGGACCGCGTCGTCTTCTGGCAGGACACTCACGGGACATGACAGGTATCGGGAGTTTGAGCAACGCGCTCGGGGTCGGTGACGCGCGCGTCGTCACGTTCGTCGGAGCCGGAGGGAAGACCACCGCGATCCTCCGAGTGGCCTCGGAACTCCAGGACCTCGGGCTGGCCGTCGTCGTCACGACCACCACCCTCATGGGCGGGAGGGCGGCCTCCCACGCCACGGCCGAAGTCCTCACCGAAGACCCGGAGTCGACGGTCGCGCAGTGGACGAAGCGGAGCGGGGTGACGTTCCTCCACGCAGGCACGCAGCGCGACGGGAAGTACCGGGGTGTCTCGTGTCGGCTGATCGACCAGCTCATCGCGGCGGGAGCAGCCGACTGCATCCTGGTAGAGGGTGACGGCGCGCGCGGTCTTCCGATCAAGATGCCCGACGCCCACGAGCCGGTCATCCCGCCGGCGTCGGACATCGTCGTCCCGGTCGTCGGTCTCGACGCGCTCGGCCGGCCGATCGCGCCGGAGAGCGTGCACAGACCGGAGCTCTTCCCGCGTCGTTGCGACCGCGCGACGGTCACCACAGAGACCATTGCGGAGCTCCTGACCTCTCGAACAGGCGGCCTGAAGCGCGTGCCGGAGAACGCCGTCGCGCGGCCGCTCCTCAACAAGGCATCGCTGGCGGGGTGGGATCGCGCGAAAGGCGTGGCTCTCGCCGTGCTCGAAGCCGCGGATGACCGGGACGCCCCGATCGACCGGGTCATCACCGCGGAGATACATGGCGGCGCCTTCCGGCTTCACCGGAGAGCCCTCGCCGAGCGGAGTTGACAACGGCCCCGGTATCGTTCATTCTTCTCTTGAACCAGCACGATCCGGGACACGCGTGCGGCGGCCTGACAGGATCGAACCCCATCAAGGAGGGCTCATCGTGGCGAGAGCCTACGTCAAGATCAACGCGGCAGCTGGCAAGGAGCGCGCGGTGCGAGACGCGCTCATGGAACGTCCTGAAGTCCACTCGGCGGACCTGACCAGCGGTGATCAGGACATCATCGCGCTCGTTTGCTCCGAGAGCTTCGACGAACTCCTCGACCTGACACTGAACCAGCTGAGAACCATCGATGGAGTGACGGGCACCGTCACCAATCTCATCATCGACAAGGACGACGAGTAGCCACTCGCAAGGGATGTTGAAGATGGCAGTCGTTGAGGTCTCGATCGTCCCCGTCGGACCGGCGGGGGCCAGTATCAGTCGATACGTGGCGCACTGTCTCGACATCCTCGACGAGAGCGGCCTGACATACGAGCTCTGCCCGATGGGAACGGTCATCGAAGGAGAACTCCCGGCGATCCTCGACGCGATCCGTGCCATGCATGAAGGGACGTTCGGTGGCGAGGTCGTGCGCGTCCTGACCACCATCAAGGTCGATGACAGGCGAGACAAGACGCTCTCCATGGACGGCAAGCTGGCGGCCGTCCGCAGGCATCGCGAGAAGTAGTGTTCCGTTCATGGATGCACGAAGCCCCCGTCGGTCGATCCGCTGGGGGCTTTGTCGGGAGTGCGTCAGGAACCTCGCGCCGTCAGACCGCTTCGATGTGACGGTGGGCCGGGGTGGTCTGGGCGAGACGGATCCGCCTCCGCTCCGCACAGAAGAGAACGACCGTTGCCACCAGCACCGCCGCGTCGGCGACGAGGATGATGAAGGGCACTGAGAGGCAGAATGCGCTGCTCACGAAGACAGGGATGATGATCCCGAGCAGCTTGGCGATGGGACTCACAGAGGCTCCTTCGCAGTCGTTCGCTTCATGCTCCTTGTGCTGCGGTGGACAGAGTGCCGGGGAGCGGGTGGAGACCGGCGTCGACGGGTCGACACGCATGGAACGGACGCATCGCTCACTGACCTCAGAGTAACACAGGAATGATTACGCTGTCAAGACCGCTCCCACCGAAAGAGACCCGATGAACGAACCCCGAACTGAGCGAGAGTCACCGCGTTCCGACGACGGTCTGGCCCACGAGTACCGGGCGATCGTCGAGGCGCTCCGGACGATCGCATCGACGCTCGAGGTCGAAACGGTCCTCCAGAGACTGCTCTATCTCACGAATCGCATGCTCGGGTTCGAGTACTGCACGATCCTGCTCATCGATGACGACGGCGAGAGAATGAGCGTTGCCGCACGCTACGGATACCCGGACAGCATCGTGCAGCAGGTCGAGCTCGCAGTCGGCCGCGGCGTGACGGGCCGAGTGGCCCAGACGGGCCGTCCGTTCAACGTCCCGGACGTCGGGCGTGAGGAGCGCTACCTGGCCGGACTGAAGGGAGCCCGCTCGGAACTCGTCGTCCCGCTCAAGGCCGAAGGACGCGTCATCGGAGTCTTCGACGTGCAGAGCCCGAAGGTGGGCGTGTTCAATGACGAGGACGCCGAGCTTCTCCAGGTGCTCGCCGACATCGCGGGAGTCGCCATCTCGAACGCGCGCGCGCACCGGGCGGCGCTTCGGGCGCGCGACGAGGAGATGAAACGACGGTCGCTCGAACGCGAGATCCGTCTGGGAAGGACCTTCCAGGAACGCCTGCTCCCCGAGCGTGATCCGGCGGTCCCGGGCTACGATATCGCCGGGATGAATCTCCCCGGGAGGAGACTCAGCGGCGACTACTTCGATTACATCGAGCTTCCCAACGGGCATCTGGGGATCGCTGTTGCCGACGTCTCCGGCAAGGGCGTACCCGCCGCACTCCTCGCGGCCTCGCTCCAGGCGACGCTGACATCGCACGTCGAGAACCTGTACTCCATCGCGACGATCATGGAACGCGCCAACGACTCCTTCTGCCGTTCGACGGATCCCGAGAGCTTCGCAACGCTCTTCTACGGCGTGCTCGATCCGGCTGGTTCGCTGACCTATGTCAACGCCGGTCACAACCCTCCGCTTCTCGTCCGCGGTACCGGCGACTTCGAGGAGCTCGACGAGGGAGGAACCGTGCTCGGCATGTTTCCGGGAACCGGGTACACGCAGGGTCGTGCGAACCTGACGGGGAACGATTGCCTCGTCGTCTACACGGACGGGCTCTCGGAGGCCGAGCGGAGCGGCGAGCTCTTCGGAGAACACCGGATCGTCGACGTCGTTCGCGGTCTGTCCGAAGCCCCGGCCCGGGTCGTGGCCTCCTCGCTCATCACCGAGGCCGACGCGTTCTCGGGTGCCGGCGTGTCGCCCGACGACATGACCGTCGTCGTGGTCAAACGCTCCGTCCTCTGACCGCGGACCCGCCCTCCGCACCGACCGGCACACCTCCTGCACGTCTCCTGCCCACACCCCGATCACCGTGTGCCGCTCGCGGCTCTGTTCCCACACCACCGTCGCCGTGTTCTCTCTCGCGACCCTGTCCCGCGCCCCGTGCCCGAACCGCCCCGAGCGATCGGATCGCGTGGCACAGACAACCGGCCATACTGTGAGCGGACGAACGCCCGCCTGCCTCACCGCCGCCGCGTGCGCGCTGGGGATGAGCGCGGCGGCGCATCTGCCTGTCCGCCCGCACCTCATGACGCTGGCAGGCCCGCTGACGGCGCTTGTGGTACTCGCCGTGATCTCCGCCCTCCGCGCCCTTCGAGCGACGCGCGCCACGAACGCAGCCGGGGCCGACCTGGCCCTTCTCCTCGCGCTCGCACTGGCTGCTGGCGGCCTGCTCGCCGGGCGACATCTCCTCGTGCCTCCTCGCAGCGCGGCCTGCATGCCGTCCGGTCCTGCGAAGCTCGCCGGAAGCGTGTGCGAGGTCCGCACCGACCGTGGGGGCACCCGACTCGTGCTGGCGGTCGACGCCTGGGAAACAGCCCGGGCGAGAGGCTCTGGCGGAAGAGTCTGGGCGACCACCCGCGGCGCGCCTGACATCCGGCGTGGCGACATCCTCCGCATCACCGGAGAGGTCGATACGGCGTCCGACAGGAGAAACCCGGGCGCATTCGACTTCTCCGCCTATCTGCGCTGGCGCGGCATCGGACGGAGCGTCCGCGCCTCGACGGCCGAACTCGTGTCGCGACCGTTGGGCCCCGAGTCGGTCGCGACGCGTGTCGAGCGGACCATCCGGCGATACCTGCGGGGACGGAGCGCGGCACTGCTCCGCGGACTCCTGCTTGGCCGCGTGGACGACCTCCCGTCCGAGCTCCGCGACGACTTCCGGGCCAGCGGAACCGTACACATTCTGGCGGTCTCGGGGCTCCACGTCGGGTTCGTTCTGCTCATCGTCCTGACACTCGCGCGCTGTCTCGGTGCGCCTCCGCGCGCGGCCTCGCTCGCCGCCGTCCCCGCGGTGGTGCTCTTCGTGATGATCGTCGGTCCCCGTGCGTCCGTCCTGCGCGCCATGGTCATGGCCGTCGCGCTCCTCGGCGCGCGTCTGACACGTCGACGCACCACGACCGCCAACGCACTCGGGCTTTCGGCCACGCTGCTCCTCCTGTCTCAGCCCGGCTCGCTGTTCGACCTCGGGTTTCAGCTCTCGTTCGGGGCAGTCATCGGGATTCTCGCGATCGGACAGCCGCTGGTGAACCGAGTGCTGGCCCGTGAACCACAAGGAGGTTGCGGGACTCGATCACCCTCTCGATGGCGTCGGATCGGGCGTGGGCTCGGCGGGACCCTCGCTGTCAGCCTCGGTGCGCAGCTCGGGACGATCCCGTCCCTCGTCGCGTCGGGCGGCGCCGTGGCACCACTGGCGCTCGCGGCGAACGTCCTGGTCGTTCCGCTCGCCGGGTTCGCCGTGGCGACCGGGGCTGCTCTCTGTCTGGCCGACGCCGTGTGGCCTTCCCTGGCGTCCGTGATGGCGGGCGCTGCTGCCGCAGCGCTCCGGCTGATCGCGCTGTGTGTCGAAGGTACCTCCGCGCTCTCGGGGGGCGGGGTGTACGTTCCGGCGAGGCTCAGTCTGCCGTTGGCCGTCGCCGTCTGGTCGTTCGCGATGCTGCTCCGGGATTCGCGCCGTTGCCGGGTGGCGGGAGCGTTCGCACTCGTGGTCGCCCTCGTGGCGGCTGCTCTGCTGTTCACCCTCGGTCCGGGACGCGGTCATGCCAGGATGCTGTTCTTCGACGTTGGTCAGGGCGATGCCCTGATGGTGCAGCCGGTGGGCGGACCGACGGTGCTCATCGACACGGGCCCGGCAGGTCGGAACTGGGATGCGGGGCGGGGCGTGATCCTGCCGTACCTCCGCTCTCAGGGGCTGCGCCGTCTCGACGTGGTCATCCTGACGCATGGTCACGCCGACCACGTCGGTGGGCTCCGGTCGCTCCTCGAAGAGGGGTGCGTCAGTGCGCTCGTACTTCCAGCATCCCAGGACACGGGGACCGTGCTTCACAGAGTCGCGGAGGGGGCGGTGCGTGCGCGCGTTCCTGTTCGTGAGGTCGCCGCGGGGGAGACATTGCTCGCGGAACCGTCATGCACGCTGTTCGTGCTCTGGCCGCCTGCCGAGCCGCTCGGGGAGTTCATGGACGAGAACAACCGGTCCATCGTCATTGAGGCGCGAGTCAACGGTCTGAGGCTGTTCGCCGGCGGTGACATCGGCGCCCCGACAGAGCTCGCGCTCTGCGCGCGCGGCGCGGCGCGGCCCGTCGATGTGCTCAAGGTCTCCCACCACGGTTCCGGGACATCCTGCACGTCCTGCTTCCTCCTTCGGACGCGTCCCTCCATCGCCGTCGTGCCGGTCGGCGCACGCAACCGGTTCGGCCACCCGGACGCGAGTGTCATCGCCCGGCTGCGCGGTGCGGGAACCGATGTCTGGAGAACGGACCTGGACGGCGCGGTCCTCATCGACATCGGCCGACGGGTCGTCGTGAGATCCGTGATGAGTGAGAGGAGAGCCGTGTGCTACCCGCGAGGACCGACGACCACCAGCGTCAGGTCGTCGGGTCGTATCACCTCGGCTGCCGCGCGTCGAACGTCGTCCGCGGTGATCGACGAGATGATCTCCGCGTATCTGTCGTCGTAGTCCAGCCCCAGACCGTAGCGCTCGATGGCCGCGAGCCTGACGGCGTACGACTCGATCGACTCGCGATCGAGCAGGTGTCTGCCCAGAAGGAACGAGACGGCGACGTCGCGTTCGTCGTCGGTCGGTGGGACGGTCCGGATTCGCTCGATCTCATCGAGGATGACGTGAACGACGCGGTCGACCTGGTCCGGAGCCGTCGCAGCGTACGACCAGAAGATGCCGGGATCCAGCCCGGCCGTCGACGACGAATCGCTCTCGACGAGGTAGGCGAGTCCCTCATCCTCCCGAAGCCGCGTTGGGAGCCGGGATGCGAACCCGGCGCCGTCCCCGAGAACGACATCGAGCACACGGAGCGCATAGAGCCGGGGGTCGGAGCGCGCGACGCTCAGATGCCCCAGCGCGACGTGCGCCTGTTCCCGGTCCTTGATGATCCGACGACGAGTCGCCGCGACGGTCGGGACCCGACCAGGGGCCCGTGGAGCATCCATGCCGCCACAGGACCAATCCGCGAACATGACGCGAGCAAGATGCGCTACCTCCTCCGGGTCACAGTCGCCCGCCACCGAGACCACGGCCCTTTGCGGGCGATAGGTCGCTTCGTGGAAGCCGACGAGATCCTCCCGTGTGAGCAAGCGAAGGCTTCCGATGGTGCCATTCGCCGGTCGGTGTCGTGGATGTCCGGCGTAGACGGCGTCGAAGAGTTCCCTGCGGCAGACGAGACCGGGATCGTCGTCGTCCTCGGCAAGCTCCGCGAGCTGAGCGCGGCGCGCCTCCTCGAACTCGTGCTGGTCGAACAGGGGGGAGGCAACGATCTCGCGAAGGATCGAGAGGGACTGCTCGATCGTCTCTGCGAGCCCCGTGACCGTGAATGTCGCCGACTCGTACCCCGCCGCGACGTCGAGCACCGCGCCCGTGGAGTCCACGGCGCTCGCGAGTTCAGCCCCGGCGCGCGAGGTCGACCCCTCGATGACCGTCGCAGCCGTCAGGGCGGCGAGCCCCGCGCGCTCGTCGGTCTCGAACCGCGACCCCGCCTCGAGTGACAACACGACCGCCACGAGGGGCTCCTGCCCGTGGCGGGCTGCCAGGACGCGCATGCCGTTCTCGAGCATCACCCGGTGCGGTGGTCCTCCCGGATAGCTGACCCGGCTCACGATCGCGCCTCCCCGGCTGGGTCGCCTCCATCGTCCGCGGGCCTGAACCACACACACGACATCCGCTCGCGGTCGAGAAAGCGCATCGCGACGCGCGTGAGGTCCTCCGGACCGAGCTCCCGCATCCGCTTCTCAAACGCCACTCCGGCGCGCCATGTGTCGACCGCCTCCCAGAGCGCGAGCGTCGCCGCCGCGCCGAGCGCCGTATCATGCGCGGCTGCCAGGTCGGCGCGGGCCAGACGCCGGGCCTTTCGGAACTCGTCGTCGGAGAGCACGCTTCCCGCGATGCTCGTGATCTCCTCGATCATCGCTCGCTCGGCCCTCGCCGGCGACGCACCCGGGTGCAGGGTCGCCGACATCGTGAAACTCCCAGGCTCTCGCTGGAGGAGCCGCGAACAGGACACCTCGGTCGCCACGCGGTCACGCCGAACGAGCCGATCGTAGAGCCTCGAGCTCCGTCCCGACGCCAGCAGCGTGACGAGGAGCTCGAGCGCCGGACTGTCCGGATCGAGCGCATCGGGAGTCGGAAAGCCCATCGCGATCCTGGGTGTGCTGCGATCGGTCGTGATGCACTCGCGGCGTGGAGCCGGTCGATCGAGCTCGACCGGGTCCGCCCCGGCGACCGCGGTTTCCGGCAGGTCCCCGAACAGCCGTTCGGTCGCTGCGAACGCATCGTCGACCGACACGCCACCGACCACGACAATGCTGACGTTCGCGGGAACATACCTGCTGGCGTAGAACGACGTCATGTCCTTCGCGCTCAAACCCGCGATGTCCCGCATCAGCCCCATCACCGGACGCCCGTACGCGTGATCGCCGAACATGGCGGCGTCGAGCGCCTCGTCCACCATGGATTCCGGATCGTCCGACGCCATGCGTCGCTCCTCGAGCGCTACGCGACGCTCGATCTCCAGCACGTCGTGATCGATCCTGCAGTTCTGTATCCGGTCGGCCTCGATCTCGAGCGCGGTGATCCATCCATCGCGCGGGAGAGCGAAGTAGTATGCAGCGTAGTCCGTCGTGGTCACGGCGTTGTTGACGCCCCCCAGCCTGGCGGTCATCGCGTCGATCGCCCCACCCGGGAACTTCTCGGTGCCGCGGAACATCATGTGCTCCATCAGGTGCGCGATCCCCGCGCAACCATCCGGTTCGTGGAGAGATCCCGCGCGATAGCAGGCGAGCGTCGCCGCAACGGGCCAGTCACGGAACGGCAGCACGACGATCCTCAGGCCGTTGCTGAGGACGTGCTCCACCGTGCTCTCCATCTGGTCGCGGTATTCGCGGGCCACCGACAACCCCTCGGACGTCTGCCGGGCGATTCCCTCCGGGCCGAAGCCGGAGGCGCCCGCGGGACGCGTCCCCGCGGGCGTACTTGACGGATCGACTCCAACGAGACTATGCTCCCCGGGAGCGGCCCGTCAAGGCGCCTCTGCGTCACGACCCGGCGCTCCTCGAACCAGCGACCAGGGAGGACTCCATGAGCAGACTCAAGGTGGGCGTGCTGGTCTCCGGCCGCGGCTCCAACCTCGGCGCGATCCTGGACCGCTCCCTGGCGGGGGAGATCGACGTCGAGGTCGCCGTCGTCATCAGTGACGTTGCCGACGCCGCCGCGCTCGACCGGGCGAGGAACGCTGGTGTTCCGGCCATTCACATCCCGCCGGGACGCTTCCGCACGAAGCTCGATCCGGAGATCGAGCGTCGCTACGTCGATGTGCTCAGGGAACACGGTGTCGAACTCGTCGCGCTCGCCGGGTTCATGCGGGTTCTCCACGAGGACTTCCTGACGGCGTTCAGCCGCGCCGTCGTCAACATCCATCCGTCACTCCTTCCATCCTTTCCGGGACTCGATGTTCAGCGGAAGGCGATCGAGCATGGCGTGAAGTGGTCGGGTGCGACGGTGCACTTCGTGGACTCCGGCGTCGACTCGGGGCCGATCATCCTCCAGGCAGCGGTCCCCGTGCTCGATGACGATACGCCGGAGACACTCGCCGCGCGCATCCTCGTCGAGGAGCACCGCATCTACCCGGAAGCCCTCCAGCTCATCGCTCAGCGCAGGATCACGGTGCAAGGCCGCCGCGTTCTGCTCCGCCCAACCGAGGGACCCGGTTCGTGACGCCGTCTCGCCTTCGAGGCGGCGCTGGTCTGCGGCGCATCCTGCCCGTTCTCATCGCCGGACGGCTGTTGATACTCGCACCCGGTGCTCCGGGTGCTCCGGCCGGCGGTGAGCCGACACTCGTCCAGCCTCCGTTCGGCCACTGTCTCGGCATCACGCGGGTCGGGACCTTCCACCTGTTCCTCTACCTCGGCACGGCCACCAGCTTCAGCGAGCCGGCCGGGCTGACCGCGGTCAAGCTGCGCTCTCAGGACGATCCGGCGACGGAGCACGACGATGACGAGCTCACGGTCTTCGGTCTGAACTCGGGCAGGAGCGAGATCATCTACAACACCTCACTGACGAGCGTCGCGATCTACGGCGAGCCCGGACGAGGCGACGGGCAGTTCGATCGCCCGCGCGGCATTGCGGCGGACGAGTGGGGAACGGTCGTGGTCGCGGACACGGGGAACGATCGCATCGTGCGCCTGCGCTACGATGGAGACGAGCTCGTCTTCATCTCGTCCATCGCCGAGGTGCCGGCATCGCCGCCCCTGCTCGACGGGCCCTCGGACGTCGCGCTCGGCGTCTCGGGGCGCATCTACGTGACCGACAGCGGGAACGACCGACTGCTGGCGTTCGCACCCGACGGATCGCTCGTCATGCAGCTGACGGGAGACCCTGAGGTCGGCGTCGAGCTCGAGGCGCCCGTCGGTCTCGCCGTCGTCGAGGACGACGACCCTCATCTCGACCGGCGCGCCGGCAGGATCGTCGTCATCGACCGTGCGGGGACGAGACTCCTGAGCTTCGGTCTTGACGGACGTCTTCGCAACTCGACGACCGCCGGTGAAGGGACAAGCGGGAGCGCGCGGTTCGACTATCTCGCCATCGACTACCACGGGAGCGTCTATGCGACCGACACGCGCGGCGGCCGGATCCACAAGTTCACCCGCCACCTCGATCATGTCACGACCATCGAGAGCCCGGGGGCCGATGGCGGCGACCTCGACGAACCCCGGGGTCTCACGATCTGGCGGCGATTCGGACAGGTGTTCGTCGCCGAGCGCACCGGTGCGCAGTACTTCTGGATGGGAACCGATGTCCAGGACCTCGAGATCGACGGCGGGCGCTTCGTTCCGGGGGTCGAGCCGCTCCGGGTCCGGTACCACCTGACCGAGATCTCCCGCGTCACGGTGTCGCTTGTCGATCCTCAGGGGCGGACGATCCACACGCTCGCCGATGAGCGGCGTCGCGCCATCGGACCCAATGTCGAGCGCTGGGACGGTCTCCTTCCGGACGGCTCGCGGCTCCCCGCGGGGGAGTATGCGCTCACCGTCCGTGCCCGCCCGGTCTACTCCTCTCAGGCCTACTTCCATGATACTGAGTCGATACGGATCATAGCGACGCACTAGACCGTCTCTTGCGCCACTCCGGGCGGTCTGCTAAGTTGTCAGTTCGGTTCTTTCAGGGAAGCGGCTACTGCCTCAGCATCGGAGACGCCGGGTGTTCTCGAAGCTCATCACGCGCATCATCGGGACCAGACAGGAGCGGGACATCAAGCGTCTCGGTCCGGAGGTCGCGCGGATCAACGAGATCTGCGAGGACATCGCAGGCCTCTCGGACGAGGCACTGACGGGTAGAACGGCCGAGTTCCGGGCCCGTCTCGAGGCCGGCGAGACGGTGGACGACCTCATGCACGAGGCGTTCGCCACAGTGAAGGAGGCGTGCCGCCGTCTGGTCGGAACCAGCTGGGAGGTGGCGGGACACGAGACCGGCTGGGAGATGGTCCCCTTCGATGTCCAGCTGATGGGCGCCATCGAACTCCACCGTGGCGGGATCGCCGAGATGGCGACCGGTGAGGGCAAGACCCTCGTCGCGACGCTGCCGCTCTATCTGAACGCGCTCCCGGGAAAGGGAGCGCATCTCGTGACGGTCAATGACTACCTGGCGCTTCGCGACGCCCAGTGGATGGGGCGCGTCTACGAGTTCCTGGGACTCTCGATCGGGTGCATCCAGACCGGGATGACCCCGGCCGAGCGCCGCGAGCAGTATGCGGCCGATATCACCTACGGAACCAACAACGAGTTCGGTTTCGACTACCTCCGCGACAATATGGCTGTCCGCATCGAGGACCGGGTCCAGCGCGGTCACCACTTCGCCATCGTTGACGAAGTCGACAGCGTGCTCATCGACGAGGCGCGAACGCCGCTGATCATCTCCGGCCAGGTCGAGCACTCCACGCACATGTTCGACAAGCTCAAGGCTCCTGTCGAGCGCCTCGTGAGGAAGCAGGGCAAGTTGCTCAACGAGATCCTCGACGACGTCGAGCAGCTGCTCGGCGACGAGTCAACTCGGTACGAGGGGCTGGTCAAGCTCGTCCAGGCGACGCGCGGCGCGCCGAAGCATCGTCGGGTGATGCGGCTGTTCGAGGATCCCTCGCTCAAGGCGGAGATCCAGCGGATCGAGGGCGAGCTCTCGCGCGACAAGATGCTCCCCGAACTCGACGAGGATCTGCTCTACGCGATGGACGAGCGCGGCCGGAGCGTCTCGTTGACGGAGAAGGGCCGCGACGCGCTTTCCCCGGAGGAACGGAGTCTCCTCGTTCTTCCTGATCTCTCCGAGATGCTCGCGAGCGTCGACGCCGACGACGGCCTCTCCGAGACGGCGAAGGCCGAGAAGAAGAACGCGCTCCACCTCGAGTACGCCCAGACGAGCGAGCGGATCCACAACGTCCATGCGCTCCTCAAGGCGTACGCGCTCTTCGAGAAGAACGTCGACTACGTCGTGCAGGAGGGAAAGGTCGTCATCGTCGACGAGTTCACCGGACGCCTCATGGCGGGACGGCGGTGGTCGGACGGTCTGCATCAGGCGGTGGAGGCCAAGGAGGGGGTCGAGATCGAGCGCGAGACGCAGACTCTCGCGACGATCACGCTCCAGAACTACTTCCGGATGTACACGAGGCTCGCAGGCATGACGGGCACGGCCGAGACCGAAGAGGACGAGTTCAAGGAGATCTACGATCTCGATGTTCACGTCGTCCCGACGAACGTTCCGATCACCAGACAGGACTACGACGACCGGATCTACAAGACGCGACGCGAGAAGTTCAACGCGGTCATCGGCGAGATCGAACGGCTCCACGAGCGGAAGCAGCCGATCCTGGTCGGCACGGTCACGGTCGAGGTCTCCGAGGTCATCTCCCGACTGCTCAAGGCGCGAAAGATCCCCCACAACGTGCTCAACGCCAAGCACCACCAGAGCGAGGCCGAGATCGTGCGCGGCGCGGGGCAGCTGGGCGCGGTGACGATCGCGACGAACATGGCCGGGCGCGGGACCGACATCAAGCTCGGCGAGGGCGTTCTCAGGTGCACGAAGTGCTGTCTCAGGTGCGCGGACAAGGACTGCGCGAACTGTGAGAACGACCACGACATGACCGAAGAGTGTCTGGCCGACGTCCCGTGCGGTCTGAGGATCATCGGCACCGAGCGCCACGAGTCACGTCGCATCGACCGCCAGCTGCGCGGCCGAAGCGGTCGGCAGGGCGACCCGGGAGCGTCGGAGTTCTTCATCTCGCTCGAGGACGACCTCATGCGTCTCTTCGCGCCGGAGCGGATCGCCAAGGTGATGACGACGCTCGGCGTGCCGGAGGGCGAGGTCATCCAGCACCCGCTCGTCACGCGGGCGATCGGACGCGCGCAGACGCGGGTCGAGGGCCACAACTTCGACATCCGGAAGCACCTGCTCGAGTACGACGACGTGATGAACCAGCAGCGCGAGGTCATCTACGCGCAGCGCCTCAACATCCTCGAGGGGGGCGACCTTCGCGAGGAGATCTCCGAGATCTTCGGTGACATCGTCGAACGGACGGTCGACCGGCACATCGACCCTGGCGAGATCCAGGAGAAGTGGGACCTCGGCGGACTGAGACAGGCGATGCTCCGCGTGTTCCTGGTCGATGTCGACTTCTCGAAGACCGACGTCGCCGGGCTCACGCGTGAGGGTCTCATCGAGAACCTCGGGAGGGCCGCGTGGAGTTCCTATGAGCGGCGCGAGGAGCAGCTCTCACCCGAGATCATGCGGAAGATCGAACGACTCGTCTTCCTCCAGGTGCTCGACAAGGGCTGGCGCGATCACCTGTACGAGCTCGACCGCCTCAAAGAGGGTATCGGACTCCGGGCGTACGGTCAGAAGGAACCGCTGCTCGAGTACAAGCGCGAGGCGTTCGACCTCTTCATGGGCGTCATCGAGACCATCCAGGAGGAGTCTGTCCAACTGCTGTTCCGAGCACAGATCCAGACGCCGCCGGCGCCGTCGCAGCGCGTCAGGGGGCAGCAGGCCTCGCACGCCGAGGCGCCGACGGCGGCCCAGACGGCGCCACGGCCGGCACCGGGTGACGGACCGACGTCGTCGACACCCGTCCCGGAGTTCGGGGCTCCGGCCGGTGGCGGACGCGCCGGCGCGACTCCCGGACTCGCCCGGCGCACGCGGGCGGCCGAGCCCGGCGAGCGTCAGAAGCGCGAGCCGGTCAAGCGCGCCGAGAAGGTTGGACGGAACGACCCATGTCCGTGTGGCAGCGGGAAGAAGTACAAGAAGTGCTGCGGGAAGGATCAGTAATGGGCAAGTCGCTCGTCATCGTCGAGTCGAAGGCGAAGGCCGACACCATCAACAAGTACCTGGGCCGCGGCTTCACGGTCAAGGCGTCCATGGGGCACGTCCGCGATCTGCCGAAGAAGAACCTGGCCATCGACGTCGAGGACGACTTCGAGCCGACCTACGTCACGATCCGCGGGAAGGGGAAGGTCCTCAAGGAACTCAAGACGGCGGCAAAGACCGCCGACATGGTCTACCTCGCGTCCGACCTGGACCGCGAGGGTGAGGCGATCGCCTGGCACGTGGCGGAACTCCTGAAGCTCACGCCGGAGAAGACCAGGCGCGTCGTCTTCAACGAGATCACGAAGAACGCGATCCTCGAGGCGATGGAGCACCCGCGCGAGATCGACATGCGCAAGGTCAACGCGCAGCAGGCCCGCCGCATCCTTGACCGGCTCGTCGGGTATCTGGTCAGCCCTGTTCTCTGGAAGACCATCTACTACGGTCTCTCCGCCGGACGCGTCCAGAGCGTCGCGCTCCGCCTGATATGCGTGCGCGAAGACGAGATCGACGCGTTCGACCCCGTCGAGTTCTGGACGATCGACGGTGTCTTCGAAACAGGCGCCGGCGACACCGTTGAGGCCCGTCTCGAGCGCATCGACGGTCGGAAGGTCGAGATGTCGGTCAGCGAGGGCGACGACGCCCGCGCGATCACCGAGTCGCTCGAGGGGAAGCCGTTCAAGGTCACGGACCTGACCAAGCGCGAGAAGCGGCTGCATCCGAACCCGCCGTTCATCACCAGCACACTCCAGCGCGAGGCATCGAACCGCCTCCGCTTCTCATCGAAGAAGACGATGGTCCTCGCGCAGCAGCTCTATGAGGGGCTCCCGATCGAAGGCGAGAACGTCGGTCTCATCACGTACATGCGTACCGACTCCACGCGCATGTCGGACGAAGCGGTCGCAGCGGCCCGCTCGTACGTTTTCGAACACTTCGGGCAGGAGTACCTCGAGCCGAAGGAGCGCCGCTTCAAGACCAAGAAGGGCGCGCAGGACGCGCACGAAGCGATCCGCCCGACCGCTATCGACCGGACGCCGGAGTCTCTCAAGAACCAGCTCTCGGCCGACCAGTTCCGTCTCTACCAGCTCATCTGGCGCCGCTTCGTCGCGACGCAGATGCAGCGGGCCGTGTACGAGAACACAGCGGTGGTCATCTCGAGTGGTCCATACGAGTTCCGGGCGTCTGGCTCGGTCGTCCGGTTCGCGGGATGGACCGCGGTCTATCCTCACGTCCGCAAGGACGTCAAGGAACTCCCCGTGCTCGAGGTGAACGACCCGATGAAGGCCGTCTCGATCACGCCGAACCAGCGCTTCACGAAACCACCGGCGCGCTACTCGGAGGCGACGCTCATCAAGGAACTCGAGGCGCAGGGGATCGGGCGTCCGAGCACGTATGCAAGCATCATCGACACGCTCAAGAAGCGACGGTACGTGCACCTCGAGAAGCGCTCGTTCGAACCGACCGAACTCGGTCGCACCGTATGGAGCCTGCTGGCCCAGGCATTCCCGCACATTTTCGACGTCGAATTCACCGCAACGATGGAGTCGGAGCTCGACCGTGTCGAGTCTGGTGACGACGAGTGGGTCGACGTCATCAGAGACTTCTACGGACCGTTCAAGAAGCGGCTTGATGAGGTCGAGGACCAGACCAAGGAACTCAAGCAGTCGCTGATCAAGGAGACGGAGGAGCGCTGCGAGAAGTGCGGCGCGATGATGGTCGAGAAGTGGGGTCGCAACGGCCGCTTCCTCGCGTGTTCGACCTATCCGAAGTGCAAGTTCACCAAGCCCGTCGAGGGCGACGAACTCCCCGAGTTCGACATCACATGTGAGCTCTGCGGCGGGAAGATGAAGGTCAAGCACGGCCGGTTCGGCGAGTTTCTCGGATGCTCGAACTACCCGGACTGCAAGCACACAATGGCCATACCGACGGGGGTCAGCTGCCCGGAGGAGAACTGCAGCGGACTCCTGGTGAAGCGACGCACAAAGAAGGGACGGACCTTCTACGGGTGCAGTGAGTACCCGAAGTGCGGGTTCGCCATCTGGGACAAGCCGGTCCCGAAGGCGTGTCCGTCCTGCGAAGCGTCCTTCATGGTCGAGAAGAAGCCGAAGGGCGGGGACAAGGAACTCGTCTGCCTCGAGTGCGGGGAGCGAGTGACGCCCGAGACGGAGACCGGCGACGATGAGCCGCAGTAGCGCCGCGACGAAGCGTTCCGCTCGCGCCACCAGAGGCGCGACGGGGGGCAGACTCAAGAAGCCCCGACCGGCTGTTCCGCTCGTCGCCGACTTCCTCACAACACTCGAGACCCGCGGGTACTCTGAACACACGATCGCCGCCTACCGCCGGGACCTCGGGCAGTTTGTCACGTTCGTCACCGACTTCGCACACCGCGACACGCCGGACGAGGTCCTCACGAGCGACCTCAGGCCGAAGTCGGTCTTCCGTTTCGTCTCATCGCTCAGCGCCTCCCGTTTCGCTCGTCGGTCGATACAGCGGAAGCTCGCGGCGGTCAAGTCGTTCTGCGGATGGCTCGAGGAGCGCTCGTACGTCCCGGTCAGCCCGGCCGCCACAGTCTCCTCGCCGAAGGCCGAGAAGCGACTCCCGACCTTTCTCACCGAGAAGGAGATCGGTCTCCTGTTCATCGTCCCGCCTGAGCCCTCGATCCGGGACCTTCGCAACCGCGCCATCCTCGAGCTGTTCTACAGCACAGGCATACGGCTCTCGGAACTCGTCGGTCTCAACGAGTCCGCCCTCGACCGCCTCGGACAGACCGCTCGCGTTCTCGGAAAGGGCGGGAAGGAACGGATCGTTCCGGTCGGACGAGCCGCGCTCGACGCGCTCGCCGCCTACCGCGCGGTCCAGACCGACCGCGAAGCAGCCGGCGGCGCGCTGTTCACCAACGGACGCGGGAGAGCACTGACGGAGCGCAGCGTGCAGCGCATCGTCCGGAAGAAGCTCGCCGAGGTCTCGGAGGCGCGCAAGCTGAGCCCGCACGTTCTCAGGCACACGTTCGCTACGCACATGCTCAACGCGGGGGCGGACCTCCGCGCGGTTCAGGAGCTCCTTGGACACGTGAGCCTGTCGACGACACAGATCTACACGCACGTAACCACCGAGCGACTGCTCGAGGTCTACGAGAAGAGACACCCGCGCGCGTAGGCGCGCTTGTCCCGGACTGAAGACCGGGGCCGATAGAAGAGAGACCGGTGGCAGTGCACGAAGACACGAACCAGGACGGAGGCACGAATGCAGGACTTCATCTCGATCGCCGACATCGACCGCGGGAAGATGGAGGATCTCTTCACGCTGGCGGCGAGGCTCAAGAGGGACCGGAACGGCCGGAACGACCTCGCGGGGAAGACGGTGGCGATGATCTTCCACAAGCCGTCGCTCAGGACGCGCGTGAGCTTCGAGGTGGGCATCCACGAACTGGGCGCGCACCCGATGTACGTCACCGACGCAGAGATCAAGATGGGACAGCGTGAGTCGATCTACGACATCGGCAAGGTCCTCTCGCGATACGTCCACGGGATCATGATCCGCACGTTCGCGCACTCCAACTGTACCCAGCTGGCCGACGCCGCAGACGTTCCGATCATTAACGGGCTCACGGACCTCAACCACCCGTGCCAGATCATGGGCGACATTCTCACGTGTATCGAGCACGGCAAGGACCCGTCCAGCATGGTCGTGGCGTTCATCGGCGACGGGAACAACGTCGCGAACTCGTGGGTCAACGCCGCCGGGAACCTCGGGTTCGAGCTCCGGATCGGCGGGCCTTCGGGCTATGAGCCGAACGCAGAGCTGCTCGCGGCTGCCCGCGGGAAGGGTGCGACGGTGAAGATCATCAACGACCCGTCGGAGGCGGTGAGCGGCGCCGACGTCGTCTACACGGACGTCTGGGCAAGCATGGGGCAGGAGGACGAGGCGAGCGAGCGCCGGAAGCTGTTCATGCCGTACCAGCTCAACAGCGATCTCGTAGCGCGCGCCAAGAGCGATGCCATCGTGCTCCACTGCCTGCCGGCCCATCGAGGCGACGAGATCACCGACGACGTCATGGACGGACCGCACTCCGTCGTCTTCGACCAGGCGGAGAACCGGCTCCATGCGCAGAAGGCCGTGATGGTCGACCTGATGGGAGCGTAGCGTGACCAGAGCCCGGGCCGTCGTGAGATCGGCAGTGACGCTGGCAATCGCGGCGTACCTCGCGTTGTCGGGATGCGCCAAGCCCGGTCCGCCCCCGGGAGGGCCGGTCGACGAGGACGCCCCGTGGGTCGTCTCGACCGAACCGGCCGACGGAGAGACGGACGTCTCGCTCACCTCGAACGCCTTCGTGCTGTTCAGCGAGGAGATGGACCGCGCCTCGGTTGAACGTTCGCTCCGGATCTCTCCGACCACGACTCTGAGGACCCCGAAGTGGCAGGGGCCCAGACTCGAGGTGCGGTTTGCGGATGCGTTGGAGGACTCGACGACGTACGTGCTCACGCTCGGCGACGGAGCTCGTGACTACCACAGCGTCGCGATGGACACGACCGTGACGTTTGCGTTCTCGACCGGCAAAGCCGTCGACGATTGCAGCGTCTCAGGCAGGGTGCTCCGGGCCGGCGAACCCGTGGTGGGCGCGACCGTTTGGGTCTGTCCGACCGCGCCGGCAGCCGACTCACTTGGCGTTGTGCGGACGTGCGGCAGAGCCGCCAGCACGTCTGCCGGAGGATCATACGAACTGGGTTTCCTGAGCGCGACACGATCGCCGTATACGCTCGTCGCGTTCGTCGATGCGGACGCCGACGGCGCGTTCACACTGGCTGATGAGACGGGAGCGATCGTCCCGGACACCCTCCGCTTCGCAGCTGCGGGTGACACGGTCCGTGGACTCGAACTCGCGCTCGAGACGCCAAGAGAGACCATGCCCGACCAACCAGAGGAGCAGCGGTGAAGCTGGAATTCGCGAAGATGAGCGGCGCCGGGAACGACTTCATCGTCGTCGACGACCGCAAGGGGGTGATCGCCGAAGACGCGGGCGAACTCGCCAAGCAGCTCTGTCGCCGGCGGGTATCCGTCGGAGCAGACGGTCTGATCCTGGTCGTCGCCAGCACGACCCATGACTTCCGGATGCGATACTTCAACGCCGATGGGAGCGAGGCGGACATGTGTGGCAATGGGGGACGCTGCGTCGCCCGGTTCGCCCACGAACGCGATATCGCGGGCGAGACGATGCGATTTCAGAGCAGGTCCGGCACGCACGAAGCGCAGATACTCGACGAGAACCACGTCCGTCTCATGATGACCGAGCCCCGCGCCATGCTCCTTGGGACCACCCTCCACATGGGCGGCGAGACGTACGAGGTCCACCGGATCAACACGGGGGTCCCGCACGCCATCATTGAGGTCGACGGGCTTGATGACTACCCTGTCGTTGCCGTCGGACGCGGGATCCGCGGTCATTCCGACTTCGGCCCCGAGGGCACCAATGTGGACTTCGCCACCGTCGACAACGAACACACCGTGCGTCTGAGGACGTACGAGCGCGGCGTCGAGGATGAAACGCTGGCCTGCGGTACGGGCGCCGTCGCGACAGCAGTCACGCTTGCCTCGGTCGGCCGGGTGAAGCCGCCTGTCACCGTCGTGACGCGCGGGGGAGAGCCGCTCGAGATCGGCTTCTTCATGAGCGACAGCGGGTACTGCGACGTGTCGCTTGCGGGAGACGCCCAGGTCGTCTACTGGGCCGACCTGGACCTCAGCGACGACTAGCGGAGGGAGCGACCATGTTCCATGGCTCGATCGTTGCCATCGTCACACCCATGAAGGACGGGAAGCTTGACGAGGACTCGCTCCGACGGCTGCTTCGAATGCACCGGGCCGCCGGCACGAACGGCATCGTCCCGGCCGGCTGCACCGGCGAAGCCGCGACGCTCACGGGCGACGAGCGACGACGGCTCCTCGACGTCTGTCTTGACGAGGTAGGGGACGCCCTCCCCGTCATCCCGGGAACCGGCTCCAACTCCACGGCGGAGACCGTCCGCCTGACCGCCGAGGCGAAGGCCGCGGGCGCGGCCGCGGCGCTCATCATCACGCCGTACTACAACAAGCCGACTCCCGAAGGTCAGTATCTCCACTACCGGACCGTTGCCGAGGCGGTCGACATCCCGATCGTGCTCTACAACGTTCCCGGACGGACTGGGACGAACATGCTGCCCGCGACGGTTGCCAGACTCGCCGAGATCCGCAATATCGTCGCGATCAAGGAGGCCGCCGGCTCGGTCGACCAGGTCAGCGAGATCGTCGAGGCCTGCGACATCACCGTGCTTTCGGGCGACGATCCCCAGACGCTCCCGATGATGGCGGTTGGCGCACGCGGTGTCGTCTCAGTCGCCGCCAACGTCGTCCCGCGCGCCGTCGCCGCCATGACGGCGTCATGGCCGAACGACCCGGAGAGGGCCGAGGGGCTCCACCACACCCTGCGACGCATCTCGCGGGCGCTCTTCATCGAGACCAATCCCGGCCCCGTGAAGTTCGCCATGAAGCAGCTTGGACTCATCGACAGCGACGAAGTGAGGCTGCCGCTGACGACATTGACCGCCGAGAGCCGCGAACGTCTGAAGGAGCAGATCGCGATCATGCGCGAGACTCGCAGGCGTCTTGGAGACGTGTGACGGATCGAGACGGAGAAACCACCGAAAGGAGCGACGCGATGCCCCACGTTGAGATCTCGCTGTTCCCGGGACGCGACGACCGCACCAAGGAAGACATCATCCGCGAGGTGAGCGACGCGGTCGCTCGCACGTCCGGCGCCCCCATCGAAGCTGTGACCGTCGTCCTCCACGAGGTGCCGATGTCACACTGGGCGCAGGGGGGAGTCCCGTACTCGAAGCGATAGCCCGACCGGGCCACGCCACGACGGCCTTCAACCACGGAGACCGGACCATGCCCCCAGCGCGCCCCGCAGGAGTCGCATCGACGGGGACGGTCGTAGACGAACGGGCGACAGCGGCGCAGGGGCGGGGCGAGGACACCCCTTGCCACACGCAGGAACTTAGGACTGGACACTGACGGCGCGGTCGCATATCGTGACCGTGCCCTGTAGGAGATGACGGCTACCGCGAACGCTTTCCGGAGATTCCCCGGAACGTGTCGCGGTTTGTTTTTGGGACGACGGTGCCTCTGAACACACCAGGAGCGTACCCCGAGGATCCCCGAGCATCACTGGAGGACAGATGGCCCATCGCGAGCAATGGCAGCTCGACTACGAGCGTCTGATCACGACGCGAGCCGAGCTCGACCGCATCCTCTCGCTGACCGACGACGAGAAGAAGGCGGCCGACGCGCTCAAGAGCGCGTACCCCCTGAAGATCTCGAGACACTACCTCGACCTGATCGATCCGGGCGATCCGAACGACCCGCTCCGGAAGGTTGTCGTTCCGTCCATTGCGGAGCTCTCAAGCCGTCCGGGCGAGACGGACGACGATGTCCACGAGGACGAGTCGAAGTACCAGCCGGTTCCGGGGATCATCCACCGCTACCCGGGCAAGCTGCTGTTCATCCCGGCTCTCGGTTGTCCGTCACACTGTCGCTTCTGCTTCCGGAAGGGACGCAAGGTCAAGCACCTGAGCGAGGACGAGGGCCGGGCTGCGCTCGACTACATCCGGGAACACGAGGAGATCCGCGATGTCATCGTGACCGGTGGCGAACCACTCTATCTCGACGATGACGAGCTCGAACACTGGATCTCATCGATCCACGCGATCGAGCATGTCGAGATCATCCGGGTCACGAGCCGCGCGGCCATCTACGTCCCATCGCGCATCACCGAGAAGCTGGTCGCGATGCTCCGGCAGTACCGCCCGATCTACATGACGTTCTCCTTCGTTCACCCGCGGGAGATCACACCGGAGCTCGAACGCGGCATCAAGATGATGGCTGATGCGGGCATCGTCATGCTCCAGCAGGGCCCGCTGCTCCGCGGCGTCAATGACGATCCGAAGGTCCTCAAGGAGCTCTACGAGAAGCTCGTTACGCTCCAGGTCATGCCGTACTACGCGATCTGGGGCATCCACGCACCGGGAGCCGAGCATTTCATCGTGGACGGACAGACGGCCAGTGCGGTCGTCGGCGCCCTCGAGAACCAGACCTCTGGCTTCTGTGTGCCGCATCTGATCACGATCGCCCGCGGGGACAAGGTCAGGATGATGGGCTGGTCGCCCGAGAAGGCGGCAGCGCATCTGAAGAACCGTCGCCGTGAGGAGAGCAGTACTCCCTCGAGCATCGGTCTCATGCACGGTGCTCCCCACAAGTAGCGGGTCCACCTTCGGCGAGATAGACCCCTACGCACGAGCGGCAGCGCGCGCCAGACCAATGGCGCAAGCTGCCGCTCCGTGTCTCCGCCCCCGATCGAGGTGATCACCCCCGCCGTCGCGAGACCCCGTTTCGTCCGTGTTCACCGAATGAACACAGACTGTCGCCTGATTCCTCGCTCAATTGCAGCTTGCCACTCGTGGTGGTGACCGTTCGCGCTCTGCATGAACCAACGCCGTTTCTGCTCATGAACTGAACGAATCCGGCCCGACCAAGCGCTCAGAACGCTCCGAATCCCCCTGTTTCCTGCTGTCTGCTGGAACGGGTCTTGCTGTTTTGTGGGCCGTTGGAGCGGCACACCCGGCGCCGGAAGCCCCGGTGAGCCCTCCCGAACGTCCTATCGAGGCGACAAGAGGAGCGCGCGTCGGGCCACCGGGTCGGACGCGGGACTCGGCGAGGCCGGTCGCGCACCGGCGAGGAGGAGAGTATGCGGACAGTGAAGTCAGGCGTCGGGTACTCCGACACGACGGACTCGGTGGCGGCCGGTCGGCAGGCTGCCGAGAAGGCGATGAGCTATGCGTCCGCCGCGACGAGCGATTTCACGATGGCGTTCTGTGGCGGCAACCATGACCCGTTCGCGTTCCTGAACGCGGTCAGGGAGGTCGTCGGCGACGGCACCCTGATCGGTGGGATGACGGTCGGCGTGATCACGAACGAGAAGGCCGGATACGGCGGGTACGAAGCCGGTGTCGCGGTCGTCTCATCGAACAGCATCAGCTTTGAGCCCATCGCCGTCGGCCGTCTTGACGACGGCGAGATGAACGCCGGCGTCGAGCTCGGCCAGATGATGGCGCACCAGACGGACGAGCAAACGAAGGGCGCGCTCTTCTTCTACGATTCGATCAAGAGCGAAGACCCCTTCGCGGTCAACCTCGGGAGCCAGCTGATCAAGGGTGTCGAGCAGGCGTTCGACGGACCGCACGTCCCGATCCTCGGCGGCGGTGTCATGAAGGACTACCACTGGCGCGAGTCGCCCGTCTTCGCGGGCAGTGAGGCCCTCACACAGCACGCCTCCGGTGTGTTGATCAAGGGCGACTGCAAGGTCCACCACGCCATCAGCCACGGCTGTGAGCCGGCGAGCGACTACCACACGATCACGAACATCGACGGCCCGGTCGTCCGTGAACTCGACGGCCGTCCGGCGCTCCAGGTCATCGAGGAGATCATCGGAGCGGGCGCGGGACAGGACTGGCAGCAGTATTCGCTGCTGGTGACGCTTGGAGCCAACTACGGCAGCGACCCGTACGGCGACTTCAACGAGAAGGAGTACCTCAACCGTCTGATCGCGGGCGTCAACCCCGAGGACGGTTCGCTGATCCTGTTCGAGTCGGACTTCGGTCCCGGCGAGCAGGTCCAGGTCATGCGGCGGAGCAACGAGCAGATGCTGAACTCAGCACGCCAGGTCTCCGAGAACCTTCTCGGCGAGGTGAAGAACGAGAACCCGTTCCTGGGCATCTACATCGACTGCGCCGGCAGGACCAGCGGCTTCTGCGGCGCGGGAGCTGAGGAAGGCGCAATCGTCCAGGAGACCATCGGTACACAGATGCCGCTGCTCGGGTTCTACTCCGGCGTCGAGATCGCCCCGTTCATGGGCGGTTCAAGAGCGCTGGACTGGACGGGCGTGCTCGTCGTCCTGTCCGAGTAGCATCTGTGCCCCTGGTGCGGACGTAACACTGAGACCCCTGAGGGAACATCGTGTCGGAAGAGCTCGACAACGAGAAGCGAACGGACCCAACGTCCGAAACGGTCGACGGCACCGTGTCGGGTGAGGCGAACGCCTCGCCCGACGCGCATGCCGCGCCGGCGCCCGACAAGGACGCCCGGATCGAGGAGCTCGAGCGCCATGTGGCGGGTCTCCGCAAGCGGGTGGAGCGACTCGGCGGCGAATCGATGCGCGCCGAGTACAAGGTCCTGCACCTGACGCAGGAGGTGCGCCGTTCTCGTGAGGCCTTCAGCTTCCTGACGGGGTTCCAGAACAAGATCGGCGCGGCCCACTCGATCGGCGCGCTCTACGATGTCGCGCTCAAGTCGATCATCGCGGAGCTGTGGATGAAGCGGGCCGTCGTGCTCGAGCACAGTGCCGATGGCAACGCCCTGCGCCCGGTGGCGGCACTGGGCTATCAGGGCGAAGCTCACCCGGATCCGATCCCGCTCGAGGGCGTGGACCCGTCCGAGTGGTCTGAGGCCATGCTGGTCAACGGCGAGACCGAGGAGACCTCCTGGGTGAGGAGCGTGCGGGAGGCGCTCTCGCTGCCGTTCTTCACGTGGATCCCGAGCGTCGCCGACGACGGGAGGGAGACCATCCTGGTCGCGGGGACGCTCGCTGAGGACAGCGCACAGGAGCCTCGACTGACCGACCATGACCTCGGTCTGCTCGTGTCGGTCGGCGCCATCCTCTGGGTCGGCCGGATGAACCTGATCGCCCGGGACCGTCTCAAGCTCCAGGTGCGCTACGAGGCCCTGCTCCACAGGATCTCCGAGATTCTCCTCAAGGACTACGACGAACCCACGAGCCACTTCGACGACGTCATCCGGCGTGTCGGCCGCGCGTGGTCGCTCGATCGGGTCCGCATCCTCGACCGCGGCACTGGGACGCGCATCGCTACGGTCCGACACCAGTGGATGACGCGCGGGACCGAGGCGCTGGCGAAGGACGCCGGGTACCCGCTCGAGTCGGCGTCCGAGTGGCGTGAGGCCATGACCTCCGGACAGACGATTCGGATCGACGAAACGAGCGAACTCTCGCACGATGCGGCCGCCGCCCTGCTCGAGCAGGACATCCGGTCGCTTCTCCTTCTGCCGATCACCGTCAACGAGGCGGTCGTCGGTTGGATGAGCTTCGAACACTGCTCGCGCCGCGGCACCTGGAACGGCGAAGACGTGAAGATCCTCGAGGTCATCGCCTCGCTGATCGCACGTGCGATGGGGAGGAAGGTCGATCTCGAAGAGCGGGCCCACCTCGAGGCGGAGTACAATCACGCGAAGAAGATGGAGGCCGTGGGCCAGCTGGCCGGCGGCGTCGCGCACGACTTCAACAACCTCCTGACGACGATCCAGGGCTACGCCCAGCTGCTGATGGCGCGTCTCCCTGAGGAGTACCGCGAGTCGGGCGGCCTCAAGGAGATCGTCATGGCCAGCGAGCGCGCGGCGGGCCTGACGAGACAGCTGCTGACATTCAGTCGGAAGGACACGGCACAGACGTCGGCCGTCAACCTGAACGAGACCATCGAGGAGATGATGAAGCTCCTCCGGCGGATGCTCGGCGACGGCATTCGTGTCGAACTGGACCTGGCGGAGCAGCTGAGCGTGACGACCGGCGACAAGCAGCAGCTCTCGCAGATCGTGATGAACCTTGCTATCAACGCGCGCGACGCGATGTCGGGAGAGGGCGATCTCCGGATCGCCACACGGGAGTACAACAACATCGGTCCGCTGGCGGAGCGGTTCACGATACCCGGTGTCGAGTGCTGCCAGGTCATCGAAGTGAGCGACACGGGAACGGGTATGGACGAAGAGACGCAGGAACGCATCTTCGAGCCGTTCTTCACGACCAAGGAGGCCGGGAAGGGGACGGGACTCGGTCTCTCGATCGTCTTCAGTGTCATCCGACGTCACGGCGGCTTTGTGGAGATCGAGAGCGCGGTTGGCGAGGGGACGACGTTCAGCGTCTATCTCCCGGTGAAGGCCCCCGAGATCCAAGAAGCGGACAGCGACCAGGCGGCGGATGCCATGCACGGTCATGAGACCGTCCTGCTCGTCGAGGATGACGACAACGTTCGCGGCCTCATCGTCAGTGTGCTCACGGCGAACGGCTACAAGGTCATCACCGCGACGAACGGTCGCGAGGCGCTCGAACGCGTCGAGGAGGCCGGCGACGAGATCGCGGTGCTCATGACCGACGTCGTGATGCCCGAGATGAACGGCCGCGAGCTCTGGGACTCGCTCTCCGACCGTGGATACGACGTGCCGCTCATCGTCATGAGCGGATACCCCAAGGGCGAGGAGAACGCGGACTTCCTCGACCAGGCCTCGACCTATCTTCAGAAGCCCTTTGGGCCCAGGGAGATCGCGGAGGCCGTCCGGCACACCATCGACACCGGGCACGCTGCCGATGCGGCAGCCCAGCGCCCGGACCTCAACTAGCGCCGATCCCGATATCGAACACCCCGGCGGCCGTTGCCCCTGGCAGCGGCTTCGTGCTATCGTTGGCACTCGCGCTGGTGCCGAGGTCGAACGGGCTTGCGGAGCCCCGAGTGGAGGGTGGAGCGATGGTCCGCGTGGTCGTGAGCGGGATCTGTGGACGCATGGGCGGTATGGTCGCCCGATCGATCGAGGAGGCGCACGACCTCGCGCTCGTCGGCGGACTCGAGATGCCGGGGCATCCCGGTGTCGGGCGGAAGCTCTGCGAGCACTGGGGCGAGGGCGCCATCGAGCTCATCGTCACTGAGCGGCTGGCCGACCTCACACGCGAGAGCTACGACGTCATCGTCGACTTCTCGGCGCCGCCGCAGGCTGTCGCATGCGCCGAGCACGCCAGCCGGGACGGCGCCGGTCTTGTGATCGGCACGACCGGGCTCACCGAGATCGAACTCGCCGCCATCCAGACGGCCTCGGCCAGGTCTCCGATCGTCGTCGCGCCGAACACGAGTCTCGGGATCAACCTGCTCTTCGGTCTGCTGCGGCAGGCGTCGGAACGACTCGATGCCGACTTCGACGTCGAGATCGTGGAGGAGCACCACCGCGGCAAGCGTGACGCGCCCAGCGGGACCGCGGCACGCCTGGTCGAAGTCGTCGCGGAGGCGCGCGGCGTCGTGAGCTCCGAGGTCGTGCGCCTCGGACGCGCGGGACCCGACACCCTCCGCGATCGCGGGGAGATCGGCGTGCACTCGGTGCGCGCCGGGAGCATCGTGGGCCGACACACGGTCCATATGGCCTCGGATGCCGAGCAAGTCGTGCTCGCCCACGAGGCCTTCGACAGGCGCGCCTTCGCGCGTGGGGCCGCGCACGCGATCCGTTTCGTTGCCGGGCGGAAACCAGGTCTCTACGACATGCAGGACGTTCTCGGACTCTGACCGGCGGTGAGCCGGACGGCCGACGGGCGCACGGACCACAGCGAGACCGACGGCGCGCGCAGCGCCGGGACAGGGGAGGACCGATGGAAGCCGAGCGAGGCCTGCTCGACATCATCCTGCGAGCCAACGAGCTCAAGACCATCCCGCGGATGGGCTGGCGGGTCCGCGGGGTCCGCGACGGCGAGAGCGTCGCGGAACACTCGTACGCCGTCGCGCTCATCGTGATGCTGCTGGCGCCGCGGCTCTCCGAGACGATCGACGTGAGCCGCGCGGTCCGGATCGCGCTGGTCCACGATCTGCCCGAGCACATGCTGGGCGATATCCACGCACCGGCCTCCCACATGCTCGGGGAGGACGTCAAGGAGGCCGCGGAGCTCCGGATCCTCCTGGACCTGATGGGCGATGACGGCTCCGCGGACGAGGTGACAGGACTCTGGCAGGAGTTCGCCGAACGCTCGTCGGTGGAGGGCCGGCTCGTCCGCGCGGTCGACAAGCTCGAGATGTTCACGCAGGCCTACCTGTACGAGCAGGAAGGCAACCGGATGCTCGCGGACTTCTGGGACTGGCCCCACAACGTCCGGGACTTCGAGTTCCCGGAGATCCGCGCGCTGTACGAGGAACTCAAGCAGCTCAGACAGAGACGCCCCGAGGGCTGGGCGGGAAGGCCCGGCGACGCGGACGCGTAACGCCACTTCAAGGAGACGGGGAACAGGATGCGCTGGAGCAAAGCACTCATACCCACTCACAAGGAAGACCCGTCGCACGCGGAGACGACGAGTCACAAGCTCATGCTTCGCGCGGGGCTGATCCGCAAGCTCACATCCGGCGTCTACAGCTACCTGCCGCTCGGATGGCGCGTGCTCCACAAGATCGAGAGCATCGTGCGCGAGGAGCTGGACGCCGTGGGATGCCAGGAGATCCTCATGCCGGTCATCAGTCCGGCGGAACTCTGGGAGGAGAGCGGGCGGTGGGGCGTGTACGGGAAGGAGCTCTGGCGCGCAAGGGACCGCAACGGACGCGAGTTCGCGCTCGGCCCGACCCACGAGGAGGTCGTCACCGACATCATCCGGAACGAGGTCAGCTCATACAAGCAGCTCCCGTTCACGGTCTACCAGATCCAGACCAAGTTCCGTGACGAGATCAGGCCGCGGTTCGGCGTCGTCCGCGCTCGCGAGTTCACAATGAAGGACGCCTACAGCTTCCACCGCGACGAGGCCTCGCTCGACGAGACCTACCGCGTCATCTACGACGCGTACAGCCGCATCTTCGACCGCTGCGACCTGACATACCGCCCGGTCGAGGCGGCGACGGGCGCGATCGGCGGAAGCAGCTCGCACGAGTTCATGGTGCTCTCCGATACGGGCGAGTCCGAGGTGATCGTGTGCGAATGCGGGTACGCCGCGACGAGCGAGCAGGCAGAGGGTCTCGTGGGCGGCGTGATGCCCGTTGAGGACCAGCTGCCGATGGAGGAGGTCGCCACGCCGGACATGAAGACGATCGAGGAGGTCTCGGGCTTCCTCGGCATCGAGCCGTGGCGGCTCGTCAAGACCATCGTCTACGTGGCGGACGGAGAGCCCGTGCTCGCCGTCGTCCGCGGGGACCGCGAGATCAACGAGGAGAAGCTCGCCCGCGCCCTGGGAGCGGATGTCGTCGAAGCCGCTCCGCCCGCGGTCATCGAGGAGGTGACGGGTGCGCCGGTCGGCTTCGCCGGACCGGTCGGGCTCGAGTCCGTCCGGAAGGTCATCGACAGGACGGTTGAGCCGCTCCGGAACATCGTCGTCGGAGGAAACAAGGCCGACGCGCACATCAGGAACGTCAACCACGGGCGCGACTTCGCCGTCTCGTCGTTCGAGGACATCGTCCAGATCGGCAAGGGCGACACGTGCGCGAGCTGCGGGAAGGCAATGGACTCGTTCCGCGGCATCGAGGTAAGTCAGGTCTTCAAGCTCGGCACGAAGTACTCGGACAGCATGAACGCGACGTTCCTCGACGAGGACGGCAAGGCGAAGCCGTTCGTGATGGGCTGCTACGGCCTCGGCGTCTCGAGAACGGTGGCCGCCGTCATCGAACAGCACTCGGACGAGAACGGGATCGCGTGGCCGATGAGCGTCGCCCCGTTCGAGGTGCTCATCGTCGCGCTGAACCTGAAGAGCGACGCGGTCCGCACCGCCGCCGAGGGACTGTACGAGGAGTTGAGAGGGCTTGGCGTCGAGACGCTGCTCGACGACCGCGCCGACTCGGCAGGTGTCAAGTTCAAGGACGCCGACCTGATCGGGATCCCGGTCCGCGTGACCATCGGCGACCGGGGACTCGACAAGGGGGTCATGGAGATCAAGCTCCGCAGCGCCGACGAGAAGACCGAGGTCCGGAAAGAGAGCGCGACGGCCGAGGTCCTGAGCATCGTGGAGCGGCTCAGGGGCGCGTCGGGGCTCTGACGACGCCCGCCGGCCTGTGTGGGGATGACCGGGTCCGCTGGGACCGGGCACGCATGACAGAAGAAGCCCCCTCCGGGAGACCCGGGGGGGGCCTGCATCATAACAGATCAAGACGTCGTCACCTACTCGTCGCGGCTCTTCATGATGTGCGACTTGCGACGCGACGCGGTGTTCTTCCTGAGGACACCGGTCTTCACGGCCTTGTCGATCACCGATGTGGCCTCGCGAACGGCTGCCTCGCGCTCCTCGGGCGGCGCCGTCTCGGCACGCTTGATCGCCGTGGTGACCTTCGATCTCGCCGCGCGGTTGCGCTCGTTGAGCTTCTTGGTCTGCCTGAGACGTTTGATCGTGGACTTCCTGTGCGGCAACTCGATCCCTCCGGTCTGGCTTCAGATCCGCCCGCAGCGGATACCGTTCCTCCGTAACTCCACGAATATACCAATCCGGACCCCGTCAGTCAAGTGACCGTTCGCACGAGTCCGTTGACGCGGGCTCCGGCTGGCGATAGGCTCTCGGCAGGAGGGACGTGTGCCCGGAAAGCCTCGAAAACACCCGCCGGTACCGGAAAGCCCCGGTGTCTACCTGCTCAAGGACGCCTCGGGGAAGATCTTCTATGTTGGGAAGGCCCGGAATCTCCGGAACCGGATCCGAGCGTACACGGGAACCGGAGGGACTCCGGACGCCAAGCTGGCCATCATCCGGTCTCGCCTGGCCTCCTTCGACACCATCGTCACGGAGTCCGAGACCGAGGCGCTCGTCCTCGAGTCGAACCTCATCAAGGAGCACCGCCCCCGGTACAACGTCAAGCTCCGTGACGACAAGCGCTACCCCTTCATCAAGGTCACGACGTCGGAACGCTTCCCGAGAGCCCACGTGACACGTGTCGTCCGGCAGGACGGTTCGCGCTACTTCGGACCGTACACCGACGCCAAGGCGATGCGGCGCACGCTCCGGCTGATCCAGCAGAGCTTCCCGCTCCGCACGTGCAAGACCTTCAGGAAGCGGCCGCGACCATGCCTCAACTCCCAGATAGGCCGCTGTCTGGGCCCGTGCATCGATGCCGTCTCCAAGGAGGCGTACGACGAGGTCGTCTCAGAACTCGTGCTCTTCCTGAGCGGCCGGGGAGACGAGCTCACTCGCCGGTTGACGGAACGGATGGAACGCGCATCGAGGGAGAAGCGCTTTGAGGAGGCGGCCGCCCTCCGCGACCGTCTCGCCGACATCGAGAAGGTCACGCAGCGCCAGCGCGTGCTGACCGCAAAGGACGTCGATCGCGACGTCGTGGCGGTGGCGCGGCACGCGGGATACGGAGTCGCGTCAATCGTGCGCATTCGACGCGGCAAGCTGGTCGGCTGCGAGAACGTGCCGCTCGAGTTCTCCCCGGAGACGGAAGAAAGCGAGATTCGCGAGGCCGTGCTCAAGCAGTTCTACGCCGTCGCGACCGACGTCCCGTGCGAGATCCTCGTCGCAGGGGAGACGCCCGGGCTCGAGGAGATCGCCGATTGGATGAGCGCGGAGCACGCGAGCAGAATCCGTGTCGCGGTTCCTCTGCGTGGGGAGAAGCGACTGCTCGGGGAGTTCGCGGAGCAGAACGCGCGGACCGCGCTCCGGCGCGCGTTCGAGTCGCGGCGGGCCCCGAAGGCCATCGTCGAACTCGGTGAGTATCTGAAGATGAGCCGACCGCCCCGACTGCTCTCGGCGGTCGACATCTCGAACGTTCAGGGCACGAACTCGGTCGGAACGGTCATCTCCTTCCGGGACGGCCGCCCCGACCGCTCGCTCTACCGTAAGTACCGCATCCGGACGGTGAAAGGGTCCGACGACTATGCTATGATTCGGGAGGTCGTCGGGAGGCACCTGGCCTCACTCATCAGGAAAGAGGCGGAGCTCCCGGACCTGTTCCTCGTGGACGGTGGCAAGGGGCAGCTCGCCGCGGCTGTCGAGGCGGGGCGCGAAGCGGGGGTCCGCGGCGTCACGTTCGTTTCACTCGCCAAGCGGGACGAGGAAGTCTTCGTCCCCGGCCGCCGGAGTCCGCTCCCGGACACCGGCATGACGCCGGCGAAGCGCGTTCTCATCAGGGCGCGAGACGAGGTCCATCGCTTCAGCGTCACCTACCACCGGAGCCTCAGAGAGAAGGAAGCGCGCCGTTCACTCCTCGATGGGATCCAGGGCGTCGGCGACACGCGCAAGGCCGCGCTTCTCGAGGCATTCGGCTCAGTTGCGGCGATCCGGGAGAGCACGCCGGAGCGCATCGCGGAGGTACCCGGCATTGGCATCGCAACAGCACGACGGATCAAGGAAGCGCTCGGAAAGACCGAAGCTGGTGATCGTCAGGCAGGGTAGCGACCCGCGGCCGGACATGACGGTCCTCAAGTACGCGACGTTCGACGCCGACATCGGCCGCTTCCTCGTCGTTCGCGGCGACCGCGGGCTACGCGCCGTTCGGTTCTCGAAGAACCTGGACGTCGAGCGTGAGCTGTCACAGCTGACCCGCGACGGACGCGTGTTCGCCGTCGAGGACCGCATCACGCTCCGTCGGGTCGTCGACGACATCCGCGACTACCTCCGGGGACGGCAGCCCCGCTTTGACCACGAACTCGAGCTTGAGTCGCTGTCGGAGTTCTCTCACCGCGTCCTCGACATTGTCGCAGGCATCCCTTACGGATCGCTCCGTTCGTACAAGTGGGTCGCGGCACAGGCCGGCTCGCCGCGCGCGACGCGCCCCGTGGGTCAGATCCTCTCACGCAACCCGCTCCCGATCATCATCCCGTGTCACCGTGTGGTCAACAGCGACGGCACGCTCGGGGGGTACTCGGGCGGCGGCACCGACATGAAGCGACGTCTCATCGAGATCGAGAACGGTCAGATCGGACTCGCGTTTCAGCGCGGAGGCGACGAAGCGAAGAAGCAGGTGCTCTTCCAGATCGAGGGAGACGCCACGGACGGCGACGATGGCGACTAGAACACCGTACGGGTTTGACGAGGCGGTCGACGACTACTGCGACCGGCTGATCTCGGAGGGTCGTGCCGAGAACACGATCGCGGCGTACCGCTCCGATCTCGCTGACTACGTCCGCTACCTGCAGGACGCCGGCATCACACTCCCCAGACAGGTCACCGGCAAGCACGTCGAGCGCTACTTCGGAGACCGCTACCTGGCGGGACTCTCAGGTCGCACGGTCAACCGGAAGCTGGCCTGCGTGCGAGGGTTCCACCGGTTTCTCGTCGCCAACGCGAGCGAAACCGGCGTCGAGTTCGACGCCACCGGCGCCGAGCGCGCCAGAGAAACGGTCCGTCGGCTCCCCGACGTGCTCGCGGTCCACGAGATCGAGCAACTGCTCGAGGCGGTCGACACATCGAAGCCCCTCGGCGTCAGGGACCGCGCGATGTTCGAGACGGCGTACGGCGCCGGACTCCGCGTCGGTGAGGTCATCACGATCGAGATCACGAACGTCTTCGCGGACGAGCGCTTCCTCCGCGTCCTCGGGAAGGGAGCCAAGGAACGGGTCGTCCCGATCGGGCGCTTCGCCCTCGAGTGGATCGCGAAATACCGAACCGAGGTTCGCCCGATCCTGGCGGCGAAGGCACCCGCGACCGGTGTGCTCTTCCTCAACGCGCGAGGGAGACCGCTGACGCACATGGGCTACTGGAAGATCCTCCAGAAGTCCGTCGTCCGCTCCGGCATCCGGGAGCACGTCAAGCCGCACACGCTCAGACACTCATTCGCCACGCATCTCCTCGAGGCAGGGGCCGACCTGAGAACCGTTCAGGAGATGCTGGGACACGCCGACATCTCGACGACCCAGATCTACACGCACGTCGATCGGGAGTATCTCAAGGAGATCCACAGGTCCTGCCATCCGCGCGCCTAGCGCCGGGAGAACGCCGTGACCGATGCCGTACTGCCGATGTCCGGTCTCACTCCGGACGCCATCGCGCTGCTCCGCCGCCTGGGCAAGATCGCCGTCGAACGCGACGTCGGCGCGTACGTCGTCGGAGGCGTCGTACGCGATCTGCTGCTCGGCGGTAAGACGGGGGACCTCGACATCGTCGTCGAGGAGCGCGCGGAGGACTTCGTGGCCGCCGCCCTCAGCAGACTCGGAGGATCGTCCAAGGTCTACGCGAGATTCGGCACGGCCCTCTATCTGCCTGGGCAGGGCGCCAAGGTCGATGTCGCGACGGCCCGCTCGGAGACCTACGCGACGCCGGGCGCGCTTCCCGATGTCCTCCGCGGGACCATCTCCGACGACCTCGTCCGCCGCGACTTCACGATCAACGCGATGGCAGCCAGCATCCGCCCCGAGGACTTCGGACGGCTCATCGACGAACACAACGGTCAGGCCGACCTCCGCGACCGTGTGCTGCGCGTGCTGCACGAGGGGAGCTTCCTCGACGACCCCACCCGCGTGTTCCGGGCCGTTCGCTTCCACGCCCGGCTCGGGTTCGCGATCGCCCCCGACACCGAGAGACTCCTCCGCGACGCCGCGACACCGGACACGCTCGATACGGTCAGTGGCGAACGTCTCATGAACGAACTCATGCTCATGCTCGGGGAGACAGACCCGAGCGCGGCGCTTCTACGACTGGTTGACTGGAGACTCACCGAAGCGGTCCGCCCGTGCTGGTCACCGGACCGCGCCCGCGTTGAACACCTGCTCGCCGGGCTCAACAGACTCCCAGCATGCTCGCGACTGACCCCGCTCATGGCGCTGCTCGAACCGGTCGCACCCGTCTGTCGCGCAGATGTCGTCGACCGGCTCCGAGCGGGACGAAGGCTCCGCCGGACCGTCAGTGACCTTGCGGTCTACGAGAGCAAGACCGCGCCGGTGCTGCGCGCCAGGGGGCCTCTCGACCGGAGCCGAATCCACGAACTCCTGCGCGGGCGAGCGATGGAGGTGCTCGAGCTCGCCCTGGCCGACGACCCGGTCGGGACCGCAAGCAACAGGATCCGCCTCTACACGAACGAGCTGGCGGGCGTGGAGACCGCGCTCTCGGGCGGCGACCTGATCGCGCTGGGGTTCCCGCAGGGGGAGGAGGTCGGGAACGCCCTGGACGCGCTCCGCCGCGCTCGTCTCGATGGCGTCGTGAGCACGCGGGAGGACGAAGAGCGGTTCGCCCGCAACATGCTCGCATCGATGACCCAGCGAGAAGCCGGACTTGACGAGGGCAGAAAGAGTTGTTAGCGTCATCGCACGAAACCACCATACCGAACGGAGAACAGGCAGCGTGAACGAGCGACCCGAGACAACCCGCGCCGACAACGAGGCGCCGTCGACGACCGGCATCGAGAGTACGACCGAGACGCCCGCCGCGGCGTCCGTCGAGACACCGGTCCCGGAGCGCGGCAGGACCGCCGCGTCCGACGACGGGATCCCGCTCGTTCGACGACCGGTCTACGAGGTCCGCCTGGAAGCCTTCGAGGGGCCGCTCGACCTGCTTCTCCATCTCATTCGTGAGCACGAGATCGACATCTACGACATCCCGATCGCGACGATCACGGAGCAGTATCTTGAGTACATCAGTTTCATGGAGTCACTCGACCTCTCGTTGGCCGGCGAGTTCCTGGAGATGGCGGCGACGCTCATACGCATCAAGGTCCAGATGCTGCTGCCTCCCGCGATCGACGAGACCGAAGAGGACGAGGACCCGCGCGAGCAGCTCGTTCGGAAGCTGGTCGAGTACAAGCAGTTCAAGGAGGCCGCCGGCGTGCTCTCGACACACGAGGAGGAACGCAAGAGCTTCTTCCCGCATGCGGTCGACACCCGGGCCTTCCGCGCCATCGACGAGGCCGAGATCGGCACTGAGGAGTTCCTCCGAGACGTCACGCTGTTCGATCTTGTCGACTGCCTCCGCGAGGTGCTCGCTCGCGTGCCGAACCGCATCGACGTCCACGAGGTCGACATGGAGGTCGTCTCGGTCGAGGACCGGATGGAGCACATCCGCTCCGAGATCACGCGAGGCGCCACGACATTCAGAAGGCTCTTCGCCGACGCCGTCACGAAGGCGGAGGTCGTCACCACATTCATCGCGTTGCTCGAGCTGATTCGTCTCGGCGCCATTCTGGCAGTCCAGGACGCGAGTTTCGGGGAGATCGCGATCGAAGCACGGACGGAGGTATGAGCGTGGCTGAGCTGGAGCTGAAGCGCATCATCGAGGCGGTGCTCTTCGCGTCGGACGCCCCCGTGTCGACCGAACGCATGGTCGAGATCACGGGCGGTCCGGACGGCCCGCTCACGGCCGGGCGCGGCGAGATCAACGGCGCGCTGGCGGAGCTCTCCGCCGAATACGACGAGACGGGAAGAGCCATTACGATCTCGAAGGTCGCCGGAGGCTGGCAGCTCTACTGTCGTCCCGAGTACGCGAGGTTCGCGAAGGACCTCCACAAGGGACGCATCCCGCCGCGTCTCAGCCAGGCAGCGCTTGAGACGCTCGCGATCGTCGCGTACAAGCAGCCGCTCGTGCGCGCGGAGATCGAGGGGATCCGCGGGGTCGACGCGAGTGGTGTGCTCGCGACGCTCCTCAAGCGAAATCTCGTCACGATCGCGGGACGCGCTCCGGGCATGGGACGCGCCCTGATGTACCGCACCACGAAGGAGTTCCTGCGCTACTTCGGGCTGAACACGATCACAGATCTCCCTCGGCTCGAGGAATTCGCCGAGGTGCTGGGTCTCCAGCCAGGCGAGCTCCAGATGACCATCGAAGGCGCCGAGCACATGGCGAACGTCACATCCGGCCCGTCGGACGAGCAGGTGGCCGAGTCCACCGCCCGGTCCGACACCGGGTCGGCGCCGACCGATGCGGGTGCGACACCGTCGTCTTCCGACGGCGAACCGGTCGTACCGCCCTCACACACGCCCGCCGTCGAGACGATGACGGAATCCGTTGGCGACACGCCGTCGAGTCCATCCAGCGACACAGTCGATGCGCCTGCGCCTGCCGGCGTCGTCGACGAACTCGAGGACGCGCACGCGCTCGGGGACACTGCCATCATGCAGCCGATCGATGAGGCTTAACCGCTTTCTCGCACGATGCGGTGTCGCCTCGAGACGCGGAGCCGATCGTCTCATCAGCACCGGTCGCGTTCGCATCAACGGGGTCGTCGTCAGCGAGGCCGGCGTCCGCGTTGACCCGACCGTCGATGTCGTCGAGTTCGCCGGCGAGGTTCTCAGCCTTCCTGACCAGCACACGTACATCGCTCTGAACAAGCCGGCCGGGTACGTCGTCACCATGAGCGACCCCCAGGGCCGGAAGACCGTGGCGGAGCTCATCGCCGACGCGCCTCGCGCGGTCGTGCCCGTCGGCCGGCTCGACGCGCCGACCGAGGGGCTGCTCCTGCTGACCGACGATGGCGAACTGGCACACCGGATCGCGCACCCGTCCTTTGAGATCGACAAGGTCTACCGCGTCGTCGCGCGCGGCGTCCTGAAGCCGACCGACGTCGATGCGCTCGAGGATGGCATCGAGCTCGACGGGCGCCGGACGGCCCCGGCGGTCGTCGAGGTCCTCGGCACGGACCGCAACGAGACCCACGCGCTCATCACGATCCACGAGGGGCGCAAGCGCCAGATCCGGAGGATGTTCGAGGCCGTGGGTCACCCGGTGAAGCGCCTGAGCCGGACGAGCATCGGTCCGATCCACCTCGGGAACATCCGGTCGGGGCGGTGGCGCCAGCTGACGCCCGACGAACTGCGGGCACTCAGGGCGGCCGTCGGTCTGCCGACCGTGGAGGACGGGCAGGCTTAGCTGAACCGGCCTCGCAAAGGGGCTTGCAGCGCCAGGGACTCTGGTTTATACTTTGTTGTTCTGAGTGATAGGCAGGGGATACTCCCGAACTGGCCTCTAACCTCCATCCTCTCATCCATGAGGGTACACGGCTGATCATTGCCATTGACGGCCCTGCTGCCTCGGGCAAGAGCACGACCGCGCGACTCGCGGCCGAGCGGCTCGGATACGTTTATATCGACAGCGGCGCGATGTACCGCGCCGGAGCGCTCGCGGCGATTCGCGCCGGTGTGGGCTTCCACGAGCACGAGGCGCTGACCGCGATCGCCGAGTCGGTCGAGATCGAGCTGACCGGACTCGGACGAGGTCCCGTCCTGCTCGACGGCGAAGACGTCACAGAGGCGATCCGCGCTCCGGATGTCACACGCGGCGCCTCGGTCATGTCGACTGTCTCGGGAGTCCGCCGCGCCATGGTCGAACAGCAGCGACGCGTCGGCCACAGCGTGGACTGCGTCATGGAGGGACGCGACATCGGCACCGTCGTGTTCCCGGACGCGGAGCTGAAGATCTTTCTCATTGCGACACTCGATGAACGCACGCGTCGCAGACTGGCGGACCTCGAGCGGCTTGGACGCCCCGCCGACGAGGACGCCGTGCGCGAGGAGATCGCCGAACGGGATCGTCGGGACTCGACCCGCGAGGACAGCCCGCTCAGGCGGGCCGAGGACGCGGTCGAGCTCGACACGACCGGACTCACGATCGAGGAGCAGGTCGCAGAGGTCGTCCGCCTGGCGCGGGAACGCGGGGCGACGCCGCCATGCGGCTGCGGGAGATGACGACGCTGTGAAGTTGCACTACCGGATCGCCTGGCTGGCAGCGCTTGGACTCGCCAGACTCCTCTGGGGGTTCCGCGTGAGCGGCCGGGAGCACATTCCCACGACCGGGCAGGTCGTCGTGGCGAGCAACCACATCTCGAACTGGGACCCGCTGCTGGTCGGTCTGGCGTGTCCGCGCGAAGTGCACTTCCTCGCGAAGCGGGAGCTCTTCGCGAACCGGCTGTTCGCGGCGCTCATTACGGCGTACAACGCCATCCCGCTGGATCGTGACGGTTCAGACCGGAAGGCGCTTCGGGTCGCGCGCCGACTGCTTGGCGAAGAGCGAGCGCTGCTGATGTTCCCCGAGGGGACGAGGAGCCTGACGGGGGAACTGGGCCGGGCGCGCCCGGGTGTGGCGTTCATCGCGGCCTCGACCGGCGCCCCGATGGTCCCGGCCTGCATCGTCGGGTCGGCTGATCCGCGCGGCGCGTTCCGGCGGCGGGGCTCCGTCCGCGTGGCGTTCGCCGCGCCGCTCAGACACGAAGGGCCGTCCTCGACCGAAGCCTGCGAGGAGACGACGGAACGCGTGATGTCGGCGATCGCGGCGCTCAAGTCGGAACTCGAGACGGAGACGGGAACCGGATGAACGTGACCGTGGCTCCCTGTGCGGGGTTCTGCTTCGGCGTCAAGCGCGCGCTCAAGCTCGCGTTCGACGCCGCGCACGAGGGTGACGGGCCGATGGTCACACTGGGCCCCATCATCCACAACCCGCAGGTCGTCGCGAAGCTTGAGCAGGAGGGGCTCAGGGTCGTCGAGAGCCTCGAAGAGACCGACGGCGGGACGCTTGTCGTCCGCTCGCACGGTCTCCCGCGCACGGTGCTCAAGGACGCGCTCGATCGCGGACTCGAGATCGTCGACGCAACCTGCCCGTTCGTCAAGATGGCGCAGGACCGCGCGGCGCAGCTGGAGCAGGATGGCTACCACGTCGTGGTGGTCGGCGAGCGGGACCACCCGGAGGTCCTCTCGATCACCGGGAGCCTCTCGAGCGATGCGGCCGTCGTGACGGGTCCGGAGGACCTCGGCGGGGCGACGGGCGACCGGATCGGCGTCGTCTGTCAGACGACGCAGCCGATCGACCGGCTCAAGGCGGTCGTCTCGAGGCTGCTCGAGACCTCGCAGGAAGTGAAGGTCTTCAACACGATCTGCAACGCGACCTCCGAGCGACAGGTCAACGCGCTCGAGCTGGCGTCCCGCGTGGACGTGATGCTGATCGTCGGGGGAAGAAACAGCGCGAACACCAGGCGTCTCTGGGAGCTCTGCCGCGAGGCGGGCAGGGACGCCTACCACATAGAGACGGCGACCGAACTCGATCCCGCGTGGTTCGAGGGAACGAGCGACGTCGGAGTGACAGGAGGAGCCTCGACGCCCCAGTGGATCATCGATGATGTGGTCCGGGCGGTCGAGGCGATCTAGGCTCCCCAACGGGAGAGGAACGCCGCCCTCAGACGGCACGCTGGTGATAGTCAGTCGAGAGAGGAGACAGGGAGAAGGATGTTCGAAGACAAGACAATGGACCCGAACTCCGAGCCTTCGCAGGATCAGGAAGGAACGGACGAAGTGGTGAAGGAGGACGCAGCGACGTCCGAAGAGACACCGATGACGGAGCCCGAGGTCGCCACGGACACGCCGGACGACGAGACGGCGGCCGAGACCGTTGCCGAGGCACCGGCGGCCGAGACCGTTGCCGAAGCGCCGGCCGCTGAGGCCGACGAGGCGAAGACGGCGGTCGCGACCGAACAGGCCCCGAACGCAGACGATGACGAGCCTCCGGCTCGCAAGCAGGTGGCGCTCCCGATCCCCGACGAAGAGGGGCTCGAAGAGCTCGGCTACACGCTCGAGCAGTACACCGAGATGGCCGAGATGTACGACGCCACGCTGAAGTCGATCGACGAGGGGGAGCTGGTCAAGGGTACGATCCTCTCCATCACCGATTCCGAGGTCATGGTCGACATCGGCTTCAAGTCGGAAGGTCGGATCGATATAAACGAGTTCCCGGAGCCCGAGACGCTGTCCGTCGGTGACGAGATCAGCGTGCTGCTCGAGGCGACGGAAGACGCAGACGGCGAGGTCAAGGTCTCGAAGCGCAAGGCCGACTTCCTCCAGGTCTGGGACAAGATCAAGGAGGCCCACGACGACCAGCAGGTGGTCGAGGGTATCCCGAAGCGCCGGATCAAGGGCGGCCTCAAGGTCGACCTGTTCGGCGTCGAGGCATTCCTGCCGGGATCGCAGGTGGCGCTGAGGCGCATTCCGAACCTCGAGGAGCTTCTGGGGCAGAAGCTCCAGTTCCGCATCCTCAAGGTCAACAAGCGCCGGAGGAACATCGTCATCTCGAGACGCGTCGTGCTCGAGGAGGAGCGTCAGGTCAAGAAGGAAGCGCTGCTCAAGGAGCTTGAGGTCGGTCAGGTGCGCCAGGGCGGCGTCAAGAACATCACCGACTTCGGCGCGTTCGTCGACCTCGGCGGCATCGACGGTCTGCTTCACATCACCGACATGAGCTGGGGCCGGATCCGGCATCCTTCAGAGCTCGTGGCGATCGGTGATGAGCTGACGGTCAAGGTCCTCAACTTCGACCCGGAGAGAGAGCGCATCTCGCTCGGCCTCAAGCAGCTCGCCGAGTACCCGTGGGAGAACGTCGAGGAGGAGTTCCCGGTCGGGACGAAGGTCCGCGGGAAGGTCGTGTCGATCACCGACTACGGCGCGTTCATTGAGCTCAAGGAGGGTGTGGAGGGTCTTATCCACATCTCCGAGATGTCATGGACGCAGCACATCCGTCACCCGTCAAAGATTCTCGGCATCGGTGACATCGTCGAGGTCAAGGTCCTCAACGTGAACAAGGCGGAGGAGAAGATCTCCCTCTCGCTCAAGCGCACCGAGAGCGACCCGTGGCAGGACCTGGACACGAAGTACCCGGTCGGCACCAAGATCGAGGGGCGTGTTCGGAACCTGACCGACTTCGGCGCGTTCGTTCAGCTCGAGGAGGGAATGGACGGACTGGTCCACATCTCCGACATGTCCTGGACGAAGCGGATCAAGCATCCGAGCGAGGTCCTGCACCGCGGCCAGAAGGTCGAGGTCATGGTGCTCGGCATCGACAAGGACCGCCACCGCATCTCGCTGGGCATCAAGCAGTGCACGGAGAACCCGTGGAACGAGCTGGCCGAGCAGTACGCGGTCGGCACCGAGGTCACCGGCAGTGTCAGCCGGATCCACAAGTCGGGCATCGTGGTCGATCTGCCGGGCGACGTGGAGGGCTTTGTTCCCATGTCTCACCTCGCGCTGAACGAGATCAACCGGATCGAGGCGAGGTTCGCCCCCGGTGACGAGCTGCCGCTCGAGGTCATCGAGGTCTCTGCCGACAACCGGCGAATCGTGCTCTCCGTCCGGGCCTACATGGAGAAGCAGGCGGCTGACGTGCATCAGGAGTACCTGAACGCACACGGCATCCGTCCTGAGCTTCTCGAGCCCGAGAAGGACGAGAGCGAGGAGGCGGAGCCGAAGGCTGCCGAGGAGACCCCTGCTGAGGAGGCCAAGGCGGAGGCCGACACCGAGTCGGCTGACGGCGAGGAGTCCGCGGACGACGAGTCCGCGGAGGACGCGTCTGAGACCGGCGAGGTGGCCGAGGCTGAGGAGCCCGAGGACTCCGATGAGACCGCGTCCGAGGACACCGAGCCCGAGGCCGAGGAACCTGCGGGTGAGGACGAGGCTCCCGCTGACGAGGTGGAGCCGACCGAGGATGAGAAGCCTGAGGACTAACACCGGGAGGCACTCCGGTATGTGAAAGCACGCTTGGGGGGACTCGGTCTGTCGGGTCCCCCTGCGCACATGGGGTCGCCGAGCGGCCCCGGCGACGCGGGAGGCATCGTGGATGCACGGCGGGCGCCGACCGTCGGATTGATGACGGTCGGGTGCAAGCTCAACCAGTACGAGACTGAAGGCCTCGCGGAGCTCTTCGAGCAGCGGGGCTTCGTCGTCGTGCCGTTCGAGTCGCAGGCCGACGCGTACGTGGTGAACACGTGCACGGTCACCGGACGGAGCGACTACCGCTGTCGCCAGATGCTCCGGCGCGCAGCGCGCCGGTCGCCCGGTGCGCTCGTCGCCGCAGTCGGGTGCTACGCTCAGCGCGACGCCGGCGCTCTTGCCGAGATGCCGGAGGTTGGCATCGTCGTTGGGAACAGCGGCAAGCCTCAGCTCGTGGATCTCGTGCTTAACGCCCTGCGGAACGGATGGGATCTCGATTCACCGACGCTCGTCGTAGGTGAGATCGCGCGAGAGGACTTCCACGCCCTCGACATCGAGCGCTTCCGCGGGTACACGAGGGCGTTCCTCAAGATCCAGGACGGATGCGACTCGCGGTGCGCCTACTGCGCCGTCCCCGATGCCCGCGGCCCCTCGCGCAGCAGACCGTACGCCGACGTCATCGAGCAGGCGAAGAAGCTGGCAGACGCCGGCTATCGGGAGCTCGTGCTCACGGGCGTCCACATCGGGGCCTACGCCGCGCCCGGCGGCGCGAGGCTCGCCCGTCTGCTGGACGGTGTCTCTGCGGTCGAGGGGGTCGAGCGCGTCCGCCTCGGCTCGATCGAGCCGCTCCAGCTGACGGCCGAACTCGCAACGGTGATCGTCGGCAATCCGGCCATCTGCCGTCACCTTCACATCCCGCTTCAGAGCGGATCGGACCGGATCCTCGAACGGATGCGCCGCGGATACTCGGCGGCGGACTACGCGCGGGCAGTGACCCGCGTCGCGGACCGTGTGGACCGCCTCGGACTCGGCGCGGACGTCATGGTCGGCTTCCCCGGTGAGACGGCGTCGGACTTCGCCGACACGGTCTCCCTTGTCGAACGTCTGCCGTTCACGTATCTCCACGTCTTCTCCTTCTCGCCGCGCGCGGGAACCGCCGCCGCGACGATGCCTGACCAGGTTGACGGTCTCGAGAAGAAGCGACGCAGCGAGACGCTTCGTGCGCTCGGCCAGCAGAAGTCGCTCGCGTTCCGCAAGTCGCTGGTGGGAAAGGAACTCGACGTCCTCGTTCTGGACCAGGGCGATGGAGGCAACGACCGCCTGACAGCACTCGCCTCGGAGTACGTCAGCGTGGTCTTCGAAGGACCGCGGTCGCTTGCCAACCGGTTCGTCGCGGTTCGTGTGACCGGTGCGGATGAGAAGACGACGCGAGCCGCCACGGTACCGGGGAGCGAGCGATGAGACAGGATCGCGTCTACATCGAAACCTACGGTTGCCAGATGAACGAATACGATTCGTCGATGATCGCGTCCATGCTCGTCGGCGACGGATACTCTCTGACCACGGGTCCTGAGGACGCGGACGTCGTCATCGTCAACACATGCAGTGTGCGCGAGCGCGCGGAAGTACGTGTTCTCGGGCGTCTCAGACATCTCCGCGGACTGGCGCCCCCGCACGCGGTCATCGGAGCCGTGGGCTGTGTCGCGCAACGGATGGGGAAGGACCTTCTGACCGTTGTCCGGGGACTCGACTTCGTCGTCGGGACGGACTCCTACGCGCTTCTTCCGGACGCGATCGACCGTGCCCGCCGTGGGAGCACCGCCGTCGAGACGGCGGAGAACCAGACCGTCGACTACGCATCCAGACCGCGACCTCTCTCGGCCAGCCTGTGTGACTTCGTCAGCGTCATGCGGGGCTGCAACAACTACTGCAGCTACTGCATCGTCCCGTACGTCCGGGGACGCGAGAGGAGCCTTCCGGCGAAGACCGTCACAACTGAGGTCTCAGAGCTCGTCGAACTCGGGATGCGTGACGTCACGCTGCTCGGTCAGAACGTCAACTCGTACGCCGACGGCAGCCTCGACTTCGCAGGGCTGCTCGAACGCGTCAACACCGTCCCGGATCTCACGCGCATCAGATTCGCAACGTCCCATCCGAAGGATCTCTCGCCGCGTCTCATCGCGGCGGTCGCCGGACTCGACAAGGTCTGCGAACACGTCCACCTTCCGGTCCAGTCAGGCTCGACCGCGATCCTCGGTCGCATGAACCGGCGCTACACGCGGGACCACTACCTTGGGCTGATCTCGCAGCTCCGCGAGTCCGTGCCCGGCGTGGCCATCACGACCGACGTCATCGCGGGGTTTCCCGGGGAGACGCGCCCCGAGTTCGAGGAGACGCTGTCGCTCATGCGGGAGGTGCGGTTCGACTCCGCGTTCATGTTCCGTTACTCCGTTCGCGAGGGAACAGCGGCAGCGACTCTTGATGATGATGTGCCCGAGCGCGAGAAGATCGAGCGTCTCGAGGAGGTCATCGCGCTCCAGCAGTCCATCACGACAGAGATCAACGAAGGACTCATCGGAACGAATGTCGAGCTCCTCATCGAGGGCCCGAGCCAGCGCGATCCGTCGAAGCTCTTCGGACGCACCAGAACGGGGAAGGCCGTCGTGCTCGACGCACGACGATTCGGCAGCCCGTCCCGGTCGGAGGAACCAGCATCGAACGCGCCTCGGTCCATCCCGCGACCGGGCCACCTGTTCACCGTGACGGTGAACGAGGCCAGCGCCTGGACGCTCCATGCCACGCCCGTGCTGGGGGAGAAAGACCTTGCCGGACCCACGGACGGTTGCTAGACTGACCGCTGCTCCCGGGAGGGGCAGTGCGCAGAACACGCCCGTACCACAGGCATCCCTGAGCACTCCAGATCAGCGCAGGAACACCCCGCCGCCGGGAAACGATGTCCGCTCGCTTGTCAACGGGAGGGTTGAGCCATGTGGGTCTTCCGAATGCTGCTCCTGCTCGTGCTCGTCGTCATCGTTACCGGTTTCGCCATGCTCAACAGTGCGCAGCGCGCAACCGTGACGCTCGGCACCGACAGCCTGACGTTCCGGGACATTCCCCTCGTCCTTCTCCTCTTCGAAGCCTTCGTGCTGGGCGCGGTCGTGTGGTTCTTCGTCTCGATCGGGCACGAGGTCGGACTCAGACGGATCATCAGAAAGCAGAAACGTGAGATCATGGACCTCAGTGGTGAGATCTCCGGACTGCGTCAGATCTCGCTCGACGAGATCGAGGACGTGGACGAACCCGAGCTCTAGAACGCTCCAGCGCGATTCGAGGCACAGCCAATGAACCCAATGGCCATACTCGGCATCACGATCGGCTCCGTAGTCCTGCTGTGGCTCATCATCACGGTGTCAAAGCGCCGCGCGCGTCGGGCGCAGGCCCGTCCGACCTCGTACGAGCTCGGGCTTGATGCCATGGTCGCCGGTGAGCGCGAGGCCGCCGTACGGCACCTGAAGGGCGCGGTGCGCGAGGACCCGCGCAACCTCGATGCGGTCATCAAGCTTGGAGACCTCCTCCGGCAGCGAGGGCACGTCAAGCAGGCCACGCAGCTTCACCGCGAGCTGCTCGTCAAACGGAGACTGCCGAAGGAGACCCGGTCGACCATCACGCAGTGCCTCGCGCTTGATCTCGCAGCCGCGCAGCGCTGGCCCGAGGTCATCGAAACGCTCGGGGCACTCGGAAAGCCTGCGAAGATGCCGACCGAGATGCTCATCCTCCTGCGCGATGCGCACGAGGCGATGGGAACGCTCGATCTCGCCATCGCGGCACATGCCGAGATCCTCAGGCGAGCTCCGGCGGGTCAACCGACGATGGCTATCTTCAGAGCGCACATGGGACACATCGCGTATCTCAAGGGCGATACAGCCAAGGCGCGCGCCGAGTTCCTGGCTGCTCTCAAGGAAGACCCGTCCGGGACAGCCGTGGCGAATCTCTATCTCGGAGACATGGCGGCGGAGGAGGGGAGCCTCGACAGGGCGGTCGTCTTCTGGATGAAGCTCGTGGCGGACGCGCCCGAACGAGCGCATCTTGCGTTCGAGCGCCTTGAGAGGGCGTACTTCGAACTGGGCGACTTCGGGCGAATGCTCAGCGTCTACGAGGACGTCGTGTCGCGCGCTCCTTCGAGCACGGGCGCGCTCAACGGCCTGTCAAAGATGCACGAGCGCAAGAGCGACATGGAAGAGGCCGAACGGCTGGCGCGTGAATCGGTCAAGCACGAGGGAGATACGGCCGTCGGGCATCAGCGGCTGCTCGAAGTCCTCATCGCCGCCGGTCGTTTCGAGGAGGCCTCCCGCTTGGCCCTGCGGTTCGTTGCCGAGATCTCGGCGGCGGCCGCGACCGAACGCTGCCCGTTCTGCGGTGAGAGCCGGGACGCTACGCACTGGCGCTGCTCCGGGTGCAAGGCCTGGACGGATGCCCGCTGACCCGCGAAAGCGACGACGCTGCACGCTGACCGTGGCGGTCTGCCTGACCGTGACGGTCCTTGTGTTTTCGGCGGCACGTGGTGACTCCGCCGACGCGATCGCTCGATCCCGGGCGCTCGAGGCCGACGGGCGGATCGACGTGGCCGTCGAACATCTCCGCGCCGTGTTGACCAATGACTCCCGAGACGCCGACCCGGCAGTGATACTCGAACTGGCGCGCCTGACGCGTGATGCGTCCGAGGTGCTCGCCCTGACCGACGAGGTCCTGGAGACAACACGTGACGCAGAGCTCAGATCGCGCGCGCACATGATGCGCGGCGACTACCTGTATGCGGCCGGGCGGCACGAACGCGCTGCCATCGAGTACGCCGCCGCGTCGGAGCGCGAGCTTCCGGAACACCCGGAGCTACGACACGCCGCAAGCCTCCTTGCGACGGGCGATGTTGACGGGGCGATCGAGATCTACGACGCCCTCATCGCTCGCGACGCTGGTGATGCCTCCCTGTGGGCGGCGATCGGTCGGGGACGCGCCCTGACCATCGGTGGCGATCCCAACGAGGCCGGCGATGAACTCGAAGCGCTCGCGCGGGACCTCGCGGGGCACCCGCTTGGTGCTCACGCCATGGTGGCTGCGGCCGAAGCCCGTGAGGCAGCAGGTGAGCTGCTGCGAACGCGCGACCTCCTGCAGCGGATCGCCGAGGAGTACCCCGAGAGCTTCGAGGGAGTGATCGCCGCTCGTCGCGTCGCAGTGCTCGACGCACGCCTGCAGGCCCTCGTCGATCCCACGACATCGGCCGACACACTCTCGAGAGGAGAACGCCCGCCGAGCGAGGGCTCTCCTGTGAGCACGAACGCCTCCTCTGAGGGAGGATGAGTGGCGACGATCTGACCGCACCGACCCGGATGCCCCGATGAGCAAGCTGACCCCGATGATGCAGCAGTACACGCGGATCAAGGCGGAGCACGAAGACGCGATCCTGCTGTTTCGCATGGGCGACTTCTACGAGACCTTCTTCGATGACGCGAAGATCGCTTCGCGCGTTCTCGGCCTGGCGCTGACCACACGCGACAAGGGGAGCGCCAACCCCGTCCCACTCGCCGGCCTGCCGCATCACGCCCTCGAGTCCTACCTCGGTCGTCTCGTCGCGGCCGGCTACAAGGTCGCCATCTGCGACCAGATCGAGGACCCGAAGACGGCCAAGGGCATCGTCAAGCGTGCCATCACCGAGATCATCACCCCCGGAAGCATCCTCTCGAGTTCGATGCTCGATGAACGGAGGTCGAACGTGCTGCTCGCGGTCGTACCGGACCGCGAGGTCGTCGGGCTGGCCGCCGTTGACCTTTCGACTGGCGAGTTCCTGGTCTCAGAGGTCGGATCCGGGGAGCTCCGTCGCGAGGCGCTGAGAACGGATCCCTCGGAGATCGTCGCGCCCGAGTCGGTACTGGACAGCGAGCCGCTCGCGTCCCTCCGCGTGGACCTCGAGAGCGTGCCGTTCACGCCGATCGCCGACTGGGAGTTCGCGTTCGAGTCGGCACACGACGCGCTCACGCGTCACTTCGCCGTCGCCAACCTCGACGGGTTCGGGCTCTCTGCCATGAGCGCAGGTGTACGGGCCGCCGGGGGCGCGCTCTCGTATCTCAAGGATCTCAAGCGCCGGGACCTCCGGCAGCTCACCACCATCCGCACGACGACTGTTTCCGAGCACATGGTGCTCGACGAGACATCGCAACGGAATCTCGAACTCGTCGAGCCGCTGGAGCACGGACTCGCGGAGGCGACGCTGCTCGCCGTCCTCGACCGTACCGTGACGGCGATGGGAGCGAGGAAGCTGAGACGCTGGGTTCTCTATCCGCTGATGGATGTCGACGCCATCGAAGACCGTCTCGACGGCGTCGGTTCGTTGATCGACGCCCGGGACCCGGCCGACCGTCTTCGCGATGTGCTGGCTGCGATGTGCGACATCCCGCGTGTCGCGGGGCGGACGGCGGCGGGACAGGCGGGGCCGCGCGAACTCATCGCGCTCAGGAGATCGCTCGAAGCCCTGCCCGACGTTCGAACCGTGCTCACGGCGGTCGGAAGCGACACGATGCTCTCCCTTTGCGACGCGGTGCCGGACCTGGCGACGGTCGCGGAGCGCATCGCAGGAACGCTTGTCGACGACCCGCCCGCGGGTCTGAGGAAGGGCGGCGTCATCCGGGAGGGAGTGGACTCCGACCTCGATGAGGTCCGGAGCATCGCCAGAGAGGGCAAGGGGTGGATCAGCCGTCTCCAGGCGAGCGAGCGCGAGACCACCGGCATCCCGAATCTCAAGATCGGCTACAACAAGGTGTTCGGGTACTACATCGAGGTCACCAAGACCCACGCGCATCTGGTCCCGGAACACTACTCGCGCAAGCAGACTCTCGTCAACGCAGAGCGCTACGTCACACCGGACCTGAAGGAGCATGAGAGCCGGGTGATCACGGCCGAGGAGGACATGGTCAGGCTCGAATCGGAGATCTTCGAGCGTCTGCGAGACGAGGTCGCCGCTGATACGGTCCTGCTTCAGCAGGCGGCCGATGCGATCGGCCGTCTTGACTGCCTGCTCTCGCTCGCCCGGGTCGCCGTCGACAACCGCTACGTCCGGCCGATCGTCGAGGATAGCGGAACGCTCGACATCACCGGGGGACGGCATCCGGTGGTCGAGCAGCTCCTGGCAGGCGATGCGTTCGTGCCGAACGACGCCGCCCTCGATCTCGAGGCGAGACAGGTGCTGCTCATCACGGGTCCCAACATGGCCGGCAAGTCGACCTATCTCAGACAGATCGCCCTGGTCGTCATCATGGCGCAGATGGGCTCGTACGTCCCGGCGGACAGCGCGAGTGTCGGCGTCGTCGACCGCGTGTTCACGCGCGTTGGCGCAACCGACGCACTCGCCAGGGGCAGGAGCACGTTCCTCGTGGAGATGAGCGAGACGGCCAACATCCTTCATCACGCCACACCACGGAGCCTCATCCTGCTTGACGAGATCGGTCGGGGTACGAGCACGTTCGACGGGCTCTCGATCGCGTGGGCGGTCACCGAGTACCTGCACGATCACGCGCCCTCGCGCGCGAAGACGCTCTTCGCCACGCACTACCACGAACTCACCGAGCTGGCCGACGTGCTTCCACGCGTCGAGAACGTGCAGTCGCTCGCGCGCGAGACGGGCGACTCGGTCGTCTTCCTCCATCGCATTGGACCCGGAAGCGCTGACCAGAGCTACGGGATAGAGGTCGCGCGGCTCGCGGGCATCCCGAAGGAGGTGATCATCCGGGCCAGAGAGGTTCTTGCGAACCTTGAGGCGTCGCAGTATACATCCGAGGCGGTCCCTCGACTCGCTGAGGGCGTGCACGGTCCGCTGTCCGCCTCCGGATCGCAGCTCGCGCTGTTCCCGACGCCGTCGGTAATCGAGAGCGAGATCGAAGAGCTTGAAGTCAATGAGATGACCCCAATCGAGGCTCTGTCGAAACTGGCCGAGCTCAAGGAGAGAGTGAAGGGTGCCAAGCAGGATCCGGATACTGAGTGAGGACCTGGCGAACCGCATTGCCGCAGGTGAGGTCGTCGAAGGTCCACACTCCGTCGTGAAAGAGCTCGTCGAGAACGCCATCGACGCCGGGGCCGACGCCATCAGCATCGACGTCAAAGGCGCCGGAAGCGACCTCATACGCATCAGCGACAACGGCATCGGGATGAACCGCGACGATGCGCTGGCCTCGTTCGACCGCTTCGCGACGAGCAAGATCACGGGGCCGGCCGATCTCGAGGCGATCGACACGCTGGGGTTCCGCGGCGAGGCGCTTCCGAGCATCGCATCGGTGTCGCGGGTCCGTCTGACGACCTGCGAGCCCGGCGTCGAAGAGGGAACCGAGGTCAGCCTCGTCGCCGGCGAGGTCCGAGACGTCCGACCGGCCGGCCGCGCGGGCGGCACGACCGTCGAGGTGTCCTCGCTCTTCTTCAACACGCCGGCACGACGGAAGTTCTTGCGAAGCGACCGCGTGGAGCTCCGCAGGATCCTGGAACTCGTCGGCGAGTACGCCGTGCTCTACCCGGCTGTGCGCTTCGACGTCACCGTCGAAGGGCGCAGTACGATGTCGCTCGCACCGGCGACGAGTGTCGCGGAACGCGCCGCTGCGATCCTCGGATCGGGTCGCGCCGGGAACATGATGGAGTTCGAGTCGGCCGACGGCCCGTACGTGGCGCGCGGCGTCATCGGCAGCCCGTCGACGGCCCGGACGCGGGGCGCGCTCCAGATTCTGGCGGTCAACGGCAGACCCGTCCGCAGCAGGCTCGTCACGGCGGCCGTCCGGAACGGCTACGGCGAGCTCCTGCCGCGCTCGCGTCATCCGGTCTTCGCCATCCTCATCGACGCCGACACGCGGCTCGTCGACGCCAACGTGCATCCGACGAAGCGAGAGATCCGCTTCAGTGAGGACCGGCGGATCTTCTCGCTGGTCGAGCGCACAGTGCGTGAAACGCTCCTGGCACACGATATCGCCCCGAGTCTTGCGGGCCCCGCATCGGAGGCATGGCGGAACGAGACCGATGCTGCCGCGGCGACCCAACAGCTCGAGCTTCCGCGCGCGCCGCGCCGGGAGCCGGTGCGCGCCCCCGGCTCAGACGTCTGGGGAGCCGACGGCCCGCCGACGCGGACCGAAGCGGAGACCGACACGCTCCGCGAGACAGCCGAGCCACTCAGCTCGTCCGAGGGAGCCGAGGCAAGGGAGTCCGCCAAGTTCTGGCAGCTCCACGGCATGTACATCTTCATCCAAACGCGTGAGGGCGTGCTCGTGGTCGACCAGCACGCCGCACACGAACGCATCCTCTACGAGGAGGCGCGCGCGCGTCTCTCGGGGGCGGCGGACGCCGGGCCAAGCCAGCAGCTGCTCTTTCCGATCGCCGTCGACCTGTCTCCGGCGGAGTGGGAGACGTTCACGCACATCGACACGCTTCTCGAACGGCTTGGGTTCTCCGTCCGGCCGATGAGCGGACGCACGGTCATGCTCGAGGCCGTTCCCGGAGCCTTCCAGCAGTGGCAGCAGGAACGCATACTCCACGAAGTGCTCGCCGAGATCCCGTCCGGGAGCCCCGCGATGCGCGACCTCATCGAGAGCATGGCCACGACCTTCGCCTGCAAGACGGCCATCAAGGCGGGGCAGAAGCTCGCCGAAGAGGAGATGCGCGCGCTGGTCGACCGCCTCTTCGCGACCGAACTCCCGTTCTCTTGCCCGCACGGGCGCCCCACGTTCATGCGGATGACCCTGAGCGAACTCGATCGCAAGTTCGGCCGCACCTAGGGGCGACGATGGAACACCGGATCATCACGATCGTCGGTCCGACGGCGTCGGGGAAGACCTCGGTCGCCCTCGAAGTCGCGGAGACCATCGGCGGGGAGATCATCTCGGCCGACTCCCGCCAGCTCTACCGCCACATGGACATCGGGACCGCGAAGCCCACTCCCGCCGAACTCGCTCGCGTTCCGCACCACCTCATCGACATCCTCGACCCGGACGAACGATACGACGCGTCGCGATACGCGGACGACGCCGAAGAGACCATCGCGGCGCTCATCGAACGCGGTCTGGAACCCGTCGTCGCCGGCGGGACCGGGCTCTACGTCCGCTCGCTGTTCGAGGGACTCTTCAAGGGACCGGGGCGAGACGAGGCGGTCCGAGGGCGACTCGAGGGACGCCTCGAGACCGAGGGCGCCCCGACGCTCCACCGCGAGCTCGCCGCCGTCGACCCCGAGACCGCCGGCCGCATCCACGAGAACGACTCGACGCGCATCGTCCGCGCGCTCGAGGTCTTTCAGCTCACCGGCGTACCGCTCTCGCGGTGGCAGCGCGGACCCGCGCGCCGTCCCCGCTACCGCCCCGTCTACTACGCCCTCACACTGGACCGTTCGCTGCTCCACGACCGGATCGCGACCCGGGTCGACCGGATGTTCGACAACGGCCTTGTCGAGGAGATCCGAGGGCTGCTCGCGTCGCGGAGAGTTCGTCCCGGCTCCGCCGCGGCGGACGCCGTCGGGTACCGGGAGGTCATCGAGGCGCTCGACGCCGGCGGCACGCCGGAGCAGCTTGCGGCGGCCCGCGAGAACATCAAGACGAACACGCGACGATACGCGCGACGACAGATGACCTGGTTCCGATCACTGGATGATGTGACATGGCTGGATGTCGGTGACATGGGGGTGGCGGACACAGCGGCCGCGATCGTGGCGGACTGGCGTACGGCTGCCGCCTGAGGCGGCAGCTTGGCGCATCGTCTTCGACGTTGCGCGGGCCCAGTGGACTCCTACTGCAGATAGCCGAGCGACTTGAGCTCCTCGATCCGTCTCGGCGACAGCTCCTCCGGCTCGACCTCGAACCGCTCGGTGCCGCCGAGCCAGGCTCCCAGAAGCGCTGCCATGCGGGCAGCCCGTTCGCGCTCCACATCGACCAGGTTCGTCAGCTCCTCCGGGTCGTTCTGAAGATCGTAGAGCTCGCGAAGCCCCACCTCGGGTGAGTCGATGTACTTCCACGGATACGCGCGGACCGCATGTGAGTACCAGCCGTAGAACGGGCGACCCTCGTCCGTGTTCGTCTGACAGTAGACCGCCTCCGTCATCTCCGTCGGTACCCGATCGAACACCATCAACGGCGCACGATCGACGCCGTCCGCTTCAGGCGCGCTCTGCGCCTCCGGAGAGATGGGCGTCTCGGCCAGTCCCAGGACGGTCGGAGCAATGTCGGCCAGCGTGATCTGCGCAGCGATTCGGCTCGGCGATATGCGCCCCGGCCACCGGATCATCAACGGGACGTGGACGAGCGACTCGTACAGCCGGAATTCGTGGGCGAAGTAGAAGCCGTGCTCGAAGCTCTCGCCGTGGTCGCCGACCACGACCACGATGGTCTCCTCCGCGATGTCCGACTCCTCGAGAACGTCGAGGAGGATCCCGACCTGCTCGTCCATGAACGCGATCTCACCCTGATAGCGCCGCCACTCCTGTCGCACGTACTCCTCAGGCATGCTGAACCCGTCCTCGAAGCGCTCCGATTCGACCTCGTACGGTCTCGGAACACCGTCGACGCCGTCTCGCGCCGCCAGATCGAACGCGGGCGGCGGGGCATATGGCGCATGCGGATCGAAGTAGTGCACGAAAGCGAAGAACGGCCGGTCGTCGCGAGCTCGCGACCGGATCCAACGGCCGGCGCGGGACGTGACCTCGTCCGCCGCGATCTCGACCCACCAGTTTCCCCACTGCGTCAGCGAGATGTAGAGCCTCCTGACGGCCAGGTCCGAGCGCAGGTACCACCACGGTTCCGATGGTTCGCTGTAGAGCTCGAATCCCTGCGCCGTGCCGTAGTAGCCGCTCAGAACGCTCGCTGCCGTGAACGCGGCCGTGCCGTATCCGGCCCGCAGGAACGACTCTGCCAGCGTCTCGAACCCCGGGTCGAGCGACTTCGTATTCGTGTCGACCCCGTGCCTCCGCGGGTGAAGACCCGTCAGCAGCGTACACGCCATCGGTCGCGTCAGCGGTTGAAGCGACACGCACTGCTCGAAGAGCGCCGACTGGTCGGCGAGCGCATCGAGCCTGGGCGTCGGACACTCCGTCGAACCGTAGCACCCGAGGCAGTCGGCGCGCGTCGTATCGAGCATCACCAGGATGACGTTTGGGGCGCCGGCGCGGGCGACCGCACCCTCGGGGCGGGCGGCGCCTCGCCTCGTCCGCTCCATCGCCGGCTCGGCTGAGAGCACGTAGAGCGGCAACCAGAGCACGAGGAACACGAGGACGGTGGGAGCAACCAGTCGACGCCAGTCGCGGCCCCGGACAAGGAGAACGACTCCCACGACGACCGCCGCGAGGACGGCGCCGCCGCTCAGCGCGAGCGCCACAGGCTCCCGGGAGCTTCCCGGATAGAGTCTGTTGACCGCGAACACCCAGTACAGGGCAAGTACGCCGGCCATGACCAGCGCCCACGGAGCGTGGCGGCCGCGCCAGCCGAGCAGACCGGCGACCAGTCCGGCGAGCGACCCGACGACGGCACCGATCAGCCCGTAGATGAGAGCATTCGAGAACAGGTCGCCGACAAGCGAGAGCGACAGAGGCGGGGGGACCTTGATGTACAGGACGACCCACTCGAGAGCCGCGCTGAGCGCAAGAACGAGGAACCCGGCCGTCAGACCTCGCTGAACCTGCTTCGTGTCGAATCGTGGCATCGCGTCCTCCCTGTGAGACGCCATTCTAGACGCTGCCCGCGATGCGTGCAATGCCCCATCACACGGGCATCCCGCAGGCGAATCGCCTTGACACAGCGCGGTTCCCTGCCTATGCTCAGATGCGCAGAAGCAGTTGAGATGACAGGTTCGCGAGCGGGCATAACTCAGCTGGTAGAGTATCAGCTTCCCAAGCTGAGAGTCGCGGGTTCGAGTCCCGTTGCCCGCTCCATTCTCTATCCGCTCGCCGCACACGAGCAACTCCGCGCGACGCCCGCCCGACCAGCCGGACCACCTCACATCACCGTGTGACTCAGAGGCTGGCGGACCAGTCCCGCGGCCAGGGATACCCATGAAGGTACTCGCCGTAGACAGAGGGAGCGACGCGGAGCGCGCCGGTCTGAGACCGGGGGACGAGCTCGTCGCGATAGACGATCAACCGGTCGGCGACGGCATCGACATCGCACACGCTGTGGGATGGAGCGACGAGGAGACGGTGACGCTGCGTTTCGCCCGCGAAGGGAGCCCGCGTGAGGTGGTCCTGCCGACGCTCCGACCGGAGGAGCTGGGGCTCACCCTCGAGCCTGACGCAGTGAGAACGTGCGGGAACCGCTGCGTCTTCTGCTTCATCGACCAGCTGCCGCGGGGACTTCGTTCGTCGCTCTACCTCAAGGACGGCGACTACCGGCTGTCGTTCACGTGCGGCAATTACGTGACGCTGACGAACCTGACCGAAGCGGACTACCGACGCGTCCTCGACCAGCGCCTCTCGCCGCTGTACGTGTCCGTTCACACGACCGACGATGCCATCCGGCGACGCCTGCTGGGCAACCCCGATGCACCCGCGATCCTCGAGTCGCTCAGGCGGCTGACCGACGGCGGTATCCGCGTCCACACCCAGATCGTCATCTGTCCAGGAATCAACGACGGCGAGGTGTTCGAGCGGACGCTCTCCGATCTCGCCTCGCTTGGTGATGGTCTGGCGTCGGTCGCGGTCGTACCGGTCGGCTTGACGGAGCACCGCGCCGGGCTCCCGGAGCTTGCGGCGGTCGGCGCGTCGGAAGCGCTCGACATCGTCCGGGCGGTCGAGCGATGGGGCGGGGGAGCCCTGAGCGAGAGCGGCCGACCGAAGGTCTTCGCCGCGGACGAACTCTACCTCGTCGCCGGACTGGATGTGCCGGCGTACGACGCGTACGGCGAGTTCCCGCAGCTGGAGAACGGCGTGGGAATGCTCCGCTGGTTCGAGCAGGAGCTCCGCGAGAGTGCGCGACGTCTCCGCTGCGTCGACGCGGGCGGCACGCGCGTAGCGGTGATCACCGGCACGCTCGCGGCTCGGTTCATCGGCGACGCCCTGGACGACGCGCTCCGGAAGACCGAGGGGCTCACGATCACGGTCGTCCCGGTCGTCAACCGCTTCCTGGGCGAGACGGTGACGGTCGCGGGTCTGCTGGCGGGGAACGACATCGTTGAAACGCTGAAGGCGAACGGCCCCGAGAGTCCGGCCGACGCCGACCTCATCCTGCTCCCGGCCGAGGCGTTCAACACCGACGGACTGACACTGGACGGGCTGACGCTCGACGAGATCAGGACGTCGACGGGCCGCGACCAGATCGAGGCAGCGAGCGACATCGTGGCAAGCATCGAGGAACACCTCAGGCGCCGGGGCACACGTCTCGCCGAGCCGCCACGCACCGGCCACACAACGAACGAACATCTGGAGGGTTGATGAGCACCGCGCGAAGAACAGCACTCCCGGTCGTCGCCATCGTCGGACGCCCCAACGTCGGCAAATCGGCGCTCTTCAACAGACTCACCGGCACACGCGCGGCCGTCGTCGACGACCTTCCCGGCGTCACCCGCGACCGCAACTACCATGAGGCGGAGTGGTCCGGCACCGAGTTCGTCGTCGTGGACACAGGCGGGCTCGTCCCGGCCGAGGATGAGGGCATGCCGGTCCTCATCAGGACCCAGGCTATGGTCGCCATCGACGAGGCCGACGCGATCGTCTTGGTCGTTGACCGCACGACCGGGCCGACGGCCGTCGACCTCGAGATCGCCGCGCTGCTCCGACGATCGTCCAAGCCGATCATCCTCGCGGTCAACAAGGTGGACGGAGCCTCCGGCGAGATGGACGTTCACGCCTTCCACGAGCTGGCTCTCGGCGAACCGCATCCCATTTCGGCGCTCCACGGACGCGGCACCGGCGACATGCTCGACGCGCTCATCGCGGTCATCCCGTCGACCGAGGCGCTCCCCGACGAGGCGGCCATCCGAGTCGCGCTCGTCGGCCGACCGAACGTCGGCAAGTCGTCGATCACCAACCGGCTGACAGGCTCGTCGGTCGCCATCGTGGACTCAGCGCCCGGGACGACGCGCGACCCCGTCGACAGCGTGGTCGAGCACAACGGACGCAAGTACGTCCTCATCGACACCGCGGGTCTCAGGAAGAAGTCGCGCATCGAACGCGGCGTCGAGTACTACAGCGCGATGCGGTCTCTCAAGAGCATCGAGCGCGCCGACGTCGTGGTTCTCGTCGCCGATGCGCCGACCGGCATCGTCCAGCAGGACGCGCGGATCGCCGGGTTCGCCGACGAGGCGGGGAAGGGGCTCGTCGTCGCCTTCAACAAGTGGGACCTGCTCGTCAAGGACAACAGCACGGCCGGCGAGTACGTCCAGATGGCGGAGGACGAGCTGGCCTTCGCGCGCTACGCGCCCGTCATCCACGTCTCGGCGCTGACCGGCCAGCGGGTGAGCCGCATTCTGACGCTCGTGGGAGAGGTCTACGACGAGGCCGGGAAGCGGATCCAGACGTCGCGTGTCAACGACGTCATCCAGGCGGCGGCCGACCGCCGCCCGCCGCGCGCCGGCCGTCGCGGCAACATCCTCTACGCCACCCAGATCGGCGTCTTCCCGCCGACGTTCGTCGTGTTCGTCAGCGACCCGCGGGCGGTCGACAACGCGTACCGACGCTATCTTGCAAACCAGCTCCGCAGGGAGTATGGTTTCGCCGGAACACCGATCAGGATCCTCGTCCGGCGTCGCCGGTAGCGCACTCAGAGGGGAACGGGCCGCGTGGGAACCGCGCTCACATTCGTCATCGCCTTCGTCCTCGGTTCCATTCCGACGGGCGCCATCGCGGGCCGTCTGGCCGGCGTCGACCTGAGACAGCACGGGAGCGGCAACCTCGGCGCGACGAACGCCTTCCGGATCCTGGGGCCCCGCTACGGGACCCCGGTGCTCATCATCGACATCATCAAGGGAGCCATCCCGGTCCTCCTTATCGCGCCGCTCTTCGCGGCCACCTCGCCGCTCGGGCCGACCGGCATCCGCGCCCTCGCAGGACTCGCCGCGGTCGCCGGACACATCTGGTCGCCCTTCGTCGGGTTCCGAGGCGGGAAGGGCGTGGCCACTGCGGCCGGCGCGTTCCTCGCACTCTCGCCGCTCGGCGCGCTGGCCGCGATCGTCGTCTGGGCCGTCCTGGCCATGAGTACCCGGTACTTCTCGGTCGGCTCGCTGGGAGCGTCGCTCGTGCTCCCGTTCGCCGTGTGGTTCGAGACACGGCTGCGCGGCACACCGCAGCCATGGATCCTCATCACCTCGGCGGCGCTGCTCACCGTGGCGATCGTGATCAGACACAGGAGCAACATCGCCCGCCTCAGGCGCGGCGAGGAGAACCGATTCGGTCGATTCCGGGGAGGTGGTTGAGAGATGACCCGCGTTACAGTCCTCGGAGCCGGCAGCTGGGGCACCACGCTCGGACTCGTGCTCTACGGAAACGGGCACCGTGTCACGATGTGGGAGTACGACCCCGAACAGGTCGCGGCGCTCCGCCGCGACGGCGAGAACAGGAAGTTCCTCCCGGGCGTCGAGCTGCCCTGCGATCTGCGCGTGACGGGCGATCTCCCGAAGTCGCTGGACGGAGCGGAGGCCATCGTGTTCGCCGTTCCGTCACACACGGTCCGCGACGTCGCGACGGAGGCGGTCCCGCACATCCCCGCCTGCGTCCCGGTCACCAACGTCGCCAAGGGAATCGAGAACGGCTCGCTGATGCGCATGTCGGAGGTCCTCGCGGAGTGCCTGGACCGCCCCGACGCACGCGGGATCATCTCGCTCGTGGGACCAAGTCATGCCGAGGAGGTCAGCAGGAAGCTTCCCACGACCATCGTCTCAGCCGCTCACGACGAATCAGACGCGGTGCTCGTGCGCGATCTCTTCATGGCGGAGCACCTGCGCGTCTATACGAACACCGACCTCATCGGCGTCGAACTCGGCGGCTCGATCAAGAACGTCATCGCCATCGCGGCCGGCATCTGCGACGGACTCGGATACGGCGACAACACCAAGGGCGCACTGCTGACGCGCGGGCTCGCTGAGATCACGAGACTCGGCGTCACGATGGGCGGAAGACCCGAGACCTTCGCGGGACTCTCGGGAATGGGCGACCTGATCACGACGTGTATCTCGCAGCACAGCCGGAACCGGTACGTCGGCGATCAGATCGCGGCCGGCAAGACGCTCCAGGAGGTTCTCGACTCAATGGTGATGGTCGCCGAGGGCGTGAAGACGACGCGGAGCACGGCAGAACTCGCGAAGCGTCACAACGTCGAGATGCCCATCAGTGAGCAGATGGAGCAGGTCCTCTTCGCGGACAAGAGCCCGCAGGAGGCCATCAGGGACCTCATGCTCCGTGAGCCCAAACCCGAGACGCCCGACGGCGAGGGCTGAGCGCGCCGGCCCGGATGTCGGTCTATTCGCTCTTGTCTCCCATGGGGTCGTGTGTTAGATTGGGTCGCGTCGGGGCGTAGCGCAGTCCGGTTAGCGCACTAGCATGGGGGGCTAGGGGTCGCTGGTTCGAATCCAGTCGCCCCGACCATCAACAGACAACCACCGCTTGGCCAGTAACTGTGACGGCACCGTGTCTGCTTATCACGTCTACCGCTTTGCAGAATTCCTGGTCAGGTGGCTTCCCGAGCCCATCGCAAGACGTCTGTCCTTTGCGGTGGGCCGTTTGTCGTCGGCGCTCCAGCGACGCAACAGGGCGATCCTCCTCAAGAACCTCACGATCGTCTTCGGTCAGGAGAAGTCACCGGCCGAACTTCGCGAACTCCGTCGAAGGATCTATGGGAACTTCGGCCGTTTCGTCTACGAGTTCGTCCACCTCCCGCGGATCACGCAGGAAAACGTGCACGACATCCTGACGCCCGAGAGCCTTGAGACGGCACGCCGGCTGGGAGAAATGGCCCAAGAGCAGCCCGTCGTTGCGATCACGGCGCACATAGGGCACTGGGAACTGGGCGCGGCGGCCGTCGGGCTCGCCGGATACCCGATCGCGGTGATCGTGGACTTCCACCCGAACCCGAAGGTCACGCAGTACTTCGATGGCGTCAGGCGAAGCCGCGGTGTGAACCCGATCCCCCTCTCGTCGTTCCACCGTCTCTTTCGCGCCCTCAAGAGAGGTGCGCTGGTGGCTATCGTCGCAGACCGAGCGGTGACAGGACAGGGCATAGCCATGAAGTACTTCGGACAGGACTTCCTTGCGCCGGACGGATACGCGGCGCTCGCCCGCCGGTTCGGCGCGAAGATCGTCCCGACGTTCTGCATCAGGCGCGAGCACGGTCTCTACGAATTCACGATCGGCGAGCCGATCGAGATCGAACCGACGGACGACGCGGAGGCCGACATCCGCGACTGCGTCGCTCGCGTGCTCTCCGTCCTCGAGACGAAGGTTCGGGATCACCCCGACCAGTGGTACGCGTTCCGTCCGATCTGGGGCGTCGGCAGGACGGACCGCATGAACGCCAGACGAAGCCGCGAGCTGCACTGGCGCCGGCGGTCCAACGAGGTCGCAAGACAGGCCGTCGAGGAGTCACACGAACTGAGGCGGACGGCGAGGGAGAACCGGGGGAGAAACCGTCGATGAGAACGCTCGTCATCATCCCGTGCAAGAACCTCGAGTTGCACGTCGCGAACGTGGTAGGCGCGGTGCGCGATCTCGACCTCGATCTCGACGTGCTCGTCGTCAACGACGGCTCGACCGATGCAACCACAGAGGTGGCCAGGGCAGCCGGCGCGTTCGTCGTGGAACACCCGGAGAACCTCGGGAAGGGCGCCGCGCTCGGAACGGGATTCCGATACGCGGTGGAGAAGGGCTACGATGCGGTGATCACAATGGACGGCGACGAGCAGCACGACCCCGCCAGCATCCCGCAGTTCCTCTCGGCCCTGGGAGAAGGCGGACACGACGTCGTCGTCGGCTCCAGGATGGACGCGGTCCGCGACATGCCGCCACTCCGCATCTGGACGAACCGGACGACATCGCGTATCGTCTCGTGGCTGGCGGGCCGGAAGATCCCCGACAGCCAGAGCGGGTATCGGGCACTCCGGACAGAGGTCGTCGACGACATGTCGCTCGTGACCTCACGCTACGATACCGAATCGGAGATCCTGATCCGCGCGGGCCGACGCGGGTTCACGATCGGCGACATCCCGATCGAGTCGATCTACACGGACGGCATCAGCCACATCAACCCGTTCATCGACACGCTGCGTTTCGTCAGGCTCGTCTGGCGCAGCCTGTTCTGGAGATAGAGGACCGTGACCCACACACGACCGACCATCCTGGTTAGCAACGACGACGGCGTCGACTCGCCCGGGATCCGGGCGCTCGCCGAGTCCCTCAGAACGCTCGGTGAAGTCAATGTCGTCGCGCCGGACCGCGAGCGAAGCGCCGCGAGCCACTCGCTGACACTCCAGGTCCCGCTCCGCGCTCAGCGCGTCGATGACCAAACGGTGAGCGTGGACGGGACGCCGACCGACTGCGTCATGCTGGCCATCAAGAACCTTCTCGACCGGAAGCCCGACCTGGTCGTCTCGGGGATCAACCGCGGCGCGAATATGGGCGACGACCTGACGTACTCCGGCACGGTCGCCGCTGCGATGGAGGGAACGCTGCTGGAGATCCCATCGATCGCGGTCTCGCTCGAGCGCCCGGACGGCGGTTCGTACGACTTCCGTCCCGCCGCCATCGTGGCGCGCGAGCTCGCAGCGGTCGTCCTCGAGCGCGGACTCCCGGAGTGGACGCTTCTCAATGTCAATGTGCCGCACGTTCCGCTCGAGGAGATCCAGGGCATCCGCATCACGCGCCAGGGGAAGCAGGTCTACGAGGACCTCATCGTCGAGAAGGAGGATCCACGCGGAAAGACGTACTACTGGATCGGCGGACAGCAGGAGAGCTGGTCGGTCGAACCGAACTCCGATCATACCTCCATCCGACAGGGGTACGTCTCCGTCACGCCCGTACAGCTCGATCTCACTGATTACCGCGCGTTCGCGACGCTCGAAGGGTGGGGACTCGACGGGATCGCCGAGCGCTTCGTTCGTTCGGCCGCACTCGAACACGGCGACGGGGCGGAGGAGGAGACGCGGTGACCGAGTGGGAGGACCGCCGCCTGGAGATGGTCTCCCGGCAGATCGCCGGACGTGGCGTCGCCGACGAGCGGGTGCTCGATGTGATGCGCACCGTCCCGCGGCACCTCTTCGTCGGGCGGGGCATGGAGCAGTCAGCCTACAGCGACCACGCGCTCCCGATCGGCGAGGGACAGACGATCTCGCAGCCCTACATGGTCGCCCTCATGACCGAGGCGCTGTGTCTGGCGGGGACCGAGAAGGTCCTCGAGATAGGCACCGGGTCCGGGTATCAGACGGCCGTGCTCGCGAACCTCGCGGACCGCGTCTTCAGCGTCGAGCGCATCGAGCCGCTGGCGCGTCGCGCGAGAGAACTCATCGATGAGCTCGGAATACACAACGTCTCGATCCTCGTCGGTGACGGCACGATCGGTTGGAAGGAGTACGAGCCGTACGAGCGGATCATCGTCACGGCCGGCTCGCCGGATGTGCCTCAGAGCCTCATCGACCAGCTCGCAGACCCGGGCATACTCGTTATCCCCGTCGGCCCCTCGAAGCTGCAGCAGCTGACGATCATCGAGAAGCGAGACGGAAGCGTGCACCGTCGGAACGCCGGCGGGTGTTCGTTCGTTCCGCTGCTCGGACGCGAAGGCTGGAATCCGGAGCGGGGAGGAGCGACCTAGGATGCTCGAGCATCTGCTGGAAGCGTTGCAGGGACTGCCGAAGGAACTCATCGCGTTCCTTGTCTCGATGCTGCCCATCGCCGAGCTTCGCGGGGGACTCCCGGTCGCGGTTCTCCAACTCGACCTCCCGGTCTGGCGGGCGTACTGGATCTGTGTGGCCGGGAACTTCCTGCCGATGATCCCGCTGGTACTGCTCCTCGACCCGGTCGCCCGATACCTGCGACGCTGGAAGGCGTTCGACCGGTTCTTCGAGTGGCTCTTCGCGCGGACGCGCCGTCGTGGCAAGGTGGTTGAACGATATGAGGCGCTCGGGCTCATTCTGTTCGTAGCTATCCCGCTGCCGGTGACCGGGGGATGGACAGGCGCTGCCGCAGCGTACGTGTTCGGGGTGCGCCCCCGTCTGGCCATCCCGGCCATTCTGGCCGGCATCCTCATCGCGGGACTCGTCGTCCTTGGTGCTCTTCAAGGGGCCTTGCATATCCCGGGGCTCTTTGCTAGTATGTAGGTTCATGTCGGGGCGTAGCGCAGTCCGGTAAGCGCGCACGGTTCGGGACCGTGAGGTCGGAGGTTCAAATCCTCTCGCCCCGACCATCCCATAGGAGGGCATACTGTGACGGACCGCCCTCTCAGGATCACGGTGGTCGGCGGCGGCCGCTGTGACACACAGATCGCCTCTGACGCGGAGCGAGTTGGCGCAGCCATCGCCCGCGGAGGGGGTGTTGTCGTTTCTGGCGGACTCGGCGGCGTGATGGAGGCCGCCTCGCGCGGTGCCATCGAGGCCGGCGGAACCACCATCGGCGTGCTTCCGGGAGAACACGCGGAGGACGCCAACGACTTCGTGACGATCCCGATCGTCACGGGAGTCGGGCAGGCGCGCAACATCGTCAATGTCCTCACCGGCGAGGCGGTTGTCGCGCTCAAGGGTGCGGGAGGCACGCTCTCGGAGATCGCGGTCGCCGTGAAGTCGAACATCCCGGTGATCGCCCTCAACTCCTGGTCCGAGGTCGACGGCGTCCTCGTCGTCGATTCACCCGAGAAGGCCGCGGAGACCGCGCTCGAGCTGGCGCGCACGTCCCGGGCCGCCGGGAGACGTCCTTCCGCCTGGAGCAGGCCATGAGCGTCCGCCTTCACGCGAGCGTGACGGGCATCGTCCAGGGCGTCGGGTTCCGGTACTTCACCCGGTCGGCCGGTACTCGACTCGGTCTGACCGGCTGGGTCCGCAATCTCGCGGACGGCTCCGTCGAGCTCGTCGCCGAGGGCCCCAGGGTGTCGCTCGAGGAGCTGCTCGCACTTGTTCGTGAAGGTCCGGCTGGAAGCGCCGTCAGACACGTTGCCGCCGACTGGTCGCGCGCGACGAACGAGTTCCGCGACTTCGGTGTCAGAGTGTGAGTGGCTGAACGCGACGGAAGATGGAGGCGGGAGGAAGACGCTGAGTGACGTACGCCAGACGCGTTGCACGAACCGCAGCCGATGCCCGGGGAGGCTCGTTCATCGGGTGAGGGACGCCGTGCTCCTGGCAGCGGTCGTCTGTCTGATGGCGCTTGGCTGCACGCCGCTGCCGAGCTCACGCACGTCTCACGAGCCGACGACATCCGGCTCGACCTTGGGGACGACGACCCGGTCGACGGGGTCGTCGTCACGCGCAACGGCCGGAGGCGTACGGCACACGGTTCGGAAGGGCGAGACGGTCTGGCGCATCTCGCAGACCTACGGGGTGGAACTGCACGAGATCGTCTCGGCGAACAACCTGGCGAGCTACACGATCTACCCGGGTCAGGAACTCGTGATCCCGGGTGCCACGAAGGTACGCTCGGTGCCGTCGGCCGACAACGATGGTCCGCCGCCGGCCCGAGACGACGTGGCGATCATCTGGCCGCTCGCCGGGCGCGGTCGCGGTTCCGTGACGAGCGGGTTCGGGATGCGCACGCATCCGACACGCCGTACCGAGGAGTTCCACAAGGGCATCGACATCGACGGTGCGCGCGAGGAACGAGTGCTCGCGGCGGCAGCCGGGGAAGTCGTCTTCTCGGGACGCATGACCGGGTACGGGACGGTCGTGATGATCGACCACGGAGACCGTCTCATCACGCTGTATGCGCACCTGAGTCGCTCCGCCGTCAGGCTCGAGGACCGTGTCGCGCAGGGCCAGGCGATCGGCTATGTCGGCTCGACCGGGAACGCGACGGGAAGTCACCTCCACTTCGAGGTGCGACACAAGGGGCGCGCCGTCGATCCTCTGGAGTATCTGCCATAGAACCGTTCTCCGACGGAGGACGTTGAACGCAGCACAAGGAGTACGTATGGATCTCAAGTCGCTCATACGGGACGTCCCCGACTTCCCGAAGCCGGGGATCGTCTTCAAGGACATCACCACGCTCACCAAGAACCCGGAGGGGTTCCGCCAGTCGGTCGACGAGATGGCGGCGATGTACGAGGGTCGGGGAGTGGATGTCGTCGTCGGCATGGAGTCGCGCGGGTTCATCTTCGGCGGGGCCGTGGCCTACCTGCTCGGAGCGGGGTTCGTCCCCGCCAGGAAGCCGGGCAAGCTGCCGGCCGGAGCCATCAGCGCCGAGTACGAGCTCGAGTACGGGACCGACCGACTCGAGATGCACCGAGACGCCATCGCGAGCGGGCAGAAGGTCCTCGTGGTGGACGACCTCCTCGCCACGGGCGGGACCGCCGAGGCGACCGTGGACCTCGTCAACCAGCTCGGCGGGGAGATCGTCGGGATCGTCTTCCTCATCGACCTGACGTTCCTCAAGGGCCGGGAGAAACTGGCTGACTACGAAGTCAGCAGTCTGATAGAATACGACTCGGAGTGAGGCTGTCGCCCCGCGACAGCAACCCTGCCAGAACGCAGCACAGTGTGCCCCCGTAGCTCAGTTGGATAGAGCATCGGTTTCCTAAACCGGTGGCCGCAGGTTCGAATCCTGCCGGGGGTACCAGCCCACCAGCGCGGCATCAGAGCAGCGGAACTCGCCCCCCAATTGCGCATCTCAACAACTCATGATATAATGAGAGATTAGCACGCAATTTCATCATCGCGGGTGTATACCCGTGTCTCAACCGGAGGAACGAATGGTACGGGCATCACGGCGCAAGCACGAGCGTGCGATACATCGCGGAGCCGGACTGGCTGTCCTGACGGCGCTCCTGCTCATCGGGTCGGTCGTCGCTGCAACGGCGGCCCCGATGGAGGGCCAGACCGTCATCATCCAGCAGCCCGACGGGTCCACCGTCGACATCCGGGTCTGGGGCGACGAGTACTTCGCGCACGGGGAGACGGTCGACGGGTATGCGGTGACGCGCGATCTCGCGAGCGGGTTCCTCTGCTACGCAACGCTTTCAGAGAACGCCACCGAGCTCGTCTCGACCGGCATCCCGGCGGGGGATGCGCCGCCGGCCGCGCTGGCGAAGCATCTGCGGATCGCGAAGGACGCCGCGGCCGCGCAGGCCCGCCGCTCGCGGGACGAGTTCATCAACCGGCAGCTCGCAACGTTCTCCTCGCCGCCGCGCGGCGGACGGCCTGGCACCACAACGGGCGAGGTCGTCGGCATCACGCTTCTCGTCGACTTCTCCGATGACCCCGCCACCATTCCGGCCGCGAACTTCGACGACTACTGCAACAAGCAGGGATACTCAGGCTACGGGAACAACGGATCGGTCTACGACTACTACTACGATGTCTCGGAAGGGAACCTCGAGTACACGAACTACGTGCCGACGGTCTACTTCCGCGCCCCGAACACCAAGGCGTACTACTGCAACGCCTCGATCCCGTACGGCCAGCGAGCGAGGGAACTCATCGCCGAGGCGCTCGTCGACCTCGACTCGACCGGCTTCGACTTCAGCCAGTACGACGCGAACGGCGACGGTATCATCGACGCGGTGAACTGCTTCTACGCAGGGAACACGTGGAACGCCTGGGCCGAGGGTCTGTGGCCACACGCCGGATGGCTCCAGTGGAGCGCCGACGGGGTCAGCACCGAGCGCTACCAGATCACCAACGCCGGAAGCTCGCTCACGCTCGGCACCTTCTGCCACGAGAACGGGCACATGCTGATGGGGTGGCCGGATCTCTATGACTACGACGGCGACTCGGCCGGTGTCGGCGCCTTCTGCCTGATGTGCGGCGGCTGCTTCGGAACGAACCCGAACGAGCCCTGCGCCTACTTCAAGATGGACGCCGGGTGGGCCGACGTCATCGACCTGTGGGACCCGACCGCCGATCTTCCGCTCGACGTGGACGGGAACATGATGTACCGCTTCCAGCGGGAAGGTCACGCGAACGAGTTCTTCCTCGTCGAGAACCGCCAGGCCACGGGGCGCGACGCAGGGCTTCCGGACAACGGGCTCGCACTCTGGCATGTCGACACCGAGGGGAACAACAGCAACCAGCAGCAGCTGCCCGACCTGCACTATCTCGTCACGCTCGTCCAGGCGGACGGCCGCTGGGATCTCGAGAACAACAACAACTCGGGCGACGGCTCGGACCTCTACGCCGCGCCGTTCTACACCGAGTGCACTCCGACCTCCTCACCGAACACGAAGTGGTGGGACCGACAGGACTCACAGGCATCGTTCTTCAACATCAGCCCGTCGAGCGCGCTGATGACGTTCGACTTCATGCTGGTCGCATACGGACTCGAGACCGAGACTCCGATACTCGCCTCCGAGATCGATCCGGGCGCCTCCACCACCTACACAATGACGCTCCGCAACTACGGAACTGTCGAGGACACCGCGACGCTCAGCATCTCGCAAGACGAGCTTCCGGCCGGAGTCACGCAGAGCGAGTGGAACGCGCACTACCGCGTCGAGGGCGGATCGTGGACCGCGTTCCCCTCCGACGTCACGCTCGACGTCGGGGAAGCCGTCACCATCGAGGTCCGCATGACCGACACGGTCGGGACGGCGACGGGGATGGCGCTCACTACGCTCATGGCACAGAGTGACGGAAACGGTTCGATCATCGAGCGCACATCGTTCGGCACCTTTGTCGGACTCCCGTCCGTTCTTCTCGTCGACGATGATGGAGGCGCGTCCCACGAGACGTATCTGGAGACCGCACTGGCGGACACCGGGTACGCGGTCCGAACATGGAACACCTCGACGCTGGGCCGCCCGCCGGCCGAGCTCCTGAACTCGCACTGGGCCGTGCTGTGGACGACAGCCGACGGAGACGCCGCAGCGATCGATGCTGACGACGAGCAGCGACTCATCGATTACCTCGACGCCGGCGGCAACCTCTATCTCTCGAGTATGGAGTACCTCTCGAGCCGTGCCTCGTCGAACGAGCTCATCCAGGACTACCTGCACATCGACTCGTGGGCACCGGACAGCCCCTGCTTCATCGTCGAGGGCGTCGGCGGCGACCCGATCTCCTGCAGCATGTCGCTCGGACTGCTGTCGGGACCGTTCACACCGCATGCCAGCGATGCTGTCGTGGCCCTCTCACCGGCCGTCCCCATCTTCTTCTCGTCGGGCTCCGAGCGCGGGCTGCGAGTCGAGGAGAACGGTCACAAGATCGCTTTCACCTCGTTCCCGTTCGAGGGCGTCAAGGTCGCCAACACCTACCCCAGCAACCAGCGAGCGCTCATCGCCAGGATCCTTGAGTGGTTCGATGAGACGACCGGCGTGGACGAGGGAGTGGGGCTCGAACGGCTCGCGATCGTGCAGAACAGCCCGAATCCCTTCAACCCGATCACGAGCATCGCCTTCACGGTTCCGGCCGGCGCCGACCGCGCGACGCTGAGGGTCTACGACGTCACCGGAAGGCTCGTCTCGACGCTCGTTGATGGCCCGCTCGCGGCGGGTCAGCACGTGGTCACGTGGAACGGAACCGGACGGGGTGGCAAGAGGCTGGCCTCAGGCATCTACTTCGCGCGCCTCGAGGCCGGCGGCGACTCCGCCTTGCGCAAGATGACACTGCTCAAGTAGTGTGAGCACACGTGCCGACGGATTCCGAAAGAGCACGAGCAGGAGAACAGCACTGACAGGAGGGAAGAAGAAGATGGCTCGCCGCTCCGGAAGGGGTTCGGCGGTCTGGCTCATCCTCGCAATCGCCACCCTCTGCATGTCGTGCTCGCTCTCGTCCAACCAGACGGGTGCTGTCTACGGATACGTCCGTGACGCACAGACGCAGCTGGTGATGGTCGGTGCGATCGTCGAGTGCGAAGGCGAGTGGGTCGAGACCAACGCGAACGGCTACTACTACCTCGACGGGATCACGGAGGGATGGCGCTCCGTCCACGCCGAGGCCGGCGGGTACATCGATCACTCCGATGCAGTCAGCGTGTCCGGCGACACGAGGTACGACATCGCCATGGACGCGGCCGTCGGGATCTCGCACGTCTACGGCGTGGTCTCCCGGCCGGGACAGGGCCCCATCGAGGGAGCGCTCGTCGATCTCGACGGTCGGACCAAGCTCACCGACGCCGACGGCGAGTACGAGTTCTGGAACGTCCCCCGCGACGCCCAGAACCTGACCGTCACGCTGGACGGATACCGTTCGTACACCACACCGCTCTATCTTGACGAGGACGACGAGGAGATCGACGTCACGTTGCTCCTTCTCGGCTCCCTGACTCTCGAAGCGGCGTTCGATGCGACGATCCGCGAGGACATCCCGTCGACGAACCTCGGCGCGCTCACCACACTCGACCTGTTCCACAACCCATCGTGGCACTTCCGTTTCCTCGTCATCTTCGATCTGAGCGGCATCCCCGCGACCGCGGTCGCCGAGGCCTGTACGCTGCGGCTCGTGAACACCTGGGAGGGAAGCGGAGAGGACCCCATCCCGACCACCGTGGCACGTCTGACCGAGGTCTGGGAGGAACTCGAGGTCACATGGAGCGACAGCACCGAGTTCACGGGAGCGAGCTACGCGACAGCGTTGTTCGAGCCGCCGGTGTACGCCATCGACGTGACGAACAGGGTCGACGACTGGTTGAGCGGGTACGCGTCCAACCACGGGTTGCTCATCGACACCGACGAGAACCCGACAGCCACGAGGTTCTCGTTCGCCTCGCGCGAACACGAGGTGGCGACCTGGCGGCCGAAGCTGATCGTCCGCTATGCGTACTGAGCCCTCATTCAGGGCCGCCGTCGCTCAGGTCAGAACGCGACCACGCCTGACCCGGACTTGACTTCGGACGAGCGAAGCACTAGAAATCCAGAAGACCCGGCGCAGGTCTGCTGCCGAGACGCGCCGGGCCTTCTGCACCACGCAGCGACGGACCTATGACTTGCCCTGGTGAACGCGACCGCCGGGCGCATCCGGACTCATCAACAGGACGGGGACGAATGCAGGATCAGAGCTTCTACAGGATGACGGTCGAGGAGGCCCTGTCGGCACTGGGTACGGGCCTGAAGGGACTCTCTCGTGAAGAGGCGGACAAGCGCCGGGCCGAGCACGGGCCGAACGAGCTCTCCGGCGGGTTCCGCGTCTCCAGGACCCTGGTGCTCCTGAGGCAGTTCAAGGACGTACTCGTCATCGTGCTGCTTGTCGCGGCCGCCATCTCCCTGGTCATCGGCAGCTACCGCGATGCCACCGTCATGCTGATCATCGTCGCGGTCAACGCGGTCATCGGCTTCGTCCAGGAGTACAAGGCCGGCAAGATCGTCGAGAGCCTGCAGAACCTCATTCGGTCACCTGCCCGGGTCCTCGTCGCGGGCGAGCTCACGGAGGAATCGCAGAGCAAGCTCGTTCCCGGCGACATCGTCCAGATCGAGGAGGGCGACAAGATCCCCGCCGACCTCCGGATCATCGAGTCGTTCAACCTCCGGACGAACGACTTCTCGCTCACCGGCGAGTCGACGCCGCAGGGCAAGCAGACCAATGCCGCGCCGGAGGAGTGCGTCCTGGCCGACCGCGACAACATGGCCTATCTGGGAACGACCGTGGCGTCGGGAACCGCGACCGGCGTGGTCGTCCGCACCGGCATGGCCACCGAGATGGGCAAGATCGCGAACATGACCCAGAGCACGCGCGAGACGAAGTCACCCCTCGAACGGGAACTCGGCGCGCTTGCGAACCGCCTGACCGTCATTGTCGTCATCATCAGCGCCGCGCTGTTCGGGGTCGCCCTATGGCAGGGCTTCAGCTTCATGACGAGCATGATCTACGCGCTCGGCATCGCCGTGGCCATGGTCCCGCAGGCGCTTCCCGCTCAGGTGACGGTGGCGCTCTCCTCAACCAGCAAGCGGCTGGCCGATCGCAATGCGGTCGTCAAGAGCCTGCCCTCGGTCGAGACGCTCGGCTCGACGACCGTCATCTGCACCGACAAGACGGGCACGCTCACGAAGAACGAGATGACGGCCATCACCGTCTACTTCGACGGCCGGCACTTCGAGCTGACCGGCACCGGGTATCAGCCGGAGGGGAACATCCTCGACGACCAGGGCAGCGAGCTCACCCAGGACGGGATCGACGAGATCGAGATCCTCATGGACGCTGCCACCATGGCCTCGAACGCGGAGATCCACGAACCGGATGAGGAGCACGACGGGTGGTACGCCGTCGGCGACCCGACCGAAGCGGCGCTCGTCGCGATGTCGACGAAGCTGGGCACCCGCTCCCCGACAGAGGATGAGGAGAACCCGGAGCTCCACGAGTTCCCGTTCGACTCCGAACGCAAGCGGATGAGCTCGGTACGGCAGTTCGGAGACAGAGAGCAGCTCGCGATGAAGGGCGCAACGAACAGCGTCCTCAGCATCTCGAAGCACATCTACAAGAACGGAGAGGTCGTCCCGATCACCGACGAGGACCGCGAGGCGATCAAGGCCGTGAATGAGGAGTATTCCCGGAAGGCGCTCCGCGTGCTCGCCATCGCGTACCGCCCGCTCGAGAGCTCAGGCGCCGACTACGTTCTGGAAGAGGTGGAGAAGGACGTGACGTTTCTCGGGCTCGTCGGGATGATCGATCCGCCCAAGGACGGCGTGAAGGAAGCGATCGCGGCCTGCAAGGCGGCCAACATCAGGACGTTCATCATCACCGGTGACCACGCCATCACGGCCCAGGCGGTCGGGGCCAAGATCGGGCTGTCCACGGGCGAGGCCCCGCCGCGCGTCATCGCGGGTGAGGAGCTGGCCGAGATGCAGGACCACGAGCTCAGCGAGGCGATGCGCGATGCGCCCTCACTCATCTTCTCGCGCGTCAGTCCTGAAGACAAGCTCCGGATCGTGACCCTCCTCGAGGATCTCGGTGAGGTCGTTGCGATGACGGGTGACGGCGTCAATGACGCGCCGGCGCTCAAGCGCGCGGACATCGGTGTCGCGATGGGGAAGATCGGCACCGACGTGGCGAAGGAGGCGTCCGAGGTCATTCTGCTCGATGACAGCTTCCCGACGCTGGTCGAAGCGGTCCGGGAGGGCCGGACGATCTACGCGAACCTGCGGAAGACGGTCCTGGCGTCGATGACGACCAACGGCGCGGAGCTCATCATCGTGCTCCTGGGGCTCGCGGCCGTGTCCATGAAGAACTGGGCGATCGCGATCCTCGCCATCCAGATCCTCGCGATCGACCTGGTGGCCGAGATCATGCCCCTGACATCCCTCACCTTCGATCCGCCGTCGAAGGAGGTGATGACCGCGCGACCCCGCGATCTCAGCGACCACATTCTCAACAGGCAGACGACGCCGGAGATCGTCTTCCTCGCTGTCCTGATGGGGGCGCTCGCGTTCGCGAACTACGCGCTCTTCATGTGGCGTGAGGGCGTCACCTTCGCCGTCGACACCGCCAGAACGCCGCTCTACATGCGGGCCATGACGGTGTCGTATCTGACGATCGGCTACTGTCAGTTCGCCAACATCCTCTCGCGTCGATACGAGCTGCGTTCGTTCTTCAGCAACACGCTGTGGACCAACCGGGTGCTCCTCTGGTCGATCGTCGGCTCGGTCGGTCTGACCGTGCTCGTTGTCTACACGCCCTTCATCAGAGACTTCCTCTCGTTCCGAGGACCGACGCCGATGGACTGGGCGTTCGTGCTTGGCGCCGCCGGCACCTATCTGCTCGCCTTCGAGCTCCTCAAGATCGGCAAGCGCCTCCGGACCCGCTGACACACATTCAGAGCCTTCTCTGGCCCGCCTCTTGCTTCAGTTTGACCCAATTCACGCGACGCTGCGCGCGCCGGGGAAACCCGGCGCGCCGCTCAAACACTGCACCAGCAACCGGGAAGAACTGGAGGCCTTTCGATGAACAGAACGATGACGTACGTCGCCGGTATCTGCATGACGTTCGCCCTCACGATCACTCTCACCGTGCCGGCAACGGCCAGGCGAACGACCGTGCGTGGCTGGTGTCTGGATGGCACCGGGCTGTTGATCCGCGCGACCGATGGACGATTGGAGCCGGCACCGTGGGCATGGTGCGAGTGGGAGAGCCGTCAGACAGGGGAGTCGGCGGCAGGGTACGAGGATCAGGTGACCGAGTTCGACTCCCGGAGCGAAGCTCTGACACACCACGATGCCGCAGGATCTGAGGCCCTTGAGTGGTTCCGGGATGACCGCGGGGCGGCGAACGAGGACCGCCACGACGGCTGGCACGATGATCGGCAGGATCTGCGCGCGGACGACCGTTATCACGACTACGCGGACGGGGCCGAGCAGTAGCTCCCGCTGTTCGCGGCGGCCGTGGCGCGACCGGAGCCGCGGGCGATCGAGCGGCTAGACAATACGGCCAAGTGTTGCATTCTGGGTATGTATGTGATAGCATGCCCTTGGACTGCTTCTTGCAGCATGACGGTCAGACAGGTTGACCGTGGCAGCTCGCGGTCCGTTCGTATGGGGGGAGTGAACCGGCCCGCGGCGCACAGGCGGGTCACAGACAGAGAACCTGTCCTGCCGGGAGGTCCCGGGAGGACACACGCGCAACCAAGGAGGAGTCAATGCGCTACGTTCTCATTACGGTGCTGGTGCTTGCGATGGCTCTCAGCGCGTCCGCCAAGAAGGACTGGACGCAGCCCGAGACGATGAGCCGCGGCAACCTCGACTGCACGATGGCGACGGTCGTCCAGTGTGGCGATCTGCTCACGGGCGACACCACGAATGCTCCGAACAACGTCGAGGCGTACTCGTGCGTTGGCTGGACCGAGTCCGGCAACGAGCTGGTCTACGAGCTGACGCTTGATGACTGCTACACCGTGACGGTCTCGCTGATCAACATGTCGGCCGACTTCGACGCCTTCCTGCTCGGCAGCTGCGACGAGGATGACTGCCTGACGTACGGCGACACCGGCTTCACGTCGGAGTGTCTCCTTCCTGGCACGTACTACATCGTTGTCGACGGCTACAACGGCGCCATCGGCACGTTCGATCTCGAGATCCTCTGCGAGCAGTGCGATTGCCCGACGCCTCCGTGCTGCCCGAGTCTCTACACCTGCTACGATGTCGACTTCAACATCACCGACGTCTTCCAGACGCAGGAGTGCCTGGGCGGTCCGATCTGGGACTGGGGCGTTCCGCTCGACATCCCGATGGTCGCCTGTGACGACGTCCCCGTGACGAACATCCTCGGCACGAACGTCGGTGGCGACTACTTCGAGAGCGGCGAGGCCGCGATCGTCGGCCCGTTCGAGATCACCGACTACTGCTGGTGCATGGAGCTCTGCCACTTCTACGACACCGAGACCGGTTACGACGGCGGCTACGTCGCCATCTCGACCGACGGTGGCGTGACGTGGACGCCGGTCGCTCCGGCCCGTGGCTACGATACGATCGGTTCCAGCTACGGCGCGCCGTGCATCGCCGGCATGGAGATCTTCAGCGGCCACGGAAACAACACGGCCTTCCTGCGTGACTGCTTCGACCTCCAGCAGTACATCGGTCAGACCGTCATGGTCGGCTTCTTCTTCGGCGCCGACAGCTCGATCTTCTACCCCGGCTGGTACATCAAGTGGGTGAAGATCGGTTCGGACGAGCCGTCCTCGCCGGTCGAGGAGTCGAGCTGGGGCACCATCAAGGCCATGTACCGCTAGCGCCTTGACGCTGCATCGAAGCACGAAGAGCTGTTCCGGAAGGGGCGGACGCAAGTCCGCCCCTTCTCTCGCACTGCGACGGCGTTGGTCGTCTTCTGGTAACCCCAGCCCTCCGAACACGCCCGAATGCTCACTCAACCTTTCCGGCGCTTCGTGTGTCATAGCTAGTGCCCCCCAGGCACCCACTGCGGACAGCCATGTCCGCGAGTGTCTCCCTGCCGAGACGCTGAACGAGCGGGATCACACACATTGTTGGAAGGGGGATTGGCCGATGAGTGCAAGGCTCATGGTCTTCTTGACCGTGTGTCTCGCCCTCGTGCTGCCGATGTCGAGCGCATCCGCGCGCGGCGTCGGAGAGCCGGGCGAGTACGCCAGTCAGGATCACACGCCGTCGCTGCTCAACGGGTCAGGGGCCGAGGCTCGCGAGCACGCGCGCCTCGAAACTCTCTGGATCTTCGATGCGGACTTCTCTGACCTCTCGGGCGACAACGCCAACTGGGTGTCGCTCGACCGCTCTGGGACGCTTGGGCAGGACAACTACTGGCACAAGGACACCATCCGTCTGACCGAGACCTATCTCGGCGACAGCACGTGGTGGTGCGGCACCGTCAACCCGTGCTGGATCCAGCCGCGCGGGTACGGCAACGACTGGACGCAGTATCTCCATCGCGACATGAGTCTGTCCGCCTGGAGCGCGAGCGGTGACGACGTCTACCTGGAGTTCGATCAGCGCTTCGCGATGGAGCACGACTACGATTACGGGTACGTCGAGGTCTCGGGCGACGGCGGCACGACCTGGACGACGCTCTATTGGGCGAGCAATCCCGGGTTCGCCGGGAAGCCCGGTACGCCGAAGGACTGGGACTCGGACGAGGGGCACAAGCAGCTGAGCCTCGGTCCGTGGGCCGGCGAGGACATCCGCCTGCGGTTCCGGTTCGAGTCGGACGGCGCGTACTCCGCCGAGGACGAGTACGACACAGCCATGCATCCCGTCAAGGACGGTGCATGGCAGATCGACAACATCGAGATCACCGTCAACGGGTCGCAGGTCTGGCTCGACGACGCCGAGGCCCCTGGTGAGAACGGATGGGTCCACGATGGTCTCCCGCAGACCGGGAACACCGGGCTCTCCTTCTACCGTGGCCTCTATGGAACCGACTTCGTCACGGGACGCCCCTTCACATGCGAGAACCGGACCGGCTGGATGTGGGCCGCGGTCGACCCGTTCATGGGAACGGTCGTCGATGACGAGAACACCTGGATCGTCAGCCCGCCGATCGATATCAGCGGCGCCGAGAAGCTCTCGGCCCGTTGGGACTACTGGCTCGACTGCCCAAACGAGTCGAACGACCGCTATGACGTCTGGCTCGCGTCCAGCGACCAGATCGCGTGCGTGCAGGATCCATCCGGGTTCGTGGACGAGGACCCGGGCGGCTGGTACGGCGGTCCGTGGTGGGGAACCAAGAACGACAGCTGGGACGCGTTCGCGGGCAACGACTGGCTCGCCATCAACTGGCGTCTCTACAACCTCGACGCGGCGGCGCCGGGTTCGCACAAGGCCGGCTACATCCTGAACTGGGTCAAGGTCGGCATCCCGACCGGCGACCCGGGGACCGCGTTCACCTACGGTCAGTGGGACCGGTTCAACGACTGGTTCGTCGAGCAGATGGCCGACGCGCTCGAGGACACGGCGCTGATCACGGTCGTCGACGACGACGATATCGTGAGCGTCACGCTCATGGCGTCGAATGACGACGGCGACACGTGGGAGGCCTACCCGTGCGTCAACCGCCAGCCGCTCTCGGACGAGTGGTACGCCGACCCGCCGGTCAACCAGATGACCCCTGGCAGCGAGATCCACTACTACTACGAAGCGGTCGACGGTGTCGGCAACGTCGCGACGTGGCCGACCGACGCGCCAGGCCGGTATTACGAGTTCTCGATCCTGCCGATCGACGCGACCGTGTCCGACCCGGGCATCCTCCTGGTCGACAAGCACAAGCGCTACACGCCGGGTGAGACGCGCTACCTCGGTCAGCGGCACACGTCTGAGTACTACTACCGCGAGGCGTTGGGAATCCTCGGATACGAGTGGGAGACGTACGATGTCGAGGTTGAGTCGGGCACGCGGAACTCCGAGGGTCCCGATTCGATGGGCTACAAGTACTACGACACCATCATCTGGTTCACGAACTACTTCACGAGCTACACGTACTGGCCCGTCGACCAGCAGAACCTCATCACCTGGCTCAACCAGTCCGGCGCCGGCAAGGAGCGCAACTTCATGGCGACCGGCTGCAACTGGGCCTACGAACTGATGGACACCGGTGCGGAGACACTCGACTTCGTGACGCAGTGGCTGGCGATCGACTACGTCCAGGACAGCGTCGGCGAGGTGACGGTCGACAGCATGCCGACCGTTCAGGACGTCTCGGGCGCCCACACGTTCATGGATCACGAGGACGGCGCCTGCCTCGTCAGGGGCGCGTGTCCGATCCTGCACTACTTCGACGTCCTGGCGCCGTATCCGGGCACGGGTGGGACTGAGATCGTGACCGAGTACCTGAAGCTCGACTCGACCACGCTACCCGCTGGTGTCGCCTACACGCATCCGACACTCGGCTACCAGACCGTCGGACTCGGGTACGGACTCGAGTTCATGGTGAATGAGATGCTGCCGAACGGATACTACCGCACGGGTATCGAGGACCGCGTCAACTTCATGGGGAACGTGATGGACTACTTCTCCATGAGTCCAACCGCGAACCCCACCGACGTGCCGGTCAACGAGTTCAAGAACATGCTGGCACACGCCGTGCCGAACCCGTTCAACCCGGTCACGAAGATCGCCTACAGCGTCCGCGAGTCCGGGCCTGTCACGATCGAGGTCTACAACGTCGCCGGCAAGGTCATCCGCACGCTGCTCGACAGCGAGCTGGAGGCCGGCGCACAGGGATTCGTCGTCTGGGACGGCGCGGACGATGCGGGAACGAAGTGCGCCAGCGGCGTCTACTTCTACCGCATGAACACACCGACCTTCAGCGAGTCCCACAAGATGGTCATGCTCAAGTGATGACTGTCGTCTGAAAGGAGACACGGCGGCGTGCGGGTCCCACGCCGCGAAGACAGGGGCGCGGACGGAGCGCCGTCGGACGGAACAGGTAAGACCGGCGGCGCGTCCGCCTCCCGAGGCCACCCCGAGATGCAGCACCCCGGGAGAGGGGGACAGGACCATGACGTCAAGGCTGACCACCGTGCTGTCCGTCGGCCTCGTGCTGCTCGTGCTCGCGGGCAGTGCGTACGCACACGACGCAGGGACGCACCACTATCGAACCGCGAAGGCCACACCGGCCCGTCGTGCGAACGATGCGCTGGAGCCGGCCCGACTTGAAACACTCTGGATCTTCCAGGCCGACTTCGAAGACCTCAGCGGAGACAACGCCGGGTGGGTCAGCCTCGATCGATCCGGAACGCTCGGCCAGGAGAACTACTGGCACAAGGATACGATCCACATGCTCGACCTCCCGCAGCTCGGCGACAGCACATGGTGGTGCGGCACATACGACCACTGCTGGATTCAGCCGCGCGGGTACGGCAATGACTGGCTTCAGATGATGCATCGCGACTTCCCGCTCTCGACATGGAGCGTGGCCGGCGATGACGTGTATCTCGATTTCGATCAACGGTTCGCGATGGAGCACGACTACGACTACGGCTACCTGGAGGTGTCGGACGACGCGGGCACGACGTGGATGACGATCTACACCGCGAACAACCCGGGGTTCGCCGGGAAGCCGGGGGTGTCCCAGGACTGGACATCGGCGCACGGGCATCAGCGTCTCAGCCTCGGTCCCTGGGCCGGCGAGGACATTCGCCTCCGCTTCCGCGTCGAGACCGATGAGGCCTTCTCCTCGCAGGACGAGTACGACAACCCGCCGGCCTCATCGACAAGGGATGGCGCGTGGCAGCTCGACAACATCGCCATCGAGGTCAACGGCTCCCAGGTCTGGCTGGACGACTGCGAGAGTCCCGGCAGCAACGGGTGGGTCCACGAGGATCGTGAGCAGTCCGGCAACACGGGGGTAACGTTCTTCCGTGGCCTGTTCGGAACCGACTTCGACACGGGCCGACCGTTCACATGCGACAACGAGAGTGGCTGGATGTACGCGGCGGTCGATCCCTTCAGCGGGAACATGATCGATGACATGGACACGTGGCTCATCTCGCCGCCGATCGATATCAGCGGAGCCTCGAAGCTCGTCGGACGTTTCGGCTACTGGCTTGACCAGCCTGAGATCTCGAACGACCTGCACGACCTCTGGCTCGCGTCGAGCGACGACATCAGCTGCGTGCAGAACCCGTCCGGATTCGTCGACGAAGATCCGGGCGGCTGGTACGGGGGTCCGTACTGGGGAGTCTGGGACGACGATTGGGACGCCTTCGCCGGCAACGACTGGCTCGCCATCTGCTGGAGGCAGTGGAATGACGATGAGGCGGCTCCGAACAGCCACCGCGCAGGCATCTTCCTTCACAAGCAGTGGGTCGGTATCCCGAGCGGCGATGCCGGGACCGCGTTTACCTACGGACAGTGGGACCGCTTCAACGACTGGTACGTCGAGGAGATGACACAGGCCCTGCTCGACACCGCGAAGATCTCGGTACGAGACGACGACGACGTCGCGATGGTGACGCTGATGGTCACGACGGACGACGGGCAGAGCTGGTCGAGCTATCCCTGCATCCACCGGAACCCGGAATCGACCGACTGGTATGCAGCGCCGCCGGCCGGACAGATGCTGCCGGGCACGGAACTCCACTACTACTACGAAGCGCTCGACTCGATCGGCAACATCGATACGTGGCCCGAGGCGGCTCCCGACTCCACGTTCGAGTTCTCGATCCTCCCGCTCGAAGCAACGGTGTCGAACCCGGGCATCCTGCTGGTTGACAAGCACAAGCGCGACATCCCGGGCGAGCAGCGAGACTACCTCCGCGACTCGCAATACTACTACGAGGAGGCGCTGGGCATCCTGGGATACGAGTGGGAGGTCTATGACGTCGAGGTCGAATCCGGTTCAGAGAACTCGGAAGGGCCGGACTCATGCGCATACAAGTACTACGACACGATCATCTGGTTCTCGAACAACTTCGACTCCTACTGCTTCTGGGCCGAGGACCAGACAAACATCATCAACTGGCTCAACCAGTCGGGACTCGGATACGAGAGGAACTTCCTCACGACCGGCAACGACTGGTGCTGGGAACTCATGGAGGCCGGCGACGAGACGCTCGACTTCGTGACGCAGTGGCTGGCCGTCGACTTCGTCGATGATGACGTCGGGATGGTGACGGTCGACAGCATGCCGACCGTCCGGGACGTGACAGGTGGCTGGACGTTCATGACGTCGGGCGCGGAACTCGCGGGTGGATGCCCGGAGCTGTCGCACTTCGATGTCATCCAACCGACGGCCGGAACAGCGGGGAGCGAGATAGCCATCGAGTACCTCAAGCAGGACAGCTCGACGCGTCCCGCCGGCGTCGCGTACACGCATCCGACGATGGGCTACCGGACCGTGGCACTCGGGTTCGCTCCCGAGCTGATCGTCCAGTCCATGGAACCCAATGGATACTACGTGGCGGGCATCGAGGAGCGACTGGACCTCATGCACAACATCATGAACTACTTCGGGAAGTCCTCGACGACGAACCCGACCGACGTGCCGATCGAAGATACACGCATGAACGTGCTCTCCCACGCACACCCGAACCCGTTCAATCCGATCACGAAGATCGCCTACGCGGTCCGCGAGGCGGGACCGGTGACCATCGAGGTCTACAACGTCGCCGGCAGGGTCGTCCGGACACTGCTCGACGCGGAGCTCGAAGCCGGGGCCAGCGGGTACGTGGTGTGGGACGGTTCGGACGATACGGGCATGACGTGCGCCAGCGGCGTCTACTTCTACCGCATGACCGCGCCGGGCTTCGGCGAGTCCCACAGAGTGGTGATGCTGAAGTAGCGCCGCTGGAACACGTTCGGTGCGGTCTCGAGGCAACCGTTGCACCGGCGGTGGTGTCGAAGAGGGCGACGAGCGAACTGAACGAACGATCATGACGGCGGCGCCCCGGGTTCGTGGAGACCCGGGGGGCCGCGCCCCCGCAAGAAGAGACGCCGGGGACGAAGCGACGACATGGGGCGGAGAGGAGGCAGCACAGGCAGCCGATCTGATGGGGGTACCGAGGGAGAATCGACAAGGCCTACTCACCAAGAGAGAGACGATGAGCAGGACCGGTAACACAGAGAGGGGGATTGGCCTATGAAGTCAGGACTCATGCTCCTGCTGGCCGTGGGTCTCGTGCTGGTGGCCGCCACAGGCGGCGCGCTGGCAAGGGATGCCGGCCCGGACTTCTCGAGTCCTATCCCGCGTCCGATGAGCATGGACTCGGGGAGCGACATGGAGAGCGCGCGTCTGGACACGCTCTGGATCTTCCAGGCGGACTTCAACGACCTGACCGGCGACAACGCCGGTTGGTACGCGCTGGATCGCTCAGGTACGCTTGGCCAGGATTCGTACTGGCACAAGGACACCATCCGTCTGACCGAGACCTATCTCGGGGACAGCACGTGGTGGTGCGGCGTCGTCAACCCGTGCTGGACCCAGCCGCGCGGGTACGGCAACGACTGGCTCCAGAATCTCCACCGGGACATGCCGCTGTCCAGCTGGAGCGCGGACGGTGACGACGTCTACCTCGAGTTCGATCAGCGCTTCGCGATGGAGCACGACTACGACTACGGGTACGTCGAGGTCTCGGACGACGGCGGCGACACGTGGACGTCGCTCTACTGGGCGAGCAACCCCGGCTTCGCCGGGAAGCCCGGCACGCCGAAGGACTGGGATTCGGACGAGGGGCACAAGCAGTTGAGCCTCGGTCCGTGGGCCGGCGAGGACATCCGCCTGCGGTTCCGGTTCGAGTCCGATGGCGCGTACTCCGCTGAGGACGAGTATGACAACGCGCTGCACTCGGTTCAGGACGGCGCGTGGCAGATCGACAACATCGAGATCACGGTCAACGGATCGCAGGTGTGGCTCGACGACGCCGAGGCGCCCGGCGAGAACGGCTGGGTCCACGAGGCCATCCCGCAGATGGGTGCCACGGGACTGACGTTCTACCGTGGTCTCTTCGGGACGGACTTCGACACGGGTCGTCCCTTCACGTGCGAGAATCGCTCGGGCTGGATGTGGGCGGCCATGGAGCCGTTCACCGGCACGATGATCGACGACCAGAACACCTGGCTGATCTCACCGCCGATCGACATCAGCGGTGCGGAGAGGCTGGTCGGCCTGTTCGACATGTGGGTCGACATGCCGGAGATCTCGAACGACCGCTTCGATCTCTGGCTCGCGTCGAGCGACCAGATCGAGTGCGTCCAGGACCCGTCGGGGTTCGTGGACGAGGAACCAGGCGGCTGGTTCGGCGGCCCGTTCTGGGGCGTCTGGACGGATGACTGGGATGCCTTCGCGGGCAACGACTGGCTGGCCATCAACTGGCAGCAGCAGAATCTCGACACCGCGGCGCCGGGAAGCCACATGGCCGGCATCATCCTCACGCGTCAGTGGGTCGGTATCCCCACCGGCGACCCGGGGACCGCGTTCACCTACGGTCAGTGGGACCGGTTCAACGACTGGTTCATCGAGCAGATGGCGGACGCGCTGGAGGACACGGCCTTCATCACCGTCGTCGACGACGATGACATCGTGAGCGTGACGCTCATGGCGTCGAACGACGACGGCGACACGTGGGAGTCCTACCCGTGCACGAACCCGCAGCCGCTCGCGAACGAGTGGACGGCGCCGCCGCCAGTGAACCAGATGACTGCCGGCAGCGAGATCCACTACTACTACGAGGCCGTCGACGGCGTCGGCAACGTCGCGACGTGGCCGAACGACGCACCGAGCAGATACTACGAGTTCTCGATCCTGCCGATCGACGCGACCGTGTCCGACCCGGGCATCCTCCTGGTCGACAAGCACAAGCGTCGCGTCCCGAGCGAGCAGCGTGACTACTTCCACAGCTCCGAGTACTACTACCGCGAGGCGCTGGGTATCCTCGGATACGAGTGGGAGACATACGACGTCGAGGTTGAGTCGGGCACACGGAACTCCGAGGGTCCCGATTCGATGGGCTACAAGTACTACGACACCATCATGTGGTTCTCGAATGACTTCGGCGAGTTCACGTTCTGGACCGTTGACCAGGTCAACCTGATCAACTGGCTCAACCAGTCCGGCGCCGGCAAGGAGCGCAATCTCCTCGTGACGGGCAATGACTGGTGCTGGGAGCTCATGGCCGCGGGAGACGAAACGCTCGACTTCGTCACCACGTGGCTCGCGACCGACTACCAGTCCAACGAGATCGGTGATGTGACGGTCGACAGCATGCCGACGGTCAGCGATGTGGCCGGTGGCACGACGTTCATGGACGGCAGCGCTGTGCTGGCGGGCGGCTGCCCGACGCTGTCCTACTTCGACGTTCTCGCGCCCTACCCGGGCACGGGTGGCGCGGAGACGGCGATCCAGTACACGAAGCAGGACGCGTCCAACGAACCTGCCGCCGTGGCGTACACGCATCCAACGCTCGGCTACCAGACCGTCGCGATGGGCTTCGGTTTCGAGTACATCATGGATGGCATGGAGTCGAACGGGTACTACGCGTCGGGGCTCGACGACCGGCTGAACCTGATGGAGAACATCATGGACTACTTCGCGGTCTCGCCGACCGCGAACCCGACCGACGTGCCGGTGAACGAGTTCAAGAACATGCTGGCACACGCCGTGCCGAACCCGTTCAACCCGGTCACGAAGATCGCC